>Ga0302325_10011664_pt1 | contig 18910 bp, 26 predicted proteins | sample Palsa_T0_2_FD_201948 | JGI IMG/M metagenome (GOLD analysis project Ga0302325, IMG submission 201948) | Peat permafrost microbial communities from Stordalen Mire near Abisko, Sweden - Palsa_T0_2 | ecosystem: Environmental > Terrestrial > Soil > Palsa > Peat permafrost | place: Sweden: Abisko...
ACATCCTTGCTCAACCTCGCCTCGTCATCCCTCATCCAATCACTTCCACAGATCTCCCTGCGTCAACCACCACGTCGTCCCCGAGGCGATCTCTGCCCCACCTAGTATTGAACTGACCAATTCAGTTCGACAGATCCAGGAATCTTGCAGCCATGGCCGAACATCATGAGAAGAAGCTTTCCAGGGGTGTCAGCCAAGTCGATCTTGCCGCCGCTCTCACCTCACTACCGCAGGAACAAGACACCATAGTTAGGTATACCCAGGAGCAGCTACTCACTTTGCGACCGAAGGACGACAAGCAAAATGGCGCACATCCTGAGGTTGCTAGAATTGGCTCACCTCCACGTGAAGGAGTTATGACACCACCCGATTTCGCTGCTCCAGCACCTCCCCCGACTCCCGCTTCCCCTGGAACCCCGCCTGACCCCAACGAAGGTGTTCTGAAGGAGCAACCCAATGGTTACGCACCACCTGTTGCGGGAGGAGAGCAGAAGAAGAAAAAGAAGAAGAGTAGTGGCAAGAATAAGAAACCGCCTGTCACGGGATTCGAAGGTTGGTCTTTCTCTTAAGGATGGAACGCCTAGTACTGAAATGAACTCTCAGAATTCTACGCCGACCCCCCTATCACCCCAGATGAGCACGAAGAAGAGGAAGATCTGTATGACGAGTGAGTACCCCATCCGTGATTACAAGCGACTTCTAACAAACTACAGATCTCGCCCATTTGCGGAGTGAGTCATTCTTCTTGACTTTATCAATATATCTGACCTCTTTAGTCGCATTCAGACGTGCATCCAGCGCTACCGAGCTCGCAGAAACCTTGATTCGGACCGGTCCAACATCCTGACCAAGTATTTTATGCTTGGAGGAGTCGATTCATCACCGAAAGCGTTTACGGGTGGACTCGATCAGGAAACCTTGGAGAACTCCACAGCTGCAGAAATCACTGCCATCCAAGCAACGGACTACGTAAAGACTGGAACTCAAAATGCCAAGTATTATGATGGATCAGATAACTGGGTTGTGGACTTCGAGGGTGTTGCCAAGGGTTTCTTGTGAGCTGATTCCCCGCCTCCTCACATCGAAGCTAACTTCACAGCTCCTACCGTGTACCTCGTATGTTCTCTATTGATCAAGAGCGGGAGGTCAAGTTGTACACCCAAGTTATCCGAAACTTCCTCAACTATGTTCTTCACCACTGTGTCTGTCCGGAATACACCCAGGATGTCATGGCTGCCCGAAAGATCTGCGATCTAGCTGATAAGGAATTGTGGGCCATCAGACAGCTTCAGACAAAGCTCCCAGGTGACTTCAATGTTGCTGCCTCGACTCTTTACGGCGGCCGCTACAAGGAATATCGCCTCCACGCGCAGGCTTGGTCTCTCGATGATCCGGCATCCCAGGACTACACTTCAACGAATCCCGGATTTACGGATGCTGAGGCCGAGAGAAAATTCAAAACCGCTGTTGCTTTCGCCGGTGACGATGCGCTTTTTATGAAGATTATGGAGGCTGACGTTCGCATTGTCAAGACGACGAGGAAGTTCTATGAGGTTGTCGAAATTGAGCGTCCAAGCGTCCAGACGACCCAGGAGTATGCGAGTGTGAAGAACTCGGAAGGAAAGAGTGGTTATATCAAGGCTCTTGGGGTTGTCAAGTTCAAGGCTTGGGAGGGTCCTGGCTTAGAGCCTGAAGACTTCACAGATGATGAAGATGCTGCTACTGAACTCAAGGTTGAAGAAGCTGGTGTTGAGTCATTTTGGCTCGAAGATGATATCTTGGAGCTCTGCTTCGTTGGTCTAAAGCTCGAGGTCGAAGTTCAAGAGCTTAATATTGGCATCAAATTCTTCGACAAGGTTATTGGACTTCATTGTTCATTCCACACCTATCTGCCGAATGAGAAGATGGTCTACTGGAAGGAGCCTGGTAAGTTTATTTGGATATTTTAGTCGAACGGTGCTGACACAGCACAGCACCCAACACACGCCCGCCACCTACAGAGGATGATCCAGATGTCGAGGAGAGAGCTATGGACGCAATCGCAGAACGAGAGATCGAGGAAGACGAAAAGTGCTTCGGAGGCCGGTAAATGCGGAGGTTTCCATGGATTATGATGACAATAATCATCTGCACAATCACGGCGTTCTTGGCATTTGCATATACCCGGGTCAGTATATGGTGGGCACGGCGTACCGGCAACCTATCCGAACCATAGATTTCCATCTTCCATTTCCCTTTCGATACCCGTCTTCCTATCGCAATCGCAGTCAAATATCTTCCGGCGCAATCCCCTGCTTTCTCCGCAGCCAAAAGTTCCGGCATTGATGAGGGGTGCTTGACGGCAGTTAGTCACATGAGTTCATAGAAACACAATACATGTTTTTCCTTTCGCGAATCGTGTTCCTGCCATTTATTTGATAAAAATAACGTTTGCACTATCTGTCCACCGAAGTTTAAGTTTCGTCTTGATGTAGCGCTGTTAAATTCCCATGTTCGCTTTTCAACGGGGGCTTGTAATCTACCCAAGATCGAGCGCGCCACTTCATTCGCTGGTTTGGAGGAGTGTCCTCATTTCGGCGAGAAAAGAAGAGAATATGCTTGGCACTGAGGATTAATTACTGGGAGGGACATTATTGGAAGGAGGAATCATATAATATAAGCCGTGTCTCCTGTGAAGTGGCCAATCGGAGGCAGTCAACTTTGCTCCATGTCCGAATGTAGAAATATGTTAGTAGTGAGTGAGTGGGGGGTGGTGTCGGGGGTTCATATATGATGTTTGCTTTCGGCATTCTGGTTTGGCCTCCTTTCTCTTTGAATTGATATCTTGACTTGGGAATGGTGAGTCCTTGTGGTTTCTTTTGTGGGAGAGATGAAGTGGAGTGGAGTGGAGTCGTTTGTACGTTTGTTGACTTTTATTTTAGGGGTACGTTTTAAAGAAGACGGCTGCTGGGTCGGCGATTGCGGTGGCTGTGGTGGTGCTTGCGCTCTTTTGGGCGGAGAGAGATAGAGCTTGGGAGTGGACGGGTTTCTTTGGGAAAGTGAAGGATGAAGAGTTTGTTTGTAGGAAAGGATCGTATACGACGGAGATTGTATCGATTGATCCGTTGCTGATTTATATCAATGACTTCGTTGACGAATCTGAAATCAAAGGACTGATTGCAGAAGGGTAAGTTCGGGCTTCTCTCTTCCTTTTCACTCTTCACTTTTATGTGTCATTAGAAACAGAAAATGGACTAACAGAAGAAACACCTCAGGGCCTCTAACCTCGAGAAATCCGAAGTCTACCTCCACGGCTTGAAACAGCCCTCCAATGAACGCACCTCCTCATCAGCTGCTCTTCCCCCTTCCTCACCCCTTGTCAAATGTATCCTCTCCCGCGCTCAATCCTTCATGGGCTCCTTCTTCCCACCCGACGGCGACTTCAGCACCCCGCAACTCGTGCGCTACGAAAAAGGCGAGAAGTTCGACGTCCACCACGACTGGTACGACGAGCCGCAGCCCGTGAGAGGCAAAGGCCAACACGGTCGATGGTTCAACCGCATGGCGAGCTTCTTCGTCTATCTCGAGGGAGGAGAGGGCGGATCGAAAGGGGGCGAGACCTGGTTCCCGTATGTGGAGGTTAAGGCCTTTGGAGAGGGGAAGTGGGCAGGGGATAAGGTGGAGGGAGGGACGAGGTTCGTGCCGAGGGGTGGGAATGCGCTGTTTTGGATTAATTTGCATGCGAATGGGACGGGGGATGGGAGGACGGTGCATGCTGGGTTGCCGTTGGTTGAGGGTAGGAAGACGGCGATGAATATTTGGCCGAGGAAGTTTTATGGGAGGGGAGCAAGGTGAGGAGGTAAGTGTTCGGGTTTTATTGAAGTCGAATTATGGTGCAATGAATTGCTCTACTCGTCAGCTTGTTTCACACTCGTCAATTTGGCTGCCTGCGTTTATTGTTTACATTGCGACATGCAAAAGATAGTCGGTAAGCGAGTATACTCATTTTACTGTAGCGTTCCTTGGTGCTGAACTGGATGGGAACTGTGGAAGAAGAATACGAGGAAACAAAAAAATTTGTTTTGTGTGGTTGTGGCCAGGCTGTCTGAGGTAAGAGGAAATATGAACTTACCAATGGTACAAGAGGGGGCTGGTTGGGCGCTCTGGGCTGGTGAATGGCAAATGCTATCCGGGATGGTCGAAGGCGTGAATAGGCAGGATGGTCGAGGAGGCAGGATGGGCGAAGAGGCAGGATGGGCGAAGAGGCAACTGGGGTTAGTCAGCGCTCACTTTGCAGGTTACATATCTCGTTGGTGCAGTTGGGCTTTGATGTGTGCATGGTTGTTGCTTTGGTCCTGGATGGTCTAACACTTGATGTTAGTGATCGTCAAATAAAGTTGACAAGAAGTTAGACAGCTTGGCCACAGTTTTTTTTTTGTTGCAGTATTTCCGCTTATTTTGACTTATCAAGCTACCCAAAAGATAATCCGGGTCCAGAAGGCATGTTGTGTTGACTTCGGACGAGAAGCGAGGTGAGCTCCTCAAATGTGTCATGGGTGAATCGAACTTCAGAGTCATTATGACCCTAAGGCGAGAACATCTCTCACCGACACCTCAAGTTCCTATCCGGAACCTTCACAGCTTCTGCTTAACCCTTAACTCTCTTCATTCCAGCAGTCAAGCAACTCGGCAGCGTGCAAACAACCTCAATACCGATATTCTTCTTCTTCTCGAACTCCGGCGGATTAGGACCTGATGGATTGGCAAAGTCTATCCATTTACCGGTGATTGAAGGGGAGCCACTGGAAGCCTAGAGTGCAGAGATAACTTCCTGAGTAGTTGGGTTAAAATAAATAGTCCTTTTTGTTCCCTTGAATTGTGAGGGTCGAAATTAGAGAGGTTAAGTTGTTTGCTTAGGCATGAGAGTTTCCATGGGAATAATATTGCACCTTAGTAAACGGTTCCTTGGTACCTCCACTTGACCGTAAATCAAGGAGTCAGATTAACCGGAGGTCCGAAGCGATCAGGGTGTTTGTAAAGATCCCTCGAAAATCCGGCGTAATCAAGTGAGAGACATCCTTATGCATGCACTACTGGAGTGAACAGTCATGAAAGAAATACTGGGAAATAAGCTTACAGTAAGCCCCAGTCCAAATGATCAGTTCAGTAATTCCCTCTCAGTGTTCTTAATATGTTTCCCGGTTGAAATCTCCATACATCCCATTTGCTGGTGTTGAATTCTAGGTAGTTTGAGAGTGAGTCACGTGGTTTCAAGGGGATCACATACTATAAAACTCAGTGATAGTGTAGACACTCACAATATCAGCACACCCGGGAGAAACAAGAACAATAGATTATGGGGACAAGTCTTTGAGTTATGCATACGATGTCATGATATCTCAAGTTTCTTCAAGCGCATTTAGTATGAGATCGTAGTACATTTATTAAATCATCCAACTCAAGCTTCAGCAAGGCCAATGACTTGTGGATGCCAACTTCTTCCTCTCCCTACATCTTCCTACTGCTCTCAGCATTTGAATATCCTGCGAGAGGTTCCCTGTCCGTCTTCATTACAGTACCAAGAAGATCGCACCAACCCAACCAAGAGCTAAGTGAAAGACGTCGACACCAAATGCTTGTCCAGCACCGCCAGCTTGTACCGCCGATGTCGTTGGCGTAGAGGCAGGGTTTGTGAAGGTCGTGTTAGCGGAGGGCGTTGGCGTAACTACTGGTGTTTGTGACGATTTTTGTGTCGGTGTTGATTTCGGGGAGGCAGTTGGACTGGCTGTCGAGCTAGTCAACGTGTTGACCGCAGGAGTACTTGAGGTAGACGGAGAAGTAGTTGTAGTAGCAGCGGCGCTGGTAGAAGCGGCGACGGGAACACTAGTCGTGTCGGCAGAAGGAGGAATGACGCTCAAGCTAACGGTTGCACCGCATTCGGCAAGAGTGGTTCCCTCAGGACAACAACCGTTATCTGTACAGTACTGTCCTTCTGGGCAATAATCTACAAGAATTATTAAAATGAGCGGCATTAAGTAAAGAGAAGTGGGAACGCACCTCCATTGGAACAGCAAACCTCTCCTGCAGCAGGATTATAGCAGTTTGGGAATGAGATGCATTGTCTGAATGTTGGGCCGCAAGACCTCTCGCATGTGACGGGCGCCTCAACAGGAGCACAGTTTTGTACTTGTCGTTCGAAGACTGACCCCAATGCCATCAAGGCTGAGCGTTGCCCAGCTGTGAACTCAGCTATGGCAGAGCAAGCTGAGCCGAGCAGGATGAAGGTTGAGAAGTAACGCATGTTGGTTATTGAGATAAAGTAGGGGCACTGTGGATGAGGGTATCTGATCAAATCTGACTGTAAGGGAGATATTGGACAAATTTGACCTGCTGCTCTTGGGACCAGAGCAGTGGGGTCTCGGGATCCACGAGGGGTATTTAATCCATTGAAAAGTAGGATATCCCATCGTCACAGATGAGGCCGACTTCACTGGAGTCCTCAATGGGCTGCAGGGGTTCCAATAACCTTGCAACCGGTGGAAGGATTCAGCTCCTTCTCAGGCGTAATGTTTTCCCCGCAGCGAATCAAAGGGCTTCTCTGAACTTTACTCCAAATAGGCTACTCCTTGGCGTAAGGCTGAAACTGCAGAGGGCTATTTTAAGGGGCGGTGGAATCTCGTTCAGTACTCGGCCCCACAATGCCGGATGAATATTGGGGCGAACTCCCCATGTCTGACGCAAATGATCAGCAAACCAAATCTTATTTCGACATCATGTGGACCCCATGGCGGAATAAACCCAACGAGGCTATCGCTTGTAGGTCCAAGCAATATGTGGCGTTCAGGATCAGGCACTTTGGTGGAGGCGCGGTGGGAGAAGTGAACCGCGTTGGGTCCAGCCCCTTTAATCCAGAGCCTCACATTAGCTGTGACTTGACGGAGCTTCCCCCAGCGTCTGACCGGACACGAAGCTCAGCTCCTGCTGTGTACTGCAGACTAAGGCAAGCCTTCGGCTGGTCTTACCGCGGCTGACGTCCTGTCCACCACCTGGTGAAAAAAATAACATATCGGCCCGAAGTCCAACGTACGGCCGAACATACTGTTATATCTCAGAAGTAATTCAGAAGATACTGGCGAGCGTTTGAAAAACAAAGAGCTTGCAAGACTGGTGAGATGCTATACAAAGCTGACTAAACAAAAAGTTACCCTTACCAGCACCGTGGCTCCCGTCTAGTGAAGGGTGGCTTCAATTTCTCAAACACATGAGCCGGAAACGGGAAGAGTGTAAGAGTCTGTCAAAAAGAACCAGATTCTCTTCCTTTGGATAGCGATCAGATTGCTGACAGAGAAGATTTCATAAAACGTGCTAAAACATGAAATTGTGGGATGGGATGAAGTCAAATCAAGCAACAGTTGGAGGTGTTTTAGCGAGGTTTCCCCGCTGCAAGCTAGTTACTTCTTAATTCAACATCAACCAAGCCTTCGGAGGCACATTCCACTGAACGAGTTTACCCTGCGGATAAGCCATAAACTAGGTACAAATTGCGATCGAAGATCGCGTCAAACGCGTCGAAAACGCGTGGATTCGACCAGGAACACCCACTAAATACGCAGGTCACTCTCCAGAACTTACGATCATCATCTGCCTTTACGTTCATTCAAAAATACTGATACTTTTCCGTGCGCACAGCCAGAGGGGCCGTTATCATCTCTGCAGAACCCTCTGCCAGCCACGATGGCTCCAGAAAACCCGGATCAACAATACCCCCTCTACAACACGACATTTTCCCTCTATCGGGTCTCCCCTCTTTACACTGGCAGCGATTTCTCTCTGAATAATGCCACTCTTTCTCAACACGCACGGCGATTTCGAGATATACTTGCTGGAGAAGTACTGCGCGGGGTAAGAGTTGGTCTTGGACCGGACGACAACGTCCTCGCACGCGCTGGAGCCTTGCAGACTGTGACATGGAAGCTTCTGCTAGAGGAAGAGGCGTGGGCTGCTGAAGAAGAAACGGATTCAGGGAACGAGGATACAACCATAAGCCTGGCGATCAATAGAGGGATGCTGGTAACGGTTACATACGAGAAGATGGCATACCGGGCGGTGCTGTTGAGAGCTCGGCGAGAAGGCAATTTTGATGAAACTGTGGATAGTGCTAGGGAGGACGATGATGGCTTTAAGCATTTCCCGCTGCTGCTATCAAAGCTGCCTGGACCGCTGCGAGAGACATTTGTGGATTACCTGTCTACAACGTTCGACTCTCGAGTTTCGCCTCTGCGTCTTTCCAGTACATATTTGACGGATACATTTGAGAAATACCTTGCGGACATCTCAATTGGTGAGGATGGCGAGGTACTGGATATTGCAGAGAGGAGCAGATCTTTGAGGAATGTTATCAAGGAAACAGCCGTATATCTTGGGTTTGATTTGCCGGATGGATCCGCTTCTTTAAAGGGAATCGACATCCAAATTGCCAGGGAAGACTTACCCAGAATAATTACAAAAGGAAAGCAAGTTGCAAGGACGGGTGGAGACAATCCATTCCTCAACGCCTTGACAACGTACATCAAAGCTCATCTGGCCCTCAATATGGCAGACGAGAGGGTCAAAATTGTAAGGATAGCTTGTGGAGCATTTGTTCTGGGAGGGGAAGGCAGAGTGAAGATCACGCAGCCTTTGAGCAATACCGATGGAGATAGTCCTCAGAGCCGAGCCACGAGAAGAATGGTAAACGATTTGATTAGCGTAGCAAGTGGAGGAGCCTTGTCAAGGGACGAGGGGGTACCTTGAACTTTGAGGCAGGAAACCCGATATTGTCAAGGTTGATGCAATGTACCAGTATATCTGGAACATCTTTGGGGGGAGCGACATCCCGCGCTTCCAAGTCACTGGGCCGAGCAGGGGAGGTTTTTGGAAGGCGGGTAGTCGCTTGTTTGATTGTGTCGGTACATCACAAGTATGCAAGGCCATGGTGGTTATATGAGTGCAAGTGGCATTATGACCTCAAACATAAGAGCTGCCTATTAGCCCATGGCTCAGGTCTCCGTGTTTTCCACTGTCCTCAATGAATATTGCATTGTTTGAAGAAAATCTCCATCGAAAGGACTTTAAGATTCCGACGCTTTTAGGACATGTCAACAGAGTATAATTGATGTACCATAATATAATGAGACAGTTAGAGGCGAAGCATTTGAATCTCTAAGGTGGCATAGGAACATTGGAATACGAGTAAGTATTTCGGTGATCATGGTTACCTACCTACCTACTAGGTACGTAAGTCGCAAGAAGTCACGAGCACGGGCTATAAGGCGGTGGACGTTTGGGCCAATCAAAGATATAGATTGTTTGCCTTTGAACCAGAAATTCCCATTTAAGTTGTGGCAGAACCAGGGGTGCTCTTAACTTCTTGCGACCCCCTTACGTACTAGGTAGGCTAGGCCACATCACGTGAACGGCGTATCCCGTGACTCATCGCCGATTTCTTCCCGCCTGATTGACCACTTATTTATTGATTGCTTCGTCGAGACTCTTCTCACCATTTCTGATCATAATTCTTGACTGAAACTTCTCTGTTGCCCAATTGGTGCTACAATTCGCCAAAACTAAGCAAACATGAGCTACCAGCTCAGAGTCACCAAGGGTCAGCCGAATGCTTTCATCGTTTGCTAGTTCTCTGCATCTCCATCTAAGTGGAAGTCTACCGGGCACTACATATAATCAGCTCGAGAACCACATCCTACCAACACGTCCCCAGTCTCCCAGCCTTGTTCTTCTTCGCCATTCTAGGTGTCTTCCGAACCTCAAATGTGTAAAGCAGCCACTTTATATACCTCATCACTGACTTTCCGCTGTAGATATAATGAACCTTTCCCTCCGGTCTTCTCAGGAGTCGATCCAGTCTAGCCAGTCCGCGCCGTTTCGGTTTCTTGATCTTCCTAAAGAGATCCAATTCAGAATCATCGAGACAACGCTGGCCACCGAACGTAGAGCTTTCCAGAGACCACAACTCTCTGACGATCCTCTTGATCTTAAAAATCCCATAATATATGATTTCAACATCAATGCTTTCGGTTTGCGAAGTCACACTCTTCCTCCCTTCGGCCTACTGTTCGTCAACAAAGAGATCTCAGGCGACGCTCTTGCCGTGGTCTATCAGAATTCATCATTCGCTGTCTATGCTGAAATATCCCGGGCTGGAGCGCCTCATTATGCCTTTGGATACATCCCGAACGTAGTCAAACATATCAGTCCCATGGTGATCACAAACGCTCGAGAGGTCACGTATAGGATCTCGACGATCAACGAAGGACTCGGCTTCCACCTTGTCGAGGACCCTAAATTGTGGAATGATCCTGCCGTTTTGAGACGAGCACTGAGAAATCTCCAAGTTCTCGTCGACCAAGCAGCTTTTCCTCATGTTAAAAAGTTGAATGTTGTTTTGATGGCACGTGGCCTCGTTCAAGAACATCTCAACGTGCTCTTCAAGTAAGGGCTCTGTTTTTCCTTCTCCTCCGGAACATGCTTGCTCCTCTTTTCTGTTGTTCCCTGTCTTCCAGGAATATTTTCTGTTCTGATGTTCTCATCTGTCCGAGAAAACCTGGAATGGGAAAATGCTAACCCCATTGATCTAGTCTCTTTGTTGTCTCTGGCTGCGTTGTGACGTTGGAATTGGTCGGCAATGGGAAGTTTGGACCTAGAGGACGTCAGGAAAGTCATCAAAAGTTCCACGAAATGGTCGGGGTTGCTGCTAAGGAACGAGACCAAGACTGGATAGTGACCGAAAGACCAATCAAGGCGTCGAGGTTACCTGTTCAGGGTATCTGGCGTGGTATGAAGGTCGCGTGGGCTCGCCACTTAGAGTGGAAAAACAGAAAATTTGCTTCGGCAGGAGAGGCCCCGCCTCCTCCTAGCGTATGAACTTGTGAGGGAGAGTCTGGAGGAGAGTTTACGAAGATGGTCTGGGAATTTCAGCGGTAATTATACCGGAGACCGAAAGACATCGGGACTTAAATGGTCCAGCATCTAGTACAGCTATTCCACAAACGTTGTGCTTCATTGCCCTTCCATCGCTAGTCTTCTAAACATGCCCACATGTCTAATTCCACCTTCAAACCAACTCCCCATCCCCTCATCAACAATAAACCCGTGCCTCTCCCAGACGCCAAGCACCTTCTCTTGGGCGTGAACACAAACCAGTCCTTTCCATACCGGTAGCTTTTCCATTACTCCTTTGCCAAATTCCCGCGCATTTCCTCTAGCCCAATCCAGTGCGGTACACCAGGAAGTCTGCAAATATCTTCCTCTCTCTTCCTTCACCACACACAGTCCAAACCTGATATAACTCTCTGCTCCATCATGCAGGCTCGTCTTTCTTCCACAGCATACACCGGTAAGGGCGTTTAAACAGCATAATCTAAATGAAATTGGGGGATTCTTCATTCGGAGCTTCAAACCTTGCGCCAGGAGCAGGATGAGGATGATGTGGGAACGGAACAAGACGGATTCTTTCAATAGGTTTACAGCTGGAAATGAAGAATAAAGAAGCCAACAATATGGACAGGTGTCATCACTGTCTTGCTGGTATTTTACTGGAACTGCGTTTTGTTCCGCAATGAAGACGTTCTCTAGGACGGTCTGTGAATCAATATATGTTTGTGGGATTCCAGAACTTGGAGATTGTTCCGTAGAAGGAAGACGAATATTGTAGTTCAGGGGGATGTTGACGGGTGGTGTTTGGAATAGGATTACTGGCGGTAAGGTCATTTTGAATGTGGAAGGATGAGAAATTAGTAATGACAAACACAGACGAGATTATAAGAAGTGCTTTTAAGCAACGTGTAAAGAACGGTCGTGATACGCAGATGATTTCCAAGTTGGGGGCACGGTTACAGTGAAGAAAACCCGCCAGGAGCTGCATTTTGCAAATGGTGGTTCCGGGAAACTCTCCCGAAACCCACGTGATCTTTTAAAGCTTGCCACTTAGAAGAATACTTTCAAATTCTTTAACATGAACAAGGTCAATGATAACAATCCTCAAGACCAATATCATTGGTGACTCAGAAGTTTGCTGGTATGGCCAAGAGTGGGGTAAATTTCGAACTACGAAACGATTCTGCTTAAGCTCAAAAATTTCTCTTTCGTTTACAGATCCTCTCGGATTCAACAACAGTGGACTCTTTTCCAGATAAATCCGAAAATGCTTGAAGTTCTCTGTTCTGGCACACCCCATGAATTGGGTTACCAGCATGGGTCGACGGCCAAACTGGAAATCGGCCGCTCAATCACGTTTTACAAGAAAATCTTTCAAGCAAAATGTAAAATGAACTGGGAAGAAGTCAAAGAATTCGCCTTAAAATACAATCCCTATTTGCAAGCGCATTGGCCTCAATATGTCGAAGAGATGCAGGGTGTGGCGAAAGGAGCTGGAGTCACATTTCCCGATATTCTAGCCCTGAATGTAAGGACTGAAGTTGCGTTTGGAAATTTTAGTGATGGGTGTACGGCTTTCTCTTGGAAAGGAGCTGGGAGTTCGATTCTGGCGCAGAACTGGGATTGGAATACTGAGTGAGGTTCTCCCTCCACTTTCAGATCCGAGAAAGCTAACAGCTTATCCAAAGGCAAGCGGAGAATCTAATCTGCTTAAAGATCAAGAAATTGGATGGCTTGGGTATCCAAATGATCACTGAAGCCGGAATTATAGGCAAGATTGGAATGAATTCGTTTGGTGTTGGGTGTACGCTCAATGCTCTCAAAGCGCATGGAGTTTCCTACAACAAGTTACCATGCCATCTTGCGCTACGAACTGTTATGGAGAGCCCTTCACGAGAATTGGCTGTCAATACTTTGGAAAATTCTGGTGTGGCAAGTGCTTGCCACATTCTAGTTGCGGATGCTACTGGCGGCATAGGCCTTGAATGGAGCTCAGAAGATTTAGTAAAGTTGGAAATGAACCGAGAGGGAATTGTCACACACACCAATCATTATGTTGTGAAGCATAAGGAGAGTGTGGTTGAAGCACCGGACTGGTTACCAGATACCAGGTTTCGATTGAGTAGGATCAATCAGTTATTGAACGGAGCAAAGGAGGAAGAGCCAAACGTGGAAGTGGCAGCAAGATTCTTGAAGGATGAAACGGAAGGAGATGGGGCTGCCATCTGCAGATCAGCGAAGTCTACAAAGAACGATCTCCAAACGTTATTCTCCATCATAATGGACTTAGGCAAGAAGAAGGCCAAGGTCGCCGTAGGAAGGCCAGCAAGCTCCACAGAGATACTGCTTTTGGATCCATAAACAGATCTGTTGAAATTTAAATTTCATGCAAAGCAGACTATACATCATGCAGGCTATGAAATCGTAACTAGTGTCCTCATGGAACAAGAGGAAGCCCCTCTGCACACTCCACCTTTGAGCGATTCCCAAACTCCGACGCTATGCACATTTCCATCATAACTTCCAGATAGGCTATCAAGTTCATTCCCTCAGTTCTTAGTTAGATCAATCAGATCTGGCGCTGGTGGTCCAACGCCTCTTAGCAAAACGATTCTGTTGCCGCTAACAAGCGCGCTCCCAACTTTCTCACTGAATTCGAGCAGTCTTCCACCCTCTACGTGGAAAACCCTGAGCTTGTCTTTCTCGTCCATCCCTTGGTTATTGACATTTTGTACTTGCAAGCTCTTGGCTGCTGCATCCAACACTCTGCCTATGACCCAATCCTTCGAATAGAAAAAAGCTCCTTCCGGAAACTTCGATTTAGTTGTTGCTGCTTCCGCTTCAACATGCAGATATACACGCTTCTCCGGAGCAAGCTTATCATCGCCCTTTGCTGTCTTTTTTAAGTTGTTCGTCGCCACCAATCTTGCAGCAGCGGATGTAGGTTTCGGTTTCGGCAAAGCTCTTGTCACACTGGCCTTTTGTGCTGTACCCCAGGCTTTCAGCTTCCCAAAAGCGACTCGGGCACTCTCTGTTTGGCTGTCGAATCTGCTGGGGCGAGCACCGATGGGGATGAGATTCTTGCAATCGTGATCCTCCTTTAACCGATGCTTTAGGCAATAGTCTCTATTGCAAGTTGGGCAGTGTACTGCCGTCGACAGACTCGTGCCGATTGTCGTCTTGCACACCGGTGATGCGCAAGGCTTTTCGACCTCGGGCATCATCTTCCCTGCGCCAAGTGACGGGGTTGACATGTTGGCCTTTCTCCGTCGCGCAGCCCATTCTCCAGCTTTTGGGCATCGATGGCCCGTCTCGGATCGGTGGTCGAGACAGAAGGTACCTCGGCATGATTCGCAACGGAAGGGAAGGAAATCGAGTTGGTTGCAGTATGCGTATTGACAGTGCTCTCCGATTAACGTGGGGTCCTTCTCATCCATCTTTGTGAAGGTCGATTCTTCTGGAGGGTCTGAACGCGATGAGGAAGCCATGTTGGTGGAGTGGCCAAATGGCCTTGATATATGCGAGTCGAGGTGGTAGGCAGCTGGCGAAGTCGTAATGAAGGGCGAGGCTGGTGTGGATCTGTAATCAGCGTCGAGTGTTCTCGAAGTCAACGAGGCTGAGACTAGCGCCCTCGCTTGAATTTAGCGTTAAGACCCCCTGTTCAGGGGGATTGGTGGGGGCTTCATCTGAACTTCACCAGTGAAAGCACCCGGGAGCAAATTGAATAAGTGTATATTTAATAGAGTACGAGTCTTAATCAATAAGCTATATGGCGTTGTAGTAGTTCTAATAGTGTAGAAGTTAAAGGCCCGTTATTGCGCAGGCTCGGGTCTAGGTGTTACTTCTTAATTCGGGCTAGGCGTCGGAACTCGAGGGTAGGATGTAAGGCCTTCGGACACGAAACTTTGGCTATTGAAAGCTGAGATAACTAAAGGCTTGATCACTCCGAATCTCCTCTTTTGTGCTGTCTAACGGTAATCCATTCAGCTGCTGAAGGTAATTGACTCGCTTGAGGTTAGTGAGGCAATGTACGATGTTGACATACTTTGTCCTTTTCGGGTTTACTTCATTATCATTACCAGTAGCAGTCGTTACAAAAGATGACTTAGACCACTTCCAAAGCCTTTTCCAGTCTTCAGGAATGTCCTCAAGCATTTTAAAAGTAGATTCGACAAAAAATTCCTCGAAAACCAACAAGATATCAGGTATTTAGAAAGTCTACACAAATGTTCATCGACTACGAGAATAACCCCGCTTATCTATCCCATAGCTTTTCAACCGCCATCGTCCGGCTTCAACTTGGAGTATCGAAGATTTTGCCTGGATTTAATAGCCAATGAGGATCTAACGCCTGCTTTATGCTCTTCATAACGGCCAACGTGTCTGGTCCAACTTCCTGGAGCAATTCATGCTTCTTGAAGAATCCGATAGAATGCTCACCCTGAAGATGAAGTCAGCTTCAAAAAGGTAGTGAGGAAAGGCGGAAATGGCACTCGCAGTTGAGGTTCCGTCCATTTCCAAGGCACGGGTTATCATATTCTTAACATGTTTCTCCACCGCAGCTGATTCCACAGGATCAGATTTATGGTACATGATGGCTTCCTGGAAATTTCCATCTCCCAGATGGCCAACGATAGAGGAGAAAACGCCCAGTTCTTTCAAACCCTTCGTTGACGCCTCTGTATTTTGTAAGCAACGAATTACATGCGACAACATCATGGGACTCACCAATAATCGTAGCCAACTTTGAGTACGGTACAGCAACATCCGTTGTCCAAAGCTCTGTGCCTTCTGGTCTGGAGGCAAGTAAGCTCCATAGTGCTTGTTTTCTCGCCGACCATAAGAGCTCTTGTTCTTTCTTGTCCCTTGCAAACCTGAACGCAGCACCGTTGTGCGCTTTTGAGATAGCTTCAACTTCCTTGATATTGTCTGCAACACTAACCTTCGTACCTGAAAACTTGAAGAATAGAGTCGGCTTCTCATCAAAGATGATAGGTGCAGTGTAACCGCCTCGGTTTAACACTGCCATTTGAGTCTCATCCAGGAATTCAAGAGCCGCGACAGGTACACCTGCACGTATGACCGCAGAGGCTGTATCGCGGATCGTGGGAAATGTAGCAGAGGCTACACTGAATTCTTTTGGGATGACTGCTAGCTTCAACGTGATCTCAGTAACTAAGCCAAGGGTTCCTTCGGAGCCAACGAAGATGCCGTTTAGATTATAGCCAGCCGCAGACTTGCGAGGGCGATTCCTCGTCTTAATAACAGTTCCATCGGCCAAGACTACTGTCATGTTGAGCACCCAATCCTTCATCGTGCCATATCTGACAGCATTTGTTCCACTGCAGTTTGTTCCCACCATTCCTCCGAATTTGGCGCTGGGACTTGGATCGACTGGGAAAAATAGCCCGCTGTCAGCAATTTTGTTGTTCAGGTCCACCCAGCCACATGAGGGCTGGACCACAATGTCCAGGTCTTCTTCATGAAACTCCAGAATCTTATCCATGTGCATAAAATCAACACTAATTCCTCCGTAGGGAGCGGAATAGTTGCCCTCAAGACTGCTGCCGCCAGAGTACCCGATGATTGGAACCCTCCACTGGTGACATATCTTCATGATGCGAGACACTTGTTCCGTAGATTTTGGGTAGACAACCGCGATGGGAAGATTGTCAATGTTTGCTGGAGAAAACTCCGAGTAGCCGTGTAACTTGAGATCCTCTTCATCAGTACTAACACTATCTTCTCCAAGAGCTGAAACAATCTCCTTGATTGCCTGTTGATTTGACTTAGCCAACAAACATTCAAGCGCTTCAATTGAACCTTACTGTTTGCATGTCTTTGGTGGTCCCATACTTTGGAGCCGAAAACTTGGAGGCTCGAGAATAGTTGATACCTTGGCCGCTGGACTTAGTATATACAATACCAGCGGCAAATCCCACTCCGCCGAGAGCCAGAGCGAGTATTCCAGCTCGAAGAGGTGACCATAAAGATGGGGATGAAGGTCTTGGTGTTGCTGAGGTGCTATTGCCCCTCCTGAACACATTCCTAGAGCTTCGTGTGGCAGAAAATCTGATCCCCGCGGGGCAGAGTATCGTTGCTCGTGATGCCATTTGAAATTTTGGATGAAGACTGAGCTTGAATCAATGAACTTGAGACCGCTTCCCCTGAGGATGAAACTCGTCTTTGGAAGGTTCACAGCCAACAGGGCATAAGCTACTGCATCAAGCGGGTAGAGAAACGATCAGCATTCTCGCCCTGCATCTGCTATTCAGTACGAAGTCGAACAGCCTACTTCCTATTCAATTGCTCCTGCTTGCTTTTCTAACTTTCTCTGTTTACACCACGGTCTAGAAGATAGTAGAACGAGATCGGGAGTGGTTGTGAAGCTCAAGAGTGGAGGGACTTGCAAGGAGAGATTGGGGTAGAGATAGGGGCGTGGGGTAGCCAATCGCTTTGTGCGCAACCTCCCTGAAAGATCTGCTTTGAATACCGCTAACGGTGTGCTCACAGAGCAACAGAAACCTTCCCCCCTCCCTTCACTTTCACTTCAACTTTCATTTCTATTTAGTACCATTTTCCCCCAGTCCATTCAATTGCATTTTAGATTGTGAGGGCTGTGACAAAATCACGATCGGCATCAAACCCTGGGACGGTATATGTAGCTGCGTGGCTCAAGTCCACTTCCAGGTGAATGCGAGCCTTATAATAATTTAGCCGCCAGCTCGAGGATCTCTCGGTCCCGCACCATTCGAGGAGATGTTCCTTTAGGTATCAGAGCATGCCCAAGCCGATAAACTCCTCGCGATATTCTACGAGAAGAAGCTTATGAAGGGCCTTCTCATTGTTCGAATCATCCTCTTTCATGTCTCCGTTCAACAACTCTATCCCGAACCACCCTTTCAGAACCTGCGACCGTTGTAGTCGTAACACACCTTAAAAGCTTCACCCACACCGAACAAACTCAAGGTAGATCTGGGGAGTAGCACCAGCCCATCTGACTTTAGACCGCTTCCCAACCTCCATTTCCGGAAATGGGCACCGAGGGCAAGTTTTCTGTCTTTAGAGACGTTCAGGAGTGACGAAAGTACACTTTCACTCCATCTTCCCGGAGTTCTGATCACTCTTCAGGGGAATCGAGGCCTGACGGTTGGAGCCCCGCAATCTTGGCGCAGTCCTCAGTCCTTGTCTTCGTCTGATCAACTGTGTTTGAAAGGCATATTAAGACGGGACCTGATGGGTAATTTATCTTGTAATGTAGAGGACCCGGACTTGCTTTCAGGTGAGGCTGTGACGCTTTGATGTAGGTCAAGTCAGCGGCACGATACAAGCCATCCTGTTCTTGGCACCCTTTTGAGATTTGCTAATTTCACAGCCTGGGGACCACTTGGCCAGGAATCTGGCCTATGATCTTAATCTTCAAGGGAAATAAATGGTGGAGCGTAACAATATTCATTTGTAAAAGTTTGAACTCGTTCAGTTGGCTTGCACATTTTAGGATTTGCTGCGAGTAGATCCGCTACGAAGTCCTGATCAGTAGGGGCTTGTTCCCAGTTGCATGAATGCAGTGCTAATAGCAGAGACTGCAAAATAATCTAGTCTGTAGGAGGAGGGCATTGACTGATGCTAAGATTAGTACGATACTACTGAAGGTAAATCAAAAACTTACCTTGTTTAACCTCAGTCTGGCTGATGAAGCTCTTTCGTTCTTCCATTACTCACTGTCTCGGAGCTTTCTCAACCTACAGTAGTGAGCGTGCTCGACTTGATGATCTTTCTCCAGTCTGGAGTACCATCATTCTAACACCACAACGTGCATACTCATATGCTCTACCGCATCCTTAATGCTTCTCATCCACCGATGATTGATGCAATACGGACACCTGACCGGTTGCTCGCCCACGGCATTTAACGCAGCCTCCCTCCTTGTAGGAACCTGAGGTATGACAACCCCAGATGCAGTATGCAGTTGAAAGGTTTGTGGACTGCCTTGCGGATT
>Ga0302325_10011665_pt1 | contig 18907 bp, 18 predicted proteins | sample Palsa_T0_2_FD_201948 | JGI IMG/M metagenome (GOLD analysis project Ga0302325, IMG submission 201948) | Peat permafrost microbial communities from Stordalen Mire near Abisko, Sweden - Palsa_T0_2 | ecosystem: Environmental > Terrestrial > Soil > Palsa > Peat permafrost | place: Sweden: Abisko...
AGGAGGGGGGTTGGAGTATGTATGCATTTTAGGGATGAGATGAGATGAGATACCCCATGGACGAAGGAGTATTGCGGTTACATACTGCGCTACGAAGAGATACTTGAGAGAAGTAGAGTAGTAACTCACAACAAACTACTACATCATTCATAATATGACATACCCGTCGGATTACTTGCCCATCCTCTCTTTTCCCATTCTTCCTTCCCCATCTGTCCCCGCACGAGCGCCGATCTCCAAATTTGATCAACACAAAAATCCCAAATCCGAATCCCGTCACATCATCCAAAATCATGGCCACCGCCGCAGCCCGCACAACATTGCACTGCATCGCAGACTTCTGTCTCGTTCCAAGTCGCCTTCCCTGCTCTGGGCCTATCTAATGGCAGTGGGCGTGGAAGCCAGTGTTACAAAGTATGTCGCTGAAGTACAGAAGGTGGTACAGTCGTCGGGCTTGAAGTCGCATATGCATTCTTATGGGACGACGATAGGTACGTACCCGCCCACCGTCTCCTGCCTTCCTTTTGATATCCCCCGTTTCCCTCTCTTCACGTCATTCGTGCTGTTTCCTTTCAATCCAGTTTGTTTTGGAGTGTCCTTCTTTCATTCCTTTCCGACTGGGTTTGATGGCTGTTGCTCGTCTCGTAAAGTTGCTAATTCAATAGAAGGACCATGGGATCAGGGTACGTCATCTTCAGTGCGGACGTTAGGGATACAAATTGACGTATAGTAATGGAGACGATTGGAAAAAGTCATGAGGCTATCCATCGAATTGGTTGTCCACGGATTGCAACGGATATCCGGATCGGGACAAGACTCGATAAAGTTGCTACCATGGAGGACAAGGTCAGGACGGTGAGGGAGTTATTGGCTTCTGAGGGGGTGCGGTTGAATGAAGCGTGAGGGGTGGTATTGGGAAGGATCGGGGCGATGAAGAGAGGGAGGGGTGGGTTTCTGATGCATCGTCATCGTTATGAGTGTCAATAACGAACGGCCTTTGATCATATGTACGTCTCTATTGTCAATATCGCTGGGGTGGAAGCTGTTGGATGAAGAGTTGCTTTCTTAGGGAATACATTGGATAAACATACTGTAGGAGGGAACATTTGTGGAATTCCTGGCTCCCAAGATATATGCTACTGCATTTCTGAAGCAGATTTAAATGCGGCTCGCGGATGTGATGTCTTGATCCGACGTTCAGGGGACAGCGAGTCGGAGTCATTGAAGCCACGAGTTGTAAACCAACAATGAGATGACCAGAGAGTAATAGTACTGCCGCTTCCCTCTCTCGTTTGCCCGCCATATAAATACCGGTCTTTTGTGTCCAAGACTCTAAAGCCAGCCATTCTGTAAGTAACGAGTGTGCTCATCGAACCCGCTCAATATAAAAACAGCAACAGCCCTCCTGCACTACCTTGTGCAAGCTCTTCAATCTTTGAATTATCGCGATAGTCATCGATCGCTGGACAAACCAATTAAGCTGATCCAAAAAAAGTTGGACGTATTATTCTGAGATCCAAACGACATACCCAAAAAACAACCGATATCGGGAACGTCCTATCAACCGATGGGATCAAGCGCACAAGCCTTTGTTTCGCATAAATCGCTCCCGCGATATAACCTCATTTCCTTTCAGAAATATCCGTCCCAGCGCAATTCCACAATCCCTTAGCGAGCTCGTAGCGAATCTCCCTTTCAGTCATAAACCTTACCACCCTCACATACAATATATATGTATCCTAACTTAATCCCCGTGGCCAGTTACACGTCAGATGGGGTTCTTTGCCAGTCCGGTTTCGCATCAAAACTCCGGCACATGACCTTCAATAACATGTGCTGCTGTGCATTGTGGCCCCGGCTGCGGAGGTAGTATTGCGGTCCGCCGCAGACATGTGGTTTCGTTATCTTTGCTGCGCCTCTTGATCGGACTTGTAGCTATAGCGTTGCGCAATGAGTATTGAGGGCGGTGTATGGCTTGGAGGGGGTCTGAACTCGGGGGGTCCGAGGGATGTAAATTGTGTTTCAGCATGTGATAAGGGGATCTTTTACGGATTAGGTTTTTTGGTACTGGGAGATTTGGGAGTGTGGGGGAAGGTTAGGTTTGTGGGTCAACTTTATAGAGCGAAGGGTTGGAAAGATATTCCTATGAGGTATATGCTGATGTGGATCTGAGATCTACTCAGATCTCAGCGCTTGACTTTAAAGGTGGACTAGGGGAATCTGACGAAGAACTTAAACACCACATCTGAGATGCACGACATTGCTGGCGGAATTAATTTATAACGCAAACTAGAAAGGTCGGCTGATGTGCTTGACCCTCTCGATTTAGAGCGCGAGGGAAGTCCATCTGACCCATTCGAGCACCATAATAGCACGGAGGAAGAAACGGCCGGTCCACCTCAATAACATAAAGAATGACTTCCTCAAACTTGAATAGGACATACATCTGTACAAAACACACAACAAAACAAACCCTCCCCTCCCCAAAATATCAAACCAAGCGATCGACTTAAGTACACTTCCTCACCATCTCCCTAAACTTACGATTCACACGAATATACTCTTCAAAATCGCCATCCTCCAATTCCTCAAAGAACCTCTCAAACTCCTTCGAACGCTTCACCCTGTCCCAATTCCTCAAAAAATACCCATCATACATCTCCCCCACCATCTCATGTTTCTCAGCAAACTTACTAAACACCTTCCACGTGATATTCTCGACGGTACACGTAGCCTGCAAAAAGTGAAACGCCTTGCGGTCGAGCGAGTCCAGTTGCAGGCGGTGGGAGGTCGCGTAGATGCCCTCTGCGTTCGTGGTGAAGGGGAGATCTGGGTGCGTGGCGACGGAGGGCGAGGGGGAGGTCGAGAAACTGATGCGGCCGGTGTAGAGGTTGAAGAGGACGATGTGGAATAGGTCGTAATCGTAGTCGACGGTGAAGGTCTGTCTCAGGGGCGGCTTGGGGGTCGTTGGGGAAGGGGGCGGGGTATCTAAATCGGGACTCAACGCCGCGTTCAACACTACCATCAACAACCTTCCCTTCCCCTAACCAAGCTTTCAGGACCAGGGGCGGGGGGTTAGGAGGGTACATGTAAAATCCAATGCCGGAGACCCATTATCCACCCCCTCAAGAATATGTCTAAAAGCAAACAACCTCGGCGGCGGCCCCTCTTCCTTCCCCGGACTGCGACATACAAACTCGACGTCGCCGGTATACGCCTGTTTGAGCATTTTAGCGAACGACAGCACGATTTTCTGTTCATAGGAGATGGTGGAGATACTTGGTGCCAACGCACCCTCTGGCCCAGCATCAGTCATGATCTACACCAGAACACATGAGATCGGGAATATAGAAAAGTAACTGAAAAGTACCCTTATGTCGAATTGTAATGTGAATTTGGGGGAGGCGTCGAAGGCGTCGTTCCCCGATAGGGCTTTTCGCGGGATACTGTGTTCTCTAATACAACCGGTTAGATACTTGGTTCCATGTGAGATCGGGGGAGCAGGGGGTGAGGAGGGGATGGGGGATGGGAGAGGGGGGGGACTGGTATCCTGCTACGAGGGAGTTGTTTTGCACGCGCGTGTTATTGTGGTTAGGAACGTTTTCGAACCAAGTTAACTGTTCGTACTTGCTTTCGAAGATTACCGTTTCCTCGTGGGAGACTTTGACTTTTATTCCCACTGCGGGGGTGTTGCCGAATTTATCCCCCGTTGCCGTCCTGTAGAGAAGAATTTGATAGTACTAGTCACCATGTTAGTTTGGACAGACAGATGGTATTTGGACAAAGGGTGTTTGGCGAAGGGTGTTTGCGAAGGGTGTTTGTGAGGAGGGATGTGTACCGGAGCCACACCGGAACGATGGACCATGCGGGCGTGGAACATGTTCTCTGCGTCGAGGAGATCTAATCTCTTCCAAGAAGCCCCAGGAAAATCCAACGTCTCGGCATCCGACCAGGCATTCGGATCTATCAATCATTAACTGTATGCTAGCGGATGGTGCGATAAGAGCCTGCATGTGTACATACCATCAAAAGTAAGGGTCGTCAGATACTTCCGTTCGAGCACTTCGCCACACCAGGATTCTATCATCGCTTGCATAGTCCCCAACAGCACTGCACTGCAAACCGGGCCTTGGGATGTAGTGGTGGTGAGTCGTGAAATGGGTGGGAAAGGTGATTATCGACGGTAAGGGTCGAGGATGCGTAATCCTCGTTTGACGAATCATCGATCAACGGGAATGGTGAGCTAGGTTGATGCGATGGATTAAGGTTGATAAGGCCATGGAAATATTAATTTCCTTGAGATGGTACCCGGAGAATTGGGGGCGTCGGAGGGGTGGTGAAGGTGGGGTTCCGATGGGCTGGAGGGTTGGGAGGCAGGTGAAGTCCATCAGTGTATCAAGATGGTTTATCGCGGGAGTATAAAAGCCGTGGATGTACGATCAACCCTGTTGACCATAAGAATGTGACGGTTCGAATGAAATGTTCAGGAAGTGGTAGCTGGGCAGTGCTAGCTGATCATTCATGATTGCATAGGAAAGAAAGATTTGAATCCTGTTCAGAGGGCCTCATTGGGTAAGTACGAAAGCTAAGAAAAGGCTGTTATGCCACGCATGAAATGTTTCAGTCCATGCCAACAAGTTCGGAAATAATCACGGAATGCAATATTTATCAACGATGCAAGAAGGTAAATCGGCGGGCATGATTGATCCGAACAAATCTGGGTTTCAAGCGCGGTTATCACCGAAGCTGTGGCGTTGCATAAATGGCGCGAAGCCAGGGAGTCTCGACCATGCAGCCTGCTGCAAGACTGCAGGGTCGATTTCTAGCAGATAGTGCGCATGACATCCAGGCTGCAGAAGCTGCCGCTCAATGAAGAAATCCTTGTCAAGGCCACGTGGCTAGCCGCTGGAACCATCATGTAGATATGTAGATGCATGATCACCGATCGAAACTTTATGCTGAGCCAAGAATGCTGCAGTGTTTCAGTGTTGTCGCGTGGCAGACGTAATCGCTGCCGCATGGAATTGGCAATTCGAAGCGATGGCCGAGGGGCCGACGCTTTTTGGAGCCGTGGCGAAGCCTGCCAAACACGCGCGGAGCCTGATTCGCTGGGAACGGCATGCATGCCTTGCCGCTAGGGTGCGTTTGATTAAAGGGGCGTCTCCGCCCGTTAAAGCGTTAACCGTATTCGTCTGGGCCACCCCCCCGCAATCGGTTACCAAAGCGCGTGCAGCGCGTTTGCTGGGTGCATCGGCGGGCCTCCATGAGCGAGACGCCACGACCTGAAGATCTGTTTGACATCGACCATTTCCATTTGAGCACGTTTCGTCCGCCGGGTGGCCAGCCCCGCGTTCCCCTCACGGCGTGGCTGTGTCAGAGTCAATTTGCGCAGGCCGTCCGCGCGCTTGATTGGCATCGCAACAGCCGGGTCGAGAAAACCCCACAAAACCACAGATCATCTAATTAAACTCGCAAACAAACGGGCAGATCCCGCCCACATCTCCCGCCGCTCCTCGCCCATCGCCCGCAGAGCATGCAAGCTACACGAGATGAGATGCAGACGGGGCAGGGCAGCTCCGTTCTGGGAATGTCAAATGAGATTCTCCGGAACCAGCAAGTCCCCATCTCGTCGATCGCCTCCCTCCCTTTTCGTCGCTTCACACTAGCCGCCCACAGAACGTGTCTGCTTTGCAAACATGCCTCAGGAAAATTAAATTAATCCAAGTCCTCGATATCGATCCTTAAACACAAATTGCTATCTTCGGCAGCTCCGGCCATATCTCACAAATATTTACCGAATATTTTAGGTTACCGGCTCTATTTAATACAATTCACCTTTAGACTCCAGGCGCGGCGAGTCCCCAAGAATATATAAAGTTGGATCAAGGCGGTGTTACCGACACGTAGCGATAATTTACTATTTTTACTAAAGGGGTGCATTGCAATTTGTTCGGCTCGCGGAAGGGGACGGACAAAGTATAAAGGAACCATTGGACGCCGCATGAGCGGGTTCCATCTCCACGACACATCTCTTGTCTCACAGGGCCCCGGATAAACAAATCCTGTGCGCCGCTCTGTTATCTTGTGCGCCGAGGCCTACTGCTGTCATATTACCGCTCACAGCCCGCGTCCTTGCAGTCTCGCCTGTAGCTGTCGTCGGCACGCTCTCGTAAATAAACCCATCCGATCTGCTGTCGGGGCCGACCCCACACCGCCGGCCGGCAGCTCACTCGTCAGCAGCCATTGGTGCACCCATAATATCCGAGTTCATTCGCATAGACAGCCACACGTTTGTGGAGCGGTCGGGGCAGTCAGCTGGCAGCCAAGGCACACAGGCCTAATTCACCGCACACCAAATAATACACACTCGGCTCAGCTCAATTTCCTGGAGAAACGTGAGCCCGCGGAACCGACAGACACAGCACAGACACACATACACACTTACTTCATCACTGCATCGCAACGACGACACTGTCGCGCCCTAGCCACTGCGTACCCGGTCCGCGCACCGCCAGCACCAAGGAGTCTTCGGGCTGCTGCCCACGCCTCGTCCGTCCTCCGCCGGGCGTAATCCCACTGCAGTGCGGCATTTGCAGTATTTGCTCAAAAGTTCCATAGCACAGCGACTGTCTCAGAGCGACAGTCTCGTCTGCTGGGAAGACTGGCACCTACCATGGCTGACTTCCGTTCCGGCTCGTATGACGACGAGCAGTATGACCTCTACTCGACGAGCCACCTCATTTCCGCATCAAAACGACCCTTTCGGCCCCGACGGAAGGAGCCCAGTTGCGACACCTGTCGAGAGCGAAAAGTCAAGGTATCAATCCCAGCTTATCACCGCCCGCTCACGCTAGTGCGATGCAAATGGATCAAAGGCATGTACAGAATGTCAGGCCCGGAACGTGCGATGTCAATTTACAAAGGAGCACAACAAGCGCATGTCTTCGCTCAAGTGCGCCCCCCACGTTTGATCCCCTTTTGACAGGTAGAGTCGTACAGGACCTGGAGCGACAGCTGCGCGATACCAAAAACGACCTCTACGATGCGCAGACGACAATAGACAATCTCCGCGCTCAGCTACACATCACCAGAACAACGGGCAAAAGCCTCCAGGACGACGGCCATCCCGATTTATACGTCACCTCCTTCGACTCCCTGAAAGCTCGCCAAGCCCTCTCCGAGTCCTCTCTCTCCTCCACTCCCGCAGCACAATCCCTCAACCCGTTCCACGACTACTCTTCTCTCCGGAAACAGATCATTCGGCTTAGCGACGGGATTTTCAAAGCCCCTCCCGGGTGGGCGGTGATGACCAAGGCCGTTGCAGCCAGAGAAGCCAAATTCCTCAAACTCGTCGACCGCGAAACACCAATCCGTCTCCCTGACCGCAAATTCGCAGAACAAATCCTCGACGTCTTCCGGGAATCAGTAGAAAAATTCATGTACATCATGAATTGGCCAGAATTCGAAACAAACCTGGACAACCTGTATAAGGACTCGGTGGACGGTTTAGTCCCCCCTGGGGCACGCCTAAGCTTCGTCAGATTCTTTTTTGGCGTGCTGGGGTTCACGATGATTTTCTCTCAGGATGACAGAATCTGCAGTAACAGAGAAAGGGGTTATGTTGGACATGAATTCATCGCCGTGGCATATCAGATGCCTTTGACCACGACACATTTTCACCTCGATGACGTGCGTGCTGGACTACAAGTGATATTCTGGCTGAAATCGGCGCATTTCTTAGAACTGGCTCACGTATGGGCGGGAGCGACAGTCAAGATTGCTCAGGAATTGGGTATCTGCTAACCAAAACTTTGACTTATTGTAGGTCTTCATCAGGAGCTGGAAGGACTACCAAGTATTATTCGAGACGAGCGAAGGCGGATCTGGTGGTATCTATATGCATTCGATAGGTATACCTTCCCGTCAACCATGTTAACATCAGGGTCCTCGCATCGGAAGCATATGGAGAAATGGTCATCTACGATGCAGATACAAATGTCCCCTTCCCATTCGGCGACAGACGAATCGACCTGATAAAGCAAGGCCACACAAGCGGCACGATGGCCAAAGATCCTTGGACGACGACATTATTCAGCTGGCTTCGAGACGTCGCCAAAATCACCCGCGGCCTCCGAGAATTACCATACCTAGAAGCTCACGACATTGAACGAATGGCAGCAAGAGCACAGACTCAGTGGGCATCGTATCCGCTTGAAACGGTTCTGGAAGCCGATGACCCTACGTCTTCTCCATTCCTAACGAATTACATGCTCCTACAAGACTCCTTATTAACGATTCATCGCCATAATTTGTCGCCCATGGCGCCGATGCCATTACGTATCCAAGCATTGAAACACTGCATCGAAACCTGTCGGACTTGGAGCGTGTTGATCAAACGCTGTGCGTTCGAAGGGGAGACCTTGACAAACGAACAAATTGCACGAAATAATCGATTCATCACCCTCGTACTACCGGAATTCTGTATCCATCTATGGCGCTGTGAACTCCTCCTCTTTGCCTCAGGAATGTACTCCGAAGCCATCTCCCTTGTCGTTGCCTCCAAAGCAATCGGCGATTACCGCCCCGTCAACTTGGAACTTCCCAAATACGCCGCCGGCCTAATCAAATTCTGCGCTGGAAAGGGGTCTGTCTACGACCATGTCATGACCGGACAATGGACCATTGCCGACGAGGAAATCATCGCCTTCGCAGTGGGCGATATGCACGGCATGTACCGCGGGCGTGGCTTCCCTGATATCTGGGACCGGCCCTCCCCGCGCGCAAGACACCGAACCTCTGACTCCTCGTCCGACGAATCGATCATCTCGGAATCGATACCGAGCACCTGGTACGGGGAAGTCAAATGCGACGACATGGAAGATGAGGAAGTCACCTGGGACGATGTTTTGGAATTAGTCAAGACACGCGCAAAGGAGCCCAAGATTCTGACCGCGGCCGTGGACGGAAGTCCCTTGAGGGCACCAGTGGTCCCGAATAGGATGTCGATACAGAACCTTATCTGAGTTTGTATGAATAGTTTGTTGGACCGCGGGAGTAAGGGTATGTATTCTTATGGGTTGCGCAAGGCGGTGTTGGTGTGTACGTGCGGTGTCTTGTTTGCATTCATTGGCAGGGAAATAGGAAGATCCATGGAGTTTGAAGGATGCGGGAAATTGGGAACTATACAATTCTTGGAGGTTACTAAAATTGAATGGAATGTACCTTTTTTGATATCAGGAATATTTATCTGTATATTGAGTGGACAAAAAAACGCAAGGTCTTAGAATTTAGACTTTCTGATTTGTATGCCCAATTGAGTAACCGCTCGGTGAACATTCACATGCATATGTCTGAGGCTGGGCTGTAAAGATAACTGTTCCCAATTTGTTCATTCGGTCATCGGCGCACTGTAAACCTGTAATGGCACCGTGCGTGGTTTCCGGTATCCGAAAATGTATTTGTTTGGCAACGTCTTTTAGCTACGTCGTTTAGCAACGTCGTCTAGCCAAAGTTTTGTTATCTATCTGTATTAGGGAACAGCTTCGATTGGTTCGCCGCGAATCCCTGCGGGTCGCCAAGCGCGGTCCGCTTTGTCGATCCATGCAGCCTTGTGCGCCGTCGGTTGCAATCGCATTACACCCAGACCCAACGGCGACTAAAAGGTGCTCGAGCATAAATATACAGTCATCAGATTAGTATTCGTCAGGAAGGAACGGACCGGATGTTGAAGCTTATTTGTGAGAAATATTGTTTCATATCGCAAATATAATTACTATTTCCGGTGATGAGTGGTGGAGATATATTTACTAGAGGCTTCGCTGTCTTATCCTATATTATTTGATCTGTTGCCTCTAATTTTGTAATGTAGCCACTGGAAATGTGATGGAAATAGTCCTCTATTATTTACCTTTTTCAAAAAAAGTTTACATATCGGCGAGGCCGTCGATTTCTTCTTGGTCCCAGAATCTTTTGCCTCTTCATATTTTATGAGACTTAGAAAAGCCATGTCAAGCTGTGTACTATCGCTGCCTTCAGGGGCTCAGATTCACGATCCTCTGATCTGATCAGCGTATTTAATTTCTAGGGTTGAAATTGTAGGGTAAAAATTTGAATACGCAGGCAGTTGGGAGATCAACTTGGCCACGATTGAAGATGTCGCGTAACAATCTCGAATACGGCGCTATCATTGACGCGGACGACGACAACGACGGTGACCTCGTATTTTCCTCTATGATAGTAATAGTCTAACTTCGCTCAGGGCCAAACAGATCTCGAATTCCATGGCAAGTGTCTTGTCTGTGGCCAATTAACAAGTAGACTTCACCGCACAAGAAGATCTGGGGAAACCACAGCGTATGACTGCGTGGATTTGGAGCGAATGGCTGATAGTAGGAGGGTTTACGCAGGGGACGACTTCGCAGACTGCGCCGACGGGGAAGAGGATGTTGTGGAGTATAGAGTATTATGCACAGTATTTTGATGTCGATACGAAACAGGTGCTGGATCGCTGCTGGGCGGCTATCTTCCCCAAGACGCCCTTTCTGGATGTCCTGGGCGGAAACCCCGATCTCTACGGTACCTACTCCCCGTGCTTCTGAGCCCCCAAGCGTCAACACGGTCTCCCAGTCCCTCCAATTCCCCTGTCTTCATACCCCCCTTTTCCGGCGCTTCATGCGTTCGCGACGTTTCTAACGCGTAGGGCCATTCTGGATCTCATCCACGACCATAATCATTCTATTCTTCTCATCGACGTTGGCAGGATATCTCGCGGCACTACACAGCGACACCAAATACTTCTACGATTTCACACTGTTGACTGCTGCAGCGGGACTAATGTATGGTTACGCGGGCATTATCCCTACCATCCTCTGGGGCGCAATGAAATGGTATGGATGCGAGCCAAGTCTGCTTGATATTCTGTGTCTCTACGGATATGGTGGAATGATCGTTTGGATTCCTGTGGTATTTCCCCTTCCTCGATTCCTGACCCTCTCTGGGGCTTCTTCGTTTCGCGTCGTGTGATGTTCAAAGCTGATGGCTGTCTCTGCTGGTTGCGGTGATCCAGATCTTCTCGCTGTCAACGATTATCAGTGTCATGCAATGGGTCTCTGTGTCCGTTGGATTTGCCTGGTCGGTCCTATTTCTCGTGAGGAACCTGTATCCGGTGCTCAACCGAGCGGACGCACAAACTAGTCGATTACTTCTCATTGCTATTGTCGCAGCACATGCAGGCCTTGCCATCGCCGTTAAATTCGTCTTTTTCAGGTTCTCTCTCTCTCTCTCCGAGGTTAATAGTAGATTCAAGAATCTGCAAGTACCACCATTATGAGAAAGGGTAGCTGGGAGAGTATTGTCGGAGGAGGAAGACCGTAAGTGAATCATAGTGGAGATAGTAATCGTATTTTAACACCTGGTATACCTATGCTCTATGTCCATCATATGTTACTGTCCCAATGCCTTGCGGGTCCATCCTTTACTCATGAACATTCCCTCTTCAGCCCTGCATCCGATCCCATTCATACGGCTTATCATCCCGCGAAGGCCTCTCAAAATCCAAAGCAACCTCATTAAACTTCTTCTTCGGCAAACTCTTCAAATGCAACAACATAGCCCTCACAATCCTCGGAAAAGCCATCTTCAGCCTCTCCCAAACCTCAACACCCGGCCTCCGTCTCCCCGACGAATCCACAATACTCGTCCCAAGCAATAACTCCCTCCTCAACAACACAAACTCATTCAACGTACTCCTATAAAGATACAGCTCCGGTTTTGCCGGTTCCGGCTCCATCGGCGGGGGCAAGTCCATCAAATCATCTTCAATAGGCCAAATCGCCCGATTAACCATATTCACAAGTCTCTTTTCGAGTCTCTTTGCACGGATATGTTGAGGCATGTTCCTTGGCTTTTTGCGTTTTTGACGCAGACGGTGTTCCCACCCGTCCATGAGGACTTCCTCACACGCCCGGAAGGCCCAGACTATGTGTTTTTTGTGCAGGAGACAGATTTGGATACGGGTGTTCCAGTTTTCGCAGTTGAAGTCGTAGCCTTCTTGGCCTAGTTGGTCCCATACCAGATCAATTTCATCGAGTTCTTCGGCATCGGCTAGAGCGCGCATGTAATGTGAGAAGGGCGTGCAGAGGAGATAGCGATTCCCTGGGACGACGAATTCGGTGGAATTCTCGGTCGTAGAACGGAAGGATCGGGAGGCAGCGTCGGCGTGGGATTTGATTGCGTTCCACACCTTTTTGACGGACGTTACATCTCTGTGACGACGATATACATCGATTAAGGAAGTCAATAGTGATAAGTCGGGCTCTGCGGTGGACCCTCCTGTCGATGCGGTAGATTTGAGATAGTCATCGAATACCTCTTGTACTTTGGCCAGCGGTAAATTCGGTCCCTGAGCTCTAAAAATTGGTGCAAACAATCGTGGAGAAAGTGCTGTTCGGGGAGTCATGTTGACCGTCAAATCCAGATGATCCTCAATTGCCGTCAACCTCTGCATAATCCCCTCTGCGACTTCCAATCCTGCTTTTCCACCATGTTTACAATACGCAAACACCAGTAATGCATGAGTCCAAGAATTTGGTTTTACCTCTTTATCGAGCATCTCGTCGTAGATTTGTTGCATTTCAGAAAGGTCTTCATTGTTCAGCGAGGCCGCTTCCAAAAGCCCATTCCAATGAAAAATGTTCAATCGGATCCCGAGGTTGCGCATTTTATTCATGATACGACGGACGTTGCTGACGGCGAATTGACCTCCAAGCTGTGCGAATGCGCGAATAACTTGAGTCCAAGAGAATTCGTCCGGTTCAAATCCTGCTCTCCGCATTCTGGCTAACGTATCGACCATAGCTCCCAACTCCTTTCTCCCGACATATAATTTCAGTAACGTCCCCCAGGTGGCCATATCCGGTTGCAACCCGACTTCTCGCATTTTAGAAACTACTGCTTCGGCATTGACGCGGTCGCCCGTGCTTGCATATGCGTTGAGAAGTTGATTGAAAGAGTAGACGTTTGGAGATAATCCGAATTCCCCAAGGAGATTGAACATCTCAACCGCTGCATCTGGATCGTTTCGATTTGCAAACATTGAAATAAGATTGCCGATTAATTGGACTGTAGGTGCATTCCCTTGTTTGATATAGGCTCGGAAGACACGCATTGCGCCGTCAACGTCAAGTGTCCGGGTATACGCCGTAGTTAACATATCATAGATGACCCTCCCAACATCTAGTTTCGCCGCCATGATCTGCTGAAACGTCCTCTCCACGGCAGGAATATCCAGCAATACAACTTGTACGTACAACATCTCAGAGTAGATGTATATATCAGGTTGACGCCCACTTCGAATGTAACTATCGAAAAGCTCTTGTACTGTTTTTGCTTGACCGTGTCTGGCGAATGCATGCATCACAATTGCATACGAATAGCGATCGGGCTCCAGCCCCAAGGTGTAAATATCTTCGAAGATCTGTTTTAGGATGGGGAAGTTGTTTAGGAGGGATGCCGCTGCCATGGCTTCGTTTTGGATGTTGAGTTTGATGTTTCGACCGATTTCAGTATCGATATCGGAAACATTTTCGATGGTCGCGAATTCATTATTCCGATACGAGAGATATAATTCCAAAGTGGCTTTTGGTTGTCCACTGCGACGCAGGGCGCGCAACGTCCAGAAAAGGACATTCTGATCGACTTCCCGGAGCATCTCAACCATATACCTTAAGACCTCCAAGGCTGTATGCTCATTCCTAGCCTGGCCCATACCTCTGACCAAAATGCCACCCATGATGCGAATTAACTGCACCATTTTTGGCGGGGAGTCAGGATTCATGATAATTGGCGTTGCTTTAGCGATAAACCAGTCCTTGGCATTGGGGATAGCGGCGAGACAGCGTTCCAAGATGATATTCGTGGCTTTTTCCATGCGTACGCTTTCTGCTGTTGGGATTGTTGGAGACATGACCACCTCCTCCCAGAATGAAACACAAGATTGCCACTCTCCTCGAACAGCATATTCATCCATCAGTACGAAAATTTCCAGGTAGTCTATTGGTGTGACGTTTCTTTTCACTTTCTCCATGAGTCTTCCTCTTGCTTCGTCGAGTTGTCCCAGCCGACAAAGAGTAGGTATTATTACCGGGGACTCTGGGAATAGCCGTAGTAGTTCTTCTAAATGAGGAACTCGAGTGCTTTGGTACAAGTATTGCGCGAATATTGATTTGTCCCCTGTACTGAGATAATTTCGTAGATCGTTCGCGTGGTAGATATCGATTGCTTGTTGTTGTCTCCCTTCTATGTTCCCTCGTGTTAACGCAAGCAAAGCATTCAAGGCAGCTTGTCGTTCCATCGATAATCCGGAATAAAACGTCTCAACGGTCGGTGCTGCAATCTCATTATTCCGTGTTCCAGGGAGGATTTTGGTTAGTCGCTGAACAACTGGTGAGATCGAATGCGGAGCATAATCTCTCGTAAGTTCGTCGCGCCATTTCCATCGCCTATCTTCATCGGCGACAGCCTTGTCCCGCTTTTCAGAAGTCTCTGGAATAGCCTCTAATTCCTTCATCATCTGATCTGCTGAACTCTCTGGAGAACCTTGATACTCATGAGCCCGAAACAATTCCTCCTGTCTCCGTATCTCTGCCTCCGACCATCCTTGACTCGGTGGAGCGAATTCTCCGTTCTCGTCATCATCCTTCGAATCATCATGATATGCTCTCGTCAATCGTTTCCCTCGTCTCGCACTCTTGACAGCCTCCCTCACTATCGGGGGATGCAAAAAGTCGAGCACCGGGAGCGGTGTCGCCGAGACTCGGGATACTGAGAGCGACCGCGCAATCAACCGTATTGAGCTCGACAGGTTATACTTCTCAGAGGCGATGCAGGAGGATCGCAGCCGTAGACATTCGAAGAGAAGATTTGTCCTTCGCAATGAAAGGGACGCTCTTTGCATTCCCCAACTCGGCCCCGAAAGGAGTTTTGCGCTTCACCACTCGACCGTTCTTCGAACACACTATAGTCAGCCACATTCGCTATGCCTCTGTTTTAAGGGGTTCTCACATTCGGATGGAGAAGTATCGACTGAATAATGTACAATGTAGAGGACAGTTTTTGACTCGAGGCCCGAATAAGTACAATTTTTCAGCCCCAGGGCGATCGATTACCGTGTATTTTTTAAACCCATCAACTAGATGGGAATTTGCAATAAACCGGCCGAGTGGTCTTTTCGGCCTGCAGATCGCCTCCTGAGTCCTGAAAAGTTTGACATGGCCAAAACAAAGGACACAAGAGCCGTGGGGCGCAAAGGCGGATTCAAGAGCTTTGGCTCGAACTTACCTCAAAATGCGTACAAAGGGAAAGGTATGCGCATTGGAAGGAAGTGGCTTACTTTCTAGTTGAGAAGATTAGAGAGGGATTGATTCATAATGCCAAGGTCAAACGAGCCTACTACAGGACTTTGAAACGGGAGGAGAAAGCCGGCACCCTTGCTCCTAGAATACCTTTGGAGGATACAGAGGTATTTCCCTCCATGAAAGCCTTGCTGATATACAGGAACTGGGAACAGCAGACCTGGATACCCTACATCCATCACGATCACAAGCATTATCCTTACCTGCCGACACCCAAGCGGCTCAGTCACCAACTTCCGCAAAGAAAGGCGCTCGCCGACTGGTAACTAAAGCAGAGAAAATGGCTCTGGCAGAAGAACATCGTAAAGAGGCCGAGAGAAATCAGAAGGAACGGGAAAAGAAGACTCAACAACGGGAGAGAAAACGGCGGGAACTACGGAAAATGACAGTGAAGGGACAACCAGTCATGAGGACGAGGATAAAGGATTTGCTCGGAAAGGTGAGAAAAGTTGTCGAAGAGTCGTGATAAGTCGAGGCGGAGGTATTTGCTGGCTTTGGGATACCAGGGTGGGTAAAGGATTATATGTCGCGGATAATATGGATGGAAGGAAGATATTATTGAGCTTAGGCTATCAATCGAAAAATGCTCCGTCTAGTGAACCAGCTACAATGCGGGTCGTTCTTGAAAAGGTAATAACCGCTTTGCAGTTCAATTGCAAGAGGCAGTTGGGTGAATAAGGCAACTATTATTCTGCATTTCGTCTTTTTGAACTCGGTCATGTCTCTTTGAGTATGTCCACTCACTGGTGTTCTAGTAGATCCGACTTTCAGCAATCTTCTTACGTATGTAGCTGTACTCCGCAGACCATGTAGCTATAGCCAGTCAAGCATCTGGCGAAATACTTGCGATCATCGGATGGATGAAGGTTTTCTATCTGATCTCATAGTAGAGCCTGATAGATACATATGTTTCTATGCTGTTTTCGCATCACCAATCTGCTTCCACATGTTGAGGGGCTCAGATCCAACGACTTCATCCTCTGCCGGGGATTTAAGAACTTATTTCCTTGTCGCCGCGCGCGTGATCTGACCCACCAATGACGTTTATCGCCGATAAGCACGCCGCGATCGGCTAGCTACTCCACAATCCGCATCCCTTCCCCGACGCACGACAGCCATTGTCATCCAGCACTTCCCAGCGACCACCACTACCCTTCACCTCTGCGCACTCATCATGATCGGGACTATCTTGAGCTTCCCTGTACTGCTCTTCTTTGTGTGCGTGTGTGCTGACAATTATAGCCCGACGTAGCCGAGAAAGTGGCCTTGTATTGTGAGGAACATTCGACGCCGTTGCCACAAGATTTGGAACGCCATAAGAAATTTACGAGAGACAATTTTTTGGATCATGATAAGATGGTGTCGAGTTTGGAGGCACAGTTGTTTATTTTCTTGGCCAAGAATCAAAAGGCTAAAAGAAGTAAAAATCCCCCGAGATGCCACCGTCTCGTCCTACATATATGCACCACCCTCGCCTGTTTACTTCTCCCCCGATTGCAATTGCGGACTTACTGAGCGGATTTCTTGTGCTTTTCTGTAGGGCAATGGCATTGATGGTAGTTCTTGAGATTGGATGTTATAGCGGGTACTCCGCCCTCGCTTGGGCCGAAGCACTAAAAGACGTCCCCGAAGCCGAGGTCTCCCATCCCTCCTCCCCTCACTCTCCCCTGTTCCATACTCACTTCATCTCAGTACCTCGTGTTCTGACATCTAGATCATCACATTGGACGTAGACCCCAAAATGATCGCAATTGCCCTCAACGCATTTACTAAATACGAAGTCACCAACCGCGTCAAACTCGTCGAGGGCCCTGCAGCAGAAACTCTCAAGACCCTGCGCGGGACATTTGATATCATTTTCATCGATGCCGATAAACCAGGGTACAAAACGTATTTTGAGATTATTCTCGAGAAGGGATTGCTCGCCAAGGACGGGATAATAATCACCGATAATAGTACCTCCCTCCCTCCCCAAATGGCCTCTCTCTCTTTGCCCTTGTTCTCCCATCCCTTGTCCTGCCCGTTGTTTTTGCCAAATCTTCACAAGTTTCAAATGTAACAGGGTAGTCCTTTCGCGGGGACTGGTCGTGGAGAGGAGTGATAGAAACCCCTATAGCGTACAAGAAGGACGGTACAAAAACGCCGACGCGATTCAAGAGTTCAATGACTTTGTAGCAAACGACCCTCGCGTCGAGGTCGTTGTTTTACCTCTCTTTGATGGGCTAGGCTTGATTCGTCTGAAGGATTAAACCTGCAAGAGGGTATTAACTGAATAAAACAAGGAGGCAGATGGAATATATATACCTATTTTGCAGAATATTCTCTCAAAGAAAAAACAGGGATTGATATGTTTATACATTTCCACTAAATAACTGTCCCGGATCTTTGTACACCATGTTTTCGCAGGACGGGTAAAAAGGTCAATCAATAACTATCCTGTCTAACCTGTCCACTCACCGTCCTCACCCCCTCCTTCCCCCCCTCACTCCCCAAATTCGCACTAACAGGCGACGCCAAAACCTCCTCCGTCCCCGTCCCATAAATATCCCCCATCCCCACCATCCCCAAATCAAGTGACCTCATCTCCGGTCTCCGGTGCAATTGCTCTTCCCCTCGCGATCTGCGGACTGACGTGGTATTTCTTGGCGCACAAAAGGATACGATGATATTTCTTGGTCTGCGGAAGGATAGGATTATTATCATGGCGAGGAGTGCGAAACCGCCTATCAAGCCTGCTATGATGCCATTTATTGTGCCTCGTGAGAGTCCTGTTGCGGGGGAGGCGGGAATGGAGGAAGTCGTGGGACCGGCGGAGGGACTTGAGATGGAGGCAGAGGATGTTGAGTATGAGGTTGGTGTCGTCGTGGTCTGAGTGATCAGTCAGATGGGGATTAAGTTCAGGGGAAATGGGGAGGTACTGTCTCTGATGAGGTGACGGGGGGGATCGTGATACTACTTGTTAATCTCTGGATTGTTTATGGGTGGGTGGGTGGTTGGGGGATACAATATTGAGCCACCGCCGGTGAACGATGCTGTTATTGCCGCGGTAGTATAGGTCGTTGGAATCCAAGATTCAATCTACCCACTCAGCCGGCAAAAGCAAAAGACTTGAAATAGCACGGAATCAATAATCTGTGCAGTGGGAGTCTTTTACGATGGGGAAGGGGGATGCACAAGTTCAACGACACTTCCTAAAGTAGCCAATTCCGTGAGATAGAAATCCGAGTACACATAAATCACAGTGACTAGTGACGCCGCACCCTGGGAGATGGGAATAATTCCCTGTCCGGCCGAGAAAGTAGATAACGCGATGATGATGGATTGCGTTGCAGTGAATGAGATGGGACAGTCGTGGTTGTTTTGTATGGTGTAGGTTTGGGTTATTGCGAGGGGTGCGGCGGTTTGAGTGTTTGTGAAGGAGGCTGTTATATCCTGTCGTTAGTCCCATTGAAGCGAGAGATGAGGGAGAAATGGGGAAGACGAAAGGAAGAGAGAGG
>Ga0302325_10011666_pt1 | contig 18906 bp, 20 predicted proteins | sample Palsa_T0_2_FD_201948 | JGI IMG/M metagenome (GOLD analysis project Ga0302325, IMG submission 201948) | Peat permafrost microbial communities from Stordalen Mire near Abisko, Sweden - Palsa_T0_2 | ecosystem: Environmental > Terrestrial > Soil > Palsa > Peat permafrost | place: Sweden: Abisko...
GTCGCACCATATCACCGAGATGCAGCCGACCTGATGCGCCCCTCAATCACCCACAGATACAGCCGGGGAACCAAATGTTTGAGCTCAGCGAAGATTTGCTCGATTGGGTTCAGCTGGGGAGGTAATCGGCGGCCAGCTTCGTGACCCGCTCCCACATGTAACTGTCCTTCTGACTGCGGCGCCGGAGCGTCGATGGCCAAAGGTTGGTGACACGGTGCCTGAACGTCTGAAGTGCCCGAAAGTTGGTGGGCACCGCAAAGTACTCGAAATGACCTGACACGATCTGCGCCAGCCATTTCCCTTGTTTGGGGACCGACCAGTGCATTGGCTGTCGCGTCTGCGCCTTGATGTCCTTGAGTTTCGCCCGCATGCGGTCGCTTCGGGTCTTCCGTTGAAGCTGGAAGCGTCCTGTGCGTGACTTCCCGCAGATGAACGTGAACCCCAGGAACGCAAAGCTGTCCGGCTTGCCACGTCCGCGCTGCTTGTGATTGACCGCCGCAAGGCGACCGAACTCAATCAGGCGGATCTTGTCCGGGTGGAGCGACAGCTCGAACTCCTCAAACCTCGCGCGCATGGCATCGAGGAAGCGACGGGCGTCGCCCTCATGCTCGAAGCCGATGGTCACGTCATCGGCGTATCGCACGATGATCATGTCGCCGGCAGCTTCGCGCCGTCTCCAGCGCTCCGCCCACAGGTCGAGAACGTAATGCAGGTAGATATTGGCGAGGAGCGGCGAGATTACCGAACCCTGGTCCGTTCCCCTGTCATCGACAGTCACGATCCCGTCTTCGAGGATGGCCGCCTTCAACCACTTCTGGATCAGACGGATGATGCGCGTGTCACCGATCCTATGTTCCAGGAAGCGAACGAGCCATTCCCGGCGGGCGCTACCCCGTACCCGGGCCGGTCTTTCACCAGCTGGACCACGCCAGCTTGGCCTAGCGCACCTCATCCAGATTGTTGCGCAATAGCCGCGCCATTTCCTTGTGGCTATCAAGATTATCTGCGATCATGACGTCACTTAGCGCGAGTGTAGTGAACCAGCACGCTTTCAACGTATATCCGAAAGCCTGCGCCATTGATCGGGGCGTCAAGAAGCCCCGGAGTCTCGATCCGGTCGGTGCGCGAGGCCACGGACAAGGTTATTGTGTTCCAGTGGCCATAAGGGACCTGGCATGGGGCCTTCCCGCGCTTCGACTTCCACGCAGCGGCGTGCAAAGAGCGCTCATCAGCAGCCCAGGATCTCGTGCAGTCGGCAGTCTCGGTTCGCGAGTCCCCCAGGGTCTTCCGGGCATTCGAAAAACCGTCCGTGGCGACCTCCCTACACGTGTTCAATACACCAAGAGGTAGCATCGATCACATCCCAGACGGACAAGACTCCAACAATGGGCAGCAGATTCCAAATGTGACTTCACTGGACCGCGGGTTGCCTCCCTTGACCCCCTTGCGGCGCGACGCCCCTCACCACATCATTGGCCGTTTGCTCATGCGGTAGGGAGCCGCTCGTACATGAAGCACCATCGCCCGGCTACGTCCGGATGCGCGGCTCTGCAGGCTATGCCATGAGCTGGGGTCGGGACGCAGCCCGATGACCAGCTCCAACAGTCCGCGCGATATCCGGCTTTTCGTGGCAGCGTACGAAGAGCGTTCGTTTACCGCCGCGGCAATGCGCGAAAATGCGACCCAGTCCGGCGTCTCCCAACATATCCGCAAGCTGGAGGAGCGCTTTGGCATTCGGCTGTTCCTGCGCATTCCTGGCAGCGTCGTGCCAACGCCCGCCGCCGATCATTACTACCGGCATTGCCTGGAGGTGCTGCGCGCACACGACGCTGCCGCGCGCTCTCTGCACAGCTTCGGCAACGGGCTGGAAGGTGAGTTCGTTATCGGCCTCATGCCGACCATGACACGTTGCGTGCTGGCTCCCACATTGGCGTGGTTTCTTGAGCAGAACCCGAATGTCGTCGTGCGGGTGGTCGAAGCGTATAGCGCTGTGTTGACCCAGCAGGTGCGCTCCCGCGAACTGGAATTCGCCGTGGTGCCTGCCTTTGCCGTAGGTGTCGGCTTGAAAAGCCGGATGTTCGCACGCACGCCTGAGGTTCTCGTCTCGAAACTCTCGTCTCGGCTGCCGCATCACGCGCCGGTACGGCTGTCTGATATTGGCCCGATGAAGCTCGTGCTGCCCGGCGGACAAAATACGCGTCGCCAGACCCTGGAAACATACGTGACATCCAATGGCGGTCAGATCGCCCGGATGCTTGAACTCGACGCGATGCTTGGTACGCTCGATCTCGTCGCCAGAACCGATTGGGTCGCGATCTTGCCGGGTATCATGATGGCGCATGATTGCGAGCAAGGACCATTCAGCATTAATCCGCTCGCCCAGCCACCACTGTCGCTGGATCTCGTTCTGATCGAATCATCGCGGCACGTGATGTCTCCAGCCGTATCGGCGTTTTGCACGGCACTGGAAGCGGAGACCACACGGACCAACGATGTATGGCAAAAGGTTGTGCGGCCGTGACGGCGTCAAGCTTGCGGGCATAATAAGGCCGCTACGCCTTTCCTTGATCCGTCAGCGAGATGAAGCTGCGGCATCACGTTTTCGGCCATCAGCACCATCGACCGGCGTGCCAACTCGCGATCTTTCCAGTCGTGGCCCGCATAGACCAGCGTGCCGAATTCTCCGACCTCCTCGCCGAAGGCCAGGATCTTATCGGCGACCTGATTCGGGGTGCCGTAAATGATCAATTGGTCGCAGACGTCGTCCAGAGTAACGGACTCGTCTGGCTGGCCACGGTCGCTCTTGAACAGCTCGCCGCGCCCTGCCTTCAGCATCTTCGTCAGCAGCTGTGCGTAATAAAATCGATAGGGGCTTTCCGGGCCGATCGCATAGTTGCGCGCAGTTGCCGCATCATCGGCAACGAACACACTTTTTGCGATGCGCCAGTCGGACGGAAGCGCCACCAGGCCGGAACGCCGGCGGCCTTCCTCGTATTTCGGCCAGTGGCTCCGCACCCACTGCGGCAACAGGAAATTGGCGGAGATTGGCAGCCAGCCGCGCTCCCCGGCCTGAATCGCGCTCTTGGAAAACGGCGAGGCCACGGTGACGACGATAGGGGGATGCGGCAGCTGCAGGGGCTTGGGCATCACGCCCTGGCCAATGTCGGCGATCAGCGTGCGCGAAGTGGAAATATTCCAATATTTTCCGGTGATATTATAGGGTGGGTCAGACCGCCAGATCTGAAGAACCTGGTTGATCGCTTCGACAAACATCTCGTTGCGGTTCTCGTCGAGCAAGCCGTAGACCTCGGCGTCCGACGGAAGGCCGCCAGGGCTGATGCCAAAATTGAAGCGCCCATCCAGTAGGTGATCGAGCATCGCCACCTCCGCCGCGACACGCGCCGGATGAGTATTAGGAAGGTTCACTGTTCCGGTGCCGAGTCGGATCTGCCGTGTCTGGTCCACCAATGTGGCGATGAACAGACAACATGACGTGATATTCTCTGCCTTGTCGGTCGTATGTTCGCCAACATAGCCTTCGGCGAAACCTAGCTCGTCGGCAAGTATGAAAGCCTCGCGATCCTCCCGCAGCGCTTGACGCCAATCCTTGTCGAGCGGATGGATCGGCATCGTGAAGAATCCAAGTTGCATTGATCGATGCTCCTGACGTGAGACCGTCTCGCCGTTGTCAAAAAGTATAATACGCGCGCACCGAAATACTTCATCAGAAATTCTCGGCATCGCCATCGGGTTTGCTCATGTGGTTCGTCGATCGCATCAGAGCTGCTTCCGGCGGTTGACGTTTAGTCTTCCGGTGCCGGGGGCGAGTTAGATGCGAGTGCTGCGTTACCGACCGGCTTTCGGTGCGATCAGCCCGGCGGCCTGCTCGAGCACGGCGCATACGGCCGCGGTATCCTCCTTGCCGCGTCCTTGAGCGAGCGCCGACAGATAAGGCTGTACCGCCGTGGTAAACAGCGCGAGCGGACAGTGCAGATCCGACGCAAACTGGCTGATGATCTGCAGGTCTTTCAGCCAGGTTTCTATTTTCATGGTCGCATGGCCATATTCGCCCTTGGCCATCATAGGGCCGCGAATCTGAAACATGCGCGAACTGCCGGCGCTGTCGGCGATAACTTCATAGATCAGTTCGGGATCCAGACCCGCAGCCCTGCCTAGCACGAAAGCCTCGGCGGCGGCGACATTGTGTATGTTGACAAGATGGTTGGCGACGAATTTCATTCGGCTGCCATTACCGAATGCCCCGAGATAACGCTGCTGACGCGACATTCCCGCAAAGGCAGGCCGACAGACTTCATAGGCCGTCTGTTCGCCGCTGGCGAATACCACGAGATCGCCGACTGCTGCCTGTGCGCCGGTGCCGCTTAGCGGACAGTCCAACAATATCATGCCCGATTTTGCCAGAGCCGCTCGGCCGATTTCCTTTTCGGCAATCGGCAGGGTGCTTGTATCAGCAATCACCGCGCCGCTTGAACCTGCTTGCGCAAGGTCGTCGATAACATCGTGAAATGCGGCCACGCTTGCGAGCGAAGTCAACGCGACGTCCGTTGTCTCGGCGACCTCCCGTGCTGATGAGGCGGTGTGGCATCCTTCCGCCGCGCACGCCGACATCGCCACGCCGGAGATGTCGAAGCCGACGACGTGCAGCCCATGGCGGACCATGTTGCGCGCCATCGCGGACCCCATGATGCCTAGCCCGATCATTCCAACACGCATGGCTCGCTCCCGTGCTCGCGCCTGTCGCTTTATTCGCTGGCCGGTATGACCGGCAGCAGCACGTAGGGTTGTTGCTGTGGTGAGAAATACAATGAGTTGGTCGCAGCAAAGATCTCCGGCGCCCGGTCCTCCGGATCGTCATGCACGAAGGGGCCGCAGCCTTTCATCGGATTTTTCATGTTGGACAAGGTTGCCGCGACACCCGCCCACTCGTAGTCCTTGCCGCGGATATGCAGGCCCAGGCTGTAACCCACAGGGATCACGATACATGTCGGCCATATTTCGATGTCGAGCTCGACCGGGACGTTTGGCTGAAGCGGCCAGAGCTCGTCGTGTGGGTGGTATGGCCGATAGGGCCGGCTGCGCTCCGGATCGAGTTTGCGGTGCGATGCGCGCAGCCACCCCTGCCCGACCGGCGTGTGTGGATCCAGAGCGCCGTAGAACGTCACCTCCTCGCCTTGCGGGTCAAATACCCGCAACACCAGAAACACATCGGCGTCGGTGGTCGGCGACGACAGAAAGAGCCTGGCCATGGATGGACCGGTGATCTCGATCTCCTCCGTGAGCGGCGGGGTGCGGAACAGCACGCCCTCGCCCATCGGGGCGTATTCGATCTTCGTTTCGTGCCGTCCCAACTCCTGTGTCAGCTCTCGTGTCGCGGGGTCGAGGTAGAATTTCGTCCATTGCGTACGTGCCAGAGGCCATTCGTGCTCATGGCGCAACGGAAACTTCTTCAACCCGGGGCGACGGATCTGGATCTGCACGCTGGGCTGGTTCTGCCAGCCGGTATTTTCACCCTTCAGGAAATGTCCCAGGAAGCGCTTCTGAAGGTCCAGGCCATAGTCCGTATAGAACTCGGCCCAGTGGGCGCCCCCATGAACTTCCAGCCATTTCTGCCGACTGCCGGTATTCACGAAGCCTTCGATATTGCCGCGCAGATGGAGGCCGTGGCCGCCCCAATTGCCCGAGGACAGCAGAGGCACATCGATCTTGTCGAGCGCGCCTGCCTGTGACCAGTAATACGCGCCGTCCAACTTCTCTCTCGTCAACTCGCCCCACATGTTGGAGCGGTTGCGCACCAGCACTGCGTCCGGCAGGGTTTCCGGGCCGCAAACGAGCTCACTCGTCACGCGGCTGCGCGGCCCGCGCTCTCCGAGACCATGCTGCACGGTCTTGACTTGCATTTCCTGCCAATTCTTGCGGAACGTGCAGAGAATGCCGCCGTGGTGCGTGGCGTCGCGATAATTGTCGGCAAACCCCTCCCAAACACATATGGCGGCCAGATGCGGCGGCCGCAGGGCGGCCACGCGCCATTGATTGGCTGCAAAATAGGAAATCCCGTTCAGGCCGACCTTTCCGGAGCACCAGGTCTGCGCGGCTGCCCATTCGATGCAGTCATAAAGATCCTTCGTCTCCCGTGCAGAATGAACATCCATGAATCCGTCGGAACGCCCCGCGCCGCGGGAATCGAACCGCACGCAGATATAGCCGTCAGACACCCATTTCTCCGGATCCGGCGTTTCCCAGGCCTGATAAGCATTCGTGCTTCCCTCGACCGCATCGGCATATTCAGTCGCCAGAATTTCCCACGCGGTCTTGTAGCCTTCTTGAAACGCCAACCCCTTGCCATAGGGGCCGTAAGTCAGGATAGCGGGATAGCGTCCGTCGCCGATCGGCCGAAACACGTCAGCGCGGACGACCACCCCGTCATCCATGGTCACCGGCACATCCCAGTCGACGCGCATTCTATCGCGAATTTCGGTTTCTTGATGTGACATGGCTCGTTCCCTGGAGTTCTGGTGGCGTTTGCAATCTCACGACTTAACCGGTGTTGTGATGGTGCCGGCCCCGACGTGACGTGCCGAGCCCGGCGCGATCAAACTGCCGCGCTCGTATGATACTGACAACTTCGAACGCTATGCCAATCCCCTCTGCCATCTAAATTATATTTTCAATCGATTGACAGTAGAAATTCTGATTGTCTTCGGCAGATGCGTGGCAGTGTCACGAGGATCACATTCGTTTGCGCGGTGGGTCCGAGCCGAAACGCAAATGCGCGGAATCCACGTCACCGTTGTCGGGAAAGGTTGCGCGGCTCGTCACGGACGCAAAAACTTCATCGAAGGGACCCAACCGATCGATGAAGGCGTCAGTCAGGTAAACGCCCATCGCGAACATCCCGGCCGCCAGCACTTCGTTGGGTGAGCTGCGCCAATTTATGGCTGGCACGCCAACCAGCTTGTCATGGCGGAAATTTGCGTCGGAATGCATGATCGTACCAAGCGCACCGGTGCTTACAAGCGATCGAGTCTCGGCCGTCGCCGGTTCAACTCGGCACTCGTGACCGCTTCTCACCCTGACTTTGGCGGCCTGGCGCGATGCAAGGGATGCACCGGCTTCGGATCGTGTGAAGGCGAGTGGCTTCCCGGACAATACAAGCTTGCCGGCATCGGCCGCCTCGGCAATCTGGCGGACAGGCATGGCATGAGGGGCGCGAAGGTAAAGGCATCGACGACAGGATCGGCGAGTACCTTGCCGAGATCCGTCCTAAAGGCGATGCCATGCTCCCTTGCAACAACATGCTGTGAGGCGCGACCGTCGACAACCCTTATGAGGCCTGATCGTTCGGAACTGGCGAGTCGACGAATAAGATGACTCTCCCCAGCAGCCCAAACCCAAGATCATTGCACTCAGCTTCATGGCGTCCCATGCCGATCAAAGGGGGTCGGCATGGCGAATCCGGTGATTGCAGGCCGCGGCTCACGTGCTGCATTCAGGCGCTCCGAAATCGCTGTTCGACGCAATTGGACGAACGCCTTGGCTTAGGCCTGGTCGAACGTCTCCAACACGCCGCGAACATAGCCGATGGCGCGTGCGGCGGCGCCAATTCCATCCGGCACGTAGACGGTGGGTTCGATGGAGATATCGCGGCTGTATCCGTTACGGAACAGCGCTGCAAATATCGGCGCGAAGCGCTCATTCCCCTGGCCTGGTCCACCCCGGGTGCGGTCGTTGATGTGGATATGGCCGATCTTACCGGTCGGCAGCCAGTGGTCGAGAACGTCCGATAATGGCCCATTCTCCATTTTTGCCGCATGGTTGCAATCAAACATGGTAATGACGGCGGGATTGCCGATCGAATCTACTATGGCCACCGCCTCGCTGATCGTGTTGATCACAAGCGTAGAGTCGGTGGCGAGAGGTTCGATGCAATAGGTCTGGCCACATGCCTGCGCGGTTTCGGCAATGTTGGAAAAGCAGTCGTGGGCGCGGTTCATGGCGATCTCCCGTGTTTCGCCGGGCGCGATTTCCCGGTGCGAGCCGTGGATCAGATAGTTCCCGCCAAGGTCGGCGCTGAGTTCGATCAGCCCTTTCATCACGTCGACGGTCCAGCCCCGTATTTTATCGTCCGGCGTTGTGATCGAAAGGCCTTTCGGCGCCGTCAGCAGCCAATGCAGGCCGACGATTTCTATGCCGGCGTCACTGGCCGCACGCCGAGCCGCTGCACGCGCCTCAGCCGTCATTCGGTGTGGCTCCGCCGAGAGCGTATATGGCGCCACCTCGAGTCCATCATAGCCGAGAGCCGCAGCGTACTCGCACTGCTTGGCAAATGGCATGGGTTGAAGCAATTCGTTGCACAGTGCGATTCGCATTCCAAGTTCCTTCTCTGGTCGAGTGTCAGCTGCTTGCCGATGGCCAAGCCAATGCTGTCAGACAACGTGCACTGAGTCCGCAAAGGCTGGAGCGCGTGATACGAACGAGTTGCGACGGCGCGTCGTCTTCAGAACGGAGGAAGATTGCCTAAATCTTGTCCAAAATATTTGAGGGTCAGAGGTTGCAGCAGATTGTTCACGCGGAGGTAGTAGATATATGTGTTCAGAAACTGCAGCAACGTGAATTCGCCCTGAGGTACACCTATGTGCGAGGTGCCGGAGAGAAGTGGAAATTTCATCTCCAGCTTGTGCTGCGGATACGCATCGTTCACCTGCTTGGCGAGCGTAGCCGGTCCCACCATGAGGTCGGCTTGGCCGGAAACATAGGCCGTCACCGTCGTTGCGTCGGAATCGAAACGCACTATATTCGCCTTCGGTGCCATCGCGGTGAGCGCCTTATCCTGAATTGTCCCGACTCCCGCGGCTATCTTGAGCGTGCCAAGATCATTCGGGCCAGTGATCTTGATACTGGCGGGCCCCCACAGGGCTTCCAGATTGTTCGTATAGGGCTCTGAGTACATCACCTGCAACGCCCGGCTCGGCACCAGCCCGAAGGACGATACCAAAATATCGACCTTTTTTGTCAGCAACATCGGGATTCGGTTGGCCATGACCTGGGAAACCACTTCAACCTTGACCCCCATCGCCTGGCCGATCATCTGACCGAATTCAATGTCGAACCCGACCGGCTTGCCGGCTGCGTCGTAGGACCCGTACGGCGGATTATCCATCGTCGTTCCAATGCGAATGACCCCACGGTCGAGTATATCTTTCAGCAGATCGGCCTTCGCTGCCGGCGCCTGGGCGGTGATCAGAAGAAGCGAAGCGACGACAAGCAGGGCGGCGCGCAAAACCATTCGGGATGGTGACATCTATTCCTCCTTCTGGAGTTTATCTTGCTTTTTTTAGCGATGTTTCGAGTCGACGACTGTACCAAGTCAAAGGGTAGCACAGCAAAAAGTAAAGGCCGCACACGGCGGCATAGACCCTGAAGAATTCGAACGTCGAACTGGAGACGATCTGCGCGTCGCGGCTCAGTTCGACGACGCCGGTGATGGACGCGACGGAGGTATTCTTCAACAGCTGTACGAGAAATCCGACCGTCGGGGGGATGGAAATCGTGAACGCTTGCGGTAGGATCACCAGCCGAAAGCGGAGCCCTGACGACAACCCCAGGGCGCGAGATGCCTCCCACTGGCCTTTCGGGACCGCCCGAACCGCACCGTCCCAGATATCAGACAGAAATGCACTGCCATATACTGACAGCCCGATCGTCGCTGCGACCCACGCCGCGACATCATAACCGAACAGAGCCAATCCAAAGAACATGAGCAGCAACAGGCCGAGCAAAGGGGTGCCTTGCAAAACATGGATGAAGACAAATGCCAACATGCGTACGACGGCGTAGCGCGATCTGCGTAACGCCAGTACAACCAATCCCAATATGACGCTGCCAAGAAATGCTGCCGCAGACAGAAGAATTGTCCACTCAAGGCCGACCAGCAAAACCACGAAATCATGGAAAGCGAGCGGATGGGTCATGACGGAGAGACGATGAGAGTGAGCGGCGTTGGCTCGCGCTCGGCAAAGATGAGGCGATAGATCACCGCGCACGCCCCCCGGAACAGCAAGACGACGGTGACGTAGATCGCGCACATGACGAGATAGACCTCGAAGCTGAGATAGGTATCGAGGTCGATCTGGCTTGCCGCTCGGAACAGGTCCGGGATGCCCAACTGGCTGATGAGGCTCGTGCCCAGGATCAGTAGCGTGCATTGGCTGGCGAGTGCCGGAAACATGGTTTTCACGGCAGGTTTCAGGATGATCAGAAAGAATATCTGTAATCTTCTCAGCCCAAGTGCGATGCCGGCTTCGGCCTGTCCCGCAGGAACGGAATCAATTCCGCCACGGACGATTTCCGTCGTGTAGGCGCCGAGATTCACGGTCAGGGCGATCACCGCCGCGACGAAGGAATCTAGCTTGATGCCAAGGCTGGGCAAACCGAAATAGATGAAAAAAAGCTGTGCGAGAAGGGGGGTGTTACGAATGAGTTCAACGTAGGACTGCATCAAGCCGCGCACCAGGGAGAAGCGCGAACGCATCGCGAGCGCACCGACGATTCCCACGATCAAACCGAGAAAGATGACGGCCAGGCTGACCCAGAGCGTTACGACCAGTCCATCCATCAGTTGATCGAATCGATTGAAAACCGGCGCGAATCGAAACGTGTAGGTCATTAGCTGAACCGGACAGCGGCGCAACGGACGGCGACCATCGGGGGCGAGGGCGCATCGCGCTGCGAACTGCCCCGCTCATCCTGTTTCACAGAATGCCCGCCTCGACACCTTGGCGCAGGATGTCGCGCGCTTCCTTGTTGCCGTCCAATAGCCGTAATGCGCGGTGCCTTATTTTCCACCCGTCGGCACGGCGTTCCAGGTTCCACCGATTGGCAACCAGACGTCGAATACGAAACCCCTGCTTCTCGTAGCCGAACACCAGCGTGTAGTTTGTGGCAGTCGCCTTGTCTCCAGCAACGATCAGATAGGGGACCGTCGTCATATGGGCCAGCCCAGCCTCCCGCGCGGCCTGAATTTCCGGCCCACTCATTTCCTTGATGATCACGTCCAGGCCGTAGCTGCCCTCATAGTTGCCGCTATGCGCCTCGGGATCGGGCGGTCCCCTATCGAATTCCGCATCTTTCGTCCACGCCTGCGCCCAAACATCAGTGGCGCCGCCATCGACCGCGGGCGGATGGCTCATCATCAGCTGGTAGATTGCCAACCGATCCTCAAGCGCGCGAACTCGGTCTTCCAGTGTCGGGGTGTCCGGGGCTTTCGTTGGCATTGCTTCGCTTCCTCTCGTTTGCAACTTGGTCAGGCTGTCGCCGCTGATGTCAAATGCTGCCGCTGGTTCAGTGCGAGGCCGTCACCATTTAAGCAGAACAGTCAGTGCATCCTGACGTTCGATCACGGTTCGGTAGGCGTCCTCCACCTGTTCCACTGCGAATTCATGGGAGAGCAATTTCGCACCGTCAAGGCGACCAGCCTGCATGAGCCGCAGAATTACGTCACGGTCATCCCATGCCGTCCAATAGCCCGGGCGATTTTCATGGACGGGCCGTACGGATTCATGTGCTCCAATGATGGTCAGTCCTTTGCGATGCACATCGGTGTAGAAATCGACTTCCTGGGTGTTCCCGCGCGTTGAGCTAGTCAGAACAACGCGCCCATGGTCTGCGCAAAGTCTGAAGGCCTGCGGAACCGCCTCTGGTCGGCCGGTCGCCTCGATCACGATGGACGGTGCGCTCGATCGCATCAAGCTATGGCCACCCTCAAGTGCGGCGGCGTCGGCAAAGATGCCGTCGAGTCCAAATTCCGTTGCCATGGCCCGCCGAGTCGCCGACAGATCGAGGCCAAGGATCGGAAAGCCGCCGGCCAGACGCGCATGGCAGGCGGCGGCCAAGCCAATCGGTCCAAGCCCCATAACAAGCACAGGCTCACCGAGCTCGATCCTTGCCTTACGAACGCCGTTCAGTCCCACGACCCAGATCGCGAAGGTGGCGCTGGCTTTCTGTTCGTTCTCGCTGAGGCCAGGCGGGAGCTTCCAGATATGGTGCAGGGATGGAACCGGGGTCTTCGGGGAAAATGCCGATATGAAAAGATGCTTGTATTTATCCGGCGCGACGCCGGGTCCGAGTATGGCCGGCAGCACGATATGGCTGCTATGGGTCTGGATCGTTGCCACGAGATCGCCGAGACGGAAATTTTCGACATCGCTGCCGATCTCGCGCACCTCGCCGATATTCGAATATCCGGGGTAGAACGGAAACCCTACATTGCGCGTCGGTGTATTCGGCTCTGCCAGCAGAGTAGCACGTTCTGTGCCCGGACTGATCACTCCATATTTTGTCTCGATCAGGATCTGATCGGCGGCGGGACGCTCGATATCATAGGTTTCTAGGCTGGCTTTCCCTACTCCGCTGAAGACGACTCGGCGGCCAAGCATTTCCCACCCCTTTTTTGCAATATCAGATTGATCACGATGAGCGGTTGATCGGCTGGCGCGTCTCTCGACAGGTGCGTTATCGTCATGATACGACGCGCGCGAAGTCCTATGCCAGTTTGACGGAACGTCGCCGAGGGTGGATGTGAGCCGCTATCGCGCAGGTTGCCTATCTTGCACCACTGCGCCGCCACACGATCCCACCTAATTGGTTCTATGATTATCGGACCTTCCGCTCATTTGTTGTCGCCGATCCTATCGGAAAGGCAGCCGGCGGGGGAATTATTTTTTTGGACAGGGATCAGTAGCTGCGGTGATAGCGTTGACCCCTCGTCACCCCATCCGGTACCCACATCACGACCGCACGTTGACCGTGTCAGGGCTAGCGCCTACCTTTCGCAGCGCGCCAGGAGTTTGCTCCTGTCATTACGCCTAGTCGACAACGGCGATAGCTGCAGAGGGGCTGAGTAGCGATCGATGAATCTCGATAAGCGTGTGGTCCTGATTTCCGGTGGCGGTTCCGGCATTGGCCGCGCTTGTGCGGTGACGTTCGCCCGGCTCGGCGCGCGGCTCCTGCTGGTAGGACGTCGGGCAGAAGCATTGGTTGAAACCGCCGGTCTTGTGAAGGCGGCGGGCGGAACTTCCGTTGCCGTTGCCGGCGATATCACCGTGGCGTCCGTGCGTCAGGAAGCCATTGCGGCTGCGGAAGAATCATTCGGCGGCCTCGACATCCTGATCAACAATGCCGGCATCGTCGTTGCCAGTCGGTTGCAGACCATGGCCGATACGGATATCCACAGATTGATCGATGTCAATCTCACGGCTCCCATCATGCTGACCAAAGTGGCGTTGCCGTTGCTGCTACGGCAAAACGATGCCGCGGTAGTGAATGTCTCGTCGGGCATGGGGCTTATCGGGCTGCCGTTCTACTCGGTGTATGTGGCGACCAAGGCCGGCATTGCCCGTTTCGGAGAATCGTTGAGGCGCGAGCTTGGACCCGGATTACATTGTCTGACGGTCTACCCCACTGGAACTGAAACGCCAATGATGGCGACGTCGCGAGTCGGATCGGCCCAAGGCGTGATGCTCGAGACGCCGGAAATCGTTGCCGAGGCTATCGTGGACGGACTACGCAATGATGCGATCGAGGTCATCCGCGGCGGCCTGCCTCGGCATGAGATGATTCGCGACAATCTCGAGGATCCGGCTGCGGTCGATGCCCATTTTCGCGATCTGCGCAATTCGTTCGAGATGGCGACCGCTGGTCATCGCAGCGTTTAGCCCATCCTATTCGTCGCGTGGCAGCGATTCGCTGCCGGGCATAGTACAAACGTCTAGGATCGCATAGAGATTGGTTATCGACGTCAGTCTCGATGTACGGACAGAATCTGCCATGCCCGCCACCGATGACGATACGCTCCTGACGTTCTCTTTACCAAGTATTTGCCGGAAAAAGGTCGCCGTGGCATTCGACGGCGGGTTGATCAGTTCCGACGGTAATGTTTTGCTTTTGGCACGTTCCGACAGGCGACTTGGCCTGATCGACACATTGGTCGCGATCATTCCCGACCATCGGGACCCCCGCCTTGATCACCCATACGATGGCGGACATTCTGCACGCACGGCTATTCGCCATCACTTGCGGCTTCCCGGATGCCGACGACCTGAATGATCTGCGCAAAGATCCCGCATTCAAACTCGCCTGCGGGCGGTTGCCAGAAAGCGGCAACGACCCGGCCTCCTGACGGACAATGTCACGTTGGGAGAACGCGCCAAACCTGCGCACCTTGATCCGACTGACCGGGGCCATGGTGGACCTGTGGTACACGAGCCCCCGGCGTGCGCCCAAGGCAATCACCCTCGATATCGACGATATCGCAGACACTGTGCCCAGCCATCAGCAGTTGTCGCTGTTCAACGCGCACTATGATGAGAGGTGCTTCCTGTCGATCCATGTTTACGATGCACGTCCCGGCCATTGCGTGCTGACCATCTTGCGCACGGGGAAGACACCTGATGGCAGGGAAGTGAGTACCCATGTACGTTCTCAGGTACGACGTATCCGGCTGCACTGGCCGAACAAAGGCATCACCATCCGGGGCGACAGCTATTACGGCCGACGAGAAGCCATGGCCTGTGCGAGCAGAAACGTGACCGCTTTATCCTCGGTCTGTCCACCCAACGCGGTCCTGGCCACTCTGGTCTTCATCAAGACCGACGACGTGTGCGTTCGGCGCGCCACCGGTAACTTCGATGTTCTGCACGACTATACCGAGACCCGCTATGCGCCAGATCGTGGTCGTATCCTCGCCGCGTCGTGGCGCCGATCGAGGCGACGCGGAAACGCCTCGATACCCGCTGTGGCTCTGGTGCAATTTTCTGGCCTCCCTATTTGCCGGTCGTCTGGTGAGTAGAGGGCGGGGTGATGGCCAGGTTCCCAGGTTTGGATGAGTTGGTTGAGGGTCGCCACTTCGATCGCGAGATCATCGTGCTGTGCGTGAGGTGGTACCTGCGCTTCAAACTCAGCTTCCGAGACCTGGTCGAGATGATGGCCGAACGCGGCCTGTTGATGGCGCACACGACAATCATGCGCTGGGTGCATCATTATGTTCCTGAATTCGAGCGCCGCTGGAACCGGTTCGCACGGCCGGTCGGCCCTTCGAGGCGTGTCGATGAAACCTACGTGAAGATCCGCGCAAGTGGGTCTATTTGTACCGGGCGGTAGATCGAGAGGGAAATACCGTGGACTTTCGCCTCAGTTTCAAGCGCGATGTCGCTGCGGCCAAAGCGTTCTTTCGCATGGCAATCAAAGGTCGGGGATCAGGCCCGCGGACCATCACATTGGACGGTTGCGCGGCATCGCACTGCGCCGTGCGCGAGATGAAAGCGGATGGTCAAATGCCGACCGATACGAAGCTGCGCTCATCGAAGTATCTTAACAACCTCATCGAGCAGGATCACTGCGGTGTGAAGTCACGCATCGGTCCGATGCATCTGCGTCCGAACGAGGGCGATCCGTCAGGCTGATTTCGCCAAATCCGCGGTGACCACCTGCTGCGCCGCATGCCGCCCGGCGCGACGGCCGGAGGTGAACCCCCAGCCGAGGTGATGGCCGAGACCCTCCAGCAGCATCCCGCCCATGCCGATGAACCCGGCCGCATAGAGACTGGGAATCACCGCATCGTTGTGGCCGAGCACGCGGTAGCGCAGATCCACCGCCACGCCGGAATCGGAGAAGGTGATGTAGTAGCGCACCGGTCCGAGTGCGACATAAGGCCCCGACCCGATCAGCTTCCTGTCGCCGCGCGGCGACGCCCCAGCTGGCGCAAGACCGGCATTGTAATCGGCTACCGTGCGCTCCAGCACCCCCGCCCGCATGCCCACCTTCTGCCCAAGACCTGCCAGCGTTTCGGCCTGATGGAAGACGTCCTTCCGGTTGCGCCGGTAGTCGTCGATATAGGCGTAGGCGATGCCGGGAGCGGTGGAGATGTGGTGCGGCGGGCCGGAAAAATCCCGCACCAGATCGCCATCGAGCAGGATATAGGCGAATTGATCGGGCTGGTTGGGGATGTCGTCGGCCGGTGAGCCGAGTTCGTTGGTGAAGCGCTCGCCATCCCGATTGATCAGCAAACCGCCGCGGTGCATCAGGCCGGGTTGCGATTGCAGCACGGTGGTCAGAAAGCTCATCACGAAGGGCCGTAGAATGGCGGGCGGCATGTGGTCCAGCGCCCGGGCCATGAACAGAGTCAATGGCCGGATCGGCGGGATGGAGAAGATCCATTTGTTCGGCGGCGGGTCGAAGCGGATGCCGGCGATATGCACCGTGCCGTTGATGATCCGCCCGCCGAGTTCGAGCACCTTGCGGTGTCCGTCGCCGGTGTTGGTCGGGTTGATTGGCCGGGCGGCAGCGATGGAGTTAGAGATGTAGCGGCTGCGCATCTCCTGATTGCCGCCAAAATCCCCGGTGGTCAGCACCACACCACCCCGCGCACGCACAACAAGGCGCCGCGCCTCCACCTCCACCTCCGCCTCAACGCCGACCACGCGACCGTTCTCGACGATCAGATCACCCATGCGGGCGCTGGTGATGATGCGGGTCCGCAGCTTCCGGGCACGGCGTTCGAGGTGGTAGATATAGGCGCGTGAATTCGGCAGCACGTTGTGCATGCGCGGCTTGCGGTGCGGCGGTTCAGGCATCGGGCCGTAGAACACCACGCCGAACGAAAGCAGCCAGCGGAAGGTCTCGGGAACGTTCTCGATCAGGATGCGGCGCATTTCCAGATTGTCGGGCAGCTTCTTGCGCTCGCAGAACAGACCCATGTCGTGAAAATGGTCGTCCGTGCAGTCGAGGATGCCCTTTCGCAGCTGGTGCGGTGTGTTGGTCGCCGTCACCGAGCCGACCGAGCGCGCGGTGGAGCCGCCGAGTTTCGGGTTCTTTTCCAGCAGCACCACCTCGCGCCCGATGCTGCGCGCTTCGATCGCCGCCGCCAGACCGGAGCCACCACCGCCGACGACGATGACATCGGTTTGGATGGTCTCAACCGCGTTCACTATACCCGGACCCTGATGGCGCCGGCCGATTGGTAGGCGTCCTCCACCAGACGCAGCGTCTCCAATTGGTCCCGCGCGGAGGTCCAGAACGGCTCGCCGCTGCGCATCTGTTCGACGAAATGGCGGATCGAGGCGTCGAAGCAGGCTTGGCGGATCGCGTTTTCATCGTAGACCAACTCTTCCTCCTCCGCCCCGAACAGCCGCAGCACACCGTCATCGAGCACCACCGAGCAGCGGGTGCCGGAGATTTCGAGCCGGTCGGGGGCGCGGATGTGGCGCCCGGCGGCGGAGAGCACGCCCTCGGCGATCACGCTCAATCCGTCGCGCGTCTCCAACAGGATCGCCGCCGCATCCTCGCCGATCACGGCATCCGAGCCGCGAGCGATGCGGGCAGCAATCACATCCATGTCGCCGAACAGCGAGCGCAGCACGTCCAATTCATGAATGAGCGATTCCGCGATCAGCAACCGCTCCTCCGTGGCCATGAAGGGCTGACGTAGCAGAGCGGGCACCGCACCGTCCTCCCGGCGCAGCAGGTTCGCGCGCAGCAGCGCGATGCGGGCATGCACCAGCTTGCCCAGCCGCCCCTCGGCGATCCACTGCCCAACCTTTCTGAAATAGTCACGATAGCGCCAATTCTCGTTGACCATCAGCCGAATGCGCCCGCCCACCTCTTCGATCAGCGCCTGCGCTTCGCAATAGGTGGGGCAGAGCGGCTTCTCGCACAGCGCGTGCACGCCATGGCGCGCTGCCAAGCGGACCATGTCTGCATGGGTAGCGCGCGGGGTGATGATGTCCACCAGGTCGAATTTCTCCGCCGCGAACATCGCCTCCGGCTCGGTGTAGACGCCAGGAATGGTGAACGCCATGGATTTCGCCGCGGCGCGCTCATGCATCGGGTCGCAGACCGCAACCAGCGTAACGCCCGGGCAGTGCGACCAGCCGATGAAATGCTCCTGACTGACCTGTCCACATCCCAGCACCGCAACGCGGAAATTTTCGTCCGTCATCGTTTGCTCTCGCGGAAAGTGTTGTTCGTCACGACTTTGTTTTGTCCCGTTAACATTCTGCTCGTTAACATTTCGCTCTTGACTTTATTGCTTCGCTCAATATTCTGGACACGAAACATAGGATGTTGGGCACGCCGGCATCCGCCGTCCGGAGGGCGTGGGATGAGCGCGGAGACCGAAGGGCGAGATCGGTTGGCGGTGGTGATCGGCGGAGCGAGCGGCATTGGCGAGGCGACCTGCATTCTCCTGCGCCAACGCGGCTGGCGGGTGGTGGTGGCGGACATCAATCTCCCTGCGGCCGAGGCCCTGGCCACGCGCATCGGGGCCGCCGCCGAGCCGATCGACATTCTCGACACCCCGACCATCGACGTCCGCGCCGGAGAGATTGAGCGCGGGAACGGGCCGATCTACGGCATGGTGATGTGTGCTGCCCTGTTCCAGCCGCGCGGCCCCGTCGAGCAGGTGAAGCTCGCGGACTGGGAACGCATCATTCAGTCCAACCTCACCGGAACCTATGCCGCCGACATCGCCTTTGCCCGCCGCATGGCGGCGCATGGCGGCGGTGCGATCGTCAACATGTCCTCGATGGCTGGGCTGCGTTCGACGATGCAGCACGGCTATTCCACCTCCAAGGCGGGCGTGAACATGGTCACCGAGGGGATGTGCGCCGAATGGGGTCGCAGCGGCGTGCGGGTGAACGCGGTCTCGCCCGGCCATGTGGCGGTGCCGCGCATGGTCGCCCAGGTGGCGGCCGGCAATCGCTATGCCTTCCCGCCGGCCGAGATCAGCGCACTGGGCCGGATGGTCGAGCCGCGCGAAGTGGGCGAAACGATTTCCTTCCTCCTCTCCGACCGCGCATCGGCGATCACCGGCGCCAATCTTGTCGTCGATGCCGG
>Ga0302325_10011667_pt1 | contig 18906 bp, 21 predicted proteins | sample Palsa_T0_2_FD_201948 | JGI IMG/M metagenome (GOLD analysis project Ga0302325, IMG submission 201948) | Peat permafrost microbial communities from Stordalen Mire near Abisko, Sweden - Palsa_T0_2 | ecosystem: Environmental > Terrestrial > Soil > Palsa > Peat permafrost | place: Sweden: Abisko...
AACGGCGATGGAACTTTTCAACCTGAAGTGAACTATTCGGCCCCCGCCCTCGGTGCGGTCGCTGGCGATTTCAATGGGGATGGCAACTTGGATCTCGCCGTCGACGGTGTATCGATTCTGCTCGACAATGGCAAAGGCGCTTTCCAGCAACCCGCGGACGCGTCACCCGGTTTAGTGGCTACGCTCCGATGCGACAAAATGCGACATTATGCAACCTGATAATGAAAAAGCGGCCATTGTAGCAGCCCCAAAATCCCGCTGCCATCGCGCCGCGACCAGTGCTAAAGTGTGATTCAGGAGGGATGCATGGCTCAATTTACCAGACGCGACTTTCTGAGGACCGGCGCAGCCGCCTCGGTACTATCCACCACCGGCGGCCTCGCGCTGGCGAAGCGCACCAAACGGTCGGCCACCGACTGGGTGACGCTCGGCAAGTCCAAAGTGAAGGTGACCCGCCTTGCCTTCGGCACCGGCACTACCAGCGGGCGCGCGCAACGCGAATTGGGGCAGGAGGGATTCACCAGCTTGGTCCGCTACGCTTACGATCACGGTATCCGCTTCTTCGAAACGGCCGAAAGCTACCACGGCATGCCGGAGATGTTGGCCATCGCGCTCCAAGGTCTGCCGCGCGATAGCTACCGCTTGATGACCAAGTACAGCACGCCGGCCTCGGGCGATCCCGCGCCCAAAATCGATCAATTCCGCAAGCAATTGAATACGGAATACATCGACATTCTGCTGCTGCACTGCCTGCGCCCGCCCACCTGGGCAGCCGATTACGAGAGCCTGCAAGACGGATTCTCGCTGGCGCAGCAGAAGCGCATCATCGTGGCCCACGGCGCATCCATCCACGGCTTGCCCGCTCTGCGCACCATCCCCGGCAACAAGTGGCTCGAAATCGCCATGATCCGCATGAACCACAACGGCACGCGAATGGACACGCCCGATATGCGCGACGTGGACAAGCTGGGCAACGTGGAAGAAGTGGTGGCGCACACGAAGGCGGTTCACCGGCAAGGTATGGGCGTCATCAGTATGAAGCTCGTCGGGGAAGGCCGTTTCACCAAAGCAGAAGATCGCGACGCCTCCATGAAGTTCGCTATGAACCTGGGCTGCGTCGATGCGGTGACCATCGGATTCACGAACACCGCCCAGATCGACGAAGCCATCGAGCGCATGAACCGCGTGATGAATGTTTGACGCCGCGCCTGCTTATCGCCTGGCTATCGCGTTACCTTGACCGCCGCCGGATTCAAATCGTAGCCGTCTTCCTTGGCGTCTTGAACGGCCAGCGAAACCAACTCGGCATCGCCCGTGTCGCGATCCGAATCCGGATGCGAGTACTTGATTTCTTCTTCCCCGACATGCAGATGCACCGTCCAGCCTTTGTGCTTCTTGTCCTCGTGCCAAAGAACCTCTGCACTCTGCGCCGGCGCCAGTTGTGCCGATGTCATAATTTGCGTCGCCTCCCGACAGTCTGAAAAGTATCAGACTGGAGAGAGTGAGTCAATCCCCCGGCATGCGCGTTGTGGATGCGAGCGACCGTGCGCTGCTGCTGGTGTTCGACGACCGGATCTCGATCGCGGCGCACCGCGACGTGCTGCGCCTCACGCCGCTGCTGCAATCCGTGCGGGGCGTGACCAACGTGCATCCCGCGTACGCTTCGATTCTGATCGATTTCGACCCGCTGCGTATCGGCCGCCCCGACGTAGAGCGCACCGCCGTGGAACTTTTCGCACGAGCGGCCGCGGCGCCGTTGCCCGAGCCGCGCACAGTGGAGATTCCCGTGGCTTACGGCGGCGAGTGGGGCCCGGATCTGGAAGCCGTCGCGGCGCTGACCGGGCACACGCCCGACGAGGTCGTCGCGCTGCATTCCAGCGCCGAATACTTGGTCTACTTCCTGGGCTTCTCACCTGGATTTCCGTATCTCGGCGGGTTGCCGGAATCCATCGCCGCACCGCGTCTGGACACGCCGCGCAGGCGCGTGCCGGCGGGCAGCGTGGCGATCGGTGGCCGGCAGACGGGCGTCTATCCAATGGCTTCGCCCGGCGGATGGCGAATCATCGGACGGACGGCCTTGCGCCTGTTCGATCCCGATGCGGATCCGCCTGTTTTGTTGCGGATGGGCGATCATGTAAGGTTCATTGTGAAGGGTTCCATCTGAACCACATTCGTGTCATCTCACCAGGCCTGTTGACGACCGTACAGGATCTGGGACGGCCCGGTTACGCGCACTTGGGCATCTCCGCTTCGGGCGCGGCGGATGCGCTCTCGTTGCGCGCGGGCAACCTGCTGGTGGGGAACGCGGAAGGCGCGGCGGCGCTGGAGATGACGCTGGCCGGCGGCACGTTCGAGTTCGAGTCCCGCGCAGTCGTGGCGCTCGCCGGCGCGGATTTCGAGGCGAGCATGCCGATGTGGACCGCCGTCGAAGTGAAGCCCGGCGCGCCGGTGCGCTGCGGCCACGCCCGATCCGGAGCGCGCTGTTATCTGTGCATCAATGGTGGGATCGAAATCCCACTGGTGCTAGGCAGCGCTTCTACCCACGTGCTAACCGGCTTAGGTGGCCTAGAAGGCCGCGCGCTGAAGCGAGGCGACTTGCTGGCTTGTGGCGCACGCACTTTGCGTGCCGCGTCCCCACTCGTGGGGACGCCTCCCGCTGACCGAAGCTCACCCAACATCATCCGCGTAACGGCCCCCGCCAACGCCCATGCCCTCTGCCGCGCCGCCTGGGAAGTGAAGGAAGATTCCGACCGCATGGGGCTACGCTTGCGCGGCCCAGCGCTCGACGGTCACATGGGCCACATGCTCACCGAGGGCGTACCGCTTGGCGCCATCCAAGTGCCGCCCGACGGGCAGCCCATCATCCTCTTCGTGGAGCACCAAACCACCGGCGGTTACCCCAAAATCGCCAACGTGATTTCAGCCGATTTTCACGCGGTCGGGCAACTCCGTCCGCGCGATCAAGTACGTTTCGAGCAGGTATCCATCGATGCGGCGCTGACGCTCCTCGAGGCGCAGGAGGAGTGGCTTCATTCCCTGGTATAGCTCCATCACGCGCGCGCAATGGAAGACGCTGGCGGCGGTGCAGTTCGCCTGGGCGCTGGACGCCATGGACGTCATGCTGTATGCGTTCGCGCTGACCACCATTCGCGATGAGTTCCACCTGAGCTCCGCGGCGGCCGGCGCGATGGCATCCGCGACGCTATTGGCGTCCGCATTCGGCGGCGTGATGTTCGGCGTGCTGGCCGACCGCATCGGCCGGGCGCGCGCGCTGGTCTATGCCATCCTTATCTACTCGGGCTTCACCGGCCTGACCGCGACCGCCACCGGCGTCGCGGCGCTGCTCGTGTGGCGCGCCCTGGTGGGCATCGGGATGGGCGGCGTCTGGTCGGCCGGCGCGGTGCTGGTGGCGGAATCCTGGCCGGCGGAGCATCGCGGCAAGGCCGCCGGATTCATGCAGTCCGGTTGGGCGATCGGCTACATTCTCGCGGCGCTCCTGGCTGCCGCGGTGATGCCGCGTTGGGGATGGCGGCCGTTGTTCGTGGCCGGGGTGGCGCCCGCGCTCCTGGCCGTGTGGCTCTGTGGCGCACGCCCGTGGTGTGCCGCGGCGGCGCGGGGATGACCGTGATGCAGTCCACCGGCTGGATCGTACCCATGCAGATCGGCGCGTTTTTCGGTTACACGCTATTTGGTTTCCTGGCGGACCGCTTCGGCCGCCGGCCCGTGTTTCTGACGTTCGTGCTGAGCGCCGCGGTGCTGGTTCCGATCTACGGGCAGTGGGGACGGCACCAGACCGCGTTGATGCTGATGGGACCGCTGATAGGGTTCTTCGGGCACGGCTACTTCAGCGTATTCGGCGCCATGCTGGCCGAGTTGTTTCCCGCCGCGATCCGCGCCACCGCGCAAGGCCTGTGTTACAACGTGGGACGCGCAGCCGGCGCGCTCGCGCCATTCACGATAGGGGCGCTGGCGGACCGTTTCGGCATCGGCAGCGCGCTGGCGTTGACCTCCGTATTCTTCGCGGCGGGCGGCGCGCTGATCTTCCTCTTGCCGGAAACCAAGGGAGAAAAACTGATATGAAACTGCCGATCCTTACTGTTTCAGCCGCGGCTCTCTCACTTCTCACGGCGCAAACAGTTGTCTTCCACGTAGTCCCCAAGGAAACCGTGCTCGCGCGCTTGCATCAGGCCGCGCACGGCAACCAGGAGCGTGAAAGCACGCTGAAGAAGCTGTTCGAGGAAGCCGGCTGTACCGGACAGTGGGTGGAGGAACAACCTGTCAAGCACGCCAAGGTTCCGAATCTGATCTGCACCTTGCCGGGTCAAATGGATTCCCGCATCCTGGTCACGGCCCACACGGATCACGTCCAAGAAGGCGACGGCACCGTGGACAACTGGAGCGGCGCTTCTATGTTGGCCGATCTGTACGAAAGCTTGCGCGCAGCCCCGCGCCGCCACACCTTCGTCTTTATAGGATTCGCCGAGGAAGAAGAAGGCTTGACCGGATCGCGGTTCTACGCAAAACAACTCACGCCCGAGCAGAGAGCCAGAATCGGCGCTCTGGTGAACATGGACTCGCTGGGGCTCTCGCCAACCGCCCTGTGGCTCAGTCATGCCGATCCGGGACTGGCGAAAATGGCCGGCAGGGTGGCCGGCGCCACCAAGTTGCCGCTTCAGGTGGTTAACGTGGATAGCGTGGGCCAAAGCGATGCCGAGGCATTTGCCGGCCTGCACATTCGCAGCATTACGTTTCATTCCGTCACGCAGCAGACCCTTGAAGTCCTCCACAGTAACCGGGACACGTTCCACGCGATTCACGTGGACGATTATTACGATTCTTACAGCTTCCTCACCGCGTATCTGGTATGTATAGACCGGGAACTCGATCCGGAGAAGTCGCCACTGTAGCCGAACGCACACACCGTCCGCAGCCGCGATGCGTGTTTATGGTAGAGTTTCAGGTATGAGAATCTTTCTCCTGGCGTTGCTCGCCACTGCGAGCGCATTCGCCCAGAAAGTCTTTGTCGAATTCGACCCGGCCGCCAGCTTCGCTAAGTACCATACTTTCGCCATCCGCGATGGCCAGTTAAACAGCCGGAACCCCATCCTGAATAGCGAACTGGTCAAGAAGCGCATAGAGGCCGACATCGCACGCGACCTAACCGCCAGGCACTTAGTCCCTGTTTCCGGGCCCGGTCCGGCCGACCTCGACGTGCAATACACGTTTGGAGCGGCCCGCGAGGTGAGGCCGGAAGCTTATCCGGTCGGATGGCGCGGCTGGGGTTGGGGCACCCGCGTGGTGGCAGTGCCATACGCCGAGGGTACCTTGGTCGTCGATCTGCGCGACTCCGCCGCGCATTCCCTGGTCTGGCGCGCGCGTGCCACGGTGGACAAGAGCAACGCCCAGAAGATCGAAGACAAGATCGACGATATGGTCGGGAAGTCGTTGAAGAAATATCCTCCCAAGCCTCCGAAGTAGGCAGGTCGCGGTGGAGTCTTGTTGAAAGCAAGTAAGTTATTGGTTCTTCAAGTAGCTGGACTCGTTGGAATCGCCTGTTCGCAAATCGTAGCCACGTAAAAGGTACGCGGATCGGTAAAGGCTATAGGCACTCTTCTTTTCCTCCGGATCCTCGGTTTTACTTGAATCGAATCGGTACCAGGAGCGGGCATGAAACTAAGTTGTGTCACCGTTTTGCGTACGCTGTGCTGCGACCAGGACCATCAAGAGTTCTTGCTTGCCGCGCCCGGAGCGCTCTTGTTCAGCTCGTTCCTTACGCCGCGCGGCTGAGAAAGCATCTTCCCCGATATCGTAAACGTCTTTGAGCACCCCATGATAGAAATCCTCCTACCCCGATCTTAACGCCGGAAATCCGCCCAAGCCGAAGTAATTACCAAGCCGGGACCGTATCATTTGGCTTCCAGGCCGGTCATGCGGCTCTCCAGGCTGGACATGCGTGCGTTAAGCGAGGTGCTCAGGGAGTTGTGGAGTACGGCGTTGAGCAGGAAGCCGAAGAGCACGGCGATGGTGGGCAGTCCGGCGGCGAAGTAGAGTTGGAGGCTCGTCGCGGCCTTTTACATTGTACGTCAGTGGACATACAGCGGTGAATGCCCCATCAACGGCCTCCGGGAGTCTTGTGGGGCGGCTTGTGGGATTCGAACCCACGACTTTCGGAACCACAATCCGACGCTCTACCAACTGAGCTAAAACCGCCGCAAACGACCCTTTCAGTTTACCAAAACCGCCCGTCGCGTAGCGCGCCCTCCGGCGAAGCCCGGTGAAGCCAGGGAATAAACTCCCCCGCCGCCGCCTTATGCCACTATAGGAGTATTGTTTTCAAAGCTCCCGCAGACCGGCGAATTCGAAAAAGCAGCCTTGCCGCACCTGAACGAGCTGTATCGAACCGCGGCCCGGCTGCTGGGTGACGGTGCGACAGCCGAGGACGTGGTGCAGGAAACCTATTTACAGGCCTGGAAGTCGTTCGCGCGCTTCGAGCCGGGCACCAATTGCCGCGCCTGGCTGTTCAAGATCCTGGTCAACACAATCCACCACTACCGGCGCGGGTGGTTCAACTTGCACCGAGTGAAGGAGAGCGAAGAAATCCTGGAGCATACCGCGGCCGGCGCGGCCCCCGTTCCGGAGCGCATCGCACAGCGGGAGGTCCTGCGCGCGCTGGGCCGCTTGCCGGCCGATTACCGCGCCGCCGTCCTGCTGGCGGATGTCGAGGAATTCTCCTACAAGGAAATCGCCGGACTACTGAACGTGCCCATCGGAACCGTGATGAGCCGCCTGAGCCGGGGCCGCAAGCTGCTGCGCGAGCAGTTGAGCGAACTGGCGCGGTCTTATGGCATCGGCCGCGACGCGGGAAAGGGGGGCGGCACATGAACACCGCGTGCGAGAACGTGCGCGGGCATCTGGATGCCTACCTCAGCCGCGAACTGCAGGAAGAAACCAGCCGGGAGGTTCAGCGGCATCTGGATTACTGCCGGCAATGCGCGGCTGAACTCGAAACGCGCGCCCGCGTCCGCGCGCAATTGCAAGCCGCGGTGCGCGCTACACCCGTGCCGGTTCACTTGGAAGCTAAGGTTCGGCGCGAACTAAGGGGAGATGTCTCGCCCGCGCGCCCGCGCACGGGCCTGTGGGCAATCGCAGCGGCGGTCTTGGTGATCGTCTGCGTGGCCCTTATCGGCCGGTTGCGCGTTGAGAGCAAACCGGAGGAGGCCATCCTAATCAAGACTTCCGGGCGTCTCGCGGCTGTGCTGAATGTGGGGTTGCGGGATCATCTGCATTGCGCCGTCTTCCGCAAGTATTCCAAGCAGCCCGAGACCGCCCGCGAGATGGCCGCCGATCTCGGCCCCGGTTTCGCGGATCTGATCATGCTCGTCCAGACGAAACTGACCGGCGATTTCCGCATCATCCAGGCGCATCATTGCGACGCCGGCGGACGCCATTACACGCATTTCATCATTGCCGGCGGCGCGGGCGGCGGCAAAATCGTGTCGCTGGTCCTCACTCGCAGGCAGTCCGGCGAGTCGTTCACCGGAGGCATCCATCAAACGGGTGTGGATCGTTTCCAGGTGGTCGGATTCGAGAGCCACGATTACCTGGCTTATGTGATCTCCGATCTGGACGCGCAGCAGAATCTCCAGTTGGCGGCGAATCTGGCGCCTACGGTGCGCGAATACCTGGCGGTGCACTCGGGCTGAGCCCGATCCTGTTCGCTTGCCGAAACCGCTTTCTTTACGGCGCATCCCCAAACGGGCTAAGCAATCTTGGCCTGCCTCCCGCATTTGACAACGGTTCCCCAGCCTATTTAGAATGATGGTTCACACGCTCATCCATCTGGTTGTTGCGCGTCCTTCAATGGCAACAGAGTTTGTCTTGTCCGGAATCAAACTATGATCAAAGTACAGGGTTTGACGAAGCGATACGCCCGCACTGTGGCTGTCGATAACATTTCCTTCGAGGTGGAGAAGGGCCAAATCGTAGGCTTTCTGGGGCCTAACGGCGCCGGCAAGACCACAACCATGCGGGTCCTCACCTGCTTCCTCCCCCCCACTGCGGGCACCGCCACCGTGGCCGGGTTCGATGTCCTTGAGAATCCCCACGAAGTCAAGAAGCGCATCGGATATCTGCCTGAAACCCCTCCACTTTATCCCGAAATGGAGGTTTCCGAATACCTGACCTTCGTGGGCAGGCTCAAGGGCATTTCCAGCGCCGACGTCGATCGCCGCGTAGGCGAAGTGACCGAGCGTTGCGCGATTGGCGACGTGCGCAACAAACTGATCGGCAAGCTCTCCAAAGGCTACCGCCAGCGCGTGGGTTTGGCCCAGGCCATCATTCATAACCCCGATGTGCTGATTCTCGACGAACCCACCTCCGGTCTCGACCCCAAACAAATCATCGAAACCCGCGAGTTGATCAAACACCTATCGGGCGATCACACCATCATTCTGAGCACTCACATCCTCTCCGAGGTCGAACACTCGTGTCAGCGCGTGGTCATCATCAATCGGGGTAAGTTGGTGGCCGTGGATTCCGTCGAGAATCTCACCAACCGCCTGCGCGGCTCCGAAGCCGTGGCGTTGGAGGTGGCTTCGTCCAACGGACCGCTGGATCCGGCGGCGGTCCAGCAGCGCCTGGAGCAGGTGTCGGGCGTCAGCCGCGTGCTCCCGCGAGAAGCCCGGGACGGCCGCATGGCCTTCGAGGTCGAAAGCCTCCAGGGCCGCCACATTCGCGCCGACCTGGCCCGCACCGTGGTCGATGCCGGCTGGAACCTCAACGAACTGCGCGCCGTCGGACTCAGTCTGGAAGACATCTTCCTGCAATTGACTGGTGCCGAAAAGGCGCCGGCACCCAGCACCCAGAACCCAGCACCCGCAGCGTCCCAAGAAGGATAACCGTGATGAACGTTTGGATTATCTGCCGTAAAGAACTGAAGAGTTACTTCGCCTCGCCGATCGCCTATCTCCTGATGGCGTTTTTCGCGCTGATTTTCGGGTTCGGCTTCTTCACCGCCACCCGCGACTTCGTGCGCTTCGGTTTCATGGCCGAAATGCAGGGCCGTAGCATGCCGATGAATGTCAACGAGCAAGTCATCCGGCCCTTGCTGGGATTCGCCAGTACAGTGGCGCTATTCCTCATCCCCATGATCACCATGCGCCTGTTTGCCGAAGAAAAGAAAACCGGCACCATCGAGCTGTTGATGACTTCGCCCGTCTACGATTGGGAAATCATCCTGGGCAAGTGGCTGGGCGCGCTGCTCCTTTACTTATGCGTGCTGGCTACATCCGCCATCAACATCGCCGTGCTCTTCGCGTTCGGCAAGCCGGACTGGAAGCCCATCGTGATCGGCTATCTGGGTTTGATCCTGCAAGGCGGGACGCTGCTGGCCATCGGCGCGTTCATCTCCACCACCACCAAGAACCAGATCATCGCCGGCGGCGTCACCTTTTTTGTGTGCCTGCTGCTCTGGTTGCTGAGCTGGTTTACCGCCTACGACACCACCGGCTACGGGTCGGTGGTGAATTACCTTTCCATCGTGACGCACTTCGAAGGATTCCAGAAAGGGGTAATCGACTCAAAGGACGTGATCTTCTACCTGTCAATGATCTTCTTCTCGCTGTTCATCACGTCCCGTTCCATGGAGTCCCTGCGCTGGAGAGCATAAATGAGAGCAGACTGGATTAAAACAAGACAAACGAAATATTCGGCGTACGTCACCGTGTACATCCTGGTGATTTTGGCCGTGTTGGGCGTGGCTAACTTTCTGGCCAATCGCTACGATAAATCTTACGACGCCACCGCCAACAAGCAGTTCAGCCTTTCCGATCAGACCGTCAAGGCCGTAAAAGGATTGAAGAAGGATGTCACCGTTACTTACTTCGGTGAGACGACTCAGTTCCAGCAAGCCCGCGACCTGCTGGGCCGCTATGCCAGCCTGTCTCCCAAACTGAAGATCGATTACATCGATCCGGTGAAGAAGCCGCAGTTGGCGCGCGCCGCGGGCGTTCACCAGCTAGGCACCATCGTGGTAGATACCGGAGAGCGCAAAGAAGATGCCAAGAGCCTCGAGGAGCAGGAAATCACTGGCGCGCTGATCCGCTCGCTCAAGGGCGGCGAGCGTACTGCCTGCTTCCTTTCGGGTAGCGGCGAGCACGGCCTGGACGATACCGGCGGCGGCGGCTTCTCCACGCTGAAGGAGGCCCTGGAGCACAACAATTACAAGACGCGCTCCGTCAATCTGGCGCAGCCGGCCGCGCCCTTGGGAACTGCAGCCGCGCCTGTTATCGGGCAGGTGCAGCAAGCCAAACTGGAAATCCCCAAGGATTGCAGCGTGCTGGTCTCCGGCGGTCCCAAGCTGGCCTACTCTCCCGCGGAGACCGCGGCAATCAAAGCATTCGTCGAAGGCGGCGGCAGCGCGCTCTTCCTCATGGATACGCCGCTGCGCATCGGTCCACAGGAGGGCACGGAGAGCCCCGAAGTGGTGAAGTTGCTTGCCGGTTGGGGCATCGCCATGAATGACGATCTGGCGCTCGATACAAGCGGCGTCGGCCAGATCTTTGGCCTGGGGCCGGAAGTCGCCATGGTGACTGCTTACGAGTCACAGCCCATCGTGCGCGATTTCAAGGAGGGCGTGCCCACCGCCATCCCACTTTCCCGCACCTTGAAGATCGACGGAAATACCAAGGTAACCGGCGACAAACTGATCTCCACGACTGACAATAGCTTTGCCGTATCCAGCGTGCAGGGACCCATCGATCCGAAGAAAGGCGTCAAGGGACCGCTGGTGCTGGCCGCCGCCGGAACCTACAACAACGGTAAGCCGGGCAGTTCGGGCCGCTTCGTGGTCTTCGGCTCGTCGCAGTGGGCGGTGAATAACTTGCTCGGTTCGCGCCAGATTGCCAACCGGGATCTGGCCCTGAACACGTTCAACTGGCTCACCTCCGACGAAGACCTGATCTCTATCCGCCCCAAAGAGCCCGAGGACCGACGGCTGACCAATAATGCGCCCAGAGCCGCCGGCTGGATGGCGGTGCTGCTCCCTGTAACCGTGGTCGTCTGGGGACTCATGGTTTGGTGGCGAAGGAGATAGCCCATGAAACCACGCGGACTGCTTGCGGCGGTGATCGTCCTGGCGGCCTTGGGCGGCGCGCTTTACTGGTCCAACCGGAAACAGAAAGCCGATGCCGCCAAGCCCGCTACCGATGCCGCTGCCACCACGAAAATCCTCGCCATTCCGGAGGATCAAATCAAGGAAGTCAGGCTCAAGAAGACCGGCGCGGAAACCACTGTGCTGCGTAAGGGCGGCGACGGCAAATGGCAAATCGCGGAACCCAGGCCGGTAGGCGCCGATCAGGACGCGGCTAAGTCGCTAGTCAGTTCGCTGGGGACGCTGAATGCCGACAAAGTCGTGGAAGACAAAGCCGCGGATCTGTCGCCCTACGGCCTGAGCGCACCAACGCTCGACGTCACCATTATAAAGAAGGATGGCAAGTCGCAGGACTTCCTGGTGGGAGATGACGCACCTACCGGCGGCGGAACCTATGCCAAACTGGCCGGCGATGCGCATGTTTACACTATCGCCAGCTACGTCAAGACCGGCATCGATAAGACTCCCAACGACCTGCGCGACAAGCGCCTGCTGACCTTTGACCAGGACAAGCTCACCCGTGTGGATCTGCAGCCCGCCAAAGGCGAGACCATCGAGTTCGGCAAAAACAATCAGAACGACTGGCAGATCCTGAAGCCCACGCCGATGCGCGCCGATGGCTCACAGGTCGAGGAATTGATCCGCAAGCTGAAAGACGCCAAGATGGAGGCCACCATCTCCGATGAGGATGCCAAGAAGGCAGCCGCCGCGTATGCCTCGGGGACCAAAGTCGCCGTGGCAAGCGTGACCGATGCGAGCGGGACCGAAACACTTGACGTCCGCAAAGACAAGGACAAGAACTACTACGCCAAGAGCAGCGCAGTGGACGGCATATATAAGATAACCGCCGACCTGGGCGACGGCCTCGACAAGAAAGTCGACGATTTCCGAAACAAGAAGCTCTTCGATTTCGGCTGGACCGATCCCAACAAAGTGGAGGTCGGCAAGCTGACCGTCGAAAAGAGCGGCGAAAAGTGGATGAACGGCGCCAAGCAAATGGATGCGTCTTCGGTGCAGAGCGTGGTCGATAAGCTGCGCGACCTGGCAGCCACGAAGTTCGTCGGCACCGGTGGCGGTGCGCCGGTACTCGACATAACGGTGACCTCCAACAGCGGCAAGCGTGTGGAAAAACTCTCCATTACCAAGCAAGGCGATACATATTTCGCGAAGCGTGAGAACGAGCCGAGCATCTATCAATTAGACGGCAAGGCGGTGGAAGACTTGCAAAAGGCCGCGAGCGAGGTGAAGGAATTCCAGCCGCCCAAGAAAAAATAGGTAGCACAGGCTTCAGCCTGTGGTCCGGTGGGGCAGCCCCCCTGGTCTGCGCAGGTCCCCCCTGGACCCACTCTTCTGGCCGACGAGGGCGTCGGCAGCGGTCCAGGGGGACCACCCCACAATTAACGGACTGAGTAACTGCGTGAATGGCCTTCTAACCGACCTCTACGAACTAACCATGGCCGCCGGCTACTACGACGCCGGCAAAGCCCATCAGAAAGCCACGTTCGAGTTCACCATCCGGCGTCTCCCCGCGCATCGCAATTTCGTGATCGCCGCCGGCCTGGCGCAAGCCATCGATTACCTGCTAAACCTCAGCTTCACCGCCGAGGAAATCGACTACCTGCGCACGCTGCCCGCCTTCGCCAGAGCCTCCGCCGCCTTCTTCGATTATCTGCGCGGCTTCCGCTTCACGGGCGATGTTTTCGCGGTACCCGAAGGCACGCCACTATTCGCCGGTGAGCCGGTTATGATCGTGCGCGCCCCCATCATCGAGGCGCAAATCCCGGAAACCTATCTGCTCTCCGCGCTCACTTTCCAGACGCTCATCGCCAGCAAGGCCGCGCGCATAGTGGACGCTGCCGCCGGACGCGCGGTCGTAGAGTTCGGCACCCGCCGAGCCCACACTCCCGAAACGGGCGTGCTGGGCGCCCGCGCTGCTTACCTGAGCGGTTGCGCGGGCACCAGCAATACCTTGGCCGGATTCCGCTTCGGCGTGCCCGTCTATGGCACGGCGGCGCATTCCTGGGTGCTCTCGTTTTGTTCCGAGACCGAAGCCTTCCGCAAGCTGCAACAAACGCTCGGCGCTTCCGCCGTGCAGCTCGTGGATACTTACAACGCCATCGAAGGCGTCAAGAAGGTGGCTGCCCTGGGACAGCCACTGTGGGGCATCCGGCTCGACAGCGGCGACTTCCGGAGTCTCTCGCGGGAAGCGCGCGGCATTCTGGATCAAGCCGGATTGCCGGAAGCCAAGATCATGCTGAGCGGCGATCTTGATGAATACGCCATTCGGGACCTGGTCTCCTTCGGTGCGCCGGTGGACGCTTTCGGCGTCGGCACCCAACTGGCCACCTCTGCCGATGCGCCCGCCATGGGTGCGATTTACAAACTCGTCGAGCTCGACGTGGGCTGCGGCATCAAGCGTTTCACCGCGAAACTGAGCCAGGACAAGGCAACCCTGCCCGGCGCCAAGCAGCTATTCCGTTTCGAGGGTCACGATATACTGGCGCGCTCCGGCGAATGCAGCAACGGCCAGGCGATGCTTCGTCCGGTGCTGCTCGGCGGAAAACTGGTCGAGCCGCTGCCGGACTTGAACGCCGCGCGCGCGCTTGCCGCCGCTTCGCTCGCCAAGCTGCCCGCGTCGCTGCACAGCCTCGATCCCGCCGAGCCTTGGCCCGTCAGAAACAGCAAAGATTTAACCGCCCTCATCGAGCGCACCCGGAGCAACCTTACATGAAGACGGGCATGAAGACCGTGTTCGTGGATGTAGACACCCAGATCGATTTCCTGTTTCCCGCCGGTGCCTTGTACGTGCCCGGTTCCGAACGGCTGATGCCCGCCATCGCGCGCTTGAACCATTTCGCCGCCGCGCAGGGGATCCCGCTGATTTCCACTACCGACGCGCACAGCGAAAACGATCCCGAATTCCGCCAATGGCCGCCGCACTGCGTGGCCGGCACCACCGGTCAGTTGAAGCCCGCGGAGACCCTGGTCGCCAAACAGATCATAGTCGAAAAGCAGGCGTTGGATGTCTTTACCAATCCGAACTTCCCCGCGCTGCTCGAATCTCTCGCAGCCGATCGCTACGTAGTCTACGGCGTGGCCACCGACTATTGCGTGCGTTGCGCTGTGACTGGATTGCTCGGCACGGGCAAGTCCGTCGCCCTGGTGACCGACGCCATCGCCGCCGTCAAACCCGAGGACGGCGCCCGCACGATCGCCGAATTTACAGCCCGCGGCGGCACACTCACAACCGTAAACGAACTTACAAACTTTGATGTGGGGCGGGTCCCCTGACCCGCGCCGAGAGCCCTGGCTCGGCTGTAGTACCGGGATGGAAACGGAAACGGAATGGCTAAGTTCGAAGGTCAAGTAGTGCTCATAACCGGCGCATCCTCCGGCATCGGAGCGGCGCTTGCCCGCGCATTTGCTAACGAAGGAGCGCATACCATCCTCATGGCTCGCCGCGCCGAGCGCATCGAGGAGCTGGCGCGCGAACTGACCGATGGCAAGCGCCGGTCGATCGCGGTAACCGGAGACGTCACCCACGACGGCGACCTGGAGCGTGCCGTCGATCGCGCCCGCACCGAATTCGGCCGCCTGGATATCGCCGTGGCCAATGCCGGCTTTTCGGTCGCCGGCCGCCTGCTTGACCTCACCCTCGACGATTACCGGCGCCAGTTCGAAACCAATGTATTCGGCGTCCTCCGCACGTTGTTCGCGGCAATACCCGAGCTGCGTAAAACCAAGGGCCGCATCGTCCTGTTGGGCAGCCTCGCCGGGGCCATCTCCTTGCCAGGTGGCACGGCTTACTCCATGAGCAAGTTCGCCCTGGCGGGACTCGCCGATGGCCTCTCCCACGAACTGGCGGCCGACGGCGTGAGCGTCACGCACATCATGGCCGGATTCGTGAACACCGAGATCTACCAAATCGACAATCAAGGCGTCCCCAAGCAGGATCCGAACGCGCGCTGGCCGCCCACGCGCATCACACTCTCCCCGGACCGCGCGGCGCGCCAGATCCTTTCCGCCGCATACCGCCGCAAGCGCCTACAGGTCGTCACCGGGCATGCCAAGGCCAGCATCCTTTCACAACGCCTGTTCCCGGGAATCGTTTACTTCGCGATCTCCCGCGCGGTCCGCAAGATCGGCTACGCCCGCCAGAACTGACTCAGGCGCGGGCACCTCGCTACACGCACGGCGACTGCCGGATGAGCAGGCTACCAAGGCAGCGAGCGCTCCGGAAGGCGAAAGGCTAGGCCGCGAAGCCGCGATACCGCAGTTGCGTCAACAGAACAAGGAGCAGATCGACGCTTTGCAGCAAGAGATTAATCAACTGCGCCAAGAGCAACCTGCGGCGCGGTGATTAGTCCTGACCGGATTCAGATCCCTGTTTCAAATCCGGGAATTCTCCGGGCCTGTTCCTACACATCCAGATTCTTAACGTCCAGCGCGTTATCTTCAATAAACTTCCGCCGGCTCTCCACGTCCTCGCCCATCAGCGTGGAGAAAATCTCCTCGCTTTCCACCGCGTCTTCCAACCGCACCTGTAGCGGCGTTCGCTTCTCCGGATTCATGGTGGTCTCGGCGAGTTGCTCAGCGTTCATTTCGCCCAGCCCCTTGTAGCGCTGCACCGAGGCGTCCCGCTTGCCTTCCAGCTTCACGAAGGCGAGCAGCGTCACCGCGTCGGCTTGCGTGTCGCGATGCTCGCCGCGCACCACCACAAACGGCGGATTGTTGTACTTGGCGATCTGCCGCGCCAGCGACCGAAACTTCTTGTACTCCGGCTGCGCGGCGAAGGTCACGCCGATGTGCCGCTCGGCATTGGTGGAATCGTGGAACATCACCGTCCAGGCGGAGTGTTCTTCGTCGGCGACCACCGTCGCCGGAACCTGCGCGGCGTTTACCGCCGCCGCTACCTGCGCCATGTTCTCCTTGTCCTGGAAATCGGCCTTGTAGTCCACGCGCGGCTCCCAAGCATTGATCGGCGGTCAATTCTAACTTACTCGGCGAAGACTGATTGTCAATTGGACATCTTGTACGCGCTCCGAAAGGCCTCGAAAGTCGAAAGGCTCCCCAAACGGTAGCTCCAATTGAAGCGAGACTGCCTTCGGCCGCCCGTTCTGTGGAACAAAGTTCTTGGCAGAGATCTCGAATCCCTTGTAGTTGAAAACGAGATTCCAGTGAATGCAAATCTTTGCAAGCACTTCGGTTCCCGGCAGCGATTTCCCACGACGGTAGTCGCCAATTACCGTCTTTGAGACCCCCAAAACCTTCGCGGCCTCAACATCACTCATATCGCGTTCAGTAAGGTACCGGTCGATCAGTCCACAAACGTGGCCCTTGAACTCCAGATCGACTTGAGCGTGCCGCGGCAACGGTCAATTATAATTGACATTATCCAAAGCTGTCAATTATAATTGACTAACGGTAGGAAGCCGCGACGCCCACGGCGTCTGGCTTGAGCCAGCCGTGATCGGATTTGAAGCCGTGCTGGAACACACGTTTATTCACATCCCGGGGATCGGGCCGAGGACTGAACGTGAATTGTGGGAGGCGGGGATTACGTCCTGGGCGGACCTAACGGGTGTCCTGACACCACCCGTCCCCCTGAGTCGCGCCCTCCGCCGGCGCCTCGATCAGTACATCCCAGAGTCCGTCGATGCCTTGAGGAGGCGGGACGCTGGATTCTTCGCCCGCCTATCCGCCTTGGGCGAGGCGTGGAGGCTTTTTCCCGAGTTCGCATCCAGGGCCGTTTTCCTTGACATTGAGACAACCGGCCTGTCGCCAGTTTTCGATTCGGTAACGATGGTAGGGCTTTTCGACGGACGCCGGTACGAGGTGTTCATCGACGGGCGAAATCTTCGGGACCTCCCCGATCGACTGAAAGCGTATTCCGTCGTCGTCACTTTCAACGGGTCAGGCTTTGACCTGCGCTTCCTGAGGCTGGCCTTCGCGGATCTCCAACTACCCCCCATCCACATAGATCTGCGATGGGTGACCCGCCGCTTGGGATATCGTGGCGGACTTAAATCCATCGAAAGGGAATTCGGGATTTGCCGAGATCACGCCGTCGAGGATGTCGACGGCTACCACGCCACTGTGCTGTGGTCACGTTACCTGAGAGGCGACCGCGCGGCGCTACAGCAACTGATCGCCTACAACACCGAGGACGTTATTCATTTGAAGGCTATCATGGAGATGGCCTATGATCGGCTCGCTACGCAGGTCTCGGGCGCACTAGGGGAGACACAAGAGATATACGGCGGAATTGCAGCCACTCCGCGCCCGCCCAAGGTCCGCAAGCGGGCGGTTTGCACCACCGCAAAGACGCTGGTTGCGGAACTCCTTGAGCGAAGCGCGATTCCGGAGCCGAGGATAGTGGGCATCGATCTCACAGGTAGCGAGCGAAGAGCAACCGGTTGGGCGATGCTGCACGGCGCGCACGCTGAAACCAAAAGCATTGTCACGGACGGCGACCTCGTGCGGGAAACCGTGGCCGCTATGCCCGACATCGTTTCCATTGACTCCCCCCTTTCTGTGCCGGAAGGGTGGAATCGTGCTCAGGAGCAATTGGTCTACGGCGCTCCGATCTACAGGAAGTGCGAACTGGCGCTGAAAAGGATGGGAATCTCCGTTTTCTGGGCCCTTCTGCCGAGCATGAAGTCGTTAACGATGCGCGGAATGTGGCTGGCCGATGAGCTGCGGAAGCGGGGACTCCAGGTCATTGAAAGCTACCCCGGCGCGGCGCAGGACATCCTCGGGATACCCAGAAAGGGTTCCAGCCTTGAGGAGCTTAAGTGGGGCCTGAATCGCGCGGGAATCGGTGGACCTTATCTGGAGGGCCGCGTCACTCATGATGAAGTTGATGCTGTCACATCCGCCCTCGTCGGGTTGTTCTATCTGGCTGGCGACTCCATCGCCCTCGGAACGCATGCGGAGGACTACTTGATCGTGCCCAAGTCCCCGAGGATCAACTACTCCAAGCTTTCCGAGATCCTGGCGCACACCGGCCTTGACGATCTGAGCGCAGCGGATACTAGTGTACGGGGGCTCCATGCCAAGCCAGCACCCATCGCCGCCTCCGCTTAGGCGGCCCATCTTTATCGGGATCGCCGGCCGGATGGGCTCGGGCAAGACTTCTGCTGCCAAGTATTTGGGCTCGCAGTACGGCTTCCAATACACGCGCTACAGCCAAGTCCTTCAGGACTGGCTTTCCGCCGGAGATGCCGATCGCGCTCGACTCCAGATTCTCGGGTGGGACGTAATGGCCGGAGGACTCCAAGCCGAATTGAACACCCGTTTGATCGCCGGGATAGATCGGTCGCGGAGCGCGGCAATCGACGGCGTAAGGCATCGCATGGATTTCGACAGCCTTTCGTCCAGCTTCGGTGCGCCGTTCCGCCTAATTTTCCTTGAGGCAAGCCAACAAAGGCGCTTCGACCGCGTGCAAGACCGGTTTGAAAGCTTCGCCGAATTCCAGACCGCCGACTCCCACCCGGTTGAGTCGCATATCGACAGCCTGAAGCCGCTCGCCCGATTGACTATCTCCACCGAGCATTCGCTTGAAACCTTATACAATCAATTGGACGCATGGCTTGCCGCATGCGTAGAGGAGGATTGCAGGTGAGCGTTTGGGTCGTTGTGGGCGGCCAGTAAAGTGGACCCCATTGTCAAGACCAAATTTGGCCGGCAATAAGTTAACCTCTGACGGGTCTGAATCTGCATGTTTTGGGGCGGTCGCAGCATCGCAGCCGACCCTG
>Ga0302325_10011669_pt1 | contig 18904 bp, 16 predicted proteins | sample Palsa_T0_2_FD_201948 | JGI IMG/M metagenome (GOLD analysis project Ga0302325, IMG submission 201948) | Peat permafrost microbial communities from Stordalen Mire near Abisko, Sweden - Palsa_T0_2 | ecosystem: Environmental > Terrestrial > Soil > Palsa > Peat permafrost | place: Sweden: Abisko...
TGTGCTCGGCCAGCCAGCCCTCGTCCCGCGCCATCACCGAGGCGATCCGCAGCGCGTAGCACTTCTTGCCGAGCAGCGCGTTCCCGCCGTAACCGGAGCCGTAGGACCAGATCTCCCTGGTCTCAGGGAAGTGAGAGATGTACTTGACCGTGTTGCACGGCCACGGGACGTCCGCCTGACCGGGTTCGAGCGGCGCGCCGACCGAGTGGACCGCCCGGACGAAAGACCCGGTCTCCTCGATCGCGCGCAGCGCCGGCGTTCCCATCCTGGTCATGATCCGCATCGAGGTGACCACGTAAGGCGAGTCGGTGATCTCCACGCCGAGCTGGGAGATGCTGCTGCCGATCGGGCCCATGCTGAACGGGATCACGTACATAGTGCGGCCGCGCATGCAGCCGTCGAAGATCTCCGCGAACGTCTCGCGCATCTCGCCGGGCGCGATCCAGTTGTTAGTCGGGCCCGCGTCGGCTTCCCGCTCGGAGCAGATGAAGGTGCGGTCTTCCACCCGCGCCACGTCACCCGGGTCGGACGCGCAGTAGAAGCTGTTCGGCCGCAGCTTCGGGTTCAGCCGCGTGAACGTCCCGTTCTCGACGAGCTGGCTGGTCAGCCCCTCCCACTCCTGCTGCGAGCCGTCGCACCAGACCACCTCGTCGGGCTTGGTCAGCTGCGCGATGTCTCGCACCCACTTGGCCAGCTCGGGGAAGCTTGTCTGTTTTTGATCGTCAATAACGTCCGCGCTGAACATTGCCATCTCTCCTGCATAGGACTTACCTGGAGTAGTCCTGTCCGACGGTGGTTACGCTATAAATGGTCTAGTCCACTATTGCCGGGTGGCAATGCGCCTAGAACAGAGCCGAAGATCCCCGCACCATAGGGACCCAGGTGGTCATGTCCCGTGATGATGCGGTGCCTCACCAGCGAGTATGTGGTTCCGGCCACTCACGCTCCACGAGATCATTCGTGTCGTCGATGACAGCCAAGTATCATCCACGGACGTCGGCCGACCTTTATCCGCGCCCGCCACGATGAGGTATATATACCCCAAGAATAGCCAGGGCATGCCGCCGAAGTCCTGGCTCAGCGCTGTGATAAGGGACACGCTCGGACGCGTCGCCGCTAATTCAGCGGCTTTACCTCCTCCTCAGGCGTCACGGCGGGCCAGCAGGTAGGCGGCGACCGCCAGCATCAGCGCCGCCCAGATGCACAGCACGCCAAACCCCTGCCAGGGTGACAGCAGGTCACCGGATACCTCGTGGGTGTGCGTGATCAGCGTCCCGGCCTGCTCCGGCAGGTAGGCGTTGATGTGGGCGCCCCAGCTGCCGGGCAGCAGGCCGGACAGGATGGGCAGCACGAAAACGACACCGATGGCCGTGGAGATGGCGCCGGCCGTGTGCCGGATCATCGTGCCGATCGCGAGCCCGAGCAACCCGAGCACGGTGAGGTACAGGCCGGCCCCGGCCACCGCGCGGGCCACCCCCGAGTCGCCCAGCGATACCGCGATGTGGGCGTGCAGGATCGCCGAGCCGGCGAAGAACGAGCAGAAGGCCACGATCTCCGTCACCACGAGCAGCAGCAGAGCGAACACCACCACCTTGGCCGCCAGCATCGGTATCCGGCGCGGGACGGCCAGCAGCGAGGCACGGATTACCCCGCTCGAGTACTCGCTGGTCATGACCAGCACGCCCAGCACGGCGATCGCGAGCTGCCCCAGTCCGACCCCCGCCCCCAAGATGAAGCCGACCGGGTCAGACAGGGCGCTGGCATCCCGTGACGCGGCGTGCGGGCCGTTCCAGTGTGATTCGGTCAGCCAGGTGATCAGCGCGGTGAGGCCGACGCACACCACGATGAAAATGAGCAGCGTCCAGACGGTCGAGCGCACCGAGCGGATCTTCGTCCACTCCGCCCGCATCAGGTTGGCGAACCCGGCGCGGCCTCCGGTGGCCGGGCCTGCGGGCCGCCGGGCGGGGGTAACGGACGCGGTCGTCATCGGGCGCTCCCTTCTCCGGCGTTCACCGGATCCGCGCCGTGCGTGCCGAACTCCAGGCTGCCTGACGTCAGCTCCATGAACGCCTCTTCCAGCGACGCCAGCGGGGTCAGCTCGTGCAGCACGACCCCCCCGGACGCCGCGAGCTCGCCGATCCGGGACGCCGGCAGGCCGGTGACCGTGAGCAGCCCGGCGCCGGGGCTCGGGGGACCCGGCGCCGCCTTGCCGCCGGCCTCGGTGATCAGGGCGGCCAGCCGGTCCGCGTCGGGGGTGCGCACCCGGACCGACTGGTCCGTGCTGCGCGCGATCACATCCGCGGTGCTGGACTCGGTGATGAGCTTGCCCCGGCCGATGACGATCAGGTGGTCAGCGGTGACGGCCATCTCGTTCATCAGGTGACTCGACACCAAGATCGTGCGGCCCTCGCTGGCGAGCTGCTTCATCAGGTTCCTGATCCACAGCACGCCCTCGGGATCGAGCCCGTTGACCGGCTCGTCGAGAAGCAGGACCTCCGGGTCGCCGAGCATGGCCGCGGCCACGCCCAGCCGCTGGCTCATGCCGAGCGAGAAGCCGCCTGCCCGCTTGCCGGCCACGGCCTGCAGGCCGACCAGGCCAAGTACCTCCTCGACCCGGCGGGCCGGCAGGCCCTGGGTCTGGGCCAGGAACAGCAGGTGATTGCGGGCACTGCGGCCCGGGTGCACGGACTTGGCCTCCAGCAGAGCCCCGACCGTCCGCAGCGGATCCTTCAGATCACGGTAGGGCTTGCCGTTGATCATCGCGGTTCCACTCTGCGGGCGGTCCAGGCCCAGGATCAGCCGCATGGTGGTGGACTTGCCCGCCCCGTTGGGCCCGAGGAATCCGGTCACCTGGCCCGGCTCGACGGTGAAGTTCAGGTGGTCCACCGCCACCTTGCCGCCGTAAAACTTGGTCAGATCGCGCACCTCGATCATGCCGCTGCTCCTTGCCGTGAGCCTGCGTGCGCCGCCAGGCGGTACCCACGCGACCGATGATGGCGGCCAAGCCGTCACCGTGTTCCCCGTATGGTCTTCGGCCGAGGAATCCCGAGCGTCGACACAAACCGTACCCGCGCCAGCAGTGCACGACCAACCGGGCCGTGGCGTTTCGCCGGTTAAGCTTCGGTCGCGGCTGCCCGCCGCACCAAGGCGCCCGCGTCGCCATGGCGACGCGGGCGCTGATGGTCAGGTGCGCGGGGACCCTGGTAAGCCGGGTTCAGCCCTTGACTTCAACCAGGCGGCCGGTTTCCACCTCGTAGACGAAGCCGCGGACCGAGTCCTTGTTCGGGATGTAGGGGCTGGCCTTGATCCGGGCGATGGACTGGCGGACGTCGCCTTCGAGGTCGGGAAAGGCCTCCAGGGCAAACGGCGGCCGGATGCCGGTGTCGGCCTCGATCTGCGCCTTCACGTCGTCATCGTGGAAGGTGAGCATCCCGCAATCGGTGTGGTGGATGAGGATGATCTCGTTGGTGCCGAGCAGTCGCTGCGAGATGGTGAGGGACCGGATGACGTCATCGGTCACGACACCGCCGGCGTTGCGGATGACGTGGGCGTCGCCCTCGGACAGCCCGAGCACGCCGTACGGGTTGAGGCGAGCGTCCATGCAGGCGACCACCGCGGCGTGCGTAGCAGGCGGCAGCGGCAGGTCTGCCTTATCGAAGTTGGCGGCGTACTGGCCGGAGTTGCTGACAAAGATGTCGGTGCTGCTCATGCTTCCTCCCCAGAACGAAACGGATCGGTTGTCGGCGAGATCGTATCCACTCGACTGCCAGCCTAATCCCGACTTACTAGATCAGAAATACCGGGTCGGCCGGCGTCAGCCGATGCCGACCCAGCCGCCGACGGTCAGGCCCAGGACCGCGACGGCCATGATGGCGATCACAACGACGCAGACGGTGGCGATCACCCGGAAGATCAGTCCGTTGGCCGCCTTTCCGAGCAGGCTACGGCGGTTGGCCAGCACCAGGACGTAGGTGAGCAGGATGGGGGTAATCAGCCCGTTGAGCACCTGGGCCTGCACGAGCAGCTGGATAAGGTTGCCTGGGATCAGGGCGACGCTCGCCCCGATGACGACCTGTCCGGTGAACAGGCCCAGAAACAGCCTGGCTTCGCGGAAGCTCTTGCCCACCGACCGTTCGGCCCCGACGGCTTCGCTGAGCGCGTAGGCCGTCGAGAGGGGCACGACCGCGGCGGCGAGCGAAGAGGCGCCGAGCAGGCCGAGGGCGAACAGCTGCGCGGCGAACCGCCCGGCGACCGGGCGCAGTGCCTGGGCGGCTTGGGCGGCGGAGGCGAGCGGCGCCCGGGTCTTGATGGCCGCGGCCGTGGCCACGATGATGAAGATGCTGATCAGGTCGGCGAAGATCGCGCCGCCAACGGCGTCTACGCGTTCTTTGCCGTAGTCGTCGGGGCCGATGCCTTTGTCGGCGATCGCGGCCGCGATGTAAAACTGCATGTAGGGCGTGATGGTCGTGCCGATCAGGGCTACGGCCAGCAGCAGGAACGCCTTGCTGTCCGTGAAGTGCGCCCAGATGAGCTGGCTGCCCGCCTCGGTCAGGTTGGGGCGGGCCAGGACGGCGGCGATGGGGTAGGCCAGGAACGCCAGGGACAAGATAAGGAAGACCCGCTCGGCGTACCGGTAGGAGCCGTACACCACCAGCGCCCAGATCACTACCGCGGCGACCGGGACCGATATGTACTTACTGACGCCGACCAGTTCCAGCGCGGCGGCGATGCCGGCGAATTCGGACACGACCAGCCCGACGTTGGCGACCAGGAAGGCCAGCAGCGCGAACGCCGTCACTCGCAGGGAGAACTGCTCGCGGATCAGCGCGCCGAGCCCTTCGCCGGTGTAGGCGCCCAGGCGGGCGCACATCTCTTGCACCACGACCAGCGCCACGGTGATCAGGACCATCAGGAACAAGGTCTGATAACCGAACTGCGCCCCGGCTGAGGCGTAGGTAGCGATGCCGCCGGCGTCGTTGCCCGCATTCGCGGCGATCAAGCCGGGGCCGGCGAAGGCCACCGCGACCAGCGCGCGCCGCCACCAGCGGCGCCGCCGTGGCCGTACCGGGAAGGACGTTGATTCCCCCTCGCTGGCCGCAGCCTTCTCTGGGGTCGTGGGTGATGCCATCGCAGATCGCAGCCCTTTCCGATCTAGCCGGGAATCAGCGCGTTCGGGGGAACTGCCACCGGCGGTGCCCGCTGATGACCGCGTCCAGTACGTCGTCGGCCAGGATCCGGCCCAGCGGCCGGTCCGCCTCATCCAGTACCACGACCGACAGGCGCCGAGCGTCGATCATGCGGTCCGCCACCTCGCGCACGTCCGCCTCCGTGGTGACGGTAACCGGCCACGGCGGGCCGATCAGCTGGGCCAGCGGGGTATCGGGTTCGGACAGCAGCAGCTCGACCAGGGTGATGTCATCGACCAGGCGCCCGTCTGCGTCTACCACGATGATCGCGTCCAGGTCCACCACATGCTCGGCCTGCCCGATCAGGCGACGCCGCACCTCGGCGACCGTATCCTCGGGGTGAGCGAGCACCAGGACGGTGGTCATCGCCCCGCCGGCGGAATCGGCCGGGAACTCCAGCACTGACCGGAGCGCCGCGGCGTCCTTCGCCGGCAGCGCGGCCAGCAGCGCTGACCGGTCCTCCTCGCTGAGGTCACGCAGCGCGTCGGCAGCTTCGTCGGGCTCCATCCGGGCGACCAGACGGGCGGCCTTTGTGATGTCGGTTTCCGCCAGCAGCTGGCGGAGTTCCTTCGCGTCCATCTCCTCCAGCGCGTCCGCCGCGGTATCCGGCTCGACCAGATCCAGCAGCTCGTGCCGTTCCCGGCGGCCGAGGTCTTCAAGCAGGTCGGCCAGCTCCGCGGGCCGCAGGGTGTTCAGCTCGCCGCGATGACGGGCCAGCCGTGCCCCGCCCTCGCTCTCATCGGGCCCGAAGGAATGCACCGAGGCCCAGTCGATCACCGCCTCCGGGGTAGGACGGGTACGCCAGCGAGCCGGGCCTAGCCTGCGCAGCAACGACCCGAAGCCGACATCGACCCCGACCAGCCGGACCTCTGCGCCGACGGTGGCCACGTACAGATCCGCTGCCCGCACCACGCGGGCACCGTCGATGTCTACCAGCTGGTGGTCGAGTACCCCGCTGGCCAGGGCCGTTTCCCCTTCCCTGGCCACAAAATCGCGCAGGCTCAGCCGGGCGGTCGCCAGGATCACCCCCCGCTGGCGTACCTCGGCGACCGAGCTCGCGGGCACGTACGCGCGGCGCGCACCGACCTTGACCACGACGCCCGACAGCGGCGGGTACGGCTCGTCGGTATCCCACCGGACGATGAGATCCCAGACCTTGCCGATCACCTCGCCGCCGCCGTGTCTGACCGGGCGTCCCAGCAGCCCAGCTAGCGACACCAGGGATTCACGGATTTCCCTGGCCAGTTCCAGGCGCCGCGAGCGCCGCTCGTACCGGTGCCGCAGCGCGGCGGACGGAGACTGAAATACCATGACCAGCCTTGCGCAGAAGGAACAAAGGTTTGGACTAAGCCCGCACCCGCCGTAAGCCGCCGAGGCAAAAGGACAGGGCCGGCCGGGATGCCGCCGTCTTAGCCAGCGCGGCTCAGGCGAGCTGCGGGAAGGATAACGGGACTAGCAGGATCGGCCATCGCCCCACCTCCTTGCGCTCGCGCGCCTGCGCGCGCTGCGTCCCCCGTTGCCGTCAGGCCGCGATGAGCCTACTCTGCCACGTCAGGGAGCGTTCCTGCCCAGGACGGCAGCCGAAACCGTTCGCCTGCCCGAATGCGCCGGGGCCGTCCGCGGCTGGTAAACGCGACAGGAGTCGTGCGGGATCGGGACGGCAACCGGCTGCGTCTGTACCTCTTGGAAACGCACCGACCGGAGCTGAAGCCCGACGAAGACAACCTCGGGATCCGCAGCTGGGCGGATACCTAGCCAGCAGCGACGATCTGGCGGTGCAGGTCCAGCAGTCCCGGAATCTCTTCCCGGCCCGCGCGTCCCATGCCGCATTCGGTGCAGATGCCCCAGGCACGGCTGGCGCCCGGGCTGGCCGCCAGGGCAGCGTCGACGAGCCGCACCTGATCACCGGTGGTGCCTGGTGCCTGTTGCGCCGGGTGATACGGCACGAGCGCGAAGTTGAGCTCGGTGCCTGGACCTGCGGCCAGCCCGGCCAGCGGCGCGAAATAGCTCTCCTCGCGCTGATACTGCGGGACGGTGAACGAGACGAAGCTGATCGTCCGCCCGGCTGCCGCGCCGGCCGCGTTCAGCACGCGGACCTGCAGGGCCAGCGACTCGGGCTGCTTGAAATGCTCGTGGCCGTAGTCGCCGTAACACAAATGCAGGCCGGCCGGCACGTCCGCGGGCACCGTGTCCACGCAGCGCACCAGGCCCGCGACAATCGGGTCAAAGGCCTGAGCCCCGCCGGGCACGAAGCTCTCCTCCAAGATGCCGAACTCCACCGCGACGTCCCATTGCACAGCCACCTCATCGTGCGGGATCGCCGCCAGCAGCCGGTCGAGGTCGGCGAACATCGCCCGTTCGTAAGAGCCAAGCAGCGACTGCTGCTGCTCCGGGACGATGTAGCCGCCGATCGAGGCCAGCGGCGTCGGATACTCGACTTGGAAGCGGACCCCGGACGGGATAACGCCCTCTGCACGCAGTGCGGAGAAGGTCTCATACGACCTGAGGTATTCCTCGGCGTAACCCAGATCCGGCCACCTCATCTCTGCCGGATCGATCCCGTCGGCCAGCCGCAGCTGCGGTAGCTGCTCATAGTCCCCGTCCGCGGCAGGCAGCGGCTGCGCGGGAACCAGCAAGGGCGACTGCAGGAACTTCTGCATCTGGAAGAAGATCCAGTTACCCCGGTCCCCGGTCTCCCCGTCCGGAATGCGCCGCAGGCCGGACGGGATCCGCGCGACGATCTCGCGCATCACCGACCCGGCATCGGCCAGGTTGACGCTGCCATTGAAATGGACATGATCCGGCGGCATAGTACGGGTTCCCCTCTCGCGGCTACGTCGAGTATTCACCACGCCGCCATGATGCCTCCACCGATCCGCCCGATCCGCCCGGTCACCTGGCCGATGACAGCAACACCCGGCAGCAGGTGCCGCGATGGATGAGACGATGTGACCTCAGCGCGGTGGCAGCGTGAGGAAGAAGGACGGACATGACCAGACCGGCCGCTCGCAGGCGGAGCCAGTTCATCGAGGCCGTGGTCGATGACTACGCTGCCGCGCATTCCACCCCGCCCGACGCTGACCAGCTCGAGTTGCAGCGCATCACCCAGGAGAAGACCGGACGCGCGGCCGGCATGCAGATCGGCGATGACCAGGCGGTGCTGATGGAGATGCTGGTCCGGGCCATGGGGGCTACCCGCGCGGTGGAGATCGGCACGTTCACCGGATATTCGGCTCTGGCGGTGGCCCGGGGCCTGGGGCCGGGCGGGCGCCTGCTGTGCTGTGACGTCAGCCAGGAGTGGACCTCGATCGCCCGGGCGGCGTGGCAGCGGGCCGGGGTCGCTGACCGGATCGAGCTGCGGATCGGCCCCGGCCTGGAGACCCTGCGCGCGCTGCCCCCCGGCGAGCAGTTCGACTTCGGGTTCATCGACGCCGACAAGACGGGTTACGCGCAGTACTACGAAGAGGTGCTGAGCCGCCTGCGGCCGGGAGGGCTCATGCTCCTGGACAACACCCTGCAGGACGGTCAGGTCACCGGCGATCTCGCGGGCGACCAGGCCGTCGCCGCGATCCGTTCCCTCAACGACGCGATCGCCGCCGATCCGCGCGTGAAAGTGGTCCTGCTCCCCATCGGGGACGGCGTCACCGTCGTGCAGAAGCTGGGCGGGCGCTAATCATCGAGCGCCGACAGTGCTTCGAGGCCGGTGGTCTGTCCTGTTCAGGACACTGAATCTGGTTCAGGACACCGAATAGGTGATGGTCGCCGCGTAGGTACCGGCCACCGCCTCGCTGGGCACAGCGATATGGAGTCCCGGGTCCCAGCTGGCCGAGTTGTCGCCCAGGACGTTCGTGGCGGCGACAACGGTCTGCGGCGCCGTGGACATGTCGGTCACCGCGGTCGGCGTGAACGTGGCCGAGCCTGTGGTAGCGGTGAAACCGCTGATCGAGTACTGGACATCATCAACGGGTATGGTCTCCGCCGCGGTGCCGCCACCGGTGGTGAAATCGGTCGAGGAAACCGTGGCGGTCCAGTTGACCGCGAGGCTGGCGCGGTTGTCGGTCACCTGGACAACGCCGAGCGCGGCGCTGACGGTCCCGCCAGGCGCCGCCGCGCCAATGTCGTCCGCACTAGCTGGTGCGCTGATCGAGAGGACCCCGTCGGGGCCGTCCAGGGGATCCGCGGCGACGGCCGCGGCTACGGCCACGGTGACACTGCAGCGTGGATCGGTGCTTCCGGATGGGCAATTACTCCCGGGCGTGGGGGATATGACTGTGCTAGCGAGCGTCAGATCGCCGGTGTCGTCGGAGCTATTGACGGTGACCGAATAGGTGATGGTTGCGGTCTCGCCGATGCCGAGGTCACCGGTCCAGGTCAGGTTCGGCGCGGTGAACGAGACGATACCGGCGGTGGCGCTGCCGTCGTTGTTGTACGCGGCGTCGTCGAGGACGCCGGTTAGGGGGTCGGTCAGGGCCGCATCGGTGTAGGCGGTCTGGCCGGTGTCTGCCACGGTGATGGTGTAGTGCACGGTGCCGCCTGGCATTATGGCTGCGGCGTCCGCGCTCTTGGTGATGGTCAGCGCCGGGACGAGATCTGTGATCGTGTTGTCGTCGAGAACGATCGCGCCGTCTATGACCAGCGCCCGGCCGTAGACGGTAGCGCCCGTTGTTCCCGTGATCGACGTCAGAGCCAGGATGTTGCCCTGCAAGGTGGAGTTCGCTCCCAGGGCCACGGTGGTGCCGACTTGCCAGAAGACGTTGGCCGCTTGCGCGCCGCCGGTGAGGGCGACGTTGGCATCCGATGCGGTGACAAGCGTGGTGCCTATCTGGAAGATGAAGACACTGTCGGGATCGCCCTGGGCATCGAGGGTGACCGTGCCGGTGATCCCGAGCGAGGTGGCAGCGTTGTAGACGCCGGGGGTAAGCGTCTCGCCTTCCAGGTCGCCTGACACGCTGGCAGCAGGGGCTCGTCCAGCGGCGTCGCTGTAGGCGGCGGTCAGGTCGGATTGCGCTTGCTGCGCGGCGTCATCGCCGTCGTCCTGTGTCCCGGTGATCGTGCCGGGCGGGAACCCGCTCACCCCGGTGCCCGGGTACACGCCCAGGTTCCCGGTAATTTGGCTGAGACCTGTATTGGTAACCAAGGTCCCAGCCAGGACCTCATAGTTTCCGGCGGTTCCGAGACTTACGGGGGACTGTGCGGCGCTTGCACCGGATTGGGTAGCGATGAGTGCAGCCATGGCGACGATAACCGCGATGCCGAGTGCCAGCGGAGAGAATCCGTGCGGATTACGCGAGCCGCGGCTAAAGGTAGCTCTCATTAAGCGGATATTCTCTGTAGAAGAGTACGGTCGCAAGCGATCGAACAATTCAGAGCCGGTAGTATCTCGGTTTCCTTAAGCATTAGCTTCGCATACTTCGCTTGGTCCCCAGATCCGAACATAGCACAGGAACGGCCATCAAGCGAGTCAGCTACCGCCTATAGATGATCCATCCCACCTGGGAACTTATGTCCCTTTGGTAAGGTATTAGCGGATCGCCGTTGTTGTTCCTTAGTGTCGCTCCCCAGTTCACCGCTTTCTTCGCTTTCCCGGTAAATCTCGGCAGGAAATCCTGGCCATGCCGCCCCTTCGGGTCATACTGTTCCGGCGTCACGCAGAACAGCGACCCGTCCGCCGCCAGCTCAGCCGAGTCCGCGTGGATCACCTCACCGGCGCACGCGAACACCGGCCGGGTGAACGAGCCCGGCAGGATCACCGAACACCGGCCGACCTGGGCAGAACCGCGCCAGTAGAATATATGATATGGAAATCGGTGCCGAGGGGGTGCCGGGAAGGATGTCCGGAGCCTGGATCGAGGAGATGGCGCGGCCGTGGACCGGGAGCCGGCGCGGAATTTCCTATATCCAGTACGGTCGTCACGGTCCCCAGACGGGTCAGGAGCAAGTTCGATGAGCGAGGATAGCGGCGCGGTCGAGGGCGGCTTCTCGCGGCGGCAGCTCAGCGACGAGGTGGCTCGCTACGTCCGGGAGCTGATTATGAGCGGGCATTTGCAGTCAGGCGACTTCATCCGTCAGGAGCGCATTGCCGAGGAACTCGAGCTCAGCGCCACACCGGTCCGGGAGGGACTGCTCTCACTGAAGGGCGAGGGGTTCGTCCAGCTCAAGCCGCGCCGCGGGTTCGTGGTCGCCCCGTTGTCCGCCTCTGACGTCCGCGACCTGTTCACCGCCCAGGCCCTGCTGGCGGGTGAGCTGGTCGGCCGGGCCGCGGCCCGGATGGGAGCGGCCGACCTGCGCGAGCTCAACGACGTGCACGAGGCGCTGCGCAAGGCCGCGGCGGCTGGCGACGGTGAAAGGGTGGAAAGCCTGAACCACGATTTCCACCGCCGGATCAACCTCGCCGCCGACGCCCCGCGGCTGGCCTGGATGCTCTCCATCTCCGCCAAGTTCGCGCCGCGCCGGTTCTTCGCCTCCATTCCCGGCTGGTCCGAGGCATCGGCGCAGGATCACGCCGCGATCATCAAGGCGATGACCGAACGTGACGACGACGCAGCGCGCGCGGCGATGACGCGGCACATGGAGAACGCCGGCGAACTTCTCGCCGCGAACTTCGAATCCGCCCAGGCGATCGCCCGGGCCGCGGAGTGAGGCAAGGGTCCCGTCACCCGTTACCCCTGCACCACGCGGTACTGGCCCTGCTGTCGGCCAAGCCAGTACGTCGGGCGTGGGGTTTGCTCGCCAGCCTCGTTCCGCCCCGACCGGGGAGGGCGCAGGAGAGTACCACCGTCAGCGGCCATAGTGCCTGGGCCGCGCCCGCGACCCGCTCGGCCAGCCCGGTCTGGCCGGATCCGGTGACCAGCTCCACGGCGAACCACGCGACCAGGGCGAGCAGTACCGCGACGGCGGCGGCGGCCACGGAGGGGCGAAGGGCCCAGGGCACCGCAGGCCCGCGCCGCCAGGCCCCGGCGGGCCAGGTCGCCACCCCCGCGAGCCCGATCGACGCGCAGATAATGTGCGGCCAGGGATAGGGCTCTCCCGGGTGCTCCGGGTTCACCGCCACCAGCATGCCCGCCACGGCCCCCGCGATCAGGATCAGCCGCCCGATGGTCCTGGCTGGCCGCAGCGCCAGCGCCGTGACGACGTAGCACAGGCCGACCACCACGAACGTCAGCGTCATCACCCACCGGTCGGTCGCGCCCGGCGCGGCGAGCGAGCTCACCGTCTCGGACACCGGGTCGAAGCGCGGCTGCAGGTCGGCGGCCGCCGTCCACCCGCCGACCATCAGGATCGGAGCCGCGGCCGAGGAGACCAGACCCCACCAAGGGACGCCCTGCATGCCACTACCGTAAACGAACCATTTCTAGGGGTATGCCCCGGTCTCCGGGTGATGGTTGAGGCATCCCCGAGCGGCGGCTGTAGTCGGCTCATCACCGCCGTTTTGACGCTGCGATGTCTCACGTACCGCTGGTCGCGGAGTCTGGCCGTCACGCGGCTACAGCGGCGATAAAGGTTTTGAGGCCGACGCGCGACTATTAGTTGTGATGCGCTCAGCGAATCCTGGCCGGGCGGTTCGGGTCCGGCCTGGCTGTCGGGTCAAGATCGGCGGCGGGCTCAGGCAGATGTCGGCGGGGATGTGGCATGGACGATAGCGGTGAGGCGAGGATCCCGCGGTGCTACGTCGCTGAATTGAGCTGTTTCTTCGCGGCTCATGACCGCTGGCTGTTCGGACACGCGTGCGTGCGTACCCACGGCGATCGCGAGCTTGCCGCGGACCTGGTCCAGGACACGTTCGAGGCGGCAGCAAGGGCTTGGGCGACGTTGCGGGAGCATGCCAGCAGCCGGCAGCGGGCCTGGCTACTTGGCACGCTAGCGAATAAGGACATCAGCGATTTCCGGCACAAGGAGGCATTCCGCCGTCGGCACGCCGACATTCACGCCAGGTACCAGGCCACCGCGGCCGATACTGCGGCCCAGGCACTGAACGCGATCGCGCTGGAACGAGCGCGGCAGATTATCGACGACATGCCGCCGAGGCAGAAAGAGATCTCGCTGATGCGATGGCAGAACCATATGAAGACCGCCGAGATCGCCGCCGTGCTGGGCGTGGCGGAGGGCACCGTGCACGCTCATCTGCATACGGCGCGGGCCAAACTGATCACGGGGCTGGAGCGGTATTACCCGTTCGGCAAGGACAGCGGGGAAGGAACGGCCTCATGACAACCGGCGCAAGCGCACACCAGGATCGTGCGGACTTGTTCGTGGCGGATTTTTACCCGCTGCTCGGCGAGTACCTCGCCGAGCAGCACACCAGAGGTTACGACGCCGGCGCCGGCCGGGCCCGTTTCCTGGCCTGGCTCACCCGGCACGCGGACGACGGCGAGGAGACCGGTGCGGCTGCCGATCCCGGGGCGGATGCGGGCGCGGACCCGATCAGGGACTATCTGGCGCACGTCAGCAAATTGCCCCCGCTTAGCGTGGAGCAGGAGACCGAGCTGGCCAAGCGCATCGAGGCCGGGCGCTACGCCGAGGAGAAGCTCGCCGAGGGCGCCCCGGCACTGAGCAGCGAGGCGCGGATCGGCCTGGAGTGGATCGCGGAGGATGGTACCCGGGCTAAGAATCATCTGCTGGAGGCGGACCTGCGGCTGGTGGTGTCGCTGGCGAAGCGGTATACCGGGCGGGGGATGCTGTTCCTGGACCTGATCCAGGAGGGGAACCTGGGCCTGATCCGGGCGGTGGAGAAGTTCGATTACACCAAGGGCTATAAGTTCTCCACGTATGCGACCTGGTGGATCCGGCAGGCGATTACCCGGGCGATGGCTGATCAGGCGCGGACGATCCGGATTCCGGTGCATATGGTCGAGGTGATCAACAAGCTGGCCCGGGTGCAGCGGCAGATGCTGCAGGATCTGGGCCGGGAGCCGACTCCTGATGAGCTGGCGGTCGAGCTGGACATGACCCCGGAGAAGGTCATCGAGGTGCAGAAGTACGGGCGTGAGCCGATCTCGCTGCATACCCCTACCGGCGAGGACCCTTCTTCGTCAGCCACGTGACGCTGTGGCCATCTGGGACAGGTGGCGACGACCCGCGCCGGTAAGCAAGACCACCGACGCTGCGAGGCGGTGAAGTCGTCCAGCCGCCAGGCCATCGCCGACTGGGGCCGCAGCGCGTAAACCACATCGAAGTCAGGGTCGTTGCTGGGCAAATACTGCTGATCTTCCGGCCTGGTGTATTTCGCCGACAGCGCCGCGACGATGTGCCGAACCTCGGCCGGAGCTCCAAGGTCATCGAGGAGACCGCGGACGATCAGGACGTCTTCGCCGCTTTCCAGGTGAACGACGGCTCGCGGGTCGGCCGCGAGGTTCCGGGCCTTGACGGTGCTCCGCTGGCTGTAGAAGTAGAGCGTCTCTTCGGTCACGACCCCCCAGACGGGCGTCGCGTGCGGGGTGCCTGACGGGGTGGTCGTGCTCAGCCAGTACTGGCGCGGCGCGCAGAGCCGTCCGGCGATCTCTTCCCACGTCACGGTCCCATCCTGCATGTGGAGATGATCGCACATAGTGATACTTCAGGCACAAGGAGCCACACGGATGAGGCCGGCCAGGGCGGTACCAGGCCAGCCGGGAAGCTGAGGCTGGAACGTTATCTCCCGGGTGAAACCGCCCCGGGCCCACACCTCGTCTGATGCGCGTGATGAAGAATCTGCGGGTCGCCGCCGGGGTCGTCGTGGCGGCGCTGCTGATAGCAGGGTGCGGGTCGGGCGCGGTCGCGCCGCCGGTCATGACCCACGGCGTGGCGCTCAGGGAGCCTCTCGCCGACCCGCGCCCCTACGGGGCGGCGGATACCGCGTTCGGGCTAGACGTGCTGAACGCCTGGTGCCGGGCGGATCCCCGGGCGAACCTCGTGCTGTCGCCCTCCAGCCTGGCCAGCGGCCTGGGCATGGCGTATCTCGGGGCGCGCGGCGGCACCGCCCAGGCCATGGCCCGGGTGCTGGATCTGCCCGCGACCGGCGGGGACGCCCTCGAGGCCGGCCTGCAAGCACGGTCGGCGGCCCTGCGCGGCCTGGACGGCCCCGGGGTGACGCTGGCCGCTAGCGATCAGGTGTGGGCCGACCCGACGCTGAAGACCCGGCGCAGTTACCTGAACGCCGTGGCGACGGGCTATGACGCCGGCGTGGCGCAGGCACCGTTGCTCAGCCACCCTGATCGCGGCGCCCAGGAGATTAACCAGGCGATCGAGGCCGCGACCCGGGGACAGATCCCGCGGCTGCTGTCGCCCGGGTCGCTGAACGGCATCGGCTGGGTGCTGACCGATGCGCTGTACCTGCGGGCGGCGTGGGCCACGCCGTTCCTGGCCAGCCAGACCGCCCCAGGGCCGTTCACCACCGCCGCCGGCCAGCAGGCGACGGTGTCATACCTGAACGGCGGTCCGTATCGCACCGTCAGCGCGGCCGGCTGGACCGCGGTCCAGCTTCCGTACCGTGGCGGCAAGCTGGCGATGCTCGCGCTGCTGCCGCCCTCCGGTGCGGGAGGCTGCGCCACGCCCGCCGCTTCGGCGCTCGGCGCGATGACGGCCAGGCTGGCGGCGGCAGGCACCGCGGGCCCCGCTCAAGCCCGCGATGTCTCGTTGCCGCGGGTGAACCTCGCCGTCCGGGTCGGCATGAAGGGCCTGCTGAGCGAGCTCGGCATGGGAGGCGCGTTCACCACGTCCGCGAACTTCACCGGGTTGTCGCCGCAGGCGTGCTGCATCGGCCTGGTGGAGCAGGCCGCCACCTTGCAGGTCGGCGAGCAGGGCACCGTGGCGAGCGCCGCGACCGCCGTCGGCATGGAGCCGACCGCGGCGCGGGTACCGCCCCCTCAGGTCGTGTTCGATCGTCCCTATCTGATGCTCGTGACCGCGTCCGCGACCGGGGAGCCCCTGCTCATCGCCAGGGTCGCCAACCCGTCAGCCCACTGATGATCGCCGAAACCCCGTAGAGATAGTTGCCGATGCGCTCACGCTGGACGTGGTTCCCCTCGGCTTCGGCGAGCAGGGCCGAGCCGCGTGTATTCCATGACCATCCCTCCGGTCGTTGGATGGGTGCGCAGACGAACGGCGCGGATGCAGCACGTCGGGGTCGCTATTTGCCGAGCATGAAGTCGGCCATGAGGTCTTGCACGGCTTCGACCATGTGTCCGCCGTTGGCGGTCTTGCAGCCGGCAGCCTGTGCGGCCTCGATGAACAGGGTCGCACCGTGCCGACACCTGCATGGGGATGCATATGCCATTGTGGCTGCGCTCCTCGAAAGTGCGGGTCAGGCGCACCGGGGACTCGGCGTATTTGACCGGGTCGCCGATAATGGGGAAAAGCCGTGTTGCGCCAGTGAGCTGGTTGAACATGTCGATTCTCATCTTTCTTGCCGCTGGTTTTGAGCGTCGGTCAATTGGATGGATTTGTCAGAGGTACGGAACGATCCTGGTGCGTGCCCGTCGCCATCCGACCTGCTCCGGGCGCACGTCATGGTCAGCCCGTCCACGATCGGCGACATCCCCAGATCCGTCCTCGTCCTAGTGCAATTCGACCAGATGATCAGATGATCAGCTGAAGTCGCTGAGAAAACCTTCGCCGCGCCGACCGACAGCACGGTGAGCTTGAGCCCGTGAGTTCCGACCCACTGGCCAGCATGAGCAGGACTGGCGAGACTGGGTGGCATGGGCGCGCGCATCCGGATACCGCTGCGGGTGCTGCTGCCGTGCCTGGCCGTGAGCCTCGTGGCGGTCGGGGCGGTCGCAATCGGCCTGGCCGGCGTATCGGGGACCCGTGGTTACCTGGTACAGCGAGCGGACAATGACCTCCTGAACTGCGCCAGAAGCATGCTGAGCCACCGTTTGGTGGTCGCGCCTGTCTCCGATCCGGTGCCTGGTTCCTGCGATGTGGAGTTGCTGAGCACGGGCGGGCAGTTGCTGACCCCGCTGGCCCACGGTGCCGCTGCCGGCCCGGCTATCCGGGCCGGCGGCTCGTGGCCCGCCGCTCACGCGGGGCGGCCAGCGACCGTGCCGGGTGTCGGTACCAGCGGGAGCTGGCTTGTCCTGCTTGAGCCTGTCCGTTATGAGCCGCAGCGCATCTTGTACGTGTACGGCCCGGACAATGTGAGGTACGTGATCAGCGGATCCTCAGGGCGTGGCCCCGGCGGCATGCTGGTCGTCATGACCGGGCCAGCCGGCATCGGGCCGGCCACCACGCGTGTCGCCGTGAGCTTCGCGGCGGCGGCCGGCACCGTGCTGGTGCTGCTGGCCTGCGCGGCGCTCGTCCTAACGCGCGCCATCCTGCGGCCGCTGCGCCAGGCCGGCGAACTCGCGGAAATCGCCGGACAGGCCGCGGCTGAGGACCTATCTCGGGTAATGCCAACCCGGGCCGTGCCGCCGGCCGAAGAGCAGAGCCGCTGGCTGTCCGGGATGACGTTTACGAGGATCTCGGAACAAGTGAGCGTGAGCCGCGCCGCTGAGGCCTCGGCGCGCCGGTCGGCCGAGCAGCTGTCCAGCCGCCTGGCTGAGGTGAGCCTAGACCTGCGAACCTCGGTCAACGTCGTAGCCGGGTTCGCGGAGCGCTACCGTCAGCGAGGCAAGCCGCTGCCCGATGACCTTGACCGGATGATGCGACGCGTTTCCGGTGAGGTCGCGCGGATGGAAGCGGCAATAGAAAGACTTGGCCCGCAGTCGGGTCAGACAGGTGATTTGTCTGGGGCTCGATGCTATACAGAGTCGGCCAAGCGCGAGAACATGGTCGTCAACTGCCCGTCTGCGTTGCTGGTGAAGGAGCCTGCCTTGACCGAGACCACCACGGTACCGGCCGTTACCGGCTTCCATCACTTCTCGCCGACCGTGTCCGATGTGGAGGCCAGCGCCCAGTGGTACGAGCGGGTCTTCGGGATGAACCGGGTACCGGTCACGTTTCCCCATTACGGGGCCGAGGAGGAGGGTTACGCTGTGCTCCTAATCGACCCCCGTTCCGGCATCGCGATCGGCCTGCATCACCACGAAGCCAACCCGGGCCAGCTCTTCGACGAGTGCCGGACCGGCCTGGACCACATCTCATTTGGCGTCGCTGACCGTGCCAGCCTGGACGCATGGGCAAGCTGGCTCGACGAACTCGGCATCGAGCACTCCGGCGTGATCGACACTGACAAGCCGATGCCGTACTCGGTGGTGGTGTTCCGGGATCCCGACAACCTCCAGCTCGAGCTCTTCTACGCGGCCGCGTGACGGGCAAAAGCCCGGTCTCCGGCCTAGGGCGCGGCCTGCCCGTCCAGGCGGGCGAGCCACGCGGCGTCGTCGGCGTCGTCGCTGAGGCGCCGTCCGGTCCGAGTGGGAAACAGCGGCTCGCCGGGGTGGTTACCGCGTTCCCGGAGCCAGGCGCGCAGGACGGCGGCGGTGGACGGGGTCAGCGGCGATGATCTAGATATCAGCACCAGGCGCCGCCGGTAACCCCGAAGGTGGCAGACTCTCGCCAGTGCTGGCGTCCTGGCCGGCGGTCGGCCGGGAGGCAGCTCGTGGTTCCAGATGACTTCACCGGGTACTTCGCGGCGGCGGCCACCGCGGCGGGCGCCCTGATCGGATTGCTGTTCGTCGCGGCCTCGCTGCGGCCGGAAACGGTGCTGGGCCGAGGCGCCCCGCCCGCGGCCCAGGCGGTGGCCGGCTCCGCGTTCACCGCCCTGATCAACAGCTTCTTCGTCTCGCTCATCGCGCTGATCCCCC
>Ga0302325_10011671_pt1 | contig 18904 bp, 14 predicted proteins | sample Palsa_T0_2_FD_201948 | JGI IMG/M metagenome (GOLD analysis project Ga0302325, IMG submission 201948) | Peat permafrost microbial communities from Stordalen Mire near Abisko, Sweden - Palsa_T0_2 | ecosystem: Environmental > Terrestrial > Soil > Palsa > Peat permafrost | place: Sweden: Abisko...
TCAATAACCGCACCAAGCCGGTGGGCTCTGGATGTCCTCGCTGTCACGGCAACCGGATAACCGGGAATGCTGTGCCAGCGGATCGGAGCCTGCAAGGGCGTTTCCCCGACGAAGCAGCCGAACTCAACCCAGTGAAGTCGGGTTTCTCCGCTGATCAGGTCACCTATGGCAGTAAGAAGTCGGCTTGGTGGACGTGCCCGCAGGGACACGAGTACCCGATGACGGTGAACCAGCGAACCAACCCGCGGAGGCCGCAGGGGTGCCCCTACTGCGCGGGGAGGAGGGTGGCACCTGAGAGATCGCTGGCTGCGGTCGCCCCGGAAGTCGCTGTCGAACTGGATGCAGAGGGATCCGGTGTTACGGCGGCTGAGTTGATGCCCAACAGCAACCGGCTTGCATGGTGGCGATGTCGTGTCGATGCCGACCACAGGTGGCAGGCAACTCCGGGTAACCGCGTCAGCCGAGGGTCAGGCTGCCCATATTGCAGTGGTGCGAGGGTCAGCGACTCCAATCGGCTCTCTCTCAATAGCCCGGATCAGCGGTTGCTGATGGAATGGGACTACGAGCGCAATTTCCCACTAACTCCACATGACGTACCCGCAGGATCGTCGAAGAAGGTCTGGTGGGTATGCGACGAGGAGAACGACCACCGTTGGGAAGCCGCTATCGGCAAGCGGGCTGGCGGCGGCCAGGGGTGCCCTTTCTGCGCAGGAAACAGAGTCTCTTCTACTAACAGTCTTGCCGCCCGGCGGCCCGACATCGCTAGTGAGCTCGACATCGGGGCCTCTGGCGTCACTGCGGACCAGATCAGCTTCGGCAGCGGCAGGCCTGTTACGTGGAAGTGCGCTGTCGATGACAGCCATGTCTGGCAGGCGACCGTCGGCAACCGTACTGGAGGCAATGGCGGTCGCGGGACCGGCTGCCCGTACTGTCGGCTCGTTGGTACGTCCGAGCAAGAGCTGCAGTTGAAAGCCGAGCTGGCCGCCGTCCTGCCGGTCGATCTCAACCGCGCAGCCGTCCCAGACAGCGAGGGGAAGTTGATGCAAGTTGACGTCGTCATCGCTGATCCACAACTCGGACTGCGGGTAGTAGTAGAGTTCGACGGCCTCTGGTGGCACAACGGCTCCGAGAATTATGAGCGAGACGCCAAGAAGAGCGATCGCCTCCGGGAGGCAGGCTGGAAGGTCATCCGTGTCCGAGAACGCCCCCTGCCCCTGATCAATCCCGAGTTCGATGTTGCCGTCGGGTTGCTTGCTCCGGCAAACGAAACGACGGCGGCTGTCCTCGACCGCATGGCAGCGCTTGACCTGATCACTGCCGCTAAAGCGCAGGAATACAGGAAAGAGTCGGCCAATGGGCTGCTCAATGTGGAACTAGCCCGGAACTTGATAAGAGAACATCTGGGCAGGGAGCGTGCGGAAGATCAGCACCGGAGCCAGGAGGACGCATGGAACCGGATGTATGGTGCCGTCGGCGCCTTCGCCAGCGAGCACGGACATTGTCGCGTTCCAGAGGATGCGGAAGTAGCGGGCGTGAACCTTTCCAGGTGGATATACAAGCAGTGCGCGCTATACCGTCAGGAAGCCCTATCTGCCGAGCGCGCGAAACGTTTGCGAGAAATTCCTGCATGGTCTTTCGAGTCGCCCCGCCTGGAGAGTTTCTGGGCGCAGCATGCGAGCTACCTCGAAGTAGTCAGTTCCGCTACAGGATCCATGCCGAGATCTGCGGTCATTTGGGCAAGCAACCTGCGCACGCAGAGAGCAAAGCTTCTAGCGCAGCAGCGAGATGTGCCCGCCTATCAGCTGAACGCTATGGAGTCTATTCCAGGGTGGCAGTGGAATCCAGCAGAGGAAGGATTTGAGGCGAAGATCTCCATTCTGGAGGAATATCTGAACGATACAGGGAAGACGGTTGGGGATGTCCATCAGCGCGAGAAGTTTGGTGAGCACAAGATTGGTACCTGGATAAACTCCTGGCGAACCCGTCGCTACACGATGCCAGAGCAGCACAGGCACGCACTTGAGGAACTGCCCGCATGGTCCTGGGATGTTCAGAGAGATCAATGGGAGGAAAAGTTTCAAGAGCTTGTCGACTTTGGGGTGCTCAATGGTCATGTTCGGCCATCTATGACGTCTGAAAATGGGCAAGAGAATTCCCTCGCACTATGGAAACGGAACAACAAAAATCGGCTTAGGGGCAAAACCGGTGAACATTCTGGGAAGCTTCGCGATTTGCTCGCGCAATTTGGCGAGAGCCTAGAGTGACGTCCGTCCTCCATGACCGTGGCGAGGTGACTCAGACGTCGACCAGGAGCTAAATTTGGGGTCTGATCGTAGTCCTGTAATGCACATGTAAACGGGTAAGCGCGCGCCGACGGATAGGCAATCAATTCGTTGGCAGTCATCACGAAGGCCTTGATTCCACCCGGCTCGGAGGCCGATCCGTCTGCATACTTTATGCATTGCAACGACACTCATGCCGCCGAGCGGGTGAGATTGTCAAACCTCCATTCTCGGCGGCGACTGCCATCAGGTGCTGGCTCCTACTACCTATGAGAGATAGGCGAGGCCGCCCAGATTAAGGATCACGGCGTCGCTCCAGCTCTGTTAACTCCAAAACCGCCGAACCAATGGCTCCGGATCCGTATAAGGGCAAGGGATTTAAAGTGTGACAAGGGATGAGGTGAGACGTTGCAAAGCTGCGTACGGTGGGGATGCCGGTGTCATCGCTCATAGGTAAAATCCCACCCCATCGTCCGCTGGGGCAGCGTATTCAGGTGCCTTAGCTTCGTCGAACGTGAGTCGGCCCCCGTGGCTGTCAGCTAGTCCTTTGGCAAAAGCATCGGTAGCTTCCGCAACATTGAAGGCGGATTCATCGAAGTCGGCTGCGGTGATCGTGGGGCCGAGGTGTTCAGATTCGACTAGCACCTGATCAAGCACCCAGAATATACGGCAAAAATGCAACTGTGCGTTGATCGCATTGAGATCGCGCGCCAGCGCGTTGGTCAACTGAGTTCCATCGACAGCTACGGAGAAAACTTGCACCACGGGTATACGCGAGCCGACAACTCTCACGTAGTAGAGCGCGCTGCGATAACGGATCGGGTAATCACCGTCAGCGTCTGGCTCGGCTTTCTTAATGCCGGTAAGGCGCTCGATCAGAGTCTCAACGTGGGAGGTGACCATCTCAGCAGATACTGCTGATTCAAGGTAGCTACTTCTCGCACCCGGTGAATTCCGGTTAGAGCGGTCATCCTTGATCTGGATCATGTTAAATAGCTTACCGCCGTTACAGGAATCGTCAATGTGGCTTAATGCGTTGCATGTCGGGATAAGTCGATATACGGCTTGTGTGGCAGGCTGGTTTATGCATGCTGGTTAACCGATCATCGGATCTTGGCTGGCGATCATGGGGCCGCCGGTAGGGTCAGGACGACATGCTCTGCGTATCTGGCCGCGTGTCTGGCGTAATGCTCTCCGAGAGCCTGAGCCTGACTGGCTGTGATGGCAGGTACTTTGACGTACCGGTAGGCAAAGTCGGGCGCGAAGCCGAGAAACCTGGCCGGCGAGCCGGGTTGGGGGCGTTCTGGTCCGGCGGCAGGAACAAGGTGCCTGAGGTAGCTGAAGTCGAAGTAGCTGGCGTGCTGCTCCGCCGCTGCCGCCCGCGTATCCTGGCCACGCCCAGCTGCCCGTTTGCCTACCTTGATGGCAAGCCGGAAATCTTCGCCCTGAAGCTGCCAGCCGAAGGCTGGATCATCGCCGGCGAATCCTTCCACCAGGCCGGCGCTGTTCGTCAGATCGGCCCGGACCCGCACTGCACGGCCTGTGCCGTCCTCAGCCATGGTCTGCCGCAGCTTCCCCGCTAGGTGATGGCATCGCATCTTCTGGACCGGGGCGTCGAGCCGCGCCCGGGCCAGGGCAGCGCGCACCGGCTTGGCGAGGACCAGCGGCGCGTCCTGGGCCGGATGACCGACGGCCACCTCCAGGCGGCCCAGCGCATCGAGCAGGTTCATCCATCTGTCCAGGAGTTCGCCTGCGAACCTGTCAGCACGGCTGATGCTCGCGGCGGCTGGCCGCAGCGCTGCGGCCAGGCTTGCGCAGCTGCGGTAGGTCCACGTGCCGCCGCCGGGACAGGCCCATGTTCCTGTCCGCCAGCCCGGGTCGGTCAGGCTGAGCAGCACGAGCGACGGGGTGCCCGGCAATGAACCGGCGATGGCGCCGTACCGGAGGAGCTGATCCTCGTCCGGCAGCGAGAACACCTTGTTCTCCACGATGAGGACCTGCTGCCCGGCTACCTCCAGCACCAGGTCGAGGTGACGCCACTCGCGGCGAACCGTGACCTGTTCAGCCGGGTCAAGGGGAAATTCCCATGCCTGCGCCAGGCCGCCGCGCACCTGCGGCCATCTTTCCAGGTACCAGGCGAGCATGTTGCTGTGGAACAGTTCCTTACTGGCCTGGGAGGCGGCGAACAGCGGATCAGCGGTCAGTGTCTCCAGCAGCGCGGTCACCGCGTTCAGGTCAGCATCGTAACCAGCCCAATGGTCCCGGTTGTCATCGAGCGTGCAGCGCTTCAGCGAGAAGACTGCGTTATCAGGCAGGTCGAGCCACTCAGCCATCGTTAACTCCCTGCACGGATTAGTGGCACGTTGACGGCGGTGATTCCGGCTCGCTGGCAGAACAGGATTTGTGGCGGGGCGATTTTTCGTCCGGTGGCGAGCGCGAGTGCCTGGGCGTAGGCGCGGATCTGTGGCGTGTAGTAGTGGGCCTTTGCCGTGATGTCTGCTGCTGTTTGGGCGGAGTCGGTTTTGTAGTCGACGATGACGAGCCCGTCGTCGGTGTCGACGATGAGGTCGATGACGCCCTCGACGACGCGGCCGCTGAGTTCGGCGACGATTGGGACTTCTTTCCAGTGCCGGCGTGTGGCGGCGAGCTCGATGATCGGCGCCGTGAGCGCGGCCTGCACCCGTGACCGCACCTCCCCGGCCATGTGCGGTATGCGCAGTTCCGCGCTCGCTGCGGTGGTGGCTCGATTGACAGCCTGGTCCGTGGTCTCGCGGAGGTCGAGGATCTCTAGTGCGCGGTGGACGGTGCTGCCCAGCGTGGCGCCGCCGCGGTCGGGCGGTCGGGCGGTGGTCGGGTCTGCGGGTTCGGTGGCTGTGGCCTGAAGCGGGCCGGGTGGCTCTTGCGATTGTGCTGCTGCGGCTTCGACGAGTCCGGTCGCGGTTGTCGGCAGGTTCGTCATGACTGCTTTCAGCAGTTCCTCGCGTGCGGTGAGAAACAGGCGGCGGGTCGCGGCAGGCACCCCGGTGGCCGCAGCGGCCGGTTCGGGGAGGCATGCGGGGACGGCAGGCGCGGCCGGTTCGCAGGCAGCGCCCGCCGCCTGGAGCGTGGCCAGCAGGTGGGACAGCCGCATGGCGTGCGTGTCCGGCCTTCCGTGCCGGGGCGGGTGGTGGTAGAGGGAGATGATCAGGTGGTCAGCGGCGCGGGTCATGCCGACGTAGAGGAGCCGGAGCTGTTCCTGCTGGTCGAGGACCTTCTCAGGTTGCTGTGCGGCAGCGAAGCCCGGGGTCTTGAAATCTTTGTACAACGTGATTTCTGGTGGGCTGTCCGCCGGCCAGATCACGTGCCCGCGGGTGTACGGCGGCGTGTTGATCCCGGTGAGCGCGACGATAGGGAACTCGAGCCCTTTCGAGCTGTGGATGGTCAGGATCTGCACGGCGTCGTCGTCGCGTTCGGGGGTGATGGTCTCGATGGCGTCGGCGGCGCTATCGATCTGCTCCCGCGCCCAGCTGACGAAGCCGGTCAGCCCGCTGCCCCCGCTGTCGAGGAACATCCGGGCCTGGTCGGTGAGGAACCGCAGCCTGCGCCAATGGTCGCGGGGGCGCCTATGGGCTGCGGTGAGCTCTACTGCCCGGCGTTCCCGGATGATGCGGTCGACCAGCACGTTGACGGGCAGCCACCAGCGAAGGTCGTGGTAGCGGCGTAGTGCAGCCATCGCGTCGGCAACCGCTGATGGCCCGGCGGGCCCGGCCGCGGGTGCGTCATACCGCCAGGTGCCGCCGGCGGTTTTCCAGGCGGCGAGGTCGTCGTCGCTGCAGCCGAACATGGGATGCCGCAGCGCGGCGACCAGCGCCACCGGGTCGGCGGGGTCATCGACTGCCTGCAGCACGGTGATCAGGTCGCGGACTGTGTCGCTTTCCCAGATCAGCGAGCGGCTCATGATCCGGTAAGGCACGGCGTGATGGTCGAGGGCGTCCTCGAGCTGGGGGAGCGGCGTGCGCGCCGGGACCAGGATGGCCATGTCGGCGAAGCCGGCCGGGCGGCTTATCTGCGGGGGACTGGCGGAGACGAGCCAGGATCCGCGGGCGCGGGCCAGCGTTGCTGCGACGTGATCGGTCTCGGCGGCACGGATGTCGCCGATCCGCTGCGCCGAGGGCCCTCCTATGAGCAGAACGTCAGGGCCGGGGTCGCCGGGCACGTTCTGCCGCGCGGCGCGCAGCGGCTGGTAGTCGGCGGCGTCATCGCCGGGCAGCTGCCCGAAGGCCTCATTCACAACCTGCAGGACGCCGGGCCGGGAGCGGAAGTTCTGCAGCATGGTGAGCCGCCCGCTGTCGTAGCGGTCGCGTACCTGCGTGAACAAGCCCACGTCGGCCCGGCGGAACCGGTAGATCGACTGCTGGGGGTCCCCGACGAAGAACAGCCGGCCGCCGTCGATGACCGCTTCGGCCCAGGAGCCGTTGCCCGGCCCAGCGGCCAGGTGCACGAGCTCCACCTGCAGCGGGTCGGTGTCCTGGAATTCATCGACGCAGATGACCTGCCAGCGTTCGCGTGCCGCCACGCGGATCTCGTTGTTATCGCGGAGCAGCCTGACCGCGTGCACCAGCAGGTCGTGAAACCATAGTTCGCCGCGGTCTCGCCGTTTCGCGGCGTGCTCGAGCACCGCGCGGCGCAGCCGCTCTGCGAGCGTGGCGGTGACGCTGGCCCGGCAGGCGGCGAGCTGAGCGTCCACCGCCGCGCGCGTCTGGCTGAGGAAGGCGCACGCTGTCGCCTTGTCGAGTCCTGCCCTGGTCCAGGCAGCGGCGTTGCCGCAGTCCTTGAGCGGGGCGCCGCGCAAAACGGCGAGCACCTGCAAGGGATCGGTTTCCGCGGACGCCTCCCGCAGCAGTGGCGTGAGCACTTCGTCGATCCGTTCGGCCAGCCGATCCGCGTCTGGTCCTCTGCCGCCCGCGTAGGCGACCAGCTGCCGCAACGGGGTGAGCATGGTTTCCGTATTCAGCGCGGGCATCGGCGGGACGGGGATCGGGTGGCCGTCCAGCAGGTCCCAGTTGCCGTCGAAGGAGGCCACGACTTCCTTGAGGTAGCCCGGATTGAGGTCGAGCGTCAGCCCTGTCCGCCACACGCCGGCTAGTGTCTCGTCGGCGTACCAGGTGTCGAGCAGGGTGCACCACCAGGCGTCGCGGTCGATGCTGGCGCGTACCGCGTCCAGGACACAGAAACCTGGCGGCAGCCCGGCTTCCAGGGGTGCGTCGGTGAGCAGCCGCGCCGCGAAGCCGTGCAGCGTGGTGATCGCGGCGTCGTCGAACTGCCCGAGCGCCCGGGCGCAGCGGGCGCGGCCCTGCGCGGTCTGGCCGGGCTCGGCGCTGGCGGCCTCGAGCGCCTCGCGGATACGTGTGCGCAGCTCGGTTGCGGCATTCTCGGTGAAAGTGATCGCGGCCAGACCGCTGACCGATTTCAGGTAGCCGCAGGCGACCAGGGACACGACCCGGTCGACCAGCTGCTTGGTCTTGCCGCTGCCCGCGCCGGCATCGACGAACAGGTTCGCGTCGTGCGCGGACACGATACGGTCGCGTGCCGCCTGGTCCAGCAGCCCGGTGGTCATCCGCTGCTGCCGGCCGGTTCAGCCAGGCCGGCGTACCGGCTGACCCGGGTGTCATTGCGGATCTGCGCCCACTCGTCGTCCCGCGCGTTGCTGCAGACCCGGTCGAACGGGCACCACGAACAGCTCTCGAACGACCGGTAGAAGGGGTCGAACGCGCCCGGCCGTGCGGGGAATGCGCCGTCACCGATGCCCTTGGTGAGCACGCCGAGCACCTCGTGGAACCGGGTTACTGCGGGCTGGCCGACAGGACCACCGAGGCGGGTGTCTTTCTCATCGACGAACCAGTAGTACGCCGATACCGGCGTGGCGGCGCCGCCGTAGGCCTGGCGTGCAGCCAGCGCGTACAGCGGCAGCTGCAGCTTCGTGCCGCGCTCGGTGAGGTCGGTGCCGGCGTCAGCGGCGCCGTCGCAGCGAGGAAAGCTCTCGTACTTCGCGGACTTCCCGGTCTTGTAGTCGATGACCACGAGCTCGCCCTCGCTGGTCTCGTCTACGCGGTCGATCGAACCGGCCAGCCGGACTTGGCCGCCCGGCAGATCGAGCGCAAGCGGTGGCTGATCATCGCGGCCGAAGGCATGCTCGACGTCCCGTGGGTCCGCCCCGCGCGCGGCCCGGTAGGCGTCGTCGGCGACCAGCATCTGGCGGAGCTGCCGCCGCCACCGCTCTACCTGAACCGCCCACGGCGCGGCCCGGCCGGCCTTGCCTTCGGCGAGCATCCTGTCCGCCTGCTCAGCGAGCATCTGCTGCGCGCTGGCGTGCTCGGCCGGCGACCAGGGCTCCGCCGGTGCCTTGCCCGCCTTGATCGCCGCCCGGACCAGCCGTTCGAGCACGCTGTGTACCGCGCTGCCGCGCTCGGCTGTATCGGTCTTGTCCTCATCGGGCTCCTCGACCGGCCGGACGCCGAGCACGTACTCGAGGTAGTAGCGGAACGGGCACTCCGCGTACCGCTGCAGTGAGGTGGCGGAGAAAGTCCCGGTGAGCCGGGCAGTCACGGCCGCTGGGACGGGATGGGTGAGCCCGCCGGTCCACGGTCCGAAGACGCCGCCGCTGCGCTGCTGCGCAGCCGTCAGGCCGCGGGCGAGCGCGGGCACGGCCGCCACCAGCGGGTGGCTCTGGCTGAGCGGCGCGGCCGGGATGGCGAGCCGCACGTCGTACTCGCTCGGCGACGCGGCCGGCAGGCCGGCGTCGCAAACGGAGGCCTGGAACGACGCGGGCGCTTCCTGTTTCTCCGCACGTGCCGTCAGCCGCGGATCGGTCTGCTCGAGCAGCCACGCCGCCGGCTCTGCGCCCCGCTGGGCCCGGATGTCAGCGACCGGATGGGTCAGCACCACCAGCGGAGCCGACGCCAGGGCAGCAAGATGGTCGCGACGCTCGGTGGTGCGCTGATCCGATAGCGTGCGCAGGCCGATGCCGGCGCGGATCGCGTCGCGCAGCAGCGAATGCTCATGGCCGCGTGGCGGGTAACTGCCCTCGGCAGCGCCGACGATGATCAGCAGGTCCAGGTCCGCGCCCGCGACGTCCCGCAGGGGGCCGACCAGGACACCGCGGCCGGCCCCGGCCGTCTCCCGCACCTCGTGCGCCAGTTCCTGGTCCAGGACGTCGCGCAGGATGCTGGCGTCCATCGGCACGCTGGCGGTGTCGAGGCTCGCAAGGCCGCCGATGACGGCGAGGATTTCTTCGTACGCAGCGCGTTCCACGTCGCAACGGGCACGCACATCAAGATCGGCCAGCGTATCCGGGTACGCCCCCCACGACGCGGCCGCCGCCGCCCCGCCAAGGTAGTGATCGAGGATCTTACCGAGCAGGGCCGCGGCCTCCGCCCATGTCCCGGCGGCGTCGACCTCCCCGACCCGCTGCGCCGCGCCGGCGACGAATCCGGCCAGCGCGCGGGCGCTGGCAGCACGTTCCGTCGCCCGCGTGCCCCGCTCACCGGCGGAGAGCTGCTCTGTGCGCGCAGCGAAGCGCTCAAGTTTCGCTGCCCACTGCCCGGCTGGCCCTCGGGTGATCCCGGCTTCGGCTGCCTGTCGCTGCCAGGTCGCGGTGGGCGACCGGGAGCCGCCGTCGCGGATGGGGGCATCGCGCAGCCAGCCAAGGACGGCGGCACGCGACCATTGAGTGCCCGGCAGCCGCAACAAGCCCAGCAGCGTCCGGCCCGGCACGGTGCAGGCCAGCGGGCGCTGCCGTGGTGCATGGTGCGGGACGCCGGCCGCCGACAGCTGCTCCGCGATCAGCCGCGCGTACGGCACCGGGGCACGGTAAGCGATCGCGATGCGGTCCAGGCAGGTGCCCGGCCGCTCCTCAAGCTGGGCGAAAATCCGCCGCACCGCGTAACGCGCCTCCTCCTCGGCGTCGGGCAGGGCACGCGTCTGTGCCCGCGGCCGGGGCGGGTAAGGGGGAGTAGCCGTCGGGGGCACCGGATCGAGAGCGTCACGGATCGCCAGGGCATCGCGGTCGGCCTGCTCGCCGGTGACGGCGACCACGGCATGCAGCTGGCCGCGGGCCGCCATCCCTTCGCAGAACCGCAGCTCGATCCGCGTCAGCCGGGGCGGCAGGTAGATGATCAGCGGCGTGTCCCGCGTACTGGCCAGCGCTGCCTCGGCCACCTGCTCCGGCCCCGCGGCCGTCGCGATCACGTCACGGTACCGCCGGTAGAGAACGGCGAGCTCGGCTGGCCACCGGCCGCCCGTGGCGAGCGTCCTGATGGCGGCCGCGCCTGCTGCGGACTCGTCGAGTTCGGCGAACACACCGGCGACCACGTCCACCGTGCGCGCGGATCGCCGGGCGCTGTCAGCCAGCCCACTCCCCGAGCTCGCCAGCACACCGCGGGTCACCGCGCGGCGGTCTGCAGACGTCAGCGGCTGCACGCCCGCGGCGGCCAGGACCGGCAGCGCCCGGTCGGCGATCAGACGAGGCAACGGCGCGAAGCGGACACCCACCAGACCAGGATTGGCGAACCGGCGGCGAACGGTTATCCCAGCAAAGGCAGAGGGCACGGCGACATCAACCGCCGTCATCGGGTCGCCATCGCGGACGTGAGCGAGCATCTCACGCAATGCCGCCAGCGCCGGGCCGCCGAATCGCGTGACCACAACAGGCCTCACGCGCTGATCCGGTCGCTCACGCCGCCTCCCCCCTCCCAGGCACGGTCAGCAACAGCCCCGGTCATGCACCGGCCGCGGCAACATCGGGACATTCGCGACCCCGAAGAATCAATCTGATCAGAGAGTGATCAGGCCATCACTATAAGTTAATTAGCGTGCGATCCGGTAGCTGCGATTGGAGGCGGCGACCAAAGTCGGCATGGAAGGGCGGTGATCATCAGGAGCGGTCGCACTGTGATGACGGCGTTGCCGCCGACCTCGGATGGCGAGGATGCGGCTGGGCCACCGGACCGGCGAGGACACAGACCGTTCTGTTCTCGCGCGGCGGGGTGTACCGTCTGCCGGGCGTCACAACCGAGGCCGGGGCTTGCGTCGGCGCGTTCGGTGGTACTACTCCCAGAGGCCTGATGTGAGCTGGCCGATATTGCCGTCGTCGAGTGCGCCGTCCAAGGCTGCCGCGAGCGCCTGTCCTTCTGGGCTGCGTGGGCTGGCGAGGCCATCCCGGGTCCGGCGGTACACCTCGCTCCTGCGAGCGAGGCTCTCGCGCAGCGCTTCCTGCGCCTCGGCTTTCACGTCGATCTCGAGCGACACGGTCACCTGATCCAGGCGCCTGATCCAGGCTCGCCGTTCCGCGTCTTCGATCACGCCGCTCGGGTCCAGCGGTTCCAGTTCCAGCGCTGCGGCGACTTCCGAGTCAGTTTCGATGACCCAGTCGGCCAGCGCTTCGCCCAGCTCCTCTGGCGCCTCGGGAAGGTCAGTGAAGGGGTAGATGCCGGCCTGGTCTAGCGCGGCATCGTCGCAGGGATAGCTGTAGCCCAGACCCGGTGCGAGCAAGCTCAGGATGTTACCGCCCGACCAGCTGATGGGCGCGCCCCCTGACTCGCTGGCCCAGCTGCTCCTGGCGATCTCACGGATCGGCACCAGTTGCTCATCATCTTCGTCGGCCAGCACCGGCTGCAGAACCGGTGAATCCGCCGTCCCCGTGTTGATCACGGAAACACGGACATCATTGACCCGTGCCCACCGCGGTACCCAGTCCAGCTCGACCTGCCACTCTCGGAGCGAGGAGTCGCTCTCTGCCCACGCTCGGGCCACTTCTTCCGACCAGTCCCCGACGGCTTCGGCGCCACCCTCCTCTGAAGCTTCTAGCATGCTGACGAGAACTGGGGGATCCATCACGGCGGTAACCACCGTGTACTCGCTGATCGTGCCCCGGCTCAGAGTCCGCAGTTCCGGGATGCGTTGCAGTGCTTCGGCCAGATCCATGAATCCGGTACCAGCCTGGATCTCCTGCCATGGCTGGCCGTTGTCCATCCAGAAGCGATGCACGGTAAGACCGTTACCATCTTTCGATGCGGTCCATTGCTCCAGCGCGCTTGTATTCCGGCGCCGCTTCAGCATAAGAATCGTCTCTTCGGGAACGCTTGGCCACTCCTCTTTCATTCAATTGCTCCTTGCGGCATGTTCACTTGCGACCGCGCTGCGGGTACCGTTCCCGAGGAGACCACCGCTGTGATTACCCGGCTGCAAGCCCTCGTCGGGGGCCGTCCGTCCAAGTCGCCGCTCGCTCGGCCTCCAGGTCGCTGACCTCGGCCCGGATCTCGGCCACGCGCTCGGCAGCGGCGCCCGGCTGTAGGAGCTCGCGCCGCAGGTGCCAGCGCCGCCGATCCGTCTCGGTGGCGAACAGGTGACAGCGGTTGGCGCGCTCGAAGTCCACGAGGACCAGACCGGCGGCAATCGCCTTGTTCAGGACGTGTACCGGCACGCCAGCGGCCCGAAGCGCCCCGGCCTTCGAACAACCCGGCAGCGCCGACACGACGTCGGCAATCGTGCGGACCTCGCTAAGCTCTTCCTCCTCGCGTTCGGCGTAGTACTGCGCGCGGTCAGCCTCGTTCGCGAAGACGCGCGTGAGGTTGGAACGCACGTGATCGAAGATGATCAGCCCGGCAGCTTCGGCCCGGTAGACCGGGGCACGTGCGCTGCTGCGGCCCCTCGAGGAGATGCCGGCAGCGCCGAGCGCATCCGACAAGCTCCCGCCCGGCACCGCCGAGGCGAAGTTGGCGATCTCCCGCATCCTCGGCCCGATGCGAGGCTTGGCGGCCCCGGGCTCAGACGGCATGGTCATCACGCCGTCTCCTTGCCGCCGTAGCTGTATGCGCTCTCGCGCGTGATGCCGAACAGCTCGCCGATCTCCTTGACCATGTTCTCCCGCGCGGCAGGCCGGTCGCTGTCGTAACGGGCCTGGGCCTCACCTTCGAGGAAGTGCCGGTTCATGCCAAGCTGCCAGTCGGCGGTATGCAGAAAGCGCACGTCGCTCGCCCCGGAGCCGGGGAGGTCCGCCGGAGCCGGGATGGTGATCGGATGAACCGGCAATCTCGCGGAAGTGGCACTTCGTAACACGACATATACAAAGAGTATACGGTTGGTAGCTTAGGCCCCACTCGTCGCAGAGTCTCGGAAACGAGATAAGGGCGGCGCGAAGAGCAGATCAAGGTCTTGGGCCGTGCGGGCTGGCGCGGACCGGACGTGCGAGCATGCCGAGATCCGCGTTCGAGCCGTGCAATCCAGCCGGGCGCAGGGAGCGGCGCGATATCTGCTGGCCGGATGCGATGACCCGTGCCGCGGCCGAGTAGGCATCCGGAACCCGCGTCCGTGCCGGCGGGCGAGCGCGGACGCCGTAGCCCGGATAGGACACCAGCTTTCCTGCGCCTCTGCCGTCGCCATGCTGGTCCAGTAGGGCGCTGAAACCAGGTTCCGGGAGCACGGACGCGACGTCAGCGGGGACTGGCCGGTCAAACAGTGACTGGTCTGCCGGATGCTGACCGTTGCTGTCTCTCCGGCTAGTGAGCGAAGCCGGGAACTCAACTGGCGCACCGGCGGCCGAGGTGTCACTGCGGAGCATGTGCGCCAAGGCGGACCCCATACCTAGAACCAGGACCGGCAGGCAGGACACCAGCGTGGTTGCCTCCCACGGCGCCCTGATTACTCCCGCCTGAGCGAGCAGATGGTAGGCGACCTGCCCGGCCATGCCAAGGATCAGTGCTGTGATGGCTGACCACCGTGCGAATCGCCGAGTACGGTCACTGACGACGGGATTGCTGGTCAGCCATACGTGCAGCGCGAACGCGGCGTAAGCCTCGACACCGATTGGCAGGGTGACGGCCGTGTCGACGTGCAGGGAGTCCTAGATGCCGGGCAGTGGACGGACCTTACCGAACCCAGTCATCTGCCCGATCCCGACTCATCCGGACTAAACGGCCACCGCAGCCGGGGCCGCCAGCACCAGCAATGGCCACGAACGGACCGGCCTCCGCCGCAGGGGGGCCAGCGCGGACTGGTCCGCATTCCCGCCTGCTGCCGGTCCGGGCTGGTCTTTGGGCCGGTCCTCGAACACGCCAGGCCGGCGGAGGCCGTCGACCGGCCACGTGGGGCTGAGGTGACCGTCGGACACCTTTTCACGTTGCGGGGCCCGGGCCAGGGGCTGCGGAGACGATTGAGGCGGTACTTCCCATGGCAGATCCCTCCGTCCCGGCTGGGTCAGTAGAGTTCGCCGGCGCCTGTAAGACACGCCCAGGCTGTTGGCCGACGTCGCTCAACTGGCTCGTAGCTACAGGCCGTCCGTCAGGGTCGGCTCGTCTCCCGGTGTGGTCAGGACTGGTGGTCAGCTCGCCGTGCACCTTGAAGCGAACTATCACTCTGGTAGTGGTCAGGTTTCGTGGTCGGTTCTGGCCGTCTTCGGTCATAGAGTCCTACGTTGCCCGTTGATCTGGCATGATTAATCATGCACTACAAGAAAAGCCGTAAGAGGCATACCAGTGGACAGGGTTCTCTGGAAAAAGATCAGGTCCTACGAGTTCTGTCGCTCGAATATCAAGCGCTAGCGGATGAAATTTCGACCCGCACTTCAGGCCGCTTTCAGTTTCTTGGATTCATGACCACTGCCGCTGCTTTGCTCGTAGCAGGTGTAGGTAACTTATTCTCTGGTAGTAAGGTATGGATTTCGGTAGGTCTAGCTGTGGTAGTTTTCGGAGTCGGACTAATATGTTTCTTTTGGCTCGGACGCCACATAGTAGTCCTGTCTGCGCGACTTGCCGAACTTGAGCAAAGAATCAATCAGCAGGTATATCCCGGGGGCGACCAAGAAGCGCTTAGTTGGTATATGGGACACCAAGAGCGACCTCTGTATGCTCGTATCATTTACGGACATTTCTTCACTCGGTCAATTTAGTAATAGAACAAAGGCGTGATCGAAAATGTTCAAGTACTTCTGGCTTGCTACGATTGCCGCGCGGGGCCAGGCGGCCGAACTGTTCGGCCATATGTTACTGCCCGAGACCGCCGGCCGCCCCTCCCATCCAGCCAAGAACAGGCAGACCCATGAGCGACTCCTCGGGCCCGGACACTGGGACAGCGTCAACTTCCGTCACCCAGTGGACCCGCATCGGCGGCGTCCTGGTCGAGCGGGACGACCTCATCAAAGCGATCGGCGCACTAAGCGCGCTCCCGGACTCCGACACGATCATTATCAAGTCGCTGAGGGATCTCGCCAGCCCGCTCGCGAACACCAAGTACCGCCTGCTCGCTGATCAGTACCTGGGCGACCATCCCGAGGACAGTCAGCTGGAGACGACTGGCCTGAAGCACCCCCCGGTCAGGCGCGTTGCCTTCATCCGCATGCTCGAGCGGCACCTGCACAAGCTCGACGAGCTAGCTTCAGCCGCCGATATTTCCGTGCACCCGCCAGCACCAGACGCCCTGGACGATACCGACGCCCGTAAGCGCACTACGCAGGACGTCGTCGCGCGCCAGGGCCAGGCGCAGTTCAGAGACGCGCTGATCAGGGCATACGAGGGCCGCTGTGCCGTCACCGGCTGCGACTCGCCCTACGCGCTCGAGGCGGCGCACATCCGGCCCTACTTTGGTGAGCACACCAACATTGTGACCAACGGCCTGCTGCTGCGTGCGGACATCCATACGCTCTTCGATCTGGACCTGCTCGCGGTCAACCCGGCAACCCGCACCGTCGTGATCTCAGACCAGCTTTCCGGAGACCACTACAAGTCGCTGCAGGGCAGGCCGCTGAACTTGCCGGCTAATCCAAAACTCCATCCGAGTCACGCCCTGCTGACAGAACGCTGGACATGGTTTGAGGACAAGCAAACGGATCTCCCCGCGACCAGTTAGCTGCGGCCCACCCGCGTGACTCGAGACACACGGGGAGTTTCCGTCAACCTCAAAGGTGAGCGGATGGTGCTGATGCGATACATCAGCACCATCCATCGCGAGCAGCAGACGTGCGCGGGGGCGAAACCAGGGGCGACTTTTCTGGTTTCTGGCGGCCACCTGGGTGCGGCTCTTGGGCTGCTTGCGAGCTGGCAGGCACGGCCGATGGCCTGGGTAACGCGGATCGGAGTGACGGGTTCGAGCCGCATGACGTCAACCTATGAATGAGGCTTTTCGATGAACATGATGGTGATTAGCCTCGCGGGTGTCCTTGACCGTTTTACGGGGCGGCGCGAGCGCTGTCGCTATTGGGGCTAGCCCGAACCAAGCGGGCGAGAATGCCAAGGTCTGCGTTTGAACCATGAAGCCCTGCGGAGCGAAGTGAGCGACGAGATACCCGCTGGCCGGATGCGATAACCCTGGCGGCGGCGCTGTAGGCCTCTGAAGGCCGCATCCGGGCCGGTGGCCGCGCGCTAAGTACGTATGCGGGACGTGACGCAGGTTCCCTCGTGGCCCCACCGATGTCATGATGCTGAACCAGCGCCGCCGCGTCAGAGCCGGAATCTGTCCATGCGGACGCTACGTGTCCACCTGCTCGAGGCTGATCCAGTCCCGAGCAGTCTGACAGGCGCTGTCTCGCCAGATCCTGATCGCTGGTCTGCAAGGCCGCGAAGTGAGCCTGCTCGACGGCGGACGCAGCGTCGCTCCGCAGTAGGTGCGCGAGAGCGGACCCCATGCCAAGAACGGCAACGGGCAGGCAGGACACCACGGTGGTAACCTCCCACGGCGCCCTGGTCACTCCCGCCTGGGTAAGCAAGTGATATGCGACCTGTCCCGCCATGCCGAGGACCAGCGCTGCGATCGCGGACCAGCGGGCGAACCTTCGCGTTCGGTCGGTGACGGCGGAGTTTCTGGTTAGCCAGGCCCGCAGCGCGAACGCAGCGTAAGCCTCTACGCCGACTGGCAGGGTGACGGCGGTGTCGATGTGGAGGGCGTCCCAGATGCCGGGCAGTGGCCTGATCTGTCCGAATCCCGTCATTTGGCCGATCCCGACCCAGCCGGACCACACCGCCACTGCCGCTGGCGCGGCGAGGACCAGCACGGGCCACGACCGGGCCGGTCTACGGACCGCGGGCATGCCGGGGGACCGGTCCGCCTCGATGTCCGCCGCTACCCTCGGTTGTTCGTTGTGGTCCGCGGTCCAGTCCGGACCAGGGGCCTGAGCGCGAAGATCATCGGGATGGCGGACCGGTGTCTCGCGAGTGTCATCATGCTGATCTCGCTGAGGGCCGGTGCCGGGGATCGCGGGTGCGTTAGTCATGGTCTTCGCTCCCGGGCTGGTCAGTACAGGTCGCCACGGCGGCGCTTGGCCTGCAGGGCGCGCTGGTCTGCAACGTCTTCGGTGTAGCGGTCGATCATGGCCCTGGTCTTCCAGCCGTTGAGGCGCATGAGGTCGCCCTCGGAGCCGCCCGCGACGAGCCAGTCGTGGCTGAAGGTGTGCCGGAACTGATGAGGGGTCACCTGCCCGTAGCCTGCTTCAGCGGCGCGGCGGATGAGCATCTTGCGGATGCCTGTCGTGCTGAACTGGCCGCGGTTGCGGGTGCCCAGCCACACCCAGTCAGAATCGGCGAACCGGTGGCTGCGGCGTACCCGCAAATAGACGGCGAACGCCCGGGCGCTGGACGGCGTGAGCAGCACCAGCCGCCCCTGGCCGGAAGCCCGGGCGCCTTTCAGCGGCACGACCCGGATGACCGGATTCCTGATCAGGTCGTCCGGCAGCGCGGACATGGTCATGCCAAGCAGTTCACCGCGGCGGATGCCCTCGGTAAGGATCCGGATCATGGCGTGGTCGCGTGCGCCCTCGAAGTCGCGGGCCCGCCCGTTGCCGGTGGCCTCTAGCAGGTCCTTGATGAAGTCCGCGGACAGGGTCGCCGGGCGGCGCTGCTTCTGCTCGCTGTAGCGGTGCAGGGCGTCGGTGTAGGGGTGAGGGTGGCCTGTCTCCCGGGCGAGGTAGCTGAACAGGTGCCGCATGTTGCGCTGCTGGGAGTGCGTGCCGCTCTGGCCGTGCTGGCGGAAGTAGTCCCGCAGGAAGCGGTTGAGCATGGCGGTATCGGCGACGGTGAAGTCCCCATCAATGCCTTCTGCGGTCATCTACCGGTTCAGCGCCCGCGCCGCGAAGACATAGTTCTCGACGGTGGCATCCTCGTATGGGCGGCCGTTGCGGTTGTTCGTCGTCCGCAGGTAGTCGGAGAAATCGGCGATCGAGGCGTCGCGTGGCGACTTTAGAGTCCCGGGTGTGTCTATCTGCGTCCGCGCGATGACGGTGGTCCCGTGGCTGTGCGCGGCGAGCGGGCTCTTCACCTGGCGGCTGGCCGGTCGGTGGGCAGGGGCTGTCTGGACGGTCATGGCCGGTCCTCCACAAGGCTCGCTAGGACACCTCATGACTGGGAAGCTAGCGGTCTAGCACCGGGTTGCTTCCCAGACGACCGCGCTGGCAGGTGCCTCCGGCGCGACGGGGACACCCGCCAGACCGTATGCTGTCTGCGGTTCTGTGGTTCCGCACACCCGCCACGGTCCCGGGCGCATAGCTCAGCGGTAGAGCACTCGCCTTACAAGCGAGGGGCCGGTGGTTCGAACCCACCTGCGCCCACGGATTTCGAGTCCGTGTCCAGGCTCTGACGGGCCAAGGTGGGTGAAGCCATGTC
>Ga0302325_10011673_pt1 | contig 18904 bp, 22 predicted proteins | sample Palsa_T0_2_FD_201948 | JGI IMG/M metagenome (GOLD analysis project Ga0302325, IMG submission 201948) | Peat permafrost microbial communities from Stordalen Mire near Abisko, Sweden - Palsa_T0_2 | ecosystem: Environmental > Terrestrial > Soil > Palsa > Peat permafrost | place: Sweden: Abisko...
CCAAATTCGAAGTCTTTATTTGAGGGAAGATTGAAGATTTCTAAGTAGAGGAATATCAGATTGGCTCGACACGGCGAAGTCCACAAGGCTTAGCCTTGGGCTCTAAACGTGAGTCTGGCTAAGGCTTACTCCCCACCCCCACTCAGCCTCGTGAGCCACACAATCTTGAACGAGAAGCGAGGAGATTGGCCATCGGAGGATTTCCGGGAATTTTATGTCTTAAAGTCCAACGAGGTTGCTACTCGAATATTGTGGGGAGGGAGTATGACTCTGACATTAAGGTAGTAGTACGTTTTGATGAAAATTTTAAAGTCGTGTTGATCTCGGCGGGATGGCTAGATACGGCTTTTGAATGACGCATTCGAGCAAATTGTTAGGTTCTTAATCTTTCACTGTTACTCACTCACTCTCGATTCTGTAATCGCGAAGTTGAGCCGAGTCATGTTGAGTCGAAATGCTGAGCTAATCAGCCATTCTAGATTTAGCAATTCGTAGCCCGAACTCAAAACAGCACATACTACTGTAGATCATCTTATCAGGGTCATGTTTCCTCACACTGCGTCCGGCGTTGGCGAGTATAGGTCCCGTGTCCCGGTACAATATCAAGATATCTTGATAGACAAAGTAGATCATAAAATAGACTGAGCGGTTTTCGGACTAGCACAAAAGCCGCAAATTGATGGACGAAAACAAGGCTTTTGAACTCCGTTGCTCGCCTGCTGGCTAGGCTAGGTAGTTTATTGCTGATGAAAAGGGTGCGTGGTCTCCGTGTAGGCGGTGATGGAATGATGCTGGAACTCGAAATGCGGGGTGGGGATTGGAAACGGGATGATGTGCTTGTTCGGTCTCGGTGAGGCGCATGGTAGTGAGTGCTTATGCAAGCAAGCAAGCAAGGTGGTCGACGTCAATTGAATAGACTCGGGATATCTGGCTGGTCTGGAAACGGCTTTTGTGATGTGAATCAGAGAATACAGTACCGGTAGCCTCAGCCCGCCGAGTCACCCACTAACAAACCTCCGTCAATTTCTGACGATGCACAAGACTGTATCTCAAAAGGACAAGGAAGAAATTTAGGCTTAGTCGCCCAAAAGGCAAAGGTATTTCAATCCACGGCCGGTAAGGTGGTGCCTGATGGGTGACTGAGTCACCCGGTCGGAGAGACGTTGAGGTGGTGCTTACGAAGTTACTTGAACACCAGCGCGGAGTTCGCTACATCCGCCAGTCGGCGTTCGCGACTCGTCAGGCGCAGTGTGAATGGATGCATGTCAAACCACTTCGGGGTAAGGCATCATGGGAGGCTGATTAAATGGCTTTTAAGGCTTGACATCTGCGCTGGGGTTAGGTGGGTAGGGCGTGCGTGTGAAGTGAGAGCTTGGGGGTCTCACCTCTGGGTATTTATGTCAAGCCTCTCCCTCTCAAATGGGATTTTTGATAGTATCAAGCATTGTCAGAAGTTTAAGTCTCTCGAGATCAATCTCACGCACAGCTATAAGCATTCAATACCTTCAGTCCTCAGACAACAAATCTAAAACACCAATTCAACGGCATCAGCCTCACACTCATCAGCATGCCTAACGGATTCCCAGCCTTCCCTCAGAATCGTAAGTCATCTACAGAAGTCGGTGCTTTCTTCATGTTTACTAACATCACCCAGGATTCCCAGATGACCTCCCGCCAACCTGGTTCCACCCGGCCTCACCCAGAATCAAGCCAGCCAAGCCAGCAAAGGATGTAGAAACCTCTTCAATCGCCACAACATCCACCTTCTCTTCAACAGTCGGACTCATCAAGAACTCCGTCAAGAACAAGCTCCCCACCTCATACAAGAAGCACCGAGCTCGGAAAGAGACAAAGGCAGCATCCACCAACGTAACGGAAAAGGAGGTCAAGAAGGAGACGGAGCCACTACCTGATGATTATAACGGTAAGCAAATTTCCCCGAGCGAATATAGGATTGAAATCTAATGAGATATCGACGTAGCGAGGAAAAATACAACGGAAGCTTTCACCTACCTAGCTTCTACCCGGTAATCGATGCGTCCGCCAGCTGCTTCGAATCTGTTCTGTTTGACTGCAACTTTGGTGATGGGACACTCGGTTTTCGGATAGGAGCAAGGAGTTACGGTGTTTGTAATCTCAGTCGGCCGAAGATTTGTAAGATTGGGATCAAGGTCGACGGGTCTTTGAGGGAAAGTGTCCGGACAATTGGGGTCTTTGGGTGCTTTTCAGGATTTCAAATTCCTTGATTGATATTACTATATTAATTGAAAGCTTTCCCTAAAAACTATCGTCCAAATCATCTTTCATTGCTACAAGGCTTGGACTGGAATCAAGGCCTGTATCATCGAGTCCGGCTCCTGCGGTTGTAAGCAAGTCCTCGACGATCCGTTTACTCGCTTCTCGTGCTGTAATTGATTAGCGTTGAAGCATTGCAACAGAGCGCAGAATACTAACCAGGAGTTTGCAACAGCCTTGATTGAGGCAAGGAGAATTGGATAGTCTTAGGCGGGCTCATTCCCAACTCTCTATAAACTCCTTCCGCATCCTCATCGCTATCACTCTCCCAGCTGATTTCGTCCTTTTTCGAAGGCTTGACAGCCACTTCCTTTGCCTTGGATTTGATCGGGGGCTGAACACTTACCCCTGGAGTCCTCGGGGCTGTCGGTCTATTATATTGCTGTCTTATAGGCGAGCCAAAGATCTCAGCATGCAATTGGGGTGCCGCAGCTGGTGGAGAAGACATAGGTGAGGTTGTGTCTTGCCATGAAGGCTTATTTGCCGGAGTCTTGTTCTCCTTTCGTGTTGTATGCGGTGTAGCTTGTATGCGATAATTCTTATCAAGAACTCGGTGCAGAAGTGGATCTTGTCCAGGCTTTCGTTGCGTAGTGGATTGAAAGTATGATGTTGGATCAAACGGCGACGAAGTTGGGGTCATTGACATGTCCGGAATCCGAGACTGGGCACCAGGAGTTGTAGGCGCAATCTGTGTATCGTCGTCTTGCTGGTCCTTCGTTCCTCCCTTGAGCTCTTGCTTCAGTTCTTCGTACGGCGATGGGTAATCCGCAAACTTGGGCTTCTCATCGGTGGCGCTCCTTGGCCGTGAAGCTCGAGGGGTGCTGCCACTGATATCGACATTGTCCAGAAGAGAGTCATCAGCTTGGTCGTAAGTTTCGTGCTCCTCGCCATCAGGATGAAGTGTGTCATCTCCTGGCTGGGAGGTAGAGGTCGCATATGTGCTTGCATTCTCGTGGGACTGGGTGTAAGAGAGATCATCGTCCTCCTCATCTCGTTCTTCTACACCGGATAGCGAAACATTCGCGCTGGCTTCGAAGAATTGTTTCCAGAACTACTCGGCAATCAGCCTGCATATCCAAACGCGCAGATATGCTACCAACCTTTGACCCTTCCCACACAGCATTGGAATGTTCTGCATACTGTTCAACAATTGGCAGGATACTTGAAGTGACGATTCGATGCGCCCGACTGAAGTTGTGGTCAATTTCTATTTTTCGTCAACCCTAAATGCCTGTACATAAATCGGGGGAAACCTTTTCACCTTGTAGCGTTAATGTTATTTGCTGTTCCAACTTTTCGAGCTCTTCCGTGAGAGACAAGGGTCGTGCAGTTGATGTGCTAGCTCGAGACATGATGTGCAGAATGAAGCTCAGGATTTGGAATGTGCGTAGGCGCGCTTCGACGCGTCGGTGTGTTTCCCGTCCCTGTCACCGCTTTGTCAGCCAAGTTTACCCGTTTATCCGGCAGCCCCTGTCGCCCCACTTAAACCTTCCACGTCCTTGAGCCTCTTTTCGTCACTGAGCATTTCCGTCCTCGACCCATATTCGAATCCGCCTTTCCTTCCCCGGATTCTGCACTGTATCTCTACAGATATTTTCATATTCAAGTCCCAACACCTACATCAATTAATACTGCATATCTAGCCGCACCCTCGCCTTCTGAAAGAAGCCTCTTGCAACTGGAAATCAGCTCTCTTGGTCTTGAGGAAGCTCCCTTCAGCCACACCAGATTCTGGTTTGTCTGGTTTCGAATGAACATGAGATGAACTCCCAGTCCGTTCACTTCTAGATTCGCTACCAAAACATGTGATTCTTCTTCTTTCTGACACCGGCAAGCCTTGGCCACGAGTCAAGCATGGCTATGCTGAATGAGCTCATATTTTCTATTTGTAGCACAAAAACCTCTTCCTGGAAGTCCCAATTGAGATATTTGGTTTTGTGTTGTGTTGCACACTAAAAGCTGTTTGCAAATTTGCTGCGGTATGCTGCAGCTGCTTTATTACGGAGTTGAATTTTTAAGCTTGAGGCGCTTTTAGCCTCTCCAACACACGATAATCTCTATATATTAGCCTCAGTTCAAAATTGTTCTCATGGCATCTACAAATTTTCAAAAGTATGTCAATTGTTAATTTTTGAAACTCGAGACCTTTTATCAACATGCGGTGCTTTACCGCTCTTTGCTGCCTTGTCTCACTCAGTATCTGTGTCACACCAATATTGGCACAAGCTTCAGCAACTGCTCCATTGCCTGAAACCTCTGCAGCTTGTATAAAAACCTCAACCGGTTCAGCTGAGACAGAAGCCTGGGCTGCTGCTCTAGCTAATCCAGATTATGAGGATGCCAAGAACCATTACTACTCTGCAGCGAATGCGGATTTTAGCCATAACCCAAATGTTGGATTCTCGAATGTCAACTAGGGTGTTCTCATAACATTCAGTAAGGATGCTGCCGCAAACATTTCCGCCGATCATTTTACTGCCACCATTGGACCTGGAGCACGATGGGGAGAAACAATAGGCAACCTTACTCCTTATAATGTTGCTATCGCTGGTAGTCGACTCGGTTAGTATGGCCCTCAGTTTGTTGACTCTCGCTCTCATATACTGCATGTGACGTCGGAGTTGCAGGATTCCTTCTCGGCGGCGATTTGAGTTTCTCGAGTGCTCAATATGGGCTGGCCTGTGACAATGTAGTAAATTACGAAGTCGTCCTAGCTGATGGCTCTATTGTAAATGCTAACGCGAGCCGTTATACAGACCTATTTTGAGCATTGAAGGGGAGTGGAAATCAATTCGGTAAATATAATACCTTCATTGAATAGGCCAAACGTTGAAAATCTGCAGGAATCGTAACCAAATTCAAGCTAAAAACGGTCCCTCTTGGTCCTCTCGTGGGTGGGCACGCTCCTGTTGCAGTCTCGTCTAATTTCGTTCACAGGTGTGGGGAGGCACAAGAACATATGCTGACATCGATACGTCTGCTCTCCTCAATGCTATGTAGAACTTATCTAGAACAACGACCCGAAAGCGGCTGTCATTGTGACGGGATCTCTAGCCATCGAGAACCTAGCAGAACTCTTTGTTTTGTTCTTCTTCTACGATAGTCCAACACCTCCAGCAGGTGTCTTTAACGAGTTCGATGCCATTATCCCCATAGTAAATCCGGTTTCACACAGTCGTACGCAAATATATTATGCTCGCACTCCAATCAATTTGACTTGAACCACTGACGTGATCAGGTAAACACGAACGATCAGTTCAATATATACGGGCTTCGCTATATCTATAGGGTTAGCAGAATTCCGACTTTTTCTCAATCATTGAACTAACTTAATAAGGCTGAGACAATTCCCAACCTTCAAGGAACAGCAGGGGCCGACCGACCTTTACAACGTAATATAAGATTACAACAATTGGCCAGCATACATCATTAGTCAAGATAGTCTCTTGCCAGGCTTCATCTTCTTCATTAGCTACCAGCACTTACAAGCGCTCACGGCCCTAGCGTTAGTTGCAGTCGGTAGCGACGTCTTGGACCTCGATCCAGGGAATGGCCATCGTAACTGGTTGATATTCACCATATTCTAGGAAACCGCTGCCGGTGATACACTTGGTGATATAATTATAACAAAACTTGCCAACGACGCTGTCAACTACTCGAAGACTATTATGTGGAAGTCCGCAACACGAGATATAAGGAAGGCAGCCTGAATTATGAGGAGGATGATCCTGTATCTAGGTTTGGAACTTTTTTCGCCCTCTTTGAATGTCGTTGGAGTTGTGGCACATGGATTTTTTAAATTAAATAAGGGTTCTGCCACAGATTTATAGCAACGATGCGATGTTTTTACAGCAGCCCTGAGACTTATGGAAGGAATTCTTATGCGAGGTACAAGACTATTCAGAAGAAATTTGATCCAGGTGGATTTTTCGCTACAAGAACAAGGGGCTTCAAGTATACCTAAACCGTGGATACCCGAAGCTGTTTGAGGGAACCAGCGTCTGCAATTTCTAGCAGAAGGATAGACGGGCTATCGATTGGGTCAAGGATGTATGTTATAAAGCTCCATTCACAAATCTTTTCAGTATGATCACTTGTGCGGACTTTGACGTGCATCAGAACTCCTTCCATAACCTTTTCAGTAGATATATAAAGACCAGTCACTTTAATTTTGTTAACCATGACTGAAAGTCACAATATAAGGTACATTTCACGGCATATGGGGCACCTGGTATGTACATATCAAGCTTCATACCATCAACTACAGAAACCCGCAAAATATAAGACCTCATGATTATAAAACAGTATCATACCGAATGCCATGCTCGCCTGAAGCCCCTCCACTAGCGACTAAGAGTTAATGGAACTGATGGACCTCCACTGTCCCACTCTTGTGAGCTGTTGCCAGCAACACTCCACACCCTCCACACCTATGCTCGATGTTCTTCAGCGAGTCCATGAGATATGGAACAAAGCAGAAGAATCCAGTGAGCAAGCACATAGCACCGGCCCATACACTAGATCACAGAGGGATTAGCAAACTGCTTGACTTGTCCAACACCATGATGAAATATGATCGAAAACACGAAAGACGATTTTTAGAGCCTGCAACGTGATAGGGCACACTTACTGGTTGGTATTTCCAACCACTGGCGTGGTCCTGGTCATGGTTCTCTGTCCGCAGACGGGGCAATCGACCGGTGCGCCAGACCTACCCAGCACGTTCAGAGGCGTAGCAGTCTGATAGGCACGAGGTTGGAAGAGAGGTTGCGCAGGCTGCTGTTGTGGCTGTCCTTGCTGCATTTGTTGCATAGGTTGTTGTGCCTGCTGCATAGGCACTTGATGTACTTGAGCAACAGGCCCTTTCTCGGAAGGTTGCTGTTCATATTGAGGCGTGGTGTAAGCTTGGATGGGCTGCTGGTGATATTGTTGGACTGGTTGTGGTTGTTGCACGGCTGCGTATGCTGGGATAGCTGCATGTTCTTGTTAGAAAGATAATATTAAAGACGTAGATTGGAACGTACGTTCAGACATCGTGGATAGTATGTTAACTGTATATCGACGTTGGTTGTTGAGATGGAAGTTGACTGAAATGAATTCTGGACAGTAACAAAATCGCAAAATGCTCCCTCCAAGATCCGAGAGGTGCAGAACGGCCCATTATCATATGGAACGAACTCAGAAAAGGAAGGAAATACGCTTGTTCCATTTAGGGGTTCAACTCAATCTAGAATCTAGCCCCAATGTGACGGGAAAGTAGAAAACCGCCTTGTCGCAGGCTCGCATGAACCAATTATAGCAATGGCTTAGAGATTGACCCCGGGTGGTGTACCTTCCAAGCCACGATATGCAGTTGAGGTGTTTGAGGTCAAGTAACTGGTTGGATTCAGCGACACGGCACGCAAGCTGAAAACCATCCGTCTCAGCCTCAGAGCCTCCCACTTTCTCCAAGAACCTTTTTTGCAATTTTTAAATATAAAATAGTAGGAGGAATAGCGCGACATATTATTACGAGAATTGTAGCGGAACACTCTCCCTTTTTCGAACCATAATTAACTTAATATCGCGAGGCTACACAGTACTTCGTACTTTGGTGCCAGACTCCAATTTCTCTCCATCCGCCGTGGCGCCAATATGTGTTGTGCGTTCGTACTGCGACCAAGCGTTGCATTTCCCTGATCAAGTATAGACAAGATTACAGCCAATTAAAAGTCTTAAACTAAGAATCCGACAGCTTGATTTGCTCGTTAAATATGCACGGACCAGCGCAACGGCTGCAGCTGAACGGACAAATCCATCCTTCAACTAATTACTTTTCCCGAGACAGGCGACTATCGAAATCCCGAGCAATAACCAAATGCAAGCGGTCGACTACTCCCACCCCCCTTGCCAAACCAAAACGACGTGTTTTAATAACACCACCCAAAATTCTCGCCAATATCCCTGAATTAAGGAACTCAGGTGCTTTTGAGAGCGTTCATTGGTTAAAGACTCTTGATACGGCCCGTGCAGGCGTGGTGTTATTAAAACACGTTGCCCCGTTTGTTCAGGGGGGGGTAGGTACTATCATCTTGATGGGGAAGGGATTTTGAGCCACAAAAAGCCAAATTAAGCAAGCTGTCGGCCCAGTACTTCGTACTAGTAGAAGGATTTAGCACACATTTCACACTAAAAGCAAGGCCTGTAAATCCTTACTGCGAGTGCAGGGTAAGGAGTTGACGCTGCATGAAAAGGCCTAATTGTCTCACGTGATTTTGTTCTTGTTTTGAAATGAAGCCAAATAACGCAACTTATGCCGAGCATTATTAGCGTATTATATTATATAACGTTTTTTTTTTCTTTTATTAAGTTAAGCGGGAAGAAAAAACTAAGCATAAAAGAAGTATATTCAAGTGAGTGCACTTTTAAGTGGGGAAATCACTTGCAAAGGCCGTGCTACAAAAGGTAGAATTGTGTGTTTTCAACTTTTCATTGCTCTATTGACTGGGGTAAGAGGAGTGGCGGCAGGGCTATGGTAGGGGTTGTTTGGGGGAGCAACAGTGCAAGTTTTATGGCAGGGGTGGCAGTGCATTTCGACAGAAAGTGTTGTGTTTTTAAAGTGGGTCAAACTGATTGCCAAATCCTTCTAGCTAAATGGAATGGCGCCTCAATAGACCAATTTATGCAAATCCATCCTGCGAGGCTCACCGAGTTTGCTCCTTTCTACCGAGGCGAGGAGCTAGGCTCGCTAAATTCCAGCGCTCACGCCACGCCCCGGAATTAGGGATGATGCACTGATGCCTCAAGCGAGCTTGCCGCAAGGCCTTAGCCGGAGAGCAGTCCCAAACATAAATTCCTTGTTCCCTAATTCGAGAAACAGGGAAATAAGTCTTCTCAAACAAATTTTATATACAATTATATTAATCAATTATAAAACCAACTCCACTTTCGATTTAGTAAAATGCGTATTTGATTAATAAGACGACCCTATAAAATTCGACGGTATATTTTCAACTTTGCAAAAACAAACAGCGCTTGATAGCTAACTTGTAGGCCTGGCCTGTGGGTGAGAACAAGGAGGTTTAGTACTAAAACCTCGGCTAAAAGTCCTTACAAATAAAATAGGAATAAATCTATAATAAATTTCAAAGTTCCAATCCTAGAACGTAAGATCACAAAAGGATGTCAGCTATTTCAATATCCTCGACTCACTTTCAAAAAGGCGTAGGTTGATAGTTAAATCTCTATCTAATCAAGCTGGATGCGATAGACTACCCTTCAAGTATGAGATATTCTGAGTACGGAGACAAACTTAGTAGAGGAAAAGATTGTAATCCAGCCATGTCGTCAACGTGAGCCGCGGTTGAAACCCAGGCGAGCCAGGGTAGCCTGATAAAGCGACTGTCTTTGAACATCATCATTATCAATCCCAACACAACCACCTCAAAATGAATGCCCCACGTCTGGCAACTTCTATCGTATTACGGGCCTCAAGGTCCTCAATTCCAAGAGCAGCTAGGCAATTGAGAATCCTGCCAAGAGCACCAATTCCAGCTACCCCAGCGATTGTCAGGCCGTCACAATTCAGAGCTTACTCCGAAGTCCCCAAAGCTAGCAAGATTTACTTCTTTGAAGATGTAAGTCCTTATTTTCTCCACTCCACCAATATAGCTAACATGCCGCAGATACAAACCCACCTTGCAAATCCCTCTCCTGACAAAATCCTAATCGATACCCGCGAACCGTCCGAGCTCCAGGCAACTGGCACAATCCCAGGCTCTATAAACATCCCAATTACATCGAAACCGGATTCCTTCTTCATAAGTGCGGAAGAATTTGAAGATAGGATGGGATTTGAGCGGCCGGGAAAGGAGAAGGAGGTGGTGTTTTATTGTAGGGCCGGAGTGAGGAGTAGAGCTGCGGCGGAGTTGGCGAGGCAGGCGGGGTGGGAGAAGGTGGGGGAGTATTCCGGGAGTTGGTTGGATTGGGAGAAAAGGGGTGGCGAGAGGGAAGGTGTTAAGTGAATGATGGTATTAGTATGTGCGTGGCAGAAATGAATCACGGAGGATTTGGCATATGGATATGTCTTGCAAAGGATTTGAATTCTGTTTTGGATATGAGTTCATAGCCTGAGCTCTGGCCTGCACTAAATCCTACATCCCAACCTTTCCTTATTCAAAACATGAAGAACTTGATCGAATTGCCCTCTTTGTCTGGCGTCGAGTCACTCGGTTCCTTTAATGCTGGACTTCCATGGGCGAAGAACAGAACTTTGATGAATATAGCCAGCACCGCATGGAGGCAGACAACCAAGATTAGCAACATCTTGCTAGTCTTCTTGTCCGTAGCGCTCAAGACGGGGTATAAATTCCGTAGCAAGAATGCCACACTGACGCCAAACCCAACTCCCACAAATACGTAGTTCAGAATTGAAAGAGGAGACCATGAGATCAGAGCAACAGGTATCCAGATCAGATTCGAGTACCCGTATAGTGCCCAGCATTCGGGGAGATTGGCAGATTCACTGCCGAAGTATTTGAGGGCAAGGAAGAGGACGATGGGGATGACAAGCGTATAGCCATAGATAAGTCCAGCAGCACCTGACCAAGAAATTAGCCATGTTATTGATATCCCACAGAAAAATACACACCGCTCAGCAGCTTGAAGTCATAGACAAAGTGGTCTTGGCCTGTCTCGGCCAAGTACTTGCTGATTGTTCCACCGAGAAACAGAATGAACACCACACTCGTTGCAATCCAAATTGGCCCGTAAAGATCAGGGTTTCCTTCTAGAACATCGAGAAAGTTCGCCCGTGGGTAAAGCGCTGCCCAGCATCTCGATAGTACTGAGCTCGTATCAACATCGAAGAATTGCGCGTAGAAGGACAGCGTCCAGAGAAAGCGTTTCGACGAGCCGCTTCCAGAAGTTGCAGGAGGAGGTAGCCCGGGAGAGGAACCAGGAATCTTTCTTGAAGTCGTGGAGGCATCGGTATTGAAGTTCGAGGAGTGAAATTCGAGGTCCTCTTGGAGATCTGTGTGTCCCAGGTCGCCCTGTATTGAGATTAGCTGCAGCCCACGACTCACGCACTTATATCATGCTTACTTCCTCGTCGACGTCGACTACAACATCATACCCAGCTCCGGACATCATCTTGGAATGGAAGAAAAGTGATGTTCCTAAGTTCTGGTAGATCGCATGTTTGCCTGTAAGTCTTGGGACAGCTTGCGAATCCGTTTGGCCCACGCTACCGCAGACCCCTGCACGGCTCCTGCCCGCTCTCGTCTAAGGAACTCCTTCCGCACACCTCCCTCCAAAGCCTCATCACTCGAAATCTGATTTACATCAAAGCTTCAGGGCGCTTCACGGCGACCCGGGAAGAAATGTGAGAATCAATTCCTGCACAATTGACGTAAAAACAACAACTTCATCACCAAGATGCCACACTCATACAGCAGGGGCAATCAACTATCAACAGATTACCTTCATGAAACGCACTGCTTAGCACCTCGAAGACCAGATTGAAACCTGGAATTGGATGTCAGAGTTAGGATAGCTAGGGGCTACAGTACGTCTCGACAAATGATAGCATTCCGTGAAAGCGCTGTGGCCGAATTCCACATTTGGATGCTCCATCCGCCCACCGTTATTCTTCCGGGCAAGACGTAAAAGCATCCCAATTTCTGGAAAGTGCCTACGAATCTCATAGCCGATGGTCACACCTAGTCCATTCTCTAGGATTTTCCCTCTTAACTCACTTAGTCTCTCATGAAGACGAAGATGCTAGCTTTTGAGACTGAGCACCTCACGAACGTTGATCCACCCAGTGAAGACACCTGGGCTCGAAAGCTTCAGGTCATTATGCCCAGGTATTTGGTATAGATATGGAATATGAGTGCTTTGAATGAATGCCTCAGTTTATTTGATAGTGGTCTAAGTCGGGCGTTTCCACCTGATGAATTCGACGATGTTTACAATAGCGAAGATATTGCACAAGCCATGCCAATTAAGGAATTTAGAGAGTTCTTGATTCCTCTCACAGTTATGAATGTTCACCAACCCATACAAGATCAAAGCTGGTATGGGCGACTGTACTCGAGTACTCAAACAGTTCCGGTACAATCTTAAGAATTGGCCGTATGGTATGATGCTACATACCAAAAACAGCCGTGGACCACATTTCGATGAGAGCCAGGACTACATGTCAGAGACAGCCATGAGCCAATGTGGCGATACGGTTGGCAGAACACCATACGCCAAGACCTACTTCAAGCTCTGAAAGCCATAAAATTGGAGCCAACCCCCCTTCTCCTTTACAGAACCGGCTCAGCGAGCAGTCTGGGCGATCAGGCAGACGTTGAGAGCTCTAGGAGCTATGAAATACCAAGAAAGAGAGGCTAAAATGGAACAAGTACTTCAGAAACTCACATCCTCATTGTCATTTTCACCGACCCGGAAAGTGTTTGATGAAATGAAGGGCACAGCCGAAGAGTCACCTGCTAGAAAGCGTCTGAATTATGGAACTTGGCTGCGCAAAATGAAGCAAGAGATGGAGGGCCAAGCCGCGTTACTTTCAATCGCAACGTTAAAACTTAAAGGGGATGCGAGGGCTGTAGTAAGTTGCCTCCCCAGAGCCGTTTAGGCCACGACGAATCCACAACTTCGCACCGCAGGTCCCTTTCGAAGACCCAGGCAGACTGAACGTTCACAACGGCTTGTCTCCCGGGGACCTCGAATGACATAACAATTTCTGATGAATATTCACCTGTAAATATAATTCTCACAAATATCATTTCACAGATGACTTCATCATCTTCCCATTGTTGCTCATGCTATTGTGACAAATAAAGCCAGCCATGCAAAGAAAATGTCCTCTGAGCCTCCCCTCCACCTCTCAATCCTACCCAAACGCCAAATGAACGAACCGTTTACTTTAGCTTCTTCTTGGGTCGGAGTTGATTGGTGTGGCCGCACTTCTTCTTTCTGCAGTTGGTAGCACGGGGTGGGAGACGGGCCTGTGCAGCTCATTAGTTCCTAGGTCGAATCTAGGGTGTCCTTTGGGAAACGTACGTAGCACTTTCGGCAGATCATCTTGTCGCAGTTGAACTTGGAGGCGAGGGCCTTGAGCGATGGCTCGATGATACCACCACGGAGACGGAGAACAAGATGGAGAGTCGATTCCTGTAGATAGCCCAGTCAGCCACCAATTCCCCTAGACCATATCTGAATCCCAAGCCTCAACAATATCCCTCATGAATCTGCCCGGCCCCCAGAATAGCCCTGAAAGCATTATATCCATACCTTCTGGATGTTGTAGTCCGAAAGGGTGCGACCGTCCTCAAGCTGCTTTCCAGCAAAGATCAGACGTTGCTGGTCCGGGGGAATACCCTCTTTGTCCTGGATCTTGGACTTAACATTGTCGATTGTATCGGACGACTCGACCTCAAGGGTGATGGTCTTGCCCGTAAGGGTCTTGACGAAGCTATTGGTTGTCAGTCTCGAATTCGAAGTTTTTTGCGATTTCGCCGTCGGTGGCGCGGGGTAGGTCTGGGAGCTTACATCTGCACTGTTGTGAAATAAGTGTTAGTAGAGATTCTATATATGGTGGGAATTTGAATCCAGGAAGTTTGAGACTTACTGATTGCGATTTCTACGTCGTTGTCGTGTTGTCGTGATACGAGGTCGAAATTGAAGGTCGGTGAAATCAACCACCTATTTGTGCGGAGCTAAGCGAGGTTTAGTTCTAAGCACGTGATTTCTTCGAATGGCACGGATGAACTGTTAAATGATTCGATCGTTCGAATTCACATATCGAATTCCATTTGTAGATAAGTTAATGTTGATGAAAAAGGTTTCATAGTCATTGCTGAAAAGTTACGTACTCCGTGGCTCCGGGTATCTTCCTAAACTCCGAAATTTGACACCCCGCCCTCTTTCTTACCTCCAATAAAAAATAGTCACCAACAGATTTCCACAAATTCAAAGTCTCGATATACGTATTCAATCCTCAGACAGAGGCCTCTTTTCCTCGTCGACCAAACGCCGTTTCCTCTCTGCCTGAAGCCAGTTATCTAACTGAACTTCAAATTGAAATACTCCCTTCACAAGCATTTTCAATGAAATTCCCGCATTAAACGCTATGAATATTTAGTCTTGCATGGCATCAAAATGAAGAATGCTCACCGGCAAGCCCGTAAAATGCCTTTGCATTTTCAGGAAGCTCGTCAATCCTTCGATAACGTTTGTAAAGCTCTCCTGGTCTCTTGATTTCTTCACTCTCACCATCCTCAACAGGCTTCGGTTTCTGAACAATAAGGCTTTTCTGGACATCCTTTAGACGTTCCACCCGTTGCTCATAATCTGAATCTTCTGCAGGTTGGGGAGCCAGATCTGAAAGTGGGAAGAGCTGAAGAATTTGTTCCGCCACTAGGGTCGTTTAGTAAACCACATCAACCAGGAAATTTCGAGCACTTACTCTTTGGATCACGATCGTCAATCCACGTTCGTTGATACCAATCCAGATAATCATCCATCTGCTTCCCGCTCATGTTCATGACATTTGCATCGGTGATCTTGATTTCTTCGCCTCGTTTCAGCCCCTTCGTAGGAGCTTCAGCCATTATCTTCCTCCATTTGGCCCAGTCTACTTTGACCGTCGTTGGATCAGCCTCACCTTGTGGAATCCGCTCAACGTCGTCAAAGGGGTGGCTAAGCTTTGTCGCAATGACAATGAGGCTCATAAGCTGAATTTCTGGATATGCGGAAACGCCGTAGGTTCTCTTGTGCAATATTGGAAATGAGAAGTCCAAGTCAAGAAGAGTCGCCAGGCGGCGAACAGCAGGGTAGATCTCAACTGTTCACGATCAGGAATTGCTGCAGAGCCTGTACTCAAGGACATACCTGGTAGTCCTAGATCTCTGATATGCTTGAATATAAGCAAAGGAGAATTTAATGGTGGGGAGACCATCCCAAAATGAAGATTGTAAAATTCAACCAGTTCCAAAACAGTGCCGTAAAGGGCTGCCCCTTTCAAAGGCGCACGAATCTCAAGAGCAGAGTAGAAATGACCAGGTAGCCTGGACCTCATCTCTTTTGGCACTTCTTTAATCTGTTTACAAATGGTCAGTACCAGGGTTCATCAAAACATACGAACCGACTTACAGCCCTGGCGTACATTATTTCCTCACAAGCTGCCCATTTGTAGAACTCTCCCAGACTCGTAGGCAATCTCAGGAGAAGAGTTCCGAGATAGCTGAGGCCCAACGTCTCAATCAACCTTGGTAGCCTCTCTTCTGACACTGCACTCTTCCTACTCCTTCTAGAGCCCAAGCTCTTTCCTCCAGTGCCATCAGTATCAGTGTTCTCCCCTTCACTCGTCGATGAAAACATCATCGTCCCGGTTCCAGAACCATATCCGCTCCTCTCGTCGCCAATCCTCTGCAAAATTCCCAATCTCAGCCCCCACAAATCCCTTACCACCGTCTCCAACTCTTTAGGAAAGCCTTTGACATTAATCAACCAATGACATTGCTTCCACAAAATCAATTGATAACACTCCAAATATAGTTCACGTGCCTCGCTCCCTTTCAGCACCGTCTCAACACGCTCTTTCTCCTCGCGCGCCTTACGCGACTTCTTTCCCTGTGCATTCCAATCATCCTCGTCTTGTTGAGTTTGTGTAAACCCCTACTTCTTATCAGATACCATTATCACTTTACATGAGAATTTGTGTGGACAAACCGCTTGCTCGTGACCTCTCTGGCAGAATTTCTTCCCGTCCTCAATGTAAAATTTCCGCGCGCGGCATCCTTCCTCAGTGCAGCTCTCCCCCCGTCGAAATCGTTGGTACTCTATGAGTGAAGACATTCGTCCAGTGACTTTAGTTCTGATTTCGGTAGTCAGATACCGAGCTTGATATTTCGTTGTGAGTCATGTTTCCGGGCGAAAATTTTGGTACTGATGTTGTTGGTTCGTCGGTTTTTGTTATGGAGATATCTCCGAACATGGGAAGGCTATCGAGGGTAGAAATTTGGGCCAAAATGGCAGTTTTTCAGCCTTGACATTTGTACAACGTTTGATAGGAGGCCAAAGTGTACAAATTATTAGACATTCGTTTTGGAGGTCCACGTGATTATTGTAGGCACATGTAACCAATGCTACTGTCACAATTATCACATGAAAAGTCGGGTGAATCAAATAGTATCAGAAACCTTCGATTTCTACAGGATATGTTGTCGCCCACGCTCCGAGCGTCCACTTTTTGACTACGCCGGCCAATTGTGATAGGTAGGATCGAGTGTAACAAAAGGAAGATATTCGCAAAGCCAGGAAGACGTAACCAGTGATATCAAGTGTCCAGAGAGATGCCCACGCAACGACCATTATAATGCAGGTGTCCCAGAGCCGCAAGAATTCAGCATAAATGAGCATCCTCCAAGCAATTGAACTTGCAGACGAAGAAGGTATGCCGCTGCTGACAACAAGGTCGATATCGTAGGGGTTGGCTTGAAGAAATTTAACCGCGGGGAGCCTCTTTGGCTTCAATCGCAGCCTGCTCGCCCATAGCCGTAAGAACAATGACGTCTGAGGGAACACATGTTAGTAAAATGTTCGCCTCATGCGTGACTGAGTGGCAAACTCACTGGTATCCTTTTCCTCGGTAGTGAAAAGCTTCTCGATCTTCTCGCCAACCTCACCCTCGGGAACCTTAACATCGTCCTTGGTCTCGCCATCATCAGCCATCAAAGAGAGGAAACCATCGTCGGAGACATCGAGCTAGAAAGAGTACCACGTTAGCATAGTTCAGATCCTTTCATTTTCGAATAATCTTGCCAACTGGTATTCCTTGCGAGTAACGTTGGGAACATCCATGTTATGGGTGGAGGGGCAAAGTTCTTCGAGCTTCTTGCCGGTAAAGATATCGATAGCGACAAGGTGGACCTTAGCGTGGCCGTGTTTGCCAGTCTTCGAGGTAGACATGTCGACGATCTTGCAGGGGCGGTTCTTGATCACAACGAAGCCATTCTTCCTCAAGGCAGAGCATTGCATGGGGAAGGTGGCAGAGGCGCCGGCATCGGCGGATTCGAACGTGTGTTCATGCTGTATGAATAGTTAGTTGGCTTATTCCAAAATGCTGTCCAAAGGTGACCAAAGTCGAGAACATTGAGCATGCGCCCAGCCGGAGGTGGGGCGTTTGCGGGGTTTGAGTGTCTAAATAAATAGTTACCTGGGCATCATCCGCCATCTTGGCTGAGTTTTCAAGGTAAGGATCGAGAGGATGGAAGGGCTGCGCCTGTTGTGAAGTCGAAGATGACCAAGGAGAGAAGAGTAGATTTTGTGTTGGTGGTTTGGGGGAAGAGGTTGCAAGAAAATCCCCAAGGCGATTGTGTGGGCTGGTCGTTAGCGCCAAATGGGTGATTGGCCGGATTTAGCAGGCCGGGATGGCGGGCGTGGGCATGCTAGTTCGCTTTGATGGAGATGAGGCTGGAACTGGCACTTATATGTCCCCAGCCCATTCTTGAATGTCCCGAAAAGCTCTAGACATTGATGTACCCATATCTACGACCATGATCCTGAGGCTAGGGTAGCACTCTCGAGTTCTTGAGTTGGCTTTTGCTCTAAATGCCACGAGGTCGAGGCCATGTGGCTCGACCGATTGTCAGGGCACTCCACGCCGGCAGCTACTCCCTCTGCCTCCCCGCCTCCGCCGGTGAATAGATCATATTCTCCAGCGGCTCGAAGACCCAGTCATCTAGGGCCTGCCTCTGCAGCTCAAAGACCTGTTTTCAATCCCCGGTCATCATCCCTTTCCCTTCACTCAAATGATTCGACGACATCCCTATTAGCTTCGTCACGAAGGCTCAATGGATCCGGACTCAAGCAGTCAGTGACGGTAGCGGATGCACCAGATCCATTGGGTGTGCTAGAAAAGCTTCTGGGTTCTGAAGGGAAAGGCGTGTTGAAATCACAAGCAAATGGAGACAATGCGGCGGACGATGATTTTGAGCTTGAATTGGATTTTGAAGACTTAAGCCTACGAGACTTTGCTGTGAGGGACGCTCTATTTGCTAAGAAAGGGCATGTGTATACCATGCAGACCGTCGAAGAGTGTACATTCTGTCCGTCCAGGTCATGCAGAAATATGCTAATTTTACTTGACAGTCGAACTGGACAAAGCGAAGTTCGAAGATCTCCATCAGTCAATACGTGCCTGCGACGACGTGCTAAATTCCGTCGAAATCAATTTGACAAGCTTCCAGAATGACCTTGCCACGGTCTCCGCAGAAATCGAAACTTTACAGGCGCGGTCTACAGCATTGAGCGTGCGTTTAGAGAATCGGAAGCTGGTAGAAAGTGTCCTGGGTCCGATAGTCGAAGAAATCAGTGTCTCTCCTGCAGTTGTGAAGAAGATAGTGGAGGGTATGATTGATGAGGCTTGGGTCAGGGCTTTGGCTGAGGTTGAGAAACGATCTAAAGCAATGGATGCCAAGTCCAAGGAGCAACGAAATATAAAGGGAGTCAGAGACCTGAAGCCATTATTAGAAAATCTTGTCAATAAGGTAAGACAGCCAGAAATCTCGAAGAAAGAAACCGCTGACATTTATTCCAGGCTCTCGAACGAATCCGGGATTTT
>Ga0302325_10011674_pt1 | contig 18903 bp, 13 predicted proteins | sample Palsa_T0_2_FD_201948 | JGI IMG/M metagenome (GOLD analysis project Ga0302325, IMG submission 201948) | Peat permafrost microbial communities from Stordalen Mire near Abisko, Sweden - Palsa_T0_2 | ecosystem: Environmental > Terrestrial > Soil > Palsa > Peat permafrost | place: Sweden: Abisko...
AGATAATTACCATCCGTTGGCGCACAATTGCAATATGCGCATAAACTCTTTCCGTCAGCCGCGGCCCGTCGCCGGGGGAAGCATCCCGTTAGGCATGCGCCCGGTCTGTACCATGGGACCGGTCCGTACCCCCCCCCATGACCACCCCCCACCCCCCTACCCGGTAGTAACCATGTATTGATCAAATAGTAAACATCCCGAGTGCCGCTCCCCGGAAATTGGAATAACCAATTCATAATGAACGGTTTCTAGTCTTCGACCTTGCAGAATAAGCAACAATCTCCGAACGCAAACAAAAAGGGCAGACCGCATGGCCTGCCCTTTTGCCGCTCACAAACTGAAAATCATTGAACTATTTGCCCGGTTTCGCCGGCGCTGAAACAGGCGCGGTTTTCGTCCCCGAAAGAACCGAACCCCCGCTGCCCACCGACCGCACATACAGAACTGTCAAGCTGATCGAGGTAATCATGAAGATGATCGCCGACCACGTAGTGAGCCGGGTCAGCACGTTGGCAGCCGCCCGGGGCCCGAAAGCCGTCTGCGAACCCTGTCCGCCGAAAGCGCCAGCCAAGTCCGCCGACCGCCCCTGCTGCAGCAGGACAACACCAATGAGAAACAGGCACACCAGCACGTGCACCACAACCACGAAGTAAAGAAGAATCTGCATTTTTTTAAGCTGCTTTCCGACACTCGCCCGGCTCGCCGGGTATGAGGTTCTGGTGCGGAGGAGGGTAGACCAATAATGAGCCCTCAAACCCGCGTCATGACTGCGCATCGCGAAATCCTTAGCGATGCGGCATTAGAGATAGAGCACATCGATAGTCGAAACCGTGCTCCACCTACTCCTCAAGTGTACCCGAACCTTGAAGGAGAATCCAATGGCAAATCGCATCTCAAAACTCGTCAGGTGCTCCAAGCTTGAAGCCGCAGACAGTGACAATAACCCAGTCACGATTGCGATTGCTCGTTAAGAACCCGCCGCAAATCCTTGCGGCCGGAATGTCGCCAACTCGTCACCAACTAATTGATGAACGGTGTCTTCGGCGGTGAATGTCGAGAAAAGCCGGTGGCTCTCCTCCGGACGCGCGCGCCGGACGGTCGGGGGTCTGTTGCCTTGACACCTACCACGGGCCGCGATACAAGGGATGTGCTTTCCTGAAGGATCACAAGGATATGCCGAAATCTCTTTTGTCTCGTCGTGCATTTTTGCAGACCACCGCGGCAGCGGCCGGCGCCACTCTCGCCTCCAACTCCATTGGTCTTGATGCCGAGCCTTTCAACGCCGCCTGGGAGCATTCACCGCCGAGCGATCGCATCCGCTTCGGCATCGTCGGCGTGGGGATGGAAGGCAGTGGCGTGCTCGCAACGGCCATCTCGTTGCCCGGCACAGAATGCGTTGCGGCGGCCGATCTGTATGACGGCCGCCACACCCTGGCCCGCGAAATTGTCGGCAAGCCCATCAAGACCACGCGCCGCTACCAGGAACTGCTCGACGACAAGAGCATCGACGCAATCCTCATCGCCGTCCCAGACCATTGGCACAAGCAGGTCGTGGTCGATGCGCTCGCCGCGGGAAAGGACGTCTATTGCGAAAAACCCATGTCGCACAATCCGGGCGATGGCCTCGCCATGGTGGCCGCGGCCAGGAAGACCGATCGCATCGTGCAGATCGGGGCGCAGCGCACCAGCTCCGTGCTCTGCGCCAAGGTCAAGGAGTTGATCGCGAACGGCGCGATCGGCGACCTGAACCTGATTGAAGCCACTCTGGGCCGCAACGATCCAACCGGAGCATGGGAGTATCCTCCACCGCCCGATCTCTCGCCGGAAAACCTTGACTGGAATACCTGGCTCGGCACGGCTCCCAAGAAGCCTTTCGATCCCTATACATTTGCGCGCTGGCGTTGCTGGAAGGAGTATGGTACCGGGGTTGCTGGAGACCTGCTGGTCCATCTCATCAGCGGCATGCAGTTCTCGCTCGGCATCAATGAAGTGCCGAAGCGTGTCTCCGCATTCGGCGGCATTTACCGCTGGAAAGACGGCCGCAATATGCCGGACGTCCAAGCGGCACTCTTCGAATACATGGGCATCCCGGTCTACATGCGCCTGAGCCTTGGCTGCGAATCGGCAGAAGTCACTCGTTTCCAGGGCTCCAAGGGCATGATCGAGCTTCGCGAGTTTTCAGTCACCTATTCACCCCAGGCAGGCATCGATACTTCACCGAGCTATTACTCCGGCGGATTTCCTGCTGCCATGCGCGCAGCCTACGCAACGAAGTGGCACGAAGAGCACGACCCGAAGCCGGGCAGGGAACCGGCTATCGAGAGCATCACAATCAACGGCAACGATTACGACGATCTTCGCCCCCATCTCTGGAACTTCTTCGAAGCGGTGCGCTCGCGCAAGCCCGTCGTGCAGGACGTCGTCTTTGGCCACAACGCGGCTCTCGCCTGCCATCTGGCCAACGAATCCTATTTCCGGGGCGTTCCGGTTCGCTGGGATGAAGCCTCGCAGACCATCAAGTCTCTGGCATAGAAAGGCAGCAGCCCGACGTGAAGACCCTGAGAGTCACTCCTCTCGCGCTGATCGTGATGGTTGCCGGCGCGCTCTGCACTTCGGCGCAAGCTTCCGGGCAAGCTGATCCCGCTGCGCCGTTTCTTGGACGCTGGGATCTGACCCTGAAATCGGCTGATCACGAATATCCCTCCTGGATTGAGATCGGCCGGAAGGGCGGCAATCTCACCGCCGTGTTCACAGGCCGCTGGGGCAATGCCCGCCCACTGCCGCGAATCGCGATCACCGGAACCCAGATCACGTTTGTCTCTCCGAAGGAAGAAGAAGCCGGCACGGCCGACATGATCTTCAAAGGCGACCTCAAAGACCAGAGCCTTTCTGGAACTGTGAACGGCCCGGACGGCTCCACTTGGAAGTGGACGGGCGTGAAAGCTCCTTTGCTCGATAAGAGGGTCCCGTTGCCGCAATGGAGCAAGCCCATTCAGCTCCTTAACGGCACAGACCTGAGCGGCTGGCGCCAGAGCAACGCGGGACCTCCCGACTGGACAGTGAAGGGCGGCGTTCTCGTCAGCCCGGGCAACGGTCCCGAACTTATCAGCGACCGCAAGTTCCAGGACTTCAAACTGCACGTCGAGTTCAACTGCGGCGAAAATTCGAACAGCGGAGTCTATCTCCGCGGCCGGTACGAGGTGCAGATCGAAACCGAGTCGCAGGGCGAGCCGCCCAGCCACCATACCGGCGGCGTCTACGGATTCCTTGCGCCCACGCCCGAGTTGCCGCGCAAATCAGACGTGTGGCAGACCTTCGACATCACGCTGATCGGGCGCAAAGTCACGGTGGTCCAAAACGGCCAGACCATCATCGACAACCAGGAGATTCCCGGACTCACCGGCGGCGCGCTCGACAGCCACGAAAGCGAGCCCGGTCCCATATATCTCCAGGGAAGCGAGAAAGGCCACGTCCTCTTTCGCAACATAACTATCACGCCCGCGAAGTAGGCCAGGAACCCCGGGCGGTAAGAGGTTCCACCTCTTGAGCCTTTTGCCGTTGTTCCGCCGTCGCTCGCCGCATCTTTCCGCCCCGAACGCATTTTAGGCAATCCGGGCATTATCCCGATTTTCGACTTCTGACCGGTAAGCCGGTGACTCGTCCGGTCATATCCACACCCGTCAAAGTGATGGCCTTGTGGTATCCAGGTACGCTTCGCTTTCTGATTTCTCTACGTCCAGAACGAAGGGCGCATGCTAATTTGACGCTTGAACTCTGGCGAGAGCCGAGCTTCCTTGCGGCCTAACTGGTAGGCGACGAACTTGCTGAGTGTGCGCACCAGCGCCGAAGGAATCTGCCACGGATCCTGCTGCCGCAGATAGCGCAACTCAGAAAGCACAAAACGCTTACCCTCTCCGCTCGCATGTCCAAACTCATCGATCAGCCAGCGTTCCCGGCTATGCAACACTCCTGTATCGAAATAGCGTTTGAATTCCTGCGCGAGCGTATAGGAGTGGCTGTGAAATGCGCACGCTTCCGCAACATACGCAATTTTGTAACCCGCCAAAAGTAAACGTGCCGCAACAATTGTGTCTTCACCCAAGATCACATTCGCAGGAAATCCGCCCACAGCCATCAATGCAGAGCGTCTGTACGCGGCGAACGAGTTCGAAAGGAAGACTGCCTTGATCCCAATTCGCTCCCGGCTGGCCAGCGCGCGTATCTCGGAGGCAGCAGGATAGTTGAAACCGCGTGCATGTGCCTCGATGGCATTGGCCTCAGGCCTTGGCAACTGGCGGCCGTATGCTGCACCAACCTCCGGGTCGTCGAATGCGGCGAGAAGATTTGCGAGCGCATTTTCGCCGTCGAGTACAGCATCCTGCGTCATGTAGAGCAGGATCTCGGAGTTCGGCAGCATTTCTGCTGCCATCTGGCGCGTGCCCCCATGGTCAAACTCTGCCCGCGATACTGTATGCACCGGGAACCCAGCCGCTTTGGCCAGTTCTACCGTCCCATCGGTCGACTCCGAGTCAAGGATCAGAACCTGCTCTCGCCGGACGCAGCCGAGCAAGGCGGGAGCAAAGAGAGGCCAGTGTTGGGCCGCATTTAACGTCGGAACAATCACCGTTATCATCAATACAAAGTATCTCCAACATCGTCTGCATGCGCGTTCGTAATACTAGTGAGCATCCACTGCGTCTCGATAGAGCTTCGCCAGTTCATCTCCGACTTCACTCCAAGTTCTCAGCACCGGCAATTGTGCTTCCGGTCTCACTCCCCCATGCTCCTCCAACGTGACCCTATCAAACATCTTCTCTATCCCGTATTGAATACTCTCCTCAGAACCTGGATCGACATACTCTGCCGTGTCACCGAGCAGTTCCCGAGTTCCACCACACTTCGATGAGACGACCCCACATCCGGCCGAGTGAGCCTCCAGATCAACCAATGACGACACTTCAAACCAACTAGCTGAAATGTGCAACCGAGCTCTGCGCATCACACCGAGTGTCTCAATGTGCGAGAGTTGGCCCGTATGCTGGCTCTTCGATACCGCAATCATGTCCCGGAAGCGCCGACAGTAGCGCCGGTGCTTCGGATTTTCGCCGCCGACAAACACCCCGCTGATTCCCATGCGATTCAACACGCGCAACACGGCGACCTGGTTCTTCCGGGCTTCGATTCTTCCCACCATGCACACGTCAATGTCGCGGACACAAGTGTTCTTCACCCCGCTTAGGCTAGGCTCAAATCCGTTTCTAAGCCGGACGAACTTCTCCTCGGGGATTTCGCCAAAGTCCCGAAAGATGTCCTCCCGTTCTTTGTCCGCAAGCACCAGAATCCGGTCAGATCCCGTCAATACTTCTCGCTGCGACTCGCGCATCCCGCGTAGCATCATTCGCAAAGTCGCAGAGGCCAATTCTGGATAAGCCCAGGAACGCACCATGCTGCGCAAATACTCCAACCGGCGAAAGTCTGAGACTCTGGAGATCACACGAGCAATGCCATCTCTTCCCATCCGCTCGTAGCGTTCAATTTCTCCGTAAGAGTGGTGAATCGGCGAAAGGAAAATTGGCTTCTTCTGAGCCTTGGCAGCAAGAAATGACTGGTATGTATCTACGGGGCGGTCAATATTCGTAAGATGAACCAGGTCGAAACTAGAAAGGTTCGCGGCAAGGCCGCTCAGGATACTTCCCTCGAATCTGGGCAGTCCGTCAGCGCCAGGCTTCTTTCCTTCCTCAATGAAGCGTTGCACCTGGAGCACATCCCCTCCCGATATTTCTTGCACGTTAACCCGCATCGGGTAAGCTATTCGCATCGCTTCGCTGCCTCGCCTTGTATTCGTTCATGCCGTGCCACAGCCAGAGAAGAATCATTGTCTTGTAACTCGTAAATATGTCAATAAAGCAAGCCGTCACCATCAGGATCACAACAAATGCAGGGAATGCGCCGAAGGCCTCGACCTTCCGCTTCATGAGTGCGCGAAGAAACAGAAAGAAGCAAGTCAGTCCCACGACTCCCGACTCGACAAAAACCCGGACGAAGTATCCATCCACTGCGGCCGAGCCAAATGAGGGTCCCATTCCAATCAGGATGGAATCAAAGCTGTTCGCAGTAGACTTGATCAACGTTGCCCATCGATAACTTCGTATCACCCCGCTCGAGTCCAAATCGCTCAATCGGCCAAACACAGTCGCGTCGAGAAAGGCGCCGTCGAAATAGTCCTGCGCTGTACTGTACACCGGAGCTGCGTCCAGCAAGGCATGAGCGTCATCGAACTTGAGCAGGGTGAGCGCGCTTTGAAAGCGCGTGCTCAACGAATCCTTGGAGGCATATTCGACGGACCCCGAAGTCGCCGGCGCGTTGCCGCCCCATATCGGCATCAGCAATACCATGCCTATTGCGATTGTTGCCACCATGGTTACCGGGCCCAAAACCAGCAAATTCAATTTCGCTCGGCGCTGCCTCAACAAGCGCCAGGCGAAGCTGAGGATTGTCCCAACTATGGTGATGCGCGAGACCGTGAGCAATAGGATCGCGAGGGAGGCTGCGGCGCCTAGCCACTTGCGCCTCTGAAAGGCGAAATAGCACAGGAAGAAGGCCGCTACAGTCGCCAGTTCGTACGGTCCATTTGTGTTGCCGCTGCCGCGCCCGCTGCCGAAACGGTTCACCCCCGGGATAATGTAAGCCATCTGCAGCGGTACCACCACGCAAAGCACGTAGAGGTAGACTCGAAGCCCGCGCCAAACGTTGACGCCGCTTTCCATCAACGCGTAGCCGATGTAATAGAACACCAGGTACTGCACCAGGCGTATTGAAAACAGCGTGGAATAGACAAACGGCACGCGCCCCATCCCCGCATTCCACACAGTAGAACAAAGATTAATGAGTATAAACACCAGGTAAACGCGTAACGCTCCGGAGCGCGGAATTCTGAAAAGATCGCCGCGCACAATCAGCAAGGCGAACGCCAACACGATGAGCAGGTCATCGACGCGCAGTCCCGCCTCGCCCACTCCCCACAGCAATACCTTGAACGAGAAGACACACCACAGGAGAATGAAGTACAGCAGATAGTCGCCGATCCTGGAGAGTAGCTTCATCGCACCTTGATCACCCGGCCTGGCACACCGACGACTACCGAACGTGGTGGCACTGATTTTGTGACTACAGTACCGGCTCCGATCACCGCGCCGTCGCCAATGGTGACGCCATCCAGTACGGTCACGTTATTGCCTATCCAGACGTCCTTTCCGATATCAATTCCCTTGCGGCTCACACCTTGCTCGAATATCTCCCCGCTGCCTTCGAACTCGTGATTCTCTGCCACTAAGGAGACATTTGCCCCAAACTGACAACGATCACCGATGACAATGGGCGCGGCAGCGCCCAAAACTGCGCGTGGACCGATGTACACATAGTTCCCGACCGTAATGCTCATGCCGGGATTCTCGTATCGGCTGGTCAGCTGCAGCCAGCAATTTTCGCGGATCGTCACATTATTGCCCAGCGTGACCCCACCGATCGAGAGACAATCGATATAGCCGTAGGCCCCGATGTAAACGTTCTTTCCAACGCGCAGCTTGTTCTTGCTTAGAATCTTTGAGCCGCGCCCAAGAAAGAACGCACCTTTGGAACTCTCCAGGAACGGTTTCACTATGAGGCCGCGAAGAAACGGCCCAAGCCCCTTTTGAACCAGGTGCCTCAACACGGATCCCGCGGAGATTTGGGGCGAAATGTTTACCTCTTTGCCCCGAAAGCGGCGAAGCGCCATCCGTACGATGCCATCCATGATTACTATGCTGCCTCCATCCCCACGGTACTATTGGAACTCAATAGAGTTGAAAGGCCAAATCGGCAGGCCTTTCAGCGGGGTGACTTCTGTGAACGCACTGGAGCTTTTCGAGGAATATCTATGATCGGCGTAATGGCCTTTCACCCATCAACCATACGATGATATCTGGTCTTGACATTCAGCTTCGGCTGAGCAACCTGCGAGGAAGACATCCGGGTGTGTCCCATTAACCCTTCACGCGATCCCGGTCTCGCGCACGGCTTGTAACATCGATTCCAATTTCTCCACAAAAGCACTTTCCGTGAACTTCTTTAGCGCTTCTGTATATAACACACGAATCCGCGCATCATCCATGTTAGAGACTTCTACAATCTTTTCCGTGAAAGCCTCGGCAGAGAATGCAGGCGCCACCATCTCGTGGGGAACCCCTTCATAGAACACGGCCAACGGACTCGTGACGATGCGAACTCCGCGAAGCATCGCCTCTGTCGCTACCAGCGGCATACCCTCGGAGTGCGATGGGAGCAGAACAATCGCCCCCTCTGGAATCAGCGCCCATGGGTTCCTCTGCCAGCCGTGAAAAGAGACACAATCACTCAGACCTGATTCGCCGACCGTTGCCTTTAGGTGTCTCAGGTCTGGACCGTCTCCCACCACGTGCAGGAATGCAGATCGATTCTGTTTGCTCAGCCTTTTCAAAATCTCAACCGATGCCTGGTTGTTTTTCTGGCTGTATTCAACGCGGCCAATCATCCAAAGCTGCAGGGCGCCGTCGGCATCGGTCTTCCGCGGAGCGGCCTCCTCCGGCCGCACACCCGCAATAGGGTAGAGAAATCCGGTGGAGGGCCGCAATCCCGGGCGTAAGCGGCGCTTCAGCGCATTCTCCGAGGCGTGGCTCGGAGTGAGGATTCGCGGGTAAAGCGGAAACACGAAACGTTCCGCTGCGGCGTCACGGATACGACTCGTCAGCCTCCGCAGAAATGATCGCTTCGCGCTGTAGAACAGGAGTGTCTCGCAGTTATGCAACCAGGCGGGCGGGCGAATATTGTGCCGCCTGAGGATCATCAATGGGGCGAGGCAGAACTCGATTCCCGAAAGGTTCAGCCACCATTCGCCTATCTCCTGGCGCAACAGCGGTGCCAGCAACTTATGGAAGGCCCGTAAGCGAAGCGGAAAAGCGAAGATGTTGAGCGGCAGAGCCGGTGCACATTCCACGAATCGCAATCTGGCGCCTTCGCCTGTGAGTGAACGAATTCCATCCCAGGTCTTAGCCGTGCACACGCACACAACGGAGAGTGAACTGTGGCGCAGGATGGCATGGATCGCCGATCCCATTGCAATCTGCGCTCCGCCGAAGGTGTGCGCGTCGTCGACGAAAGCGATGATTGGCTTTGTCCCACTCCCGTACCTGATCATTTTGCGAGTTCGCTCTCCTCGGACAGGGTTGCAATTTCGCTTGTGGCTCTATGCAAAGACAGCAGGTTCACTCCATTACGCCGCAGCAAATACCACCCGCCAATCAATAGGAGAGACTCCATCACGATCATTCCCGCTGCCGCGCCAACTGCGCCGAAAAATGGGATCAAGGCGAAGCACAATATTACATTGGCGATGCCCACAGCCAGCAACAGACGGGAGTAAAGCTTCTCCAGGCCAAAGGGAATGTAAATCAGCATTCCCATGCTGGCAGTGACCACCGCTAGCATCGGGAACAACGACACCACGCGTAGCACTGGAACTACTCCGGCCGCATCCCGGCCTAAGGCGAGATGCACAATTGGCTTGGCGAACAGAAACAGGCCCAACCCGACGACGACTCCGCAAGACACGCCTCCCAAAAGAGTGCGGCGGAAGAATTGCATCGCCTTTTCGCGCGACTCCTTGATCAGCCGCACAATGTGCGGATAACCCGCCTGCAGGAATGGAAAGATGAGCCCGGTCACCGCCCGGATCAACTTATCCGCCAGGCTGAAGTAGCCAGCCTGGACATTGCCTGCGACGACCCCAACCAGGAACGTATTCGTATTGGTGTTGAGGGTGATCGATGCGGTGGAAAAAAAGAGGTGCCTTCCTTCAGTAAGCATCTGGATTAGGTCCCGGCGATGTGGAACCTGTAGCCTGGGCGCAAAATACTTGATTGAAATCACGAACCCGATCAGCCCCGCGATCAGAAATCCAGCCGATTGAAGAAGAGTAGCGCGAAACGCATCCTGCGGGCCATGCACCAGCAGAAAGATCGATCCTGCCGCGATCAGCTTGGAGGCGCCAGTGATGATGGAAATAAACTGCATCTGTTCCATTCCCTGGAACAGCCATACTGGAAACAAAGCGCTCCCAACCACGGCTACGTAGGCAGCCATGTAGATTGCGCCATCAGCCCGCAAGCGGGGAATAGATGCAATGGCGCATACCATGAACGCTGCGCCAATCGCGACCAGCGCCATCTTGATCGCCATCACGCCATAAAAGACGCGCGACACTTCGACAGCATCGTGACGGTGCAGCGCAATCTGCCTGGTCGCTGAAAAGTTGAATCCGTAATCGGTGGCAATGATAAAGTACTGAGCAATCGCTTGCGAGAATGCCACCAGCCCATATTGACCCACTCCAAGCACGCGAACCAGGTAAGGCAGCAGAACGATCGGGATCAGATAGTTCATCCCCTGCAGCGCATACAGCCAAAGAATATTCTTTGTCAGGTGCTTGTTTTTCGGATTGTCGTCAGTTGGCACGAAATGACTGTTCTCCAGCAGAGCCAGGTGTTAGGGCATATTCTCAACAGCATTCATGCCATCATACAAATTGTGTAACCTGCGAGTAGGACAAGTGTCTTCAGCATTGATGGTGTTGCGCCACCGCGATCCAGCTATCTGAATGTCGCCCTCAAACTATCGAGCCGCTGGCTTTCACTCTTCAGTCTTCGCAAGCCCTCCGCGAATATGCACCATCCGCAGGCTCCAAAAAAGCTGAGGAGTATCGCAACCGCGACAGTAATCGTGCGCTTCGGGAACGATCGCTCATCCGGGGGTACGGCCTGATCCACCACTTGAATGACTGCGCCCTGACGCGCCTCATCGAGCTTTGCGATTTCAAGCTGTCTAGCAATGAGATCCGCGACGGTCTCGTAATACTTGACGTCGCGCATCTTGCGAATGTATTCCATCTCGGCCTCGGGGATGTTGCCCTTGGGCACAATGATTTCGGAGTCCGCGTTCTGATCCGTGCCGGCGAGCTTGGCAAGTTGGACCTTGAGCGCGGCCAATTCCTGTTCTGCCATCACGATGTGCGGATTGTCGTCGGTAGCATAGATGCGCATGCCCTGAAGCTGAACTTCTTTCGCTGAAATCTGGCCACGCAGAATTGCTGCGGATTCGATTAAGGACTTCGCCTGGCTGTCGACTTGAAGCGCTCCGGTGGTTTGTTCGGTGTGCTTCATCGTCTCTTCGGCCGCGGCAAGGCTCTCGTTTGTCTCGCGCAGCTGTTGCTGGAAGAACGAGCGGCGTTGCGATGCTTCGGTGATGGCCAGATTGGCAGAAAGCTTGCGAAACTCCTCAACGTAATCGTTGGCTATCTCGGCAGCCTCCTTCGGATCTCTATCCGTCACGTTGATGGTGATCAGTCCGTCTCTGCTTCCGAGCACTACTTTGGAGTGTGCCTCGAATGCGGTGCGCGCAGCCGACATTGTATTCTTGCGGTACCTTGTCATAAGCCCTAAACGCTGGATCAAGGAATCCTCAACGGTCCGGCTGCGAAAGAGCGAAACATAAACATCGCTGGGGCTCTTGATTCCGAGAGTCGCGCCGCCAGCGCCACCGGCGCCACCGAATTGGCCCAGCAGGACGGAACTCGAGGGGGAATTCTGGCCGGGCGGCAGGACCAGCGTGGTCGCCGTGTACTTGCTTGGAAGGATGAGCACTGTGATCGATGTGGCAATTGCTACAGACAAAGTGAACAAAAGGATGAATTTCCGTCGCATCGAGAGGATGATCAACAGGTCCAGAAAGTGGACTTGATGCTCTGACGCAACTTGCTTCTCTCGCTCTTGAAAGTGCTCATTGTTCGATCCCAATTGCATCCTCGCTCCTTCGGCATACCCATTCTACTTGGGCCTGGGGGCAGGTTCGCTGGCAGGCAGCAGGTCTTTCGAGAAATCCAGCCAAGGCCGGCGTTTCATGAGCGTTCCGGGGCCGGCTTCCCCTGATCCGGTCGATAATTCATCGAAACAGATCTCTTCCATGCAGCCAAGAAGAGCAGCCTGCGGCGTGCGGCGCCAATGCCAATCCCTGCGGTTGCCGGACGGGAATCGGGCCAGTCTGCGTCGGAAATGGTTCATCCATTCGCTGCAAATTCACCGCAAGACCACACGTTGATTGGAAGTAGCGCATGGAACTCTCTTCCGCTTGTCGAACAGGATTTACGGAATCTACCATCGGGTAACAGTTTTAGTTGACTCAGGTCATCTTGCAACTTGAGCTGCCGCACGAATGGCACATCGAAGGGCCTTGGAGCGCTGCGCTAAGACAATTCAGCACGGTACAAGGCATTCATGCAGATTCCACATCTGTGAAGCGCAAAGATTGGTTGCCATAGAGGGCTCAAAGCAGGAAAATAGAGTACACCTATGAAAAAGCGGCATTTCGCGTCCTTGGCGCTGTTACTTTTAGCGGCCTCTCCATCATTTTCGCTGCAGAACCCACCAGGGGGTCAGTATGGAGACGTTCAGCAAAGTTACTCCGCCAGATGCGCGGACGCCCTGTTGGCCCCAACCGTCGAATGCGCACAGAGTGAGCCATCCAGTTCCCGCGAGACCTCCGGTTCTGCATCCACCATGCCTCAAGGAAGAACGACCCCGGCAGCGTCAGATGACGCCCTCCTCGGGGCAGGAAGTGCGTCTCGCCTGCAGGATCATCCTTTGCCGCCGGATTTGCCCAGCGAGTTCCAGAAGTTTGTTGCCGCCACGACGGGAGAGTTGCTTCCCATTTACGGTGTGAACCTATTCAACAATGTTCCTTCCACATTTTCTCCCAGCAATCTGGCGCCGGTTACTCCGGAATATGTCATCGGGCCGGAAGATGAGTTGCGCGTCCGTATCTGGGGGCAGATCACATTTGGCGGCAATCTTCGCGTGGATCGGTCAGGCAATATTTATCTTCCCGAAGTCGGCATTGTGCATGTGGCGGGATTGCAATTCTCTGCCCTGGATCAGCATCTGCGCCAGGCCATCGGCCGGACTTATCGCAATTTTGATCTTTCCGTGGACATTGGACAGATTCGTTCTATGCAAATCTATCTCACGGGAGAGGCTCGGCGTCCCGGGGCATACACGGTCAGTTCCCTCAGTTCGCTTATCGATGCTTTGTTTGCAAGCGGCGGCCCATCTTCGCAAGGTTCGCTTCGCCACATCCTGGTTAACCGGGATGGAAAGACCATTGCCGATTTTGATTTGTACGCGCTGTTGATTCATGGAGATAAATCGAAAGACATCCGGCTGCTCCCCGAAGACGTCCTTTATATTCCGCCTGCAGGCCCCCAGGTTGCCATTACTGGGAGCATCCGCAATCCCGCCATCTATGAACTCACTGCGAGCGAATCCATCGGAGATCTCATTGAATCAGCCGGAAAAACCACGGCAATGTCTTCCACTGCGCGCATCTCATTGGAGCGCGTGGGGCAGGATCAACATCGCCAGGCGATGGAGTTCGGTTTGGATGCTCGAGGTTTAGCTGTACCCCTTGCCGATGGCGATGTCTTGCGGATTTACCCCATTCTTCCTGCGTACGAGAAAACGGTGACTCTGCGTGGGGATGTTGCGAATCCCGGACGCTTTGGCTGGCGGCCGGGCATGCGTCTCAGCGATCTGATTCCCGATCAGGATTCCCTGGTTAGCCGGGACTATTGGTGGAAGCGCAGCCATCTTGGATTGCCGGTGCCGGAATTTGAGTCCACGGTCTCGGAAGCCGCGCGGAATCAAAATAGCAGCGATGCGAGCCGCCCGGCGTTCGACGCATCCGTATCGCAAGAGAAGCTCAGGTCCTCTTTGACGCAGGAAGCCCAGCAAGACTTTCCCAGGGCTGAATCCGCGCCGCCAAACCAGACGGGGAACACGGGGACCATCGGTTCCCAACTCGCGCAGAGGCCCACGCCAAACGGCGCAGTGCAATCCAGGCGGAACGATGTGCGCCTGTCGATCCCAGAGGTCAATTGGGACTACGCGGTGATTGAGCGCGTTGACCCAGCGACGTTGAGGACCTCGCTGGTTTCGTTTGATTTGGGAAAGCTGGTGCTCGATCATGACGCCGGGCAGAATTTGGCTCTGATGCCCGGTGACACCGTCACCATCTTCTCCCAGGCGGATATCCGTGTTTCGCTCGCCAAGCAAACCAAGTATGTGGTTTTGGAAGGCGAGTTCGTCCATTCCGGCGTCTACAGTGTGCAGCCGGGCGAGTCGTTGCGCGATCTGGTGAGCCGCGCTGGAGGCCTCACTGAGAAGGCTTATCTCTATGGTGCGGAATTCACGCGTGAATCGACGCGATTGTTGCAACAGCAGCGCATCGACGAATATGTTCGCACTGTAAGTGATAACGCTGTACGGGGTACGCAGGCGCTGGCTTCGTCAGCATCCAGCCCCGACGACGTATCTGCCTCCAGGGTCGCAGCACAGGAATTATCCGCCCGGCTCAGCCAGATTCGGGCAACCGGACGCATTGTTCTCGAGTTTCGCGCCGACGCCTCTAACGTCAATGATGTGCCCGCGCTCAGCCTCGAAAATGGTGATCATTTTGTTGTTCCGTTCGTTCCCGCAACCGTCAATGTTGTTGGAGCAGTCAATGATCAGAATTCATTCCTCTTTCAGCATGGGAGGTCAGTGGGCCACTACCTTGATTTGGCTGGAGGCCCGAATCGCAATGCGGATTGGCGTCACTCCTTTGTCATTCGCGCCGATGGATCCGTGGTTAGCGGCCCCGGCGGAAATCGTCTAAGCCTTTGGAGCAGCAGCGCTTTCAAGCAGTTGCGTTTGAATCCAGGAGACACGATTGTTGTGCCGGACAAGACATTTCGTCCGTCGGCGCTGCGCGGCGTTTCCGATTGGACGCAGATATTCTCCCAGCTCGCTCTTGGCGCGGCCGCCATCAACGTTCTTTAACTCGCTTCTGCACCGTCGCTGTGCTGAAATCGTGGCCGGCGATCGAAGGATTCGCCGATTTCCGAAAAGAGTTGCTCGTCGCGATACACTGACATAATCTGGATGGCGCCTGAGGAGAACCGATTTGAAGAAGATTGCATATCTAGCTCCGGTCGCATTTTTCTTTCTCTTAGCGAACATGTCCCTCCATCTGCAAGCGTAGGACGATTGAGGTTTGGCAAATGGTTCCATCCAGGGTGTCCAGTAGTTCCGTTCCTGCAAACACGAGTTCGTCTTCCGCACCTTCCCGTGTGAACCAGGGAACTGCCCTCGAATCTCATGCGAAGACACTTGCCAATCGAAGCCTGCTTTTTTGGTGTTGCCTAGCCCTGCTGGTCGCTTTGGGCACTCTGGGGTTGAGCCCACAGTTCATGTTCCTCTGGGACATTTGGACGACTGACCCATTGCGATCGATCGGGATGCTGATCGTGGCTGCAAGTGTTGTACTGCTTTTGCGCGAATGGCGGCAGAGTGGGTGGGAACTGCGAGGCACATGGTGGGGACTGCTGCCCCTGGCGATGGCCTTCTTCTCAATCGTATGCTCGCAGAAACTGATCTTCACCTGGGGTTCGGGACTTTTAAGATTCAATTTCTTAACAAATGTATTCCCCATCTCTTTCTATGCCTGTGGCGTTATTCTGCTCTTTGCCGGGCCGCGCGTTTTCCGGAGAGCATGGTTTCCTCTGGCATTGCTCTTGTGCGCGCAGCCCGTTCCGACCGCGTTCGTTAACTTATTGGACCTCCCGCTTCAGAACTTTTCCGCACATGTCGCACGATCCTTCGCGGCCCTGATTGGTTTTCCACCGACGAATCCGGGCCTGTTGAAGCTGATGTTTACGCCGGATTTCGGAATGTTCATCGCTCCCGGATGCGACGGCATGCGCGGCGCCGTTGCATTGGGATACACAGCTCTGATTGTCGGCTATCTGAAGCGTGCGTCGTTTGCGCGATGGTTCTTGTATGTTTCCGGCGCAGTGCTTCTGGGCCATCTATTCAATCTGATTAGACTCTGTGCCTTGGTTCTCTATTACCGAATCGCTGTGGGCCACAGTGCACTTCAATCGATGGCAACGCAGGCCGACTACGCCATCGGTGGCGTCCTGTTCGTCGTGGCTGTGGTACTTTTTCTCTGGGTCGGGTTTAGGAAAGAAAGCAAAGAGGCCGCGATCACAGAGATAGCAACTGCCCAAGCCACAGCGGACACCAGAAAGCAGCGGCTCATCTATTGGAAGGTTGCAGCCTTCGCCGTCTTAGTCCTAATCGTTATCGTCCCCGGCGTGCGTGCAATCGGCATGAACCGAGGGAGTCTGGTTGCGTCCATTCGCAAGGGTGAAGTCACTCCGAAGGAACTCGACGACCGCATGCCGAAGCAGCTTGGCGATTATAAGCTGAGCCGAGCCTGGCAGGAGATGCGGGGAAGCGTGCCGGTCATCGAGAGCGGGGCGTATAGAACGGATACATCGAACGAAATCACCCTCGGCGTATGGCTGGCGCCGAGCGGGCATAGCGTACACAACAGTTGGTTGACCCGCGGGGAATCACCACAGACACACACCACAACAAGCTTCGTCACCGCCGGACAACGAACCCTTTCCTTCGATACTGCCTTTTACGACGACGGGGTCACCGATAGCTTGACTGGCGACATTTACTGCACTCCCTCGATTTGTGTTTCGCTCCCGGAGAGCGCAGACGGAGTGCATTGGGGCGTGCAAAAAACGATTGATTTCTCGACGCGAGGAGAGCGTGCTGTTCCGATTTTCTTCGTAATACAAATGCCTCACACGGATGCGCCAGTCTCCGCCATTCAGAACAAACTGGTTGATGAGTCTCAGAGCTTCCTTCGCGACATCGATTTTCCCGGCCTGAGTGAAAAGTTCCAGTAGATCAGCCTGCTCAACTGTCCACCCCCAAAGGCTGCACCCTGGGAAAATCACTTTCCGAGACGAGCCCAGGTTGCTTCATTACGGCAGCAATCCAAACACCGCAACTGTAGATCCTGTGCCAAAGTAAACCTTTCCGTTCCCAACCGTCGGCGTGTGGAAGTTCCCCAGAATCTGGGCGGTTTGGTCACGATTCGCCGCAGCCTGGTTCGATGCGTAGAGCGTCGTGGAAAGATCCGAGGCGTCGAAAGCATACAGAACTCCATTTCCATTCGTCGGTTGGATCGCCCAGACGATTCCGTTGCTGGCGCCATTGGATGAAATGGTGAAACCCGAACTACCGATTACTGGTGTGGTGCTCATGGTGGCAGAAGTTGCCAGCAACGCATTGGAGATCGCGAAGGCCTTCAGGGTTTGGTTCGAGGGACACACATACACGTTGTTGTTGAAATATGCCGGCGTAGAGAAATTTTGGTTGGGAGATGCGGGGTTGATTGCAATCGTCTGGACAATGTCGTTCGACACAGTATTGAATTGACCCAGGTTTTCGCGATTGACCACATACATATTCCCATCTTTGCCAGACGTAACGGCGTATTGGTGCACCACAGATTCGTTATCCTTCAAATCCGGCAGAAGCAATAAACCCGCCGAGCCCAGATCCTCATCTTCGCCGTCTAAAGTCGTGGCGTTGAATGGCGTCCAGTAGTCGGCGACCGCCAGCGTTCCGGGATTTGTAAGCCTGACAACCGAATTGGGATAGTCATCGGCTCCGATTGTAGGGTCATCCCCGGTGTTGGCTGTGACAACGTAAATGGATCCCGCCGCGTCGGCGGAGGGACCCGCCCCACCGTTCCACATGCCTCCATTGCTGCTATCGGGATTCAGATCGATCACGCCGCTCCGAGCAAGCGTGTCTGCATTGTAAGAAATGAGCCATCCTGAATATTCCCCGCAGTCGCCATACTGGCCGCCAAATGCCACGTAGATGTTGCCTCCGGCCTCCAGGAGCGCCGGTCTGTTGCTCTGATCTCTCGCGCTGAATGTGACCACACCTCCGGAGGCATTTCCCCCAGTCCCCGGATAAGTGGCTGAAACGGTCGTCGGCCCTCCATACAGTTCGTTCCCGGTGGCCAGGTCCAACGCATGGATGCGGAAGAACTGACTCGTGTTGGTGGTGGTACTCATTGATTTCGCGACGGCATAGATTGTGTTGCGGCCACGATCGACGACGGGCGTGCCCAGGACCCCCGTGGTAGTAATATTGCCGCACGTTGCACCGGTTTGCTCCCTGAGGGCCGGGGCCTCTCCGCTTGGAATCAGCGACGTGCTCCAAAGAACCGTCGCTGAAGTGCCGCTGATGCTATCCGCATCCACCGCGTAAACCGTGCCATTCTCGGTGGCAAAGTAAATTACATTCTTCATCTGCCCCGAAATTGATATCTGGCCAACATAGAGGACCTCGCCATCAATCCGGCCATCGACGGTAAACTCTCCCACTTTTCCGAATGCCGTGGAGTTCACGTTCGTAGTGGTAAGGGTCGTCTCATTCGCGTTCAGCCCGCTCCGTGAATTGTCGTAGCGCCAGGTAACGGAGTCGCCGGGCAACGCGCCAGTGCCAGCGCTCACAGTGAACGCGAACCCGTTGCTCGCTTTCCCGCCCACAGTAACAACCACGTTTCCCGTCGTCGCTCCCAACGGCACGAGTGTGGTAATGCTCGCCGCGCTCCAGCTTGCCGGTGCGGCCGCCGTCCCATTGAATGTAACGGTGCTCCCGCCTTGTGTCGGGCCAAAATTCGTCCCCGTAATCGTCACCAAGGTCCCAACCGTCGCCGGATTCGGCTCGATATCAGTGATGTTTGGAGCGGCGGTGATGACCGTGAACGGATATCCATAGCTAGCCTGCCCGGCTACTGTAACAACCACATTCCCCGTCGTCGCTCCCACCGGCACGGGTACGGTAATGCTGGTCGTGCTCCAACTCCCCGGTGTGGCAGTCGTCCCATTGAACGTGACCGTGCTCCCGCCCTGAGTCGCACCAA
>Ga0302325_10011675_pt1 | contig 18902 bp, 11 predicted proteins | sample Palsa_T0_2_FD_201948 | JGI IMG/M metagenome (GOLD analysis project Ga0302325, IMG submission 201948) | Peat permafrost microbial communities from Stordalen Mire near Abisko, Sweden - Palsa_T0_2 | ecosystem: Environmental > Terrestrial > Soil > Palsa > Peat permafrost | place: Sweden: Abisko...
CCATCTTCTGACCGCGTGCTGTCGGACAGCTTCAGCGAGGACCGGCCTGATATGGAGATTCACGATCTCGCGCAGGCCAGCGAAGGGCTGCATCTGGCGGTGGGCAGCCAACTCATATACAACCGGCAGAGCCGCGAGAGCTGGTTTATCGGAGCGCTGACTTCAGGGCGGTGGCTTTCGGTGCTTCACCTTCATGTCGATGAGAAGCAGGCAAAGATTACCGGCTACGAAGTGGATTCTACGGGGACCACTGAACTGGCGAAGCAAAATTCGCTGAAGAACTCGCCGCTGGAAGATCAGATTGAACTCAGCTTGCCGCTCGCGCCGGGGCAGAGCATCGCCTCGGAGCGGATGATGGCGAGCTTGTCTTCGTCTGATCAGGGCGCCGATTATCACGCACAACTCGAAGCCTACGGCGAAGTCATCCGCAGGCTGCATCACGCGAGGGTCAGCGCGATGACGCCAATCGGCTGGTGGAGTTGGACCGCATACTACTTCGGCATAACCGAGGGTGCCACTTTAACCAACGCGGAGTTTCTGGCCACGCGCCTGAAAGATTACGGCTACAAATTCTTTCATATCGACGAAGGTTATCAATTCGCGCGTGGCGACTACACTTCGATCGTCGCTCATAAATTTCCTGATGGATTGAAGAAGACGGAAGAGCAGATTCGCGCCCTGGGGTTAACCCCGGGAATCTGGACGGCGCCCTTCGAAGTTGCCCAGAGATCCTCGGTTTATGCCGATCACAAGGATTGGCTGGTGCACAACGCTAAAGGAGAGCCCATTCACGCAGGGATTGTCATCGGGCCTCCGGATACCGCAACCGAGCTCGATCCGCTTTACGTGCTCGATGCCACGAATCCCGGGGCACAGCAGTACTTGCGTGACACCTACCGGACGCTGACCAGGGATTGGGGAATTCGCTACATCAAGCTGGACTTCATGGACGATACCGCCATTGAAGGTTATTACTACCGAGCCAACACGACCGCGCTGGAAGCGCAACGCATTGGGCTGGAGACCATTCGCGAAGCCGTGGGAGACGATGTGCTGCTGGATAAAGATGGAAGCGCGATGCTGAACCCTGTGGGGATTGTCGATATCGGGCGCATCTCGTGTGACACGGGGCATTCGTTCGACGCCAGCCGAACGTCAGCGCCAGGCATCGCTGCTCGCTATTACATGAACCGTAACTTCTTTCTCGGCGACCCCGACGCGTTTACGGTGTCGCGGCAGGTGCTGGGCGAGAGCCAGAATCACGGAAGGCAGCGGCCGCTGACTCTGGAAGAGGCGAAGGTTTCGATCGCGCTCGCGGCGATCTCCGGCGGATTGTATGAACTGGGGGATGATTTGCCCACGCTGTTTGCAGACTCGGATCGGATGGCTCTGGTGAAGAATCGAGACCTGCTGAACATGGCTCGATATGGGCACGCCGCGACACCTTTCGACCTGATGAGCTATGCGCCCGAGGACGAGATGCCGAGCATCTTTTTGCTGCGCGAGAGCATGCGGCAATCGATTCTGGCCGTGTTCAACTGGACGACCAAACAGCGGGAGCATGCTGTCACGTTCTCCGAACTCGGACTCGGTTCGGGAAATAAACAAGTGCTCGACGTTTTCTCGACAGGCTCAGCTATGGCAGAAAATGTAACATCGATTTCGCTGAGGCTGGGTCCTCAGTCGGTGCGGATTGTGAAAATTATCGACCCTTCGGTTCCCGCAGCGGCGCCACAGGTGAAGGTGCATTTGCCCGAAAACATCGAAGCGGGCAAGCCGGCCTCATTTTCGGCGCAAAGCTCTCCGGACCACGTGGCTGCGCTTGCGTACCGCTGGGACTACGGGGATGGGACCAGCGGCGAGGGGATGTCCGTCACGCACACGTACACCCACGCGGCCGCTTACCCCGCGCACCTCACGGTGGAGGGAATCGAGGGCGTGGCGTTTGAGAAGGATTTCGCGGTCAACGTCACGGGCGCCATTGACACGATCTTCCGTCCCGAGCTTTATCAGCGCTATCAGGAAAAACCGTAGAAACTGGCAAGAGCCGCCGGGCGAACCGATCCGATCCGCGCAATTGTCCAGAGTTCGATTTCATCAGAACTCAAACCTGACGCCAAACTGGAGGCGACGAGGGGTGTAGCCTGCCGCCGTCGACGAAATGATGCCGAACTGCGTGTCTCCGGGAGCGAAGGCCGTATCGGGTGGGGCAAAGCGGGGATGATTGGCGAAGTTGAAAAACTCTGCCCGCACTTCTACCTTCATGCTTTCTTTCGGGGCGAATTCCTTGTAGATATTCATATCCAGGTTGTGAATGCCATCGGTACGAAGACCGGAGAAATAGCGCGGTGCATCGCCCGGCATCTGGTCTCCGGGATCGGCGAAGCAGTTGACATTCAGGAAAGGGGTTTGATTAATCGCGGCTTGACCATTGCTGATCCCGGTGCCGCCGCCGCACAGCACATTGGGGCGTTGATTGCCGTCGGTCAACCGTGGGTTGGCCATGGGAATCGCGAGTGGTTGGCCTGACTGTTCAGTGACAAGCGTAGAAATCGACCATCCGCCGACCACCGCATCCAAGGCGCGGTTCATATCGCCGCCGATCCACCGGTCGCGGCCGACGGGCAGGTCGACGACCACCGCCATAGCCAGCCGCTGGGGTGTGTCGTTGGCGCTGATTCCGTGCTCCGCCTTCAGATTGTCGAGCTGCTGGGGGTTTCCGTTGTTGAGCGTGCCGACGAATGCGTTCGCTCCCACTGAGGAGTCATCGGTCAGTTTGGAAAACGTGTAGCTTCCCTCGAAACTTATATGATGGGTCGTCCGCTTCTGGAAGCGAACCTGCAAGGAGTTGTACCAAGAAGTGGCCTCGAGCACGGGCAGTCCCTCGAAGTCGCCGTCGAACTGCGGGAACGGCCGCAGCAGGTTTACGAGAGGAAGGGTTGCACCGCCATAGCGGGAGTCAGGCTCGTTGAAGATCGGGGTCCCGGCGGTGGGGCATCCTGTGCCGCTGAACATAGCACAGAATGGATTTGGGACCGTATTCGCCAGATAATTGCTGACACAGCTATCGGCATCGCATGTGGGATCCAAAGCGTGTTGTTGGGCTGAAATTTGCGATAGCAGGGCCGACGAAATGAAATCGCGGTTGCGCGTGCTGGAATACCCTCCCCAGGGGAGATGGGTGCTGCGGTTCGCCGAATAATCGACTCCAACGACTATCTGGCCTGGCAGGAGGCGCTGGACTCCAAGATTCCATTGGTAGAGGTCCGCATTCTGCGCCTGGCTTGTGCCCAAGTCGTTGGCATTGGCGTAGCCCCATTCCGCCAACTGGCCGTACTGTTTTCCCTGGGGACCGGTTAACCCGCTGGGAAAAGGATCGGCTAGCGAGGCAGCGCGCGTATTGAAGTTATCGAGGGTGAAAAACATGGTCGCGCTCTTGCGGAAGGCGGTCCCGGGATACTGAAAATTCGTGGCCACGCTCATGCCGTAATAGACGCCGGCGCCGCCGCGGATGACTGTGTTCGAACTAAGCTGGTAAGCAAAGCCGAGGCGTGGCCCCAGGTTGTTGCGGTCGACCGGCACACTCCTCATGGCAGAGGTGGGGAACAGAGTAATGCCACTCAACTCCCTGGTTCCCAAGCCTGGCGCCTGGGTCAGGCCGCCGCTGGTCAGATCGATGTTTGCGCCACTGGCGCCGGTGAAATCGCTGAACTCGATCCGATTAAGGCGCTCGGTATAAGGCGTGCTCCATTCGTAACGCAGGCCGAGGTTGAGCGTCAGCTTCGAGTTAACCTTCCAGTCGTCCTGAAAATAGAAGCCGGTTTCCTTCGATTTGTTGGCTACGGAGGGATAAATGTTAATCACGCTACTATCGTCGGGATATCCGAATAACAGGCTGGCGAAGGGATTACCCTGTGTACCGCCGTTGGCGCCGCTGTTCGGGATCTGCGAGGTAACATCGTCAGTGAAATTGAGTAACCCGGTCGGGTTGGGAGGCTGAAAGAAGTTGTTGAAGAAAATCCGCTGCTCGCCTCCGAACTTCATGAGATGAGCACCCTTCGCGATGACCAGCTGTGTGGAGTAGCTGTAGAGAGTGTGGGCGAAGTCGGTATTGATACAGCACTGATCGTAGAGGCTGCTCCACGGCGAGGCGCCTGACATCTGAATGGTCGGCATGCGATCGATTGCGTTGCCGTTAGCTTCCAGCAAGGCGGGCAATCCAACGCTGGCGAGGCTGGGAATGCTCGTGGTTTCGGGTTGAGCGGCCCGGTCTACGGCGAAATGATTGGTCCAAATAGTCTTTGAATTCACCGTCCAGGTGTATTCGAGCGCGGCGTTCTGAACGTTGAGTGGACTGCTTTTGATTCCACCGTTGTCTCCGGTGCCATCGCCGCCGTCGCCAAGATCGGTCGGAGTTATGTAGTTGCCGTGCAGCCGGCTATAGCGCCCGTTAATGCGGTGTTTATCTGAGATCTGATGGTCGAGTTTGATATCGAACTGATAATCCGGGCCGTGTGACAAGGTGTTGAGCCGATAGTTGAAGAATTCTCCGGGCTGATTCGGCTGGGGATAGAGATTGATGATGGCTTGTCCAATTTTATCGATCTCATTCGGAGGGATTACGTTCAGAACCCCGTTGGACTGCACCTGTGGCCGGGTCGAGCAGTTGGGACTACAGATAATAGGATCATAAATCGGGTTCGTTGCCCCGGAGAAATCACCGATTCGCTCATTCGAGGTACCAAACGTCCCATTCGTTGGCACCGTGGCCACAATATTAATGGCCTCGTTGTCTCTGACCTTTTCGAAGTCGACAAAGAAAAAGGTGCGGTTTTTCTTGATCGGCCCTCCCAGGGAAAAACCGCCCTGGTCGCGCGCGTGATCTGGCTTCAGGCCCGGGGCGGGGTTAAAAAAATCCCTCGCATCGGTGTTTGAACGCTGCAGAAAGTACCAACCGCTGCCATGAAACGCGTTGGTCCCGCTCTTGAGCACCATATTTACTACGGTGCCGCCGTTGTTGCCGAACTCCGCGGAGAAGCTGTTGTTCTGAACTTTGAACTCCTGGATGATCTCCACCGAGGGCTCGTAGTAGACGTTGCTGGTGGCTCCTTCTCCCTGTTCGGGAGCGCTGATGAGCGCGCCATCCAAGCGCACCTCCGCGGTGGCGTTGCGCTGGCCGTTAGAAACGAAGTTGGTACCCGCGGGATAGTTATCCGAAGTGCCGGATCCAGCGGTCTCGGTGACTCCCCCCGATAAAAAGGTGAGTCCGAAGAAGTTGCGGTTGAACAACGGAATCTCCTTCACGTATTCGTTGGTGATCTCGGTGCCCAGGGTCGGACTCTCGGTGTCAAGCAGCGGCGAGGTGGTGGTGACCTCAACCGTCTGGCTGACGCTGGCGGGCGACAGGGCGAAGTTGAGAGTGGTTTCCTGGTCCACGGCGAAGACAACGTTGGTGCGCTCTGAGGCGCGGAATCCCGGCGCCGTGGCTTTCACCGAGTATGTGGAGGGCCGCAAACCGGTGAAGAAGTATTCACCCTTGTTGTCAGTGACCGTGCGAGAGGAGATGCCGGTACCGGTCTCGGTGATGGTGATCACGGCATTCTGCATCATCGCACCCGCCGCATCGGAAACTGTGCCCCGAAGTTGTGCCCGGTAGCTGCCTTGAGCAGCCAGGAACGAAGGAGAACCGGCAAATATAGACGCTAGGAAAAGCAAAGAAAGAACCGGCTTAGCCAGTCGCATGTGGCCTCCGCAGTCTCAGCCTGAATCTTTTTGCTTACGATGTCAGGTTACGATTTATTACGATTACGATCTTATACTTACCATCGACGGCGGTTGTCAAGGGTAATCTCCGCGGCTGGGGCGAGTTGCACGCGCCGCAGGAAGCTCCAGAAAACTCGATGGATGGCATTCATAATCTGGCTTGTACGCGGGGCGGCAAGTCTGCGATCGTTCGATCGTTCTTACCGCGTTCCGGCGAATTCGGGGGGGTTAGAGCAACTCCAGTTCAATCTTCTTTGTGGCCGAATCCAGTTTCGCGATCCTGAACTTGCGAATCTGCCCGGCGGCGAGGGCTTGCCGCTTGGAGCCGCCAGCGGTTGTGCCGCTCTTCCACCGCGCCTGGAGCATGGAGCCCAGCGATGATAAATCCGCTCTGGACAGGTGCGGCTCCGGCTCCGACTTTGCTTCGTTTTCTGATCCGGTGCTCGTCAGAGAGCACTGGCTATGGATACTCTCGCCCAATTCCACGTTGGCGTTTCCGCCAGAGACTTCGACCACGCGGCCAGTGACCACGTCGCCTTCCTTGTGTTCGGCGATGTATTCATCCAGCCCGCTCGGAAGCAGTTGTTTCATGCTCAGACGCAACTGCCGCTTTTCTGAATCGACTGCGAGCACCTTGGCGTTTACCGTTTGGCCAAGCTTCAAAAGTTCCTGCGGATGGTTGAGGTGCTTCTCAGAACTCATCTCGCTGATGTGAATCATGCCTTCGACACCTTCGACCAGCTGCACGAAGGCGCCGAACCTGGTGATGCTGACGACTGGTCCTTCGACCACCGCGCCGGGCGCAAAACGTTCCGCCGCGTCTGCCCATGGATCTCCCATGGCCTGCTTGAGTCCCAGAGAAATGCGACGCTCGCTCGAGCTCACGCCTAAAATCACGACATCAACGATTTCACCTGGCTTTACCACCGTGCTGGCGCTCTTCAACTTCTTTCCCCATGACATTTCCGAGACGTGGATCAGTCCTTCGATGCCAGCCTCGATTTCCACGAACGCGCCAAAGTCGAGTACGCGCATGACCGTGCCCCGAGCGCGATTTCCGGGTTGATACTTCGCGGACACGGTCTCCCATGGATCGGCTTCGAGCTGCTTCATGCCGACGGAAATGCGGCGCTTCTCGGGATCAATCTTCAGAACCCTAACTTCGATCTCCTGACCGACGGAAAGGACGTCCGCAGGCTTGTTGACCCGCGCTCTGGAAATATCGCTGACGTGCAGCAGGGCGTCGACGCCGCCAATGGTTACGAAGGCGCCGAAATCGGTGAGGCTGCGAACCGTGCCGCGCACGGTTTCTCCTTCCTTGATCTCGGAGTACCGGCGGTCCTGCCTAGCGCGCTCTTCCTCTTCGGCAACGACGCGGCGGTCGACCACCACGTCTTCCTCTGTTTCGTCGAGCTTTGTAATCCTGCAGCGAATTTCCTGATCGACCAATTTTTGCATCTCGGCCGCGTCGCGCGTCCCGCTGCGCGAAGCAGGCAGAAAGGCTCGCACGCCCACATCCACGGTCAGACCTCCCTTTACGACGCCTGTGACGGTGCCGACGATCGTCGCCTTGTCGGCAAAGGCCTTTTGCAGGGAGGCCCAGTCTTTTGGCTGGTCGATCCTGCCGAGAGCGAGTTCGTAGTAACCTTCCGGGTCACAGCCTTTGATGGAGACCACGAGTTTATCCCCGGCGGTCACAGTTTTTCCGGCACTCGCAAACGCTGCCAAAGGAAGGAACCCCTCGGTCTTGAAACCGATATCCACGAGAACCGAATCGATGGTGACGGCAATCACGGTGCCTTCGCGGCCTTTGCCGCCTTCAGACCTGGGCGATTGACTCTGCTCAAACTGGGAGAGAATGTCTTTGAACGACTCATCCGGATCGCCGACTGCACTGGATTTCGTACTGCCGGAGTCGGGAGTGACTGGATTCGACATGGTTCGCGGCCCCAATACGGCGGGGATCCGATTAGGATAACATTGCGCCGCCCGTCACGGCTGCCGTTGACTTGCAGGTTTTCCGGACGTAGGATTCTGCTGCTCCAATCATCCTCCAAGCTTCACGCACTGCTGCGTTGTCGTGCCCTGTAGTGCTCGCATCGTGGAATTGCGGAATGGCGGGGGAGAAAGGAATCGATGAAATGAATGATTTGACCCGGCGGAATTTCATGCGCATAAGCGCGGGCTCGGTGGCGGCCGGAGCCGCGGCAAAGATGACGTTGCTGGAACCCGCTTCATTGTGGGGCAGCGGAGGGGAGGTGGCGGCGAGTGATCGAGTGCGATTTGCCGCGATCGGCACCGGTACACGAGGATGCGAACTGCTGCAAGCATCGCTGGTGGTGCCCGGGGTAGAGTGCGTTGCGGCGTGTGACCTATATGACAGCCGTCACGAGGCGGCGCAGGAGGCCGTGCAAAAAGAAATCCTCACAACGCGCAACTATAGAGAGATTCTGGATCGCAAGGATGTGGACGCGGTGATCGTGGCCGTTCCCGATCATCAGCATCGCCGGGTGGTGGTGGATGCATGCGCCGCGGGCAAGGACGTGTACTGCGAAAAACCAATGTCACACACGGTGGAAGACGGCTTCGCCATGGTCGACGCAGTGCGGAAACACAATCGCATCCTGCAGGTAGGAAGCCAGCGCGTGAGTTCCATTGTCTATGAGAAAGCGCGCGAAATTTATGCTTCGGGGGCACTCGGTGAAGTGTTCTTCATTGAAGGATCGTCGGATCGAAACTCGGCGAGCGGCGCCTGGGTCTATCCCATTCCGCCCGACGCGAGTGAGCAGACGATCGACTGGAAGGCGTTCCTCGAGGGCGCACCCCAACGGGCGTTTGACGCGGCTCGCTTTTTCCGCTGGCGCTGTTTTTCCGACTACGGCGAAGGGCTGGCCGGGGATCTGTTCGTGCATCTGCTCTCAGGGATTTACTTTATCTCGGGAACCAATGAGGCGCCGCAGCGCGCGCAATCCAGCGGCGGATTGTTTCGCTGGAAGGATGGGCGTGATTTTCCGGACTTGATCGAGACGCTGTTCGACTTCCCGAGATTCCGCGTCGTGCTGCGCTGCAATCTGAACAACGCAGGCGGGGAACCGATAAAATTTCACGGCACCCGAGGCACCATGGAAATCAACGGGCAGACTCTGGTATTCACTCCCCAGGATGACGGACCGAAGCCCGAAGAATATTCGCTGAAGGGTTGGCCGGCGCGGCTGCGAAAGCAGTATCAGGCGCAGTGGGCGGCGGAACATCCGCAGCCTGGGCCGCTCGAATACAAGGCGGTGCAGGCGGAGACGTTTACCGCGCCGCCGGGCTATAGCGATGTGTCGGCCCACGAGGCAAACTTCTTTAATGCGGTGCGAAGCCGCAAGCCCACCCTGGAAAACGAAGAGTTTGGCAACCATGCCGCGATCGGTTGCCACCTGGCCAATTACGCTTACTTCAAGAATACGATTGCCACCTGGGATGCGGACGCGAAAAGAATTCGGGGATAGGGAGGAGTTGGCGGTGGATTTTCTGCGGGAAGATGAGCGAATCAAGACGATTTCTGATTGGGGACAAAACCATGCGCCGGATTTCAAGACGAAGTTTTCTGAAAACTGCTTCGGCCTCGGCCGCCTGCGCCGCGTTGTGGACCAACTCGCCGCGCTTGATGGCAAACCCTCTGGGACTGCCGCTCGGGTTGCAACTGTACTCCGTGCGAGACATTCTGCCCAAGGATTACGAAGGAACGCTGCGACAGTTGGCGGCGTTAGGCTATCGCGAAGTGGAAGCCGCAGGCTTCTTCAATCACAGCGCGGGCGAAGTGAAGCAGGCGATGGATCGCGCGGGCCTGCGTTGCGTAAGTGCGCATTACTCGCTGAAGGATCTGCTGCCCAAGGTGGATGAAGTCATACAGTTCGGCAAGGATCTTGGGTCGCAGTATATTGTCTGCGCCGCGCCGATGCTGAAAGATGCATCGCGGGTGAAGGATCCGGGATCTCGCGCGGCGAGGGAATCGATGACGCTAGAGGACTGGCGATGGAACGCCGATCAATTCAATCACATCGGGGAGCGCGCGAATGCGGCCGGCATCCGGTTTGCGTACCACAACCATACGCCGGAGTTCCGTTCGGAAGGTGGTGTCATGTTTTATGACGAACTCATGCGCCTGACGGATCCGTCGAAGGTGACGATGGAGTTGGATTGCGGCTGGGCGGTTGTGGGCGGACAGAATCCCGCAGATTTGCTGACGCGTTATGCCGCGCGCTTTTCCATGCTGCACGTGAAGGACTTCAAGACGACGGGCGCGGCCGCGGCCGGAACGCCCCCGCGCTCAACCGAAATGGGTCGCGGCACGATTGATTATCACGCGATCTTCGAAGCGGCCAAGAAAGCCAAAATCGAGCACGCCTTTGTGGAGCAGGAGGAATTTGACGTGCCCGCGATGGAAGCGCTCAAGATCGACGCCGACTACATGCGCGCATTGACGGTGTAAGATCGTTCAGCGCAGCGCGCTTCGGATCGCCACATCCAGGCCGACCATCAATAGCGCGGAAGCGGGGATCACCAGAAGCGCTTTCTTCAAGCGCCGCGGATCGCCTCCGGCAATAAGGCCAATGACGCGCGAGCTGACGGCAAGGCCTGTCCATCCACAGGTAATCACGAAACCGATGGCAGTGCCGGTCATACGCGGGAAGGCGTCGCCCACGATGGCAAGGGTCGTAGGGAAGACCGGCGCCATGGAAATTCCGGCGAGAAAGACAAGCACCAATGCGACCAGGGGCCGGGTGGTCTGCAGCATCAGAAAGGTGGTTACGGCCATCGCGACCGACCCCACCAGCGTGACCGTGATGGCAGGAATGTGACTGAGGATCGGCAGGATGCCGGCGCGACCGATCAGCATGCCGAGCGCAAATCCCAGCGAGAGGATGTTGAGCGCACGCGATTCGGGAATGCCCTGCGCGATCAGGTGGCGCACCAGCCAGTTCCAGATGCCCACCTCGCAAGTGATGTAGAGAAATAGGAACAAGCCAACCATAAACAGCAGCGGCCGTCCGAGCACGGGAGCAACATCCACCAGCACGAACCGCCCTCCGCCTGTCGGTCCGGGCATTTTCGTGAAGGCCTCAATCAGCAATGTAACGACAGTGAGCCCCGCGATGGTGTAACAGAGGCGCACCCACTTGCGCCGGAAAAGATTGGCGGAGATGAATGGGGTCGCGAGCGCGCCCAGCCCGAAAAAGAGGTTCACCAGATTTAAAGCGGTGGCGCGATGGCTCTCGCTTACGTCACTGACCAGGGAATTCGCGGCGGTGACCAGGACCCCGCCTCCAACCCCGAGCAGAAATAGTAATAGCAGTATGCTGCGAAAACCCGGCGAGCGTGGCAGGGCGAACAGCGCAACCGAGATCAAGGCGAGGCCGAGGAGGAGACCGATTTTCTTGCCTTCGTCATCCAGCAAGGGGCCGACGGTGAGCGATGCGAGGATAAGACCTAAGGCTTGCGCAAAGGCGATGCTGCCATTCTGGCGGGGTGACAGATGGAAGCGATCGGAGAGCTCGGGGAGGATCGTGCCCAGCGTCGCGGCGATCATCCCGTAAACAAAGATGGCGATAATTGCGGCGAATATCAGCACGCGACGCTCCTCTCAACTTCAGGTTTCAAGTGGCGGAACCGGGTGCGGGGACCTCGACCCAGCTTCGCGTCCGGTGACTCTCGAGAACGGCATCGAGGATGATCAACTGCCGCAGTCCGTCGGAGAACTCGGGATACTCAGGTGTTGCGCCGGTGGCCGCGATCGAGCCGTAGAAACGGCGGAAGAGTTGCTTGAAAGTGTCGTCGTAGCCCTCGCTGTGGCCGCCGGGAAGATCGGCATAGCTTCGGGCACCGGGCTTGAGCAAAGACGGATCTTTCAGCAATAGCTGATTGCTGGTATCGCGGTGCCCCGCCCAAAGTTCATCTGGGCGCTCCTGATCCCAAGCGACTGAAGATCGTGTGCCGTAGATCTCGAGACTGAGGCGGTTCTTGCGCCCGGCAGAGACTTGACTGGCGACGAGGCCGCCGCGCGTGCGCTTGCCCATGCGGAAAATGACGGCGCCAAAGTCTTCGGTATCAACCGCGGTTTCGACGTAGTCTTCCGCGCTCGATAGTGTATTGGCAAAGGTTTCGACTGGGCCTTTCGGTTGCTTGCGTTTCGGGTGAAAAGTCTGGAGATCGGCGCAGAGCGAGCTGACCCGCAGTCCGGTCACGTGCTCGGCCATATCGAACCAGTGCGATCCGATATCCGCCATGCATCGCGAAGGGCCGCCGGATTTGGATTCAACGCGCCAGTTCCAGTCCGTGTCGTAAAGCAGCCAATCCTGCGAATATGTGCCCTGTACGACGAGAATTTCGCCCAGGTCGCCGGCTTCCCGCAGCGAGCGCATCTGCTGCACCATCGGATAGTAGCGGAGGTTGTGGCAGACGCAGTTGTGCAGTCCATGGCGCGCGGCGAGGGAAACCAGCTCTTCGCCTTCCGCCACGCCCGTGGCCAGCGGCTTTTCGCAGAGCACATGCTTGCCCGCCTGCAGCGCATTCTTGGCCATGGACAAATGCTGCGCGTTCGGGGTGCAGATGTGAACCGCATCGATCGCTGGATCGCGCAGGACTTCACCGTAGTCAGTCGCAATCGTGGGAATGGAAAACCCCGCGCCCAGCCCTCCCGCCGCATCCGCGTTTCTACCGGCGATTGCAACCGCTTCGACGAATTCAACGCGCCTTAGCGCTTCGAGATGCACGCGTCCCATGAAGCCGGTGCCGAAGATTGCGGTTCTGATCGTTTTCATTTGCTTGTTATCTTCTCACCCAGGCCACGATCCTAGACCCACCAGGCCGCGGCGGGTTGCTCGCGGATTACAAGGCCGTTCAGAAAGTCGGCCGCCTTGGTCAATCCTTCTTCCGGCGAGAGCAGGCTGTCTTCGTGCTCGATCGAGAGTACGTTATCGTAACCAAACATGCGCAGCGTGGAGATAAATTCGCTCCACCATCCGGCGTCATGGCCGTAACCGCAGGTGCGGAAGATCCATCCACGGTTTCGCTCTTCGGTGTAAGGCTTGGTGTCGAGAACGCCGGTGAGCGACAGGTTGGCGGGATAGAGTTGCGTATCCTTGGCGTGGACGTGAAAGATCGAGTCTTTGAGTGCGCGGACCGCGGCGATGGGATCGATGCTCTGCCAGAACAGATGGCTGGGATCGAAGTTGCAACCTACGCTGGGTCCGGCGATGGAGCGCAGCCTGAGCATGGTTTCAGGACTGTAGACGACAAACCCGGGATGCATTTCAATCGCGATTTTCACGCCATGATCGGCGGCGAACTTCGCGTGCTCGATCCAGTGGGGCGCGACCACTCCGTTCCACTGCCAGTCGAGCACCTTGAGATAGTCGGGAGGCCACGGGCACGTCACCCAGTTCGGAGCAGTGGCATGCGGCGAATCGCCAGGGCATCCAGAGAAGTCGATGACCACTGGGATGCCCAGCTTTTCGGCGAGCAGAATGGTTTCGCGGCTTACTTCGCGATCATGTTGCGCGCGGGCCGGGTCGGGATGCAACGCGTTGCCGTGGCAACTCAAGGCGCTGATGGTCGCTTCGTGATCGCTTAGAACCTTCTGAAACTCGACGAGGGCTGCGGCGTCTTCGAGCATCGAAAGCTTGCAGTGTGCGTCGCCGGGATAATTGCCGGTTCCGAGTTCAACCGTATTGATATGCAGCGCCCGAAGTTTCTGGAGAACCGTGGGCAAAGGAAGCTGCGACAGCAGGGGCGTAAACACTCCGACGCGCATAAAGCTCCCGAACCTCCAACGGAAAGGTAGGGCGGTGGGGAAGAATTGTCAATCGAACGGGTTGACGGGTCATGGTGCGGTTCGACTCTGGGGAGTTTGGATGTGCGCGAGATCCTTCGCCCCGCTGGTGAAAGCACGGGATGACGCCCCGAGAGAGGATCCAGACGAAATCCCGCGATCTGCACCACCACCGACTGGAGGAATGACTTTGAGCGCGGCTACCCGTCGCTTCAGGCCCTCCCGCGGAACTGGATGATCCTACGGCGATCGCGTTTTGAGGGCCTGCCTTCCGGTAACTCCTCGAATTGCTTCATTGCCTTGCGCTCGGCCGTCGCCTTCAGGCGCAACTCCCGGCTTGAATCTGTCTCACGGTATAGCGTCTGGGCCACCGAGGCCGGGCCGCGCACCTCGCTGAGAAGCAGCACTTCGACCTGAAAGTCGCCTCCGTCGTTGGTCACACGCAACATGTCTCCCACGCGGACCTCGCGCGCAGCCTTGGCGGGCTGTCCGTTGGAGTGAACCCGGCCGAGGCCACAGGCCCGCGCCGCCAGCGCTCGCGTCTTGAAGAATCTTGCGGCCCACAGCCACTTGTCGATTCGCACCGCGGTCATAGTCGATTTTCCCAAACGTGAAGAGGGTTTTTCTCAGAGAGCGCAGCTTCTCTAAAGCAAGCCTGTTTAAACCAAGATCACTTAAACCAATGATATGCGATGCTCAGTTGCAATCCATTGAATTCAGGATTCTGCACGCCGAGATTTGCGTTTGAGATATGCGACCATCGGCAGCCGATGTCAAGGGCTTGCCGTCCTCGCGTCCAGAGGTAGATTCCCCCGCCGCCTTTCGGCGTGAAGTTGAAGCTCGATGTATTCCCCGGGGGCAGATTGGCGGTTGTGATCAATGCGCCTCCGGCCAATTCGATGTAGGGCGAAATACGAGTTGTATGGAGAGCGAAGTTCCAACGCAGGATCACCGGATCGAATCCCCCGCCATGAATTCGCTGATTTCCGTAGGTTTCGAAGACTGGGACCAAATCGAACCCATACTCGAGATTGCCGCGCCGCCAGCCGCTTCCCAGTTGCCGGGTAATCACCCGGCCCGCGAACACCCCGGCCGACCAGATCTGTGCCTGCGAAAAAGAGTTGGCGGTCTCTTCTCCAGTTTCTGCTGCGGCCCAGACGCTGAAGTCCCAACGTCCTTTCTGCGCGGCCGCCGGGAGGTCTTGAGCAAAGCCCGGGCAGGATGCGAACAGAAAAAGCAGGCTCACGATCTCAAGGAAAACTGTCGCCGTCGGGGTTTGTGGTTTGCTAAGGGCTGGCGGATAGATGAGGGAGGAGGTCTGCATGCAGGTGATCGAAAGAATCGCTAAAAACGTACGGCAAATCCGGAAGACGCGCGGACGTTGTACCTTTTAAAATCAGGCGATCCGGTCTTGAGCTCGTCCACCTGATTGCGCCAGCTCAGCAGGTGCAGAAGCCGGAAATCGATTCCGACGCCCAAATCCTCGGCAAAGGTTGTGTCCGACATGAACCCCGCGGAAGTGTTTCCGTGTTCGCGCACCGCTCCGAACAATACGTTCGCATAGGGCCGAAAGCGTGCAATGGAAGCCCCACCTCGGATGCCGAACAAAAAATTATTCTGGCCCGCGCCGCCATACTCTTTGCTGAAATCGGCGACCACCCCAAAATAATGGAGGTACATTTTCTCGATCGAGGTGTTCCAGCCGCCTAGATTTGAGCTGACACTGGAAAGTGGATCACAGGTGGTCGAGGCTGTAGAAGCAACAACTTCGCAGTGAGACGGTCCGAGGTGCGAGTATCCGATAAACACGTTGCCATGGTTGGGAAGAGGAACTTGAGGCGCCTCGTTGCGGGAGACGGCGGCCGCGGCGCTTTTCTGTTCCACAAAAAACCTTTCGCCAGAGGCGTCGCGGGGGCGGTACCAGGGACGATTGCCATGAAGGATGTTGGCTCCGCCGCGAATCGGACTGGTAGCGGAACGTACGAAATCAATCAGAAACCGGTTGCGGGTGCGCTCCTCGAAAGGTTCTGCAATTTTTTTATCCAAAATATCCTCGGCCAGCATCCAGCCCAACCCGCCGACCGGGGTCATGACGATGTTAACCTTCCCCACCCCGGAATAGCAGGTCTTGGTGTTGCACGGGAATGAACCGTTCGCGTTCCACGGCGCACGATCCTTCGATCCGTATTTTTCCACAGTCGGCTCGCTGAGCAATCCAATGCTCCACTGCGTGCTGTAAACCGTATTCCAGACCGTAGCTTTAAGCCGGCTTCGCCAGTAGGCTTTGGTGTTGGAGAATTCGAGGTTTCGGCTCTTGGGATCGTTCTGGATCTGGATATAGCTGGTCAGCGCTCCTTGAATGGGATGGCCAAGGTAGTTGTATGAAGGATTTTCGCCAGCGCTCCATCCGGCATGCCACCACGAGGTAAGAGACTGCATGTAATCCCGCCAATAGTGATTGAATGGTATGCCATTTTCAGATACCACCCACCGGAAGTCGGTGTGCACCACGTAGGCCTGTTCGATCACAAGAAAAGTGAATGACTCAGTCAAAGCCCGGCGCCAGTGAAAACCCTCCTTTTCGGACTCCGAGGAGGTACTGACGGCGTCAACATCATCGCCTGCCAACAGCGGAAAGGCCGTAAGGGAAACGTGAGCTGGCAGTGCGCTATGGTTGAAGGGATTTGCCGCCAAAGGGCTGGGAGAGCCGACGACAGATGAGGGGGCATCGACCCATGCCGGGCACGGGTCAATAACGTTGTCCGGCGAGTCAAGGGCAGCCGAGTCGACAGCTTTGTTGGTTGAGTCGCAGCGAGGCGGCGCGGCCTGGCCAAAGCCGCCAGCAGATAGGAACAGGAAAAGAACCAGCAGAATAATGCCGAAGCTCATGACCGCGTACAAAGCAGCGATCATAGCATGCGCAGCTGTTGAAATCTTAGAACTGTCGCTGCCTCGCTCTCTTGAGAATCACTCAAGGAACAGCAAAACTGCAGTGATTCAAAACACTCCCTGACCAGACGAGAGAACGAAATTATTAGTACGCATTCTTGCTGCTGAAAAAGCGCACTAACGTCATGGTGATGATCTGCAGGTCAAAGGTCAGACTCCAGTTTCGCAGATAGTAGAGGTCGTACTCAACCCGCTTCGCAATGGAGGTGTCGCCACGCCAGCCGTTCACCTGCGCCCACCCGGTGATGCCGGCTTTGAACATGTGACGGGCGTTGTAACGATCGAACTCCTCGAGAAACCGTTCGACAAAATAAGGCCGCTCGGGACGGGGCCCGACGATGCTCATGTCGCCGCGCAACACGTTGAGAAACTGCGGCAATTCATCGAGGTTCGTCCGGCGCAAAAAAGCGCCCACTGGAGTTCGCCGAGGATCGTTGTCGCAGGTCCAGCGCGTATCTCCTTCTTCGCGGCTGCCCACCCTCATGGTGCGGAACTTGAACATGCGAAAAACTCGTCCGTTGAGGCCCACCCTGTCCTGGGCAAATAATACGGGACCGCGCCCCTCGAGTACGATTGCCAGCGCGATGAGCAGCGTCAGTGGGAGCGTCAGCAGCAGAACCAGAATCGAAAAGGCCACATCGAAGATGCGCTTCTGGAAAAGGTAGGGTCCGGTCTCCGCCAGAGTTGGCCGAAGATCGAGCATATGGATCCCGCCCAAATCGATGAGGCGGTCGCGGAGAATGACCCCTTCGCCCAGGTCGATGACCACGCGAGTCGGAACGCAGAGCTTCTCCAGGGTCGGCGCGATTTTCTGGACATCGATCAAGCGGGCGGCCGGCAAAGCGATAATAATGTCGTTAATCGAGTTCCCATTGGAAAATGTGGGGATCTGATCCATCTCGTAAACCGGGCCCTCGACTGCAATCTCCTGTTCGGGAAGGCGCAGAAAGCCGACAATTCTGCAGGGCAGCACTTCTCCATGCAGAAGCGATGTGCCAACCCGGCGAGCGAAACGATCCGTTCCTACAATCAGAATCTTGACTTCGTTTCTTCCGTCCTTGCGCAGGAGCTCCAGAACGACTCTGAAGATGACGCGGGTGATGGTTGCCAGGACGAAGAGCGCGACCGCGCTGATGCCGATGACGATGCGAGAGTAGCTGGCCTGCCGGTAGAGAAATCCAGCCGCCATCACTACCGCGTAGGTGAAGGCCAAAGCTTCCAGCAATCTTCGGCTCTTTCCCCCGGGAGCATACAATTGCTCTACATTCCATAGCTCCGATTCTTCGGCGGCAATGGCCCATACGATCGTGGTAAGCAGGAGAATACCCCAGTACGAAGGCAAGCCCGTCGGTGCGGTTCGCCAGAGCAGGAAGTTAAAACCGAAGCGAACCTTGACGGAGATGAAGTAAGCGCACGCCGGCAACAACAACGTAACAATTCTCAAATACATTCGTGCAAAACTAAGGCGGCTGCGAATCATTTGTAGGCTCCGAGTCCTACCCCCTCGACCAACTACTCAACTTTCCTTTTTGGGTTTTGTCTGCCCTACTCATATGCCCGTAAGTGTCCCGATGTCAAGGGGTTTTAGCTCACAGGAAATCCTGTAGACAATCTAAACCCCTCCCACTCAATCGAATCCATCGCGACTTCGTCATTCTCATCTTGCCCCCAGCGTCCTCAGGTTACCCCTTGTTACCAATTTGACCCACTCGAAATGGCGCCACGCTCACGGCCGCTTTGCCGCGGAATTCGACTGTGGGAACAACTTTCGGGGCTCAAACAGAATCTCCACCCCCGCGGTTACGTTTTTCGCGATGTTCGGCTGAATCACTGGGAAAAGCCAGCGCTCCTGCTGCACCCAGGCAGAAAGGCCCAGATTGGAACGCACCCAGTAATCGCTGGACACCCCAAAGTCGGTCAGCGTTCCACCCGAGGGGATAAACTGCGGACTGACTTTCTGGTGCCTGAAGTTGAACTGCACCTTGCTCTTTGGGTTCACCCAGTAGGTCGCCCAAGCCTCGGCGCCTTGGCCTTCCCGGCCAATCCAGCTTCCAATCAAATTCCCGTTATTCGTATAGCCACTTTTGAAGCGGGAGTTGCTGTAGAAAAAACCATCTTCGACGGTTTTCCCGCCTCCAGGCGGGTCGGTGTAAACGCCTTCAACCCTTAGGTCGAGTTTAGAAATTCCAGGCACTTTTGCCAGGTGCAGGCCGGAGGTCATGGCCGTCTTATTCCACGCAAACCACGGGTTCGGCTCGTCATCCGTAAACGCATCGGCATAGAATGTCAGCCCTCCCAGTTGCGGGATTCGATAGGCAAAGTCGAAGCCGCCGCGGCGGTCGCCGGGGTCGCTCGATGTTCCCGGAGGCCCGTT
>Ga0302325_10011676_pt1 | contig 18902 bp, 23 predicted proteins | sample Palsa_T0_2_FD_201948 | JGI IMG/M metagenome (GOLD analysis project Ga0302325, IMG submission 201948) | Peat permafrost microbial communities from Stordalen Mire near Abisko, Sweden - Palsa_T0_2 | ecosystem: Environmental > Terrestrial > Soil > Palsa > Peat permafrost | place: Sweden: Abisko...
CAAGTCCCGGTCATAAGTCTCAGACCACAGGTGAAATCCCGTAACCGCATTGATGAGCTGCGCGGTGATACGCACGGTGTTGCCCGAACGCCTCACACTGCCCTCGAGTATGGCGCCCACATTCAGCCTGTGCGCCACGGTGGCAATGTCCGGGTGCTCACCCTGAAAGGAGAAGGACGAGGTGCGGGCCGCGACCTGTAGCTCGTTGACGCGCGCAAGCGAGTTGAGGATCTCTTCCGTCAATCCATCCGAGAAATACTCCTGCTCTTTGTCTCCGCTCATGTTCACAAAGGGCAGCACCGCAATCGAATGCGGTGGCGGGGCGAAGGCGGTGGGGGTCGGGCCCGCGCGGGCAGCCGTCTCTGGCATGGCGTGTTTGAGGATCCAGAACTTATTGGCGAGTAAGTAAGCGAGCGCCGCGAGGACAACGATAGCGACTGCCGCGAGCAGTACCGGCTTTGACCGCCGGGATGCGCGCACCGGCCTCCTGAGTCCCGGTGCGGCCGCGGACACTGCACTTACTGGCGCTTCAGTGGCTGTCGACACTTCGGATGACAGCAACCGACGTACGCGCTCGATGAATGCTGGCGATGTCTGCCCGTCGGGCAGGCGCGACCATTGCACTTCCCGGAACCGCTCCGGCACGCGTTCATCACCATCATGCGTGTCGTCGATCACGACCGGCAGCAGGAAGGCCATTTCGGCATCCATGAGGTGAGAGCGATCAACCGCCAGCTTCCATTCAAGACGGAAGTACCCCTCGCGCCGATCGTGCGTGGCGTGCGAGATGACCGGAATGAACAGCGCGCAGGTCTTGATCTGCTTGCGGATCGACTGGTCCCAGGCGTCGCCGCCCCGCAGTTCGCTTTGGTCGAACCAAACCTCGATGCCAGCCGCGCGCAGGGCCTCGCAAATCTTTTGGGCCGCCTCCGCATCCTGGGAGGCGTAGCTCAGAAAAACCGCCTTGGCCGAGTCGCTCATGGAGCACGCATCGCGGGCGGTTTCTGAAGATTTATTGGTGCAGCGCGGTCGGCCATGCGCGGGCTTTTTGTTGGCGTTCCCAACAGCCTACCTCAAGCCGTGAAGGTCCGCTTTCGGGCGACTATTTCGGGGTCGTCACGGGCTGGTTTTGGCCGGTTGGCAACCAATAGATCGGTCGCGCTCAGGCCGGTTTTCGCATCGCGTCCAGCGCCGCTCGGGCAAGAAATCCCGACCGCGTCTCGCCTTGCTTACGCGCATGAGCATCCACTGCGCGAAGAATCCGTTGCGGCAAAGTAATGTTGACCCTGGCGGCCTTATCTCCGAGTTCGCTGATGTCGACGTCTACGATCGCCCAGGTCCAGCCGCGATAGCCGCGCTTGTTTCGCAACTGCTGGATGTTAGACGGCTTTGGAAAGGATTGGCCGTCGTCCAGTAGACCTTCCAGATGAAGCAGAATCGCCTCCCGTGCGTTGCTTAGCGCCTCATCTAGGGTATCTCCTGCCGAAAAGCAGCCTGGCAAATCAGGTACTACGACACCGTAGGCGTGTTTGGAATCGCCCGCCTCAATTGCTATGGGATATCGCATTAAATAAACCTCACCTCAGACCGGCCTGTTTTCGAATAGCTCGCACTAAGCCCTCCCCCAGATCCTTTTTCGGATGCGGCACCGTTACAGTAACCCGGCTTCGTCGGATGCACGAACTGGTGGTGGCTGCCACGAGTTCGCTGAAGTTGCCAGCCATCCGCGGATAGGAGCTTGATTAGCTCGCGACTCTGCATCGTGTGTATTATACACATCATGCATGGCTTTATCGAATGAGCGCCTCTCGACCCGTCAATTCGGGATCCGAAGTGGTCCCATTGGACGGTCAGCGGCTTTCGCCGCCGACCGGCGTCCTCTGACTACACCTCGGTCTGTTCCGCCATTTCAAGGGCATCGTCAACCTCAATGCCGATCACCTTTTCCCATTTGAAGTGTGAGGATTTTCTGTTTCCAAGCCGAATACACCGCAATACGTCAAAGGTGACGGTAATTGACCCCTTGGAGACTGTGGCGACGGTCCGCTTTCGGGCAGCTCGATGGCCGTCACAACTCAGCGCGTGTCGAAGTGTTTGCCGGAGAAATCTCTACTGTGGTGGAAAGTTTAATTCCCGCATTACTTCCTGGAAGCGCGGCTCGTTGCGCAGAGGATCGATGAGTGGATCAGTCTTCAAATAGATCAGACCGGGATCGCCCAGGCGTCGAGCCTTTTCGAGCCATTCGAGTGCGGCCGCGCGCTCACCCCATTGCGCGTGAATCTGAACATACTGATACGCGGTGGAGTCCCCGGCCCGGTGAACGAGCCGCGCCAGCGCTGCTGCGGCCGCGTCATGACGTCCGAGCCGGTGATAGATGACCGCCTGGCACACCCAACTCTCGTAGTAGTCTGGCTTCGCTTCGCACGAAGACTGTGCCTGCGTGAGATCGCCGGACAGGAAATACGACAGACCACGCCGCGCGTAGGCTTCCGCCGAGTGCTCGGGGTCCATCGCGATCGAGTCCTGATAGGCCGCAATTGCCTCCTGGTAACGATGCGCGGCGCGCAAAGTGTCGCCGAGTGCCCGACGACTGAGCGGATTCAGGGGGTCAAGTGACACGCCGCGCCGTGCGGCGGCGATGCCCGCATCGACGTGACCCAGCCAGCCCGCCAGGCGGCTGCATTCGTACAGCGCCCGGTCGTTGTTCGGGGCCACGGCGAGTGCGCGCGCGCAGGCTGCATCAGCGGCGGCAAACTCCAGACGACCCGACTCAAGCGAGCTCAGGGCGACATGTCCCTCCGCCAGGGTGGGAGCTAACGCAATAGCACGCTGCGCGTCTGTGCGGACTCCGGCGTCTATCCCCGGGTGAATCCAGTCTCCGCTGTAGTGACTTGCGCACTCCCAGACGATCAAGGAGCGGCTGGCGTATGCCAGGGCATAATCGGAGTCGAGCCGTATCGCCTCGGTAAAGGCATCGATGGGCGCGCGGCATTCCTCCCTCGTGGTAGCCGTGCGCGCCAGTTTCAGGCCGCGCAGGTACGCATCGAAGGCAGCGGGATTCCGCGTGCCACCGAGTTCGATTTTTGCGGAAACATCGCCGAGCAGAGTGACCTTGAGCGCCTCGGCGACGGCCGTGGCGATCTCGGTCTGCAGCTGCAGCACATCCCCTAAGTCCCGGTCGTAGGTCTTCGACCACAGGTGAAAGCCTGTGACGGCGTTGATGAGCTGCGCAGTGATGCGGACTGTGTGGCCGGAGCGACGCACGCTGCCTTCGAGGATGGCCCCGACGTTGAGCCTGTGGGCGATCGTGCCAAGGTCAATGTCCTTTCCCTGGAAGGAGAAAGCCGACGTCCGGGCTGCGACTTGCAGCCCGTTAATCTCAGCCAGGGAATTGAGGAGCTCTTCAGTAAGTCCCTCGGAGAAGTACTCCTGCTCCTTGTCCCCGCTCATGTTGATGAACGGCAGTACCGCAACCGAGTGCGGCGGGGGGTTGAAGGTAGCCACAGTCGCTGCAGGCGAGCCTCCTTTTGAGGCCGAGTCGTCCGCCGGCTTAGCTACAACACCAGTTCCATGCTTCGAGAGCCAGAACCTATCGGCGACGAAGTAAGCGAGTCCCAGGGCAACCACGCCGCTCACGGCCCATAACGCAACCCTGGCTACCCGGTGCGGGCCATTCGTTGTCGCGGATATCTGCGCACTCCTGTATTCAGGAGGTGCCGTGGCAGTAGGCAGTGCAGACGAGGGAACCGGCGTTATAAGCCCCCGGATCCGCTCTACGAACGCGGAAGATGCTATTCCACCCGGCAGCCGTGTCCATTGGACGTGCCGGAATGCGTCCGGAACATCGGCTTTCGCTTCGGGTGTCGAATCGATGACTATTGGGACAAGAAATGCGACGCGTTCGGACAAGTCGTGTGTCCGGTCTACCGCCAGCTTCCATTCGCGCCTGAAATAGCCCTCTACTCGCGCTTCCGCGTTTGCCGAGACAATCGGCATGAACAGTCGACAGTCGTGGATCTGCTGTCTGATCTGTCGATCCCAAACGTCCCCGCCGCGTAGCTCGCTCTGATCGAACCAAACCTCAATGCCCGCTGCGCGCAACGCATCGCAAATGCGCTTAGCAGCCTCCGCGTCCTGTGAGGCGTAGCTCAAAAATACGGCGTGTGAAATCGCGCTCACGGTGCGCAGCCACCCTCGACCATGTCGAGCATCCCCCCTACAAGCCCGAATGGTCGCGGATGCCCAGGGGGTTGGCAACCAGACGGGTTCGCCGCCCGGACTGTCTGCTTACGGGCGGCAATTTCATGTAACTGGAGGACCGGTTTTGGGCCGTTCTGAGACCTTCCACCCGGGCTGCCTGCACTAGGTTCGCGAACCGCACGCGGGACTAGAGCCGCCTTGCGGATCGCTGCTCAAATATCTATGATATACAAATACTCGGTATATCTTATGGTGATTCATGCGCGTAGCGAAGTGGGGAAACAGCCTGGCCGTCCGGCTTCCCGACGCGGTCGTGAAGGCGTTGAAGCTGAAGACGGGAGACCAAATCGAAATCGTGGCAACCGGAGCACGGCGGTTTGAGGTCGGGCGCGATCGCAGCCGGGAGCGGGCACTGGAGCGGCTGCGCACGCTGAAAAAGCCGCTACCCAAGGGTTTCCGTTTCGACCGAGATGAGGCCAATGCCCGATGATCGGTTCTTCGACACCAACATCCTGATATACGCCTTCGCAGCTGGCGACCACCGCAGCGCCCGGGCAGAAGCGCTGATGGCCGAAGGGGGGGTGATCGGTGTGCAGGTGCTCAACGAATTCACCAGCGTCGTTCGCCGTAAGCTGAGCTGGGATTGGCCTCAGGTCGACGCAGCACTCGAAGTTATCGCTGAACTGATGGGGCCTGCACGCCCCCTCACGACCGACATCCATGCTCACGCAATAAAGCTAGCTCGGGGCAGCACGCTGTCGTTCTACGATGCACTCGTTATCGCAGCAGCCGCCGATGCGGGTTGCCGCGTGCTGCTCAGTGAAGATCTGCAGCACGGCCGGAAATTCGGCGGCCTGACGGTTCAGAATCCGTTTCTTGAGGAGACGTAAAGGAGACAAGCATTTTCAGGAGCCGGACCTTTACGCATCGCACGGCGGCGCTGAGCTGCGCAAAGCACCGCGAAGTCGCACTCGAAGATCCAGCGGCGCTGACTCGCCTGCGCCACGGCGCACCGACGCTCGCAGAGCTGATCCGCTAGTAGATTGACGCCTTCGAAACCATTTCGCGCTGGCAACGAAGCAAGCAGGCCCATCTGGATCCAGCATCTATTTGCGCAGCAGCGCACCATCCGATCGCTTCCGCAATGGTTGCGCCGCGCGCCTAAGATTCGGCAGTCACGATTTCACCTGCGACGGTCCCAATGGCTGCGCCGCAGAATTCCTTGGCGGCGTGGCCACGAATGACCCACTTCCGGTCCATGCCGAGACAGCGGCTCAACGTAGCCGTGAATGCGTGAAGCTCGTCTCAGTTCGGCCAACTAGATCGCGACAGGAACGGCAACTCGAACCATGTTAGGCGATTACTGACTCGAGGCTCTCCCGTGTCCCTTATCCGCGTGATTTACGCAAGCTTGGCTACACGTGCGGTTCGCGAATATGAGATTCCCGCCATTCAACGTTTGAGCCAATCGAAGCGGCAAACGTTCTCGGCGAGAACGATGTCTTCAATCTGGCCTCGTGCGTTACACGGCTGAATTCAGGCCGTGCCAAGACGCTGCTTGCCGCAATCAGCAAGGGCCCCTGGCAGCCTCCCAATCGGATGTACCGTGCGCTTGGCCGTACCACTTGGTGTGCGGGAAAAGCCAGAACCGACCGCTCGAGAGCATCGCCTCCAGATCGACGCCAGCAGTGTGCCGGCAAGCGTCAATTAGTCTGTCCGTCATGCGGACACGCCGCACTCGACGAATTCAGCTTGGTATCAGTGAGGACAACATTTCTGGTTGGTCTGGCAGTTACAACCTGCGGATCCTTCTACTCGAGCAATGGCATCAACATCCGAGTTTTCAGACTCAGCGCCGATAGATCGGCAGCGCCTTGACAGGGTATGCACGGACGCGTCAACAGCACTTCGGAGAATCTATTGAGAGCCGCCATACGGTCCCCGTCACGCGCGGATTCACTTTTTACATCGTACGTCGCTCTGGCCAATGGCCTAATTTCCGATTTGAATGGGATTTGCCTGCTCGACGGCAAATTTAAAGCGTGCGGTCAATCCGGCGATTTGACTGCCGAACCCCTCACAAAATGGGTGCTCTCATTGGGCTGGAGTAATCTGAACACCCGCGAGCCAGCTGCGCGTACACAGGGGTCAGGCCGGTGGTGCGCTGCGATACCCCTGGAGCAAACGGACGGTACACTGCTCGGCGTTTTCTGTGCCTCTCAAACCCTCGCAAATCCACCTACGCAGCCGTCGCGCTTCGCCAGCACATTGAGCCTACGCCTCAGACCACTACTGGACTGCATCCATCGAGATTTCGCGACCGCGATTCCGACGCGGACAAAGGTACAAATGCTCACGGAGCGCACCGCGGAACTCGAATGGCTTTTCAAAGTCACCAGCAAGCTCAAGGGTGCCGTCGATGACAAACGTGTCGTCGAAGAGTTACTCGCCGCGGCCACCGAACGATTGCGAAGTGCACTGGGGATCCTATGTATTCCCGATAAGCATCTCACGATCAAACACGAAGTTGAAAAAGGAGCATGCGCAAGTCTTCTCGAGGCGTGGTCGCGTACACAACAGCATCTAATCACGTGGGTGCAGAGGCAAAATCGCCCGCTTGTAATCAATGGTGTGGGACGTCAAGGCAAGAATCTCCCGCGGTGTAAGGTCCTGTGCGTGCCCGTCGTTCAAGAGCCTGACCGCGTCATAGGGGTATTGGCATTTTATAACTCGCCGCAGTCGCCCGACTATTTGAGCCGTCAAATATTTCTGGCCCAGCATATCGGGCGTCAGGCGGCCAGCATCGTGGAAGCACAGTTTGATCTGATGACCGGCCTGTACACACGCAGTGGATTGGATCAGATGTTTTCCGGGCTTCTTGGGGAAATGGATTTTTCTGAGCACAGCGTAATCTACCTAGACATCGATCACATGCGTGTCGTCAATGAACTTCACGGCTTTGAATTGGGCAACGAGCTCATCGTACGCGTCGCGGACTTGTTATCGACTACGGTATTGCCACAGGGCGCCCTGGCATGCCGTATCTCAGGGGATCGATTTGCCATCGTTCTCCAACATTCCACATCCGCTCGAGCGGTAGAGGTCGCTGAAGGCTTGCAAGCGGCGGCGTCGGGAATTGTGATCGGCCCAGCCGAGGACGTGTTCGATGTGTCAATCAGCTGCGGCGTCTCCGCCTTGCTGCCGTTGCCGGATGGACTGGCGCGCGCTATTGCCGCAGCGGAGATCGCCTGCAAGTCTGCCAAGAATCACGGCCGCAATCGGGTCGAACTATACGCTTTTGAAGATACTAGCATGATGCGTCGACATAGCGACGCGTTGGCTGTGGGTCGACTGCGCTCAGCTCTGAAAGCCGATCGGCTGCTATTACACGCGCAGCGCATCGTGCCTTTGCAAGATCCGAGCTTGCCGGAAGGCTACGAACTACTTCTGCGGCTGCGCGAGGAAGACGGAAGCGTGGTCGCACCGGGTCCTATGATTGAGGCGGCGCAGCGTTATCAGCTGTTGCCATCGATCGATCGCTGGGTTACCGAGCGTGCGATGCAGATGTTGGCGCCTTACCGTGGAATGCTCCAGACTCGTGGTATAGGAATCTCTATCAATGTGTCGGGTCAATCCATTGGTGATGAAACTTTCATTAAGTCATTTACGCAATTTCTGAAAGACGCTGGGCTGCCGCGCAGTTGTATCAGCGTCGAGCTAACTGAACAAGCAGCCATCACGAATCTCGTTAACGCCACCAGAATGGTCGGTATTTTAACCGGGTTGGGCTGTGGCTTTGCTCTTGATGACTTCGGCACGGGCGCCAACTCTCTGATGTATCTGAAGACCCTGCAAGTGAGTCGAGTCAAGATCGATGGCAGTTTCATACGAGATGTTCTGACGGATCGCAATTCCCATGCTACGGTTAAAGCGATCGTTGAACTGGCCAAAGGGCTCGGCATCGAAACCGTGGCCGAATATGTAGAAACCGCCGCAATTGCGGAGCATGTACGCCTGCTGGGAGTTGACTACGCCCAAGGATATGCGTACGGAAGGCCTGAGCCGCTCGGCGACGTATTGGAGAGCCTTTCGCACGATGAGTCGCAGCGTTTGCATAGGCTATTTCTAGAAACCTGAGGTCGATCTTGAGATCGGGCTGGCCCTCACGAGACCACGGCTAAAAAGTCAGCCTCAAGTTAATCCGCCAATCCCATAACGAATGCCAAGGCGCGTTACATCGTAACGCGTTACGGCCACGAGGCACGCTGGTACGACCTACAAGCGGACGCTCGAAAGATCCGCAGCTATCGGGACCGCTTGCGGGCCTGCTTTACGCAACGTCGTGCGGCGGCGCGGCCTTTGACCGCGAGGATGCGGTATTGCTCGCGACTTAGTCGATGATAGTTTACAAAAAATTCCTCGAGTTCCTTCTCGAAGCGTCTGCCGAGATCGTCGATCCGCTTAACGTGGGCATAGCTGTGGTTTTCGTCTTCGATCGCGACTACGCGATCGTTGCGCTCGGTTTGCTTCTTACTGCCCTGTTCGCCTTCGATCACGCCAATAATCCTGCACGTCAACTTGCATCCTGGAAATGCCGGTTCATCCATCAGCACCAATACATCGAGAGGATCGCCGTCCCCGCCCTTTGTCGAAGGCACGAATCCGAAGTCATAAGGAAATGCCATGCCGGCCGGCAGGACTTTCTTCAGCGCAAAGATGCGCTCCTCGGGATCGAAGGCATACTTGTTGCGACTCCCCTTGGGAGTCTCAATGATGACCGTGATTAGATCGGCCTCATCCTTGTCGAAGGCTTTCAATTGGGCGGGGTTAGCAAGTCCCGCCCCACGTTTTGAACGAGTAGCCATGCCTCATGCTGACACACTCCTCGCTCAGGAACTATCAGCGCCCGCCTACAGATAGAACGGTGCTGCAGGCAGGTATATGACGGCAATGCAGCGCGAGGGCGAGGCTTCGGTGGGATAATGAAGCATGGAGTGGGTAGAAAGATTTCTCTTGGGTGGCCTCATCGTCTCGACTTTTGCCGTAGGCGGCGATGTGTTGCGGCCAAAGGGTTTTGCAGGGCTGTTCGGTGCAGCACCCTCCGTCGCATTGGCTACGCTCAGCCTTACGCTGTTAACCCAAGGCAAACAATATTCGGCCCTCGAGGCGAGATCGATGATCGCCGGGGCCGTCGCCTTTCTCATTTATGCGCTCGTCTGCGTTTACCTCATGGCCAGGAAACATTTTCGCGCAGCTCCCACGACTGTTGCGATGCTCCCGGTGTGGGGGCTTTGTACCCTTGGACTTTGGTGGACGTTTCTAAGGTAGCCCATGAGAATACGAATTAGCCTTGCCTCGCTAAAGCAGACCCAATGGCATGAATATCTCACGCGCTTCTTGCTGGGAGGCGTCATTACCGTTGTGACCGGGTTAGTCGCCAAACAGTTCGGGGCAGTCATCGGGGGGTTATTGTTGGCGTTCCCGGCCATTTTTCCTTCCGGTGCAACGCTGATCGAAAAACATGAACGCGACAGGAAGCGGCGCGCCGGAATTCCTCACACGATCCGCGGGCGCATGGCGGCTGCACTGGATGCGCGCGGCGCGGCGATGGGGAGCATTGCTCTTGCGGCTTTTGGCCTCCTGATTTGGAAGCTATTGCCGCTCCACAATGCAGCGGTGGCCCTAATGGCGGGCCTGGCGCTTTGGCTCGCACTCGCGATACTGATCTGACGTGTGCGCAAATTACACGTCTATGCGCCAGTGCGCCATTAGGGAGCTCGCGAGTTTAGTGCTTGCGCGCCTTCTCAATCGCCATCTGAGTAATACCAATCGCCAACAATTCCCGCGCGCGCCGAAATCCAGCTGCGGCCTCGGCATTCATCCGTTCGTCCGTGTAGCCCGAAAAATGCGACGCTACATTCATTTCGACGCAGCGCATCATACCGGGTGACAGCGGTGGCAGCTTTGCTTCGCAGCCAAGTCGGTGATCTTTCGAAGTGCACAAATAGTACTGCGCGCTTCTGACTTTGTTCTTGGGCACAGTTACTGAGCAGCCGCACCCACCTGCGCATTCGATAGTCACTTTCGCGGCACTTCTCATAATTCGCCATATTCTATAGAGATCGTTAGATTACCGTTGGCTGCGCCACCGGCGCGGCCTTAGGCCCCGGGGCGCAGATCGTGGCACGCGCACTCCGCACCGCCTTAACAGTGCAGCGACTTGCCATTCGTGACGTGTTGATCACAGGCATAAGGACAACGGCCGGAGCACGGCGATTTTAGCATTCCACCATCTTTGGAGCACACGGGCGGACCGGAATTCCCCCCCCCCGGGCGCCGCCTGGCACGCGCGATGACAATGATTCACATATCTTGACCTGTACCGGCATTGCTGCTCATGGCAATCTGCGCACACGATCGAACGCATGCCATGTCTTGCAGCCACATTTTGTGACAGGATTCGCCAATAGACGGAGGCGCGTCGAAGTAGATTTACCCAGAATTAGGAGGCTACGTGCGACATTCACGGAAGAGATGCGATATTGCCGAGCGCAGCGCCGTCTTCCTCGCGCTCCTTCTCGTCGTGCGTCCCGGCTGTCCGCTGCTGGCCCAGGAAGTGTACAAATCCACCGATGCTCAGGGCCACGTCGTCTACTCTGACCGCGCCAGCACTTCGAGCGCGCAGAAGACCGTCGTACACGTCGATCAGCCCGACCCGGAAGAGGTTGCGCGCATTGCCAAGGAGCAGCAGATCCTGAACGCCCAGGACATCCAGCGTAAGAAGCAACAGTCCGCCGATGACAAGACGAAGGCGCAGCAGGATCGCGATAAGCAAGCCCGTTGCGACGCCGCGCGCAATCATTACTTCTCCTTGAAAGACGCAAGACGGGTCTTCCATATGGATGCCGATGGCAACCGCGTCTACGACACGGATGCTGAAGCCGACGCACAACGCGCGGAAGCCCTGCAAGCGATGACCGCCGCCTGTGGTACGTGACCAGCGGCGGTCCAACCCGTGCGGCGGCCGCGGAAATCTCGCGCCGTAGACAGTGGCAGCCGCATGGGCTCAGCGTGCTGAGCGCCGTTTTTCTCACGCTCGCAAGCGTGTCGCCGGCACAAACCGCCTACAAGTATCGCGATGCTAACGGGCAATGGGTATTTACCGATCGCGCTGCCACTGCGGCTTCGCCGGCGGGAGATTCCTTCAGTCTCGGCCACGAACACGGCGCCTTGCATCTCGCCGTCGATCGCCACGATGATGCCGAATCAACGCAGCTGGTTGCCATCAACGATTGCCTTTGCAGCGTCACATTTAGGGTTTCGATCGTGCAGTCCGACTTTGCCGCCATTGCTAACGGCGCCGGTTACGGAGCAACGCTTGAGCCGGGCACCCGCCAGACACTGGTGCGTGCGGCTCCCGAGAACACAGGCAAGGCAACCTTGCGATACGTCTGGACGGCGGCACTCGGATCGCCAGGGGCGGTCCATAAGCCGCCGCGCCCTTATCGGGTGCCCTTTGCGGTCGGCTCCACCTATCTGATCTCGCAGGCCTACCCCACGCGAATCACGCATACGACCGCTGATAGTCAGTACGCGGTAGACATCGCGTTGCCCGATGGAACGCCGGTTTACTCAGCGCGCGAAGGCACCGTGATCAATGTGCGCCATGACTCCTTCAATGCCGGCACGAGCGCAGCCATGCTCGATCAGGCCAATGTCATCGAGATTCTCCATGGGGACGGGACGATTGCCATCTACGCCCACCTGCACTGGGACTCAATCCGGGTGCGCGTCGGCGAGCATGTGACACGCGGGCAGTACATCGCCGACTCCGGCAATACCGGCTTCACCTCCGGCCCGCATCTGCACTTTGCCGTCATTAGAAATACGGGCTTGGAGGATGTGTCCGTTCCGGTTGAGTTCGCAGGAATCGGCGGAGTCGCCGTGACGCCCGTCACCCAGATGCCCTTGACAGCGTATTAGACGCCAACTCTTTGCGATACAGGCCGCGGACGCACCGCCTCGTCCTGTGGGTTTGGAAGTCAATGGCCGATCATCTCCCCGCGCCGCCAACACGACTTGCGGTCCCCGATCGTGTTTGCGTCAGCGCCGCGCGACAAGCTCATCCTTATCCTTGGCCTCGAGCTTAACGAGCACTGCGTGTACGTCTGCCAGTTGTCTTTGCAGACTTCGAAGTTGACTTTCTTCAGCCGCACTCCTCTTTGCCAGCGCCGCGTACTCCTGCGCCTGAGTCGAATTGATGGCGGCCTGCGCCTCGATTTTGCTCCGCTGCCGCTGCACTTCATTCAACAGCATGGGCGCCAATTCGTCATAGCGCACGCCGTCGATCCGGCCGGTTGCATCGCGAATCACCAACTCTGGATACACCTTCGCTACTTCCTCGGCGATGAGTCCGTACTGCAGGGCGCCCTGCGGATCGGTTTTCAAATGAAATGCGACCGGCCGCAGCTGCTGCAGTTTCTCTGAATATGAATCCATCGGCACAATGGCGGTCTTGTAGCGCTCCGATGAAGCCAGTACGCCGAGCTGCCCCGCAGAGGTGACGTAGACGGCACTGCCGGTCACCTTCGCGCTGCTGATGGCCGCAATGTAGGTGGCCGTTTGCGTGGAGGCCGTGCCGATACGAATCGTCCCGCTCTCCCCTGCCACGCCGACGTTGCCGATGTCGATGTTGTTACTGCCCGTCGTCAGATTGAAGCCGCCGTGATACCCCTCCGCAATGTTGTTACTACCGGTCGTGTTGGATGCGAGCGCATGCAGCCCGGTTGCCGTGTTTTGGGTGCCGCTCGTGTTGGCGTACAGCGCCTCGTAGCCGGAGGCGGTGTTGCTGTTGCCGTTGTTGCTATAGAGCGCGTTATACCCTGAAGCGGTGTTGTAGTCGGCAGCGGTAGCGGCAGCGAGGGCGCCGTACCCGTAGGCGGTGTTGTCGTTGCCGCTCCTATTCTCATTAAGCGCACCGTACCCGGAGGCGGTGTTGTAGGAGCCGCTCGTATTGTCCTCAAGCGCGAGCGTGCCGACGGCCGTGTTTTCCTGGCCAGTGGTATTGTATCCGAGGGCAAAATAGCCGGAGGCGACGTTGTCCGAGCCGGTCGTCGTGGACTCGAGCGCCTGGTACCCAAAGGCGCTGTTGTAGATGCCAGTTGTGTTGGCCTGGAGCGCATAGGCGCCGGTTGCCGTGTTGTAGGAGCCCGTCGAGTTGGACAGGAGCGCATTGTAGCCGGATGCGCTGTTGTCGACCCCCGTCGTGTTGGTGTCCAGCGAAGCGTTGCCGCATGCGGTGTTTTCCGCGCCCGTGGTGTTGGATTGCAGTGCGCCGGATCCTGCGGCCGTGTTGCCGGAGCCCGTCGTATTGGAATTGAGCGCGGCATAACCCAAAGCGGCATTGCCGTGGCCCGTCGTGTTGGCGGCGAGCGCCACCGCTCCGACGGCAGTATCGTAGGAGCCAGTCGTATTTTGAAGGAGTGCCTTGTCCCCAGCGGCGGTGTTATTCCCTGAGCCACCCGACAGGTTGAGAAGAGCGTCCGTTCCCATTGCTGTGTTCAAGTTCGAATCGCTTGTCACGACGTCCGTCGGCTGAGTACCGTAAGCCGTCGTGGCCGTCGCAATCAGCGCTGTGAACAAAATTACTGGTAATCCGTTAAGAGCTTTCACGGCGCAATACCTCGAGAATCTGTGTTGACTAATTTTAGTGATCAAATATCACGGCAACGTCACGCGGATGCCGTGCATTATGTTAAGTTTCCCCATGGAACCGTCCGTTCTCTTGCGGGAAAACTACGCCTTTGCAACGCCGAGTCAATTGCGCCGCGGCGAATATTCCTGCGATTCTCGATGCGAGCTATTGAACGCTCTCAACTGCGGTCTCGTGCTTCGCATCCACGTTCACGTCTTCTGCGCCGCAGCACAGATTCAGTCGCGGTTGCGATTTGTCGGTAATTGCGCGCTCGGTGCCGATCCACTGACCGGAACCCGCACGATAAATGTCGAGCCCGCGCCTTCCACACTCTCGACTAGCACCTCGCCCTGATGCAGGTTCACGACCATCGCTACCAAGTGCAGACCGACGCCGGTTCCAGCGATGCCGGTAGCGTTGCCACCGCGATAAAAGCGTTGGAATAGATGCTCGCGGTCGGGCGCAGGAATACCCATGCCGTGGTCGCGAACCTGGACGACCAGGCGACCTCGCTCGGTTCGGGCGATGACCTCTATCGGACTGCCTGCGGGGGAGTACTTGATCGCGTTTGAGATCAGGTTGCTGAACGCATGAAACAGCAGCTTTGCATCGCCGTCGATCGTCGCTGGCAGGTTCTCGAAGTCCTCGGCGATATTCACGCTGCGGGTCGCCTCGCGGTGCGCCTGGCACGCTTCGCGCAGCAGCACACCTGGATCCAACTGGGTCGGATGGAACCCCGCCTGGCCATCAAACAAATGCGAGGCCCCGAGCAAGCTGTCCATGATATTGGTCATGCGCTGCACCGCACTGCGTATGCGCTCGCCGCGTTCGACAATGGCCGCCGGGTCGAGGCGATCGCTCATCTTGATGAGGCGTTGGGCGTGCCCGTCGATGATGGTCAGCGGCGTGCGGAACTCGTGCGAGGTCATATAGACGAAATTACGTTGCTGAGCCGTCAGCCGCTGCTCGCTCTCGAGCGCCTCCTCCAGCGTCGCGGCCTGTTCGATCAAGCGTCGCTGGCTTTTCATGAGTGCGACCGCGTTGTCACGAAATACGACTACCGAGCGCGCCATTTCGCCCATTTCATCTTCCCGAGTAGCACTGGGGACGGTGATGCCCGTGTCCTGATTGGCGAGCGCCCGCATGCGGCTTGCCAAGTCGAGCAACGGGTTCAATATGGAGCGCGTAATGTAGATGACTACACCAATCAGCAGGAAGGCCGCCGACAGCATCGCGGTTACGATTAATGTTTGGGCACGGCGATACGTGGTCGCCGCGCGCGCGCTCGCCTCACGCGCCTTAGCGACGGTTTGGTCCGTCAGCCTGCTGAGGGTGTCGCTGGCAAGATCGAACGGGTGGCGCGAGCCCGTCATATAAAGAATCACCCCTTCGCTCGAGTCACCCGCGCGCGCGAGCGCTAAAACCTTGGCGGCCACCGCCTGATAGGCAGACCATTGCTGTGCGAACTGCGCGTATAGCCCACTCTCCGACGGATCCTGCGCGATCGCCTCGTAGGCACGCTGGCTGCGGGCTACCGTGGCCCCCAGTGCCGCAATTTCGTTTTCGCTTGCGGTGAATTCTGGCGACGTAGAGGACAGTAAATGAGTCGCCTCGGCGGCGCGGTAATCCGACATATAGTTACTGATGTCGCCGAGAATGCGCGTGTCCTGCAGCCAATGATTGCGAATCTCCTGTGAAACCCGGTTGACGTCAGCAAGCCGCTGAATGCCAAATGCGCCCAAGCCGACCACCAGCAACAAAAGAAGCGCGAAAACCGCATACAACCGCACGCGAATGGAGCGCGCCCGCGGCCAGCCCGTCCTGCGCAGCGACCACCGGATGCGGGCAAGCTGCGGCGCTGCGCCGGGCTCGAGCGGGGCTTCGATCACACGATCCACAGCGGCTTAAGGATCGATAAGGCCGCCGGATGTGGCCTTCACCACGGCCTCAATTCTCGTGGCCGCGTTGAGCTTGCGCCGCGCATTTTCGACATGAAAGTCCACCGTACGCTTGCTCAAGCCGAGAATTATCGCGATCTCGATGGAGGTCTTGCCGCGCGCCGACCACGTGAGGCAGTCCGCTTCGCGTTCATTCAAAGCCACGAGTCGTGACCAGGCCGCATTGCGCGTTACGCGGCTCAGGCGCGCCTCGATGATCGCGGCGAGCATCTCGAAATCGATTGGCTTCGTGACGTAATCATCCGCCCCGAGACGCCGGCCCTTCAACTCGGTGTCACGGTCCCCGAGTGCCGTCAGAAATACGAATGGCACGGCCTCGAACTGCGGCGCAAGTGCTGTCAGCCGCTCGAGCACTTCAAAGCCTGACATGCCCGGCATGCTGATGTCGCACAGAACGAGATCCGGACCGATCTTCAATATGGCGCTAAAGCCCGAATGGCCATCGAGCGCCACCGTCACGGCGTAGCCACGCTCCTCGAGGTCCTCCGCGACGAGCGCAGCAGTCTCCGAATCGTCCTCGATGCATAGGATCTTTTTGCCCGGCGAAACCATGGCGCGCGGCTCCATGGGCAGTGGCGGAATCTTTCTCAACTTTATCATGGATTCTCTGTCCCGTTCCGATGTGTACGTCCGCATCGAGCTGCGCCGGCCGCAAGGCGCGGCTTTCGCCTGCGCGGCCGCGACAGCAAATATGCGCCGCGCAGCGCAGCGCGGGAGTCACGCAGTGGCGCCGCCGCCTAATCATGAGAACCGGCACTCCGATAGGTGCCGAGCGCAGTCCAATACCCACTTGTTCAAAGCCCGCGCGCTCAGCGAGAGCCAGTCGGGCGGTAGTTCTTACTGTCCGCGTTGACTGCCACTCTGCGGTTTCACCAGCCGTCGCCCGGCGCCTGGTAAGGCGTCGCCGTGTCACCGAATCGCGTGGTTCGGGCTTGAGTGACCCTGAGCAAGGCTTGCCGATACGCCGCCTCTGTGCCCAGATCCGTGAGATAGTCGACATCGCGAAATGCCTCTTCGACCAGGGAGTTCAGCGCCGCGCTGGCAAACGCTTGCGGCCATTGGAATGCGACGTCCTGTTTCATCATGAGACGGTGTGCATCGCCACTGACAATGCTCGCCGCAGCCGTCTCTTCGGGCATCAGCGCCGGCGCCTAGACGGCACCGGCCGGTTCCGCTGGCCTGTGAAAGTCCGGACCAATGGCGCAACCCGCAGCAGCCCATAACGCGGCCATGCCAGTGCAGTGGCTCGCGGCTTTGCGCGCATGGGTAGCCTCGCGAACTAGCGTCGCCAGATTGCTAACGTCGGCGTTGACTCCAGCTGTCGCAGTCTGACCCATGCGCACGGGATCCCGGAACTGCCAAAATTCACATCGACCGCGATTTGTGACAGTAGCTCTGTCTTACGGAGCGCGACATGATTCGGAGCTGGGTACACTGGATTTCGGTCATGCGCCACCGGTTCCGCCTGCCTCGTCTCGGCAAGAGACTTGTTCCGCTGGGCACGGCGGCAGCGCCCGTTGCGGTGATTGTGGCAGGCGTCTATGGGGCATCAAGCGCTAGCAGGGCAAATGTAGCGCAAGCGACGCCAGTAGCGCCTCCCGTCGCTGATTCGCAGTCCGGCGCTCCCCAAACTGTGCGTCTTGCAGACGCCCAGGTGAACTCAATCAAGGTCGGAACGACTGTCGATCATGACCTTTCAATTCAGAGGGAAGCGATCGGCAGTATCGAATCAACGAAGACATGAAAGTCCAAGTATTAACGCCGTCTCCATGGGCATGCCGCTGAAAAACGCATGCGCCCGATGCTGATGACCGCGCTGTCCGCCCGTACAGCCGCGTTTTTGGCGGGCGTCGGGAGTCAGATGCAACGTCCGCTGGTCACCGTGGTTGCAGGTGGCATGCTCCTCGGCCCAGTCATGTTGCTCGCAGTTGTCCCCGCGCTCCAATTGATGTTCCTGAGCAGCGAGGAGCATCACCAGCCGAAACCTCGCGCCAAACCCCGTAACGCGCATGCACCGGCGCAGATCCCTAGCCCGAGTCGAAGGTCACCCAGCAGGGGTCTATCGCGCGCTCACGGGGCCACTTAGGAAAACACAATGATGGACTCTAAGTCTCACACTGCGCATCCGCCCCACGATCATGGCGTCGTTCGCATCGGCAATCTGGTTTTTACGCCCGGTGGGCCTCGAGTCGAGATCGCAGGTCGCCCGGTATATCTGCGTCGTCAGGAACTCGCTTTGCTGCAGCTCCTCGCAACGAGGAAAGGCTTCATCGTCAGCGCGGTTACCATTGCGAAACGCATGTCCCGGGGCCGCAAGCCTTTAACCGTCACCGGGGTCGCAGTCTACATACACCGACTGCGCGCGCGACTCAAATACGGCGGAGTGGCGATCCGCACGCTGCGCGGGTTCGGCTACCTGCTGGAAGTATCCGACCCGAGGATGCAGAAATGAAAGGTCCCATCCTCCCGCGACGTCTGTAAGAGTCACCGCCGCCCTACGCCCGCTCACGGGCCTGCGAATCCGCAGAACTTGAGGTAAAGTAGTCAGGAAAACGGATAACGAGCCCAAAGCTCCTAATTGTCGGGGTTTTTCCCTAGCGCACACGCTCTCGTCTCCATTACGGCGGAGAAACAATGAATGCGCGTCCCATAGTTCCGGGCCCCGGCCACGCGGTGCAGCAACGTCCGCTGCGTCGCTGCTTGAGCTTTATCACCCTTGCCGACGTGTTGCCCGGCGCAGCTGCCGTCCTGCCTCAAACCGTTGGCCACGGATCTGAGCGATTGCAGACCCCTGTTCAGCCCGAGGTGCCGCGCCATCGCCGAGCCGAGATTTGCGACATAGGCGAGTCGTCGCCGTTGCCATGAACGAGCGTGTTTATGGCGAGCAACGGCTCGGGGCGACCCGTGCGCGTGAAGGTTCGGATGCGGGGTTCCGCATGCTGCTCGACGCGGCGTCCGAGCCGTATCGCAAGGCCGGACGGTTCGCCTACCACTTTGCACGGGGCAAGCTTGGCACGGATCCCGTTTACCGGGCTATTTTGGAACTCGGC
>Ga0302325_10011677_pt1 | contig 18902 bp, 15 predicted proteins | sample Palsa_T0_2_FD_201948 | JGI IMG/M metagenome (GOLD analysis project Ga0302325, IMG submission 201948) | Peat permafrost microbial communities from Stordalen Mire near Abisko, Sweden - Palsa_T0_2 | ecosystem: Environmental > Terrestrial > Soil > Palsa > Peat permafrost | place: Sweden: Abisko...
GAATTTCAACAGGAAGGCGGGAAGACGGGAAGGATCGTTTTGCCGGAAAACCTTCCCGTCTTCCCGTCTTCCTGTGATCTCAAAATATCCAGGTTTCACGGACTCAGGACACTAGAAGAACGATCCCGTTCCGGGGTACCCATCCGGCAGCGACGACGCCGCCGGGGGAATCGCCGGGGGCGTCTTCGCGTCGAAGATCGTGAGCGGGCCGTAGCCTGTCGAGACGAAGTAGACCCGCTGGCCGTCGAAGACCGCGCCGACGAAGTCGCCATGCGACGTGGGGGCCACGGTACTGAGCTCGACCGAAGTCCACGACGTCGTCGCCGAGAACGCGTTCTCGGTGTCGTAGCGGAGCAGGCGCGAGCCGTTGGTGGGGACGAAGGTGACGTAGCGGCCGTCGAAGACGGCGCCCCGGTAGTCCCAGTCGTAAGAGGTGGGGTCGGGGTTCAAGGGGGAGGTGTCGAAGGCGGACCACGCGGACAGGTCGGCGAACGCGCCCTGCGTGTCGAACCGCGCGACGACGGTGGAGAAGAAGCCCGCCTGACCGCGGTTGGGGGCGAAGTAGACGTAGCGACCGTCGAAGGTGGCGCCGGAGAAGCCGGCGGCGTACGGGTTTTCCGCCGTCGTGTCGAACGTGGTCCACGACGCGGGCGACTCGAAGGCCGCGGTCGTGTCGAACTGAACGGCGATGCTGCCCACCGCGCCGGCGCCGCCGTCGGCGGGCGCGTAGGCGCTCGGCACGAGGTACAGGTAGCGGCCGTCGAAGGTGGCGCCCGAGAAGCCGGCGGCCGCCGTGTCTTTCGTCGTGGTGTCGAACGTGGACCACGAGGTGTTCGCGCCGAACGGCGCCGTCGTGTCGTAGCGCGCCACCCGGCCGCTGTTCACGCCGGAGAAGGATCCGTACGGAACGAGGTACACGTAGCGGCCGTCGAACACCGCGCCCTGGTAGCCGACGAAGTTGCCTGCGCCGCTGTCGGTCGCCTCGTACGAGTCGACCGAGCCGCTGTCGGTGCCGCCGTCGGGCTCGGCGAGGTCGAAGTCGGTCCACGACGCCGCCGTCGAAAAGCCCCCCTGCGTGTCGTAGCGCGTGACGAAGACATCCCCCTCGCCCGGGACAAAGTACATGTAGCGGCCGTCGTACGCGGTGCCCTCGTAGCCGCCGACGGGCTCGCCGCCATCGATGCCGAACGTGAACTCTTGCCAGCCGCCGCCTTCGGGCAGCGTGTCGAGCCGCAGCAGGCTGTCCATCGAGAGCACCGTGTTGGTGAGGTACACGTAGCGGCCGTCGAAGGCTCCGCCGAAGAAGCTCTGCGTGGCCGAGAGGTCGGTCGTGGCCATCGTGGACCAGCACGCGGGGTTGTTGATGTCGTGGTACGAGGGGCCGCCATCGCCGCCGTCGGGCGGATCGCACGGGGCCGGCGCCGCGTCGGCGTCGTCGGACGAGTCGTCCGTGGGTTCGGGGTTCGTCGGGGGCAGCATCGCCGGAGCGACCGTGGGCATCGATGCGTCCACCGGGACGAAGACGACCTCGTGGCCGGATTTCGACGACCCGCACGCCGAATCCGTGGCCGCCGCAAAGACGGCCACCGCCGCGACGACAAGACCCGCGCGAACCCCCGACCGTGCGCCGTGCTTCATCCGTCCCTCCGCGAGCGAGTCGCCGACACGTGCAGCCAACCATTTATCGCGCACCTCGTGCCATCGCGCACGCCTCGTGTAGGCTTTTGGCCGGTGGCGACACCGTATCGGGGCGAGCTCGTGAATTCGATCGCCGAGGGAACACTGCTCGCGGCCCTCGCCGCGGTGCTCTTCGGCGTCACGACGCCCGTGATCCAGCGTGCCGGTGCAAACGCGGATCCCTTCTCGACGGCCTTCTTGCTTTACGCCGGCGCGGCGCTCGCCACGCTACCGCGCTCGCGCGCCGGCATGCGCGGCATGCGCGAGGCGCCGGTGGGGCGCCGGCACCTCGGACGGCTCATCGCCGTCGCCGCCGCCGGCGGAGCCATTGCGCCCGCGTGCTTCGCGTGGGGGTTGCAGCATACGAGCGCCACGGGGGCGTCGCTGCTCCTGAACTTCGAGGCGGTCTTCACGGCCCTCCTCGCGTGGCGGCTCTACGGCGAGGCGCTCGGGCGCCGGTTTCTGGTCGCGCTGGCGCTGATGTCCGCCGCAGGCGTCTTGCTCGCGCTGACGAACGGTGCGATGAGCGCGAATGGCGCCGCGGGCAGCGGCTGGGGGGCCGTGGCCGTCACCGCGGCGACCCTCGCATGGGCGCTCGACAACGTGCTCACGCGGCCCCTGGCCGATCTCGACCCGGTGCAGGTCGTCCGCTTCAAGGGGGCCCTCGGCGCGCTCGCGTCGCTCCTCACCTTCGCCGCGATCGGCCACGCGTTCCCCGGGTGGCCGCAGGCTCTCGCGCTGCTCGCCTGCGGGGCGACGGGCTACGGCGTGAGCTTGCGTCTCTATCTTCTGGCCCAGCGGCGCATCGGCGCCGGGCGCACGGGATCGGTCTTCGCGCTGGCGCCGTTCGTCGGGGCCGGCATCGCGTGGGGGCTCGGTGAACGGGGTCCAGGTTGGACCACGCTCACCGCCGGCGCGCTCTTCGCGCTGGCCGTCTACCTGCACCTGACCGAGCACCACGAGCACCACCACACGCACGCGCGCCTCGCGCACGAGCACCGCCACCGGCACGACGACGGCCACCACGACCACCCGCACGACGCCGAGGTCGCGGGCGAGCACAGCCATTTTCACATCCACGACCCGCAGACGCACGACCACGCCCACGGCCCCGACGCCCACCACGGCCACCCGCACGAATCGGAGCCCTGAGGCGCGATCGACCGCTCACCGCCCCGACCACCGGGAACGAACACGATTGCGGGAAGTGTGGCCCGCACTCGGAGGGGACCATGAGCACCCTGATCGACCCGATGCTGTTCTCGTACTGCCGCGCGCTGCGCAGCATGCCCACCGATCAAGTCGTGAACATCACTCGCGCCCAGCTGGGCGGCGACGACCTCGCCCGCTTCGACCGCGAAGTCGCGCGCGCCGAAGCGCCAGGCGAGAACGAGAAACATCGAACCGTGGTGGCGCTTGCGGCAAGGGCGCTCGTAGGGCTGCGGGTGCGCGAGCGGGAGCGGGCGTACGGGGCGCACGATCAGCACAATGAAGAGATGCCGCCGTGGCTGCAGGAGAATTATGCGCGGTGGAGGAGGTCGTGGAGCGTCTGGCAGGCCGTCGTCGGGCGGATGGGGGGCGACGCGGCGGAGTGAAGGGCAGCCCCTCGCACACGCCGAAGAACACGCTCTATTCCGTGGGCGTCGTCGCGTACGCGACAGCGGCTCCACCGGAGAACCTGCACGACGCGAGCGGCGCCGACAACGGCATCCGGGTCGGCAACCCGCGCCCACCGCATCCGGCCCCCGTCCGGTCACCGGTCTCACACTATCGATGCGATCGGACGCACGCAACGAAGGCAGGTGGGCCCTGTGGGGCACGATCCCACGACCAAGAGATTAAAAGTCTCCTGCTCTACCAACTGAGCTAAGGGCCCTTCTCAAAGCGCGCACCTTAGCGCGAGCCGTAGGCGGGCGGAAGGGTGTGGCCCCTCACTTCATCTCGCTCGTATCCACCGGCGCGCAGTTCTTCCGGCCGGACATGACGCAATCCTGCAGCGTCGAAACGTCTCTCAGCCGGAACGCGACGAAGAAGCCCACCGCCACGAGCACGAGCAGGATGAGGACGGGCACGAGGCCGAACGGGTTGGCGGGCGGCTCCTCGGACTCGGGGGCCTCGGGCTCACCTTCGGCGTCCTTTCCCTCGGATGGGGCCGCTGGATCATTCTGCTTCGGCGCGTCCATGGGATCATGGTGCCACCGGCGCGGCTCGCGAGGCCAGTCCCGCTCTTTCGCCCGAGCGCCTTTGGCCCTAAATCACAGCGCCCATGGCCTGCTGTCACTATGCGCTCACGCCCGGTAACGAGTCGGTGTTCTCCGTCGATCCCTCTGCCATCGCCTTCGGGCCCGGCGTGCTGGGCGAGGCGGGCGAGCACCTGAAGGCGCTGTCGTGCAAGCGCGTCGCGCTCTTCACGGATGCCACGCTGGTGGAGCTCGAGCCGGTGTCCACGGCGCTGAAGTCGATCCGCGCGGCGGGGATCGACGTCGAGGTGTACAGCGAGGTGCACGTCGAGCCGACGGACGCGTCGTTCCGCAAGGCGGCGGACTTTGCGAAGGGGGGCCGCTTCGACGGGTACGTGTCGGTGGGCGGCGGTTCGGTCATCGATACGTGCAAGGCGGCGCTGCTCTACGCGACGTATCCCGCCGAGCTTCGCACGTACGTGAACGCGCCCGTGGGCGACGGCAAGCCGGTGCCGGGGGCGCTGCCTTCACACCTCGCCTGCCCCACCACCTGCGGTACGGGCAGCGAGTGCACGGGGATCGCGGTGTTCGACGATCTGTCGCTCAAGGTGAAGACGGGCATCGCGTCGCGGCGCTTGCGGCCCACGCTGGCGCTCATCGATCCCACGTGCACGCGCACGCTGCCCTCGCAGGTGGTGGCGGCGAGCGGCTTCGATGTCCTGTGTCACGCGCTCGAGTCGTACACGGCGCGTCCGTACACGGCGCGCGTGCGGCCCGAGAAGCCCGGCTTGCGGCCCATGAGCCAGGGGCGTAACCCGTGGAGCGACGTGGGCGCGGTCGAGGCGCTCCAGCTCGCGGGCAAGTACTTCGTGCGCGCGGTACGCGACTCGGGCGACTCGGAGGCGCGCGAGGCGCTCTCGTGGGCGGCCACCTTGGCGGGCATCGCGTTCGGCAACGCGGGCGTGCACCTGCCGCACGCGATGTCGTACGCGGTCGCGGGCCTCGTGCGCGACTATCGCTGTCGCGGGTATCCGCAGCACGAGCCGATGGTGCCCCACGGCATCTCGGTCATCGTCAACGCGCCCAGCGTTTTTCGCGCCACGGCGCCCACCTCGCCCGAGCGGCATCTCGCCGCGGCGGTGGCGCTCGGCGCCGACCCCAAAGAGGTGGGTGGTGTGTCGGCGGGCTTGGTCGGGAGCATCCTGTCGCACGTCGTCGTCGACTTGATGCGCGCGGCGGAGGTGCCCAACGGGGTCGGCGGCGTGGGGTACGGCGAGGCCGATCTCGACGCGCTGACGCGCGGAGCCATCGTGCAAAAGCGCCTGGTCGACAATGCGCCGATGCCGGTCGACGAGATCGTGATGCGCGCCCTCTTCCGCGGCGCACTTTCGTACTGGTGAGCTACTGATGAGCGCAAAGCCATGAAGACCCGCCCCGCAACGCCCGAGACACGCACCGGCTACCGGCGGTTTTTGCCCATCCCCACGCGCTGGATGGACAACGACATCTACGGGCACGTGAACAACGTCGTCTACTATGCGTACTTCGACACGGTCATCAATCAGTACCTGATCGAAGAAGGGGGCCTCGAGATCGCGACGGACCGCGTCATCGGCTTGTGCGTCGAGTCGCACTGCGCCTACGCGCGGCCCGTCGCGTTCCCCGACGTGATCCACGCGGGGCTTCGCGTGGCGCATCTCGGTACGTCGAGCGTCAGATACGAGATCGGCATCTTCGCGCACGGGCAAGACGAGGCCAGCGCGCAGGGCTGGTTCGTGCACGTGTTCGTCGATCGGGCAACGCGCAAGCCCACGCCCCTGCCGGCGCCCCTGCGCGCCGCGCTCGAGCGCATCAAGGCGTGACGCCGTACTTCTGCGTCAACGCCGGGACGAGGTACTCGTCGATGGTGCGATCCCAACTGTAGGCGGGCGCCCAGCCCCAGTCGGTGCGGGCGCGCGTGTCGTCCACGTCCTCGGGCCACGACTCGACAATGGCTCCCCGCGCGGGGTTGGGGACGTACTCGATGCGGGCCGCGGGAAAGGCGTGGCGCACCCGCTCGGCGATCTGCGAGGCGCTCAGGCTGAAGGCGCTGATGTTGTAGGCGCACGTCGTGAGCTTCGATCGCTCGGCGCCCGCCAGGTCCATCAGCGCCCGCACGGCATCGGGCATGGCCATGAAGGGCAACCGCGCGTCGGGCGCGACGAAGCACTCGTAGGCCGTACCGCTGGCGGCGGCGTGGATCATCGCGGGGCCAAAGTCGCTCGTGCCGCCCGTGGGCGCCGTCTCGGCGGAGATGAGACCGGGGAAGCGGATGGCGCGGAAGTCGATGCGCGCCATGTTGCCCTCGGCGCGCGAGCGGGTGGCGTGGAACGTGTAATAGCGGCCGATGTGCTCGCAATACAGCTTGTTGCAGCCGTACATCGTGATCGGCAGGTTCCACTGCTCTTCGCGCACGCGGCCCATCGCGCGCTTCTCGTCGGGCGAAGGCAGGCCATAGACGGCGATCGAGCTGGGGAAGAGAAATCGCACCGGGCGGCCGAGGCGCGCCGACTGGTTGGTCGCCATGCGAAGGACGTTGAGGGTGCCTTCCACGTTGATCTGGTGCGCGAGCTCGGGATCGCGCTCGCCGCGCGCCGAGAGCAGCGCGGCCAGGTGGAACACCATGTCGACCTCGTGGTGGGCGGCCACCTGATCGAGCAGGTAGCGGTCCATGATGTTGCCGGCGTAGCTGGCCCCGACCATGGGCCGCATCTTCTCGGGCGGCAGCGCCAGATCGAGGGTGACGACGTCGAAGCTCCCGTGCTCGGCGACCGTCTGGAGCAGCGAGCGACCGATCTCGCCGTTGGCCCCGGTGATGAGCACGACCGGCTTGGGCATGGGCGGCGCACATATAGCACCGGGCGGTCGGCGCGCGAGGCGGCTACACGAGCTGGAAGCGCCGACCCATGCGCGCGAACGCCAGGACGGCTTCGTCGATCTGAGAAGCGGAGTGCGCGGCGGAGAGCTGTACGCGGATCCGGGCCTGCCCGATCGGCACCACAGGGTACGAGAAGCCCGTGACGAACACGCCTTCGGCGAGCATGGCCGCCGCCACGTCTTGCGCGAGACGCCCGTCGCCGCCGCCTTCGGCCCGCGGACCGCTCATCATGACGGGCACGATCGGGTGGATGCCCGGGCGGATGCGGAAGCCCGCCTGCGTCATCCCCGCTCGAAAGCGCAGCGCGTTATCCATGACGCGCGCCGCCAGCTCGGGGTTCGATTCGAGGACGTCGAGGACAGCGAGGCTCGCCCCCACGATGACGGGCGACAGGCTGTTCGAGAAGAGATACGGGCGCGAACGCTGCCGGAGCAGCGCGGCGATCGGACCGCGCGCGGCCGTGAAGCCGCCGGCCGCGCCGCCGAGCGCCTTGCCGAGCGTCGACGTGATGATGTCGACTCGCCCGCCGACGCCGTGGTGCTCGATCGTGCCGCGGCCCGTCTTGCCGACGAAGCCCGTCGCGTGGCTGTCGTCGACCATGACCATCGCGCGATAGCGATCGGCGAGGTCGCAGATGCGGTCGAGCGGCGCCAGGTCGCCGTCCATGGAGAAGACGCCGTCGGTTGCGATGAGGCGCAAGCGGCGGTCCTGGGTCTTTTGCAGCGCGTCCTCGAGCGCGTCCATGTCGGCGTGCGGGTAGCGGAGCCGGTCGGCCTTGCAGAGGCGGATGCCGTCGATGATCGACGCGTGATTGAGCGCGTCGCTGATGACGGCGTCGCGCTCGTCGAGCACCGTCTCGAACAGGCCCCCGTTGGCGTCGAAGCACGACGAGTAGAGGACCGCGTCGTCCATGCCCACGAACGCCGCGAGCCGCTGCTCGAGCTGCCGGTGGATGACCTGAGTCCCGCAGATGAACCGCACGCTCGAGAGGCCGTAGCCGTAGGTGTCGAGGGCGGCGCGCGCGGCCTCGACGACCCGCGGATGCGCGCTGAGACCCAGGTAGTTGTTCGCGCAAAAATTGGCGACGGGCGAGGCACTCTCGCCCAGCGTGACCGACGGCCCCTGGGGGCCCGTCAGCGTGCGCTCGCTCTTCTCGAGGCCTGCTGCGCGGATGTCGGCCTGCATCGCCGCGTGCACTTCGGACGCACCTTCGTACATGGCTGGATCCTAGCGCCATCTGCTGGCCCTTCGGCCCGTGGTGTCCGGTGCCGCGCCGATCGTGTATGTTTCGCGGCCGATGATCCTGGCGCGCATCCGAGAGGTGCTCTTTCACGCCATCACCACGCCCGCGGGCGACTCGCTGGCCGCCATCCGTGTCCCCAAAGACATCGCGCGGCGCATCAACATGACGCTTGGCATGCCGCTCGCCAGCGCCGAGGACATCGCCAAGCGCGACGCGGCTCGCGAGCGGCTCGCGACGCTGCGCTCGGGGGCGGCGAGCGAGGCCAAGAGCGAGACGGCAGCGGCCCCCGTGCTCGTGTACTTCGAGAAAGACAGCAACACGCGGGAGCTCGGCCGCATCGAGGAGCTGCTCGGGGCGCGGGGTTTCACGTGGAAGCGCCTCGACGTGGCGGGCGACGAGGCCACGATGGAGTTCGTTCTGCTCAAGGCCAAGTGCGAGCGCGACGACTTGCCCGTCGTCTTCGTGGCCGACCGCGCCATCGGCAGTTTCCCGGCGCTGGTCGACGCCGACGTGTCTGGAGAGCTCGCGCGAGCCATCCACGGTGGCTGAGGTCGCGCGGGCAAAGACGAGCAGGACGCCGGAGGCAGGGCTCGCGCCGATCGAGGGTACGCCCGATCCCGCGGGCGGCGATTGCGTCGGCTGCGGTCGCTGCTGCCACCACGGACCGAGCACCGTTCACCTGCTCGATGTCGACGAAGCCCGCGTGCTCGCTCGCCCCAACGGCGACGCCATCCTGACCCGCCTCACCGTCCTCGACGATCGCCCTCCCGGATGGCGCTTCGTCCGCAACGAGGGCCACCGCTGCGCGGCGCTCGACGCCTCGATGCCCGGGCGCTTCCCTTGCAGCATCTACGACGTCCGCCCGGACGACTGCCGAATCGTCGAACCCGGCTCACCCGCGTGCCTCGAGGCCCGGCGGCTCGGCCGCCTCGGCATGAGCGTCGAGTTCGCGCGCGTTCGCTAAGATTTTGACATCACAGGAAGACGGGAGGACGGGAAGGTTTTCCGCCAAAACGATCCTTCCCGTCTTCCCGCCTTCCTGTTGAAACTCTCCGATGCTTCACGGACTCGGGGCACTAGGCGTGATCTCACTTACGACGCCAGCGGCCACGCCAGCGACTTGAGCTTGGGCGCGACCTTCGCCAGCTCTTTGCGCACGCTCGTCGCCGAGGGCCGGTTGTCCGGGTTCTGGCGGAGCGTCGACGTGAGCAGCGCGGTCAGCGGGGCCACGTCCTTGCGTTTGGCCAGCTCGGCGAGCAGCGGCGGCGCGCCGTCGTGCGAGACGTGCCGCGCAATCTGCGCCATCTCCGTCTCGGCCTCGAAGAGCACCTTGCCGGTCAAGAGCTCGAACGCGACGCACCCGAACGCATAGACGTCGGACTTGGTCGGCGACAGATCGGTGCGGCCGTCGAAGGCGCCCCACACCTCGGGGGCGCCGTACGGTCCGGTGGCGCAGCCCGGCCGGATGTGACGCCCGGCGAGCCCGAAGTCCACCAGCACGCCCTGCGCGCCGCCGCGCATGACGACGTTGCCCGGCTTGAGGTCGAGGTGACCGACGCCCGCCGAGTGCATCGCCTCGAGGCCCCCGAGGATGTCGTCGAGGACGGCGAGCGCCTTGGCGACGTCGATGTCGTGGGCCTCGAGCACGTGCTCGAGCGTGGCCCCCTCGACGAGCTCCATCACCAGGATCGGCTTGGGCTTGCTGCCCGCGTCGAACGTGACGAACCTCGCCAGGTTCGGGTGCGCGGGGACGGCCATCAGCGCGCTCGCCTCGTCGCGGAAGAGGCGCAAGAACTCGGCCTCGCTCAGGCTGCGGGCCGCGCTGGCCGAGTACTCGGGCACTTTGAGCGCGAACCGCTCGGCGTCGGCGTCGCCCTTCTCGTCGACGCGCGTCGCGACGAACACCGAACCGACCGCGCCATGGCTCAGCGCGCGAAGCACGTAGAACCCGCCGATGGTGCGTCGCGCCGGGAGCCACGCGGGCAGCGCGGTCTCGACGCGCACGCTGGCCGGAGCGTCGGACACCTTGCCCTCCTTGGGCAGGTCGGTGATGCGCCACACCACGTCCGAAGCCAGCTGGCCGATCGCCTTGGGCACGCCGGCCAGCAGGTCGTCGAGCGCGGCGGCGAGCGTCTGCGCGCCGAGCGACGAGTCGGCGCCCGAGAGCACGCGCGCGACGGCCACGGTGAGCGGGCGCGCGGCGGCGCCCGTGGGCACCTCCGACACTCGATCCGGATCGAGCCGTCCGCGCGCGCCCGTCGCCAGCTGCGCGAGCGCGCCGAGTGACGCCTCGAGCGCGGTGATCACCTCGGGCTCGGAGCCGCCCGTGGGCGCGAGGGCCCGCAGCGACGGCGCGTTCTGGATGAGCGACAGCGATGCCCCGAGGCGCTGCAGCACGGTGCGCAGCGCCTCGCTGCGGCTCGACGCGTCGAGCGCCAGGTTCTTGGCCAGCTCGTCGTGGGCCTGCAGCGCGCCCGCCGTCTCGCCCGCAAGCGAGTCGCCGAACTTGGCGTAGTACTCGAGCACGTGGACCAGGTCGGGGTTCATCGCCGCCTCGGCGAGCGTGCGCATCTCGCCGGGGTTCGTGACGTGCCGGGCGACGATGAGAAAAACGTCGATGGCGTCGCACGCGCCCACCCGGACCAGCGCGTCGAGCGAACGCGCGAGGGCCGCGATGATCGTACGCCGCACGGGCGAGGGCGGCCCCTTCTCGAACCGCTCGAGCAGCGCCACCGCGATCTTGAGGCACCGCTTGCGAAGGCGCGAGGCCCGCTGCGGATCGCCCGAGTCGTCGCCCACGTCGCCGTCGGCCACGTGCAAGAGCGCGCGCAGGCGACGCATCGAGAGCTGGGGGTGGGGAGGAGCGACGACGGCTCCCGGCTTGCTGTCGCCCACGGCGATGGGCGTCTCTTCGCGCTTGAGGATCCAGTCGGCCAGCCGGTCGCGCATCGTGTCGAGCATCTCGTCGACACCGCGCACGGCCTCGGCCGCGCCGAGCGACAGCAGGTGGGCGAGGACGTCCTGCTCGAGCAAGCTGATGTCGAGATCGCGAAGGACCGCGAGCGAGGTGCGCCGTGAGATCGAGCCAGAGCGGCCCTCGGCGGTGTCCTCTTCGACGGAGACCGCCTCGAGCGCGTCGATGGATCCGCGGGCCGCCGACAGCGCTTCCCACGCCATCGCGTGAGCCTCTTTGGCCCCTTTGGCGGCAAACGCGTTGAGGGCGCGGGCGATCTGGGCCCGCACCGGCTCGTCGGCGCGCGCGGCGCCCTCGAGGTCGCGCGACACCTCGAGCGCCACGGCCTCGGCCCCGTCGTCGCCGCCGCCCTTGGGCCGCTTGTGCAGCAGGGCGAGCGCCGCCTCGGACGCTTTACGAACGAGGGGCGAATCGCCGAGCTCCGCGCGCAGATCGACGACCGCCTCGCCGATGTCAGGTCCCGCGTGCTCGAGCACACGCTCGAGCAGCTTCATGGCCGCCTCGGACTCGGCCTCGTCGGCCCTCGGCAAACCCCAGATGAAGCCGGCCGCGGCGCCCGGGTCACGCTTGAGGAAACCGCCTTCGAGCGCTCGTTCGGCGAGCTCGAGACCGTGGTCCGGCGCGACGGCGATCTGCGCAGCCAACGACGCGGCGCCGCGCCGCCACTCGGTGGGCGAAAGGTTGGGGGCGAGCGAGGCCTCGATCTCCTTGGCCAGGGCGGGCACCCAGGGCGCGAGCAGCCCCCGAGCGACGGCGACGTGCCGCCAGACGAGCGACTCGCGGTCCGCGAGCAGGCGCCCCCACGCGGGCGCCACGGCGTCGGCCTTGAAGACGCGCAAGCTATGGTCGTCGCCCTGCCCTGCCCTGCGCGCGGCCTCGCGGGCGGCCCTCTCGAGCAGCCTCGCCGCCATGCGTCGCGACGGCAACGAGCCGGTGGACGGGCCATCGATCCACTCGCGGGCGATCTCGCGCCGTGACGCGAGCGCGAGGGCGAGCGGCCCGTCGGCGACGTCGCTCCCGATGGGAAGCTCGGTCACCAGCGCGACGCGGGCACGCATCCCAGGCCGCGAGAGGCCCTTGCCGGCGCCGAGCGCCATGCGGCGGGCGATGGCCACGAACGTCTCGGCATCGGCCACCTGCAAGCGCTGGACGACCCTTCGCCCGACCTCGCGCTGCTCCGAACCGATGGGCAGCGCCGAGGCCAGCTCGTAAAGCGCGGCCCCCGCGGCCGCCGGGGCCAGCCAGTCGAGGTCGTCGGCGAGACCCGACTGCAACGCGGCGCGGACGCCCGCGAGCAGGGCGTTGGGATGAAGGCCCTCGAGAGGCCCTGGACCGTCTTCGGTGGTGGCACGCGCCAGCGCCGCCATCGACTGCCGCCACGAGGCTCGACGTTCGACCGCTCCCAGATTCTGCAGGTCGAGGAGGCTGCTGGCGTAGTTGGTGGCGTCGCGCACGAGAGCATCCAGGGTACAAGCACTCGGCGTTCCGAGGAAACTCCTCTCATTTCGCGGCCGTTTCCGCGCAGGGCGTCAGACCTCGTGCCCGTATCGTCCCCCCCGTGCGGGCTCCCGGGTCGGCCGCGCGCGTGCTATGGGGGCGCTCCCCCAGGATGATCGTCCTCTCGAACGTCACCAAGCGATACGGCCCCAAGATCCTCTTCGAGAACGTCTCGGTGCAGCTCGACGCCGGCAAGCGCTACGGCGTGACCGGGGCCAACGGGGCGGGCAAGTCCACCTTGCTCGAGATGCTCGCCAAGCAGGAGGACTGGGACGCCGGCGCGATCGACATCGCCGGCAGCCAGCGCGTCGGGGTCCTCGAGCAGAACACGTTCATCTACGACGAGCAGCGCATCCTCGACACGGTGATGGCCGGCAAGGCCGAGCTCTGGGCGGCGATGGTCGAGAAAGAGAAGCTCCTCGCGGGCGAGGTCGACGACGCCATCGGCCTCCGGCTGGGCGAGCTCGAAGGGGTCATCGCGGAGCACGACGGGTACACCGCGGAGAGCGAGGCGGCCGAGCTCCTGGCGGGCCTCGGCATCCCCGCCGAGAAGCACGCGGACCCGATGCGGTCGCTCAACGCCGGCTACAAGCTCCGCGTCCTCATCGCCAAGGTGCTCTTCGGGCGGCCCGACGTGATGCTGCTCGACGAGCCCACCAACCACCTCGACCTCGAGTCGATCCACTGGCTGTCGCGATTTCTCATCGACGAGCACAAGGGAATGCTGCTGGTCGTATCGCACGACCGGCATTTCTTGAACCAGGTGGCGACGCACATCGCCGACGTCGACTACAAGACGATCACCATCTACACGGGCAACTACGCCGAATTTGTGGGCGCCAAGTACGAAAACCAGCAGCGCGCCGAGGCCACGGCGCAGAGCGCCAAGAAGAAGATCGGCGAGCTCGAGGATTTCGTGCGGCGCTTCGGATCGCACGCGTCCAAGAGCAAGCAGGCCCAGAGCCGCCTCAAGCAGATCGAGAAGCTCGAGGACGTCGTCGAGACCAAGGGCGCCAAGCGATCGAGCCTGGTGCGGCCCTTCGTGCGCTTCGAGTTCGACAAGCCGAGCGGGCGCGACGTCGTTCGTATCACCAGCGTCCGCAAGGCCTTCGGCGCCAAGGTCGTCCTCGACGGGGTGAGCCTCAACCTCAATCGCGGCGACCGCGTCGCGGTCATCGGGCGGGCGGGCATCGGCAAATCCACGCTGCTCAAGCTGCTCATCGGGTCGAATGCCAACCTCGACGCCGAGACACGCCCCTACGCGCTCGAGCCCGACGCGGGCGAGGTGCACTGGGGACACGACACGAGCGTCGGCTACTTTGCGCAGGACCACCACGAGGCGCTCGGCGAGACGGCCAAGGGCACGACGCCCTACGACTGGCTCTATCGCTTCGACACCCGCCGCACCAAAGAAGAGATCCGCGCCATCCTCGGCCGGCTGCTCTTCAGCGGCGACTCGGCCCTCAAGCCCACCGAGGCACTCTCCGGCGGCGAGGCGGCGCGCCTGCTTCTCGCCAAGATCGTGCTGGGGCGCCACAACGTCCTCGTCCTCGACGAGCCGACCAACCACCTGGACATCGAGTCGATCGAGGGCCTGCTCGAGGGCCTGCTCAAGTTCGAAGGGACGATCGTGTTCGTGAGCCACGACCACCACTTCGTCAACCGCCTGGCGACGCGCATCGTGCAGCTGGCCGACCGGCCGGCGAAGGATGCGCGCCCGGGGTGCGAGGTCGTGGATTACGGCGGGACGTACGAGGAATTTCTCGCTCGGCATCCCTAAGCACGCCGCTGAAGAAGGCCGTGAAGGAGAGAAACCACCTCTCGGATCAGAACCGAGGGAGTGGCGGGGGTTCGTCGGTCGGGGCGGGGTCGACGTGGATCTGGCCTCCGCCCTCCTCGCGGGCGTCGCCGAGAGCGCGGCTCGCGCGGCGCAGGATGTCTTCGGTCGACTCGCCGGACGGCGGCACCCACACGGCGCACCCGATCGACAGCGTGACGCGGCGCAGGTCGTCGAGCTTGAGCTCCTCGACCTGCAAGTTGCGAAACACGCGGGCGCCGACGGCGCGCGCCGCCACTTCGTCGGCGCCGGGCAGCAGCACCCCGAACTCGTCGGCCTCCAGGCGCGCGAGCACGTCGTAGTCGCGCAGGCAGGCCTTGAGCCGCGTGGCCACGCGCTCGAGCACCTGATCGCCGATGGCGCGCCCGAACTCGTCGTTGATGAGGCCCATGCGATCGACGTCCATGCGCAGCACCGCGTAGCTGTCCCAGGCGCGCGTGCTGCGCCCGTGCTCGCGATCGAGGTCTTCGCGAAAGCGCCGGTGGTTGAGCAAGCCAGTGAGCGCGTCGAAGGCGGTGAGCTCCACGATGCGTGATTGCAGCTGGCGCGCCGTCCGCTCGGCCGTGCGCTCGCGCGTCACGTCGTCGAAGATGAGGATGCGACCGAGGCGCCGCCCCTCGCGCACCATCGGGAACGTCTTGCACACGACGGTGCGCGCTCGGGGGCGCCGCACCTCGACCTCGATGACGGGCGACGCGTTGGCCGTGTCGTCGCCTCCCGCCATGCCGAGGAACCGCTGCGGGTCCTCGCACGCACGCGAAAACGCGGCGAGCACCTCTTGCTTCATCTTGCCCACGTTGGCCGCGGGCTCGATGCCGAAGATCTCGCCCGCGCGACGCCCGATCATGCGGCAGCGGCCGTCGACGTCGAACACCACGAGGCCCTCGTTGGCCGCCTCGAGCATCGCCAGCAGCGTCGCTTGCAGGAATCCTCCCCACGCGGGGTCGTCGGCCGGCATCGGGCCGGCATGCTACTTCGGAGCGAGCCCCTTCGCGAAGGGCCTGCGCGCTCCCAAACGCATCGCCGCTTGAATCCGCCTCATTGCGGCAACGGCTCGGCGCCCTTTTCCACGCCTTTTGCCAGCTTGGCGAAGGCCTCCTTGTCGGAGGCCTTCTCGATTGCCGCCTCGGCGGAGATGACGCCCTCTTTGACGTAGCGCTCGAGCGCCATGTCCATCGTCTGCATGCCCTGCGCCTGCCCGCTCTGCATCATGCTCGGGATCTGGAACGTCTTGTTCTCGCGGATCATCGACGCCAGCGCCGGCGAGCCGACGAGGATCTCGTGCGCCGCCACGCGCCGCTTGCCGTCGGCCGACCGCAGGAGCTGCTGCGCGACGATGCCCGCGAGGCTCTCGGCGAGCATGCCGCGCACCTGCGGCTGCTCTTCGGCGGGGAAAGCGTTGACGATGCGGTCGATCGTCGCCGACGCGCTGTTCGTGTGGACCGTGGCGAAGACGAGGACGCCGAAGCTCGCGAGCTGCAGCGCGAGCTTCATCGTCTCGTTGGTCCGGAGCTCGCCGATGAGGATGACGTTCGGGTCCTCGCGTCCGGCGCTCCGTATCGCGTGGGCGTACGTGGCGGCGTGGTGGCCGATCTCGCGGTGGGTGACCGCCGCCTTCTGCGGGACGTGCACGAACTCGACCGGGTCCTCGATGGTGAGGACGTGCACCGCGCGCGTCTTGTTGATGTGGTCGATCATCGCGGCCAGCGTCGTCGACTTGCCCGAGCCCGTGGGACCGGTCACGAGGACCAGCCCCGCCCTTCGATCGGCCATCTTGCGGATCGAGGGGGGGCATTTGAGGTCCTCGAGCGTGAGCACCTTGGAAGGGATGGTGCGAAACACCGCCGCGAGCCCCGTCGTCTTGTAGAAATAGTTGGCGCGAAAGCGGGCCTTTTCGCCGTACGCGTAGGCGAAGTCGAGATCGAGCGTCTCGGTGATCGTCTTTCGCTGCTCCTCGGTGGCGATCTCGAAGAGCAGCGATTCCATCTCGTCGGCGTCGACCGCCGCCTCGCGCATCGCGACAAGCTGCCCGCGCTGGCGCATGAACGGTGGATACCGCACGCCGAGGTGCAGGTCGCTGCCTCCGGCGGCGAGCAGCTGATCGAAGAGGGCGTCGATGCGCGGCACTAGCTGCCTCGCTTTCCGAAGATCTGGCCCGCCTTGCCGAGCATGCCGCCGGCCTCCTTGAGCAAGCCCCCGTCCTTCTTGGGTGCCTCGGGAGGCGGCGCGCCCTGGCGCTTGCCCGAGAGCTGCGCGTCGAGCTCGTCGGGGTGCTCGGCGACGGCAAGCGCTGCGGCGGCGGTGACCCGGCCCAACTTCACCAGCTCGGCCAGCGACTCGTCGAGCCGAATGATGCCGAACCCCTTGCCGCGCTGCTGAAGGCTTGGAATCTGAAAGGTCTTGCCGTCGCGGATCAGGCTCCACAGGCTCACCGAGCCGGGGAGCAGCTCGGCGGCTGCCACCATCTCCTTGCCGTCGACGGTCGGCAGGAGGCGCTGGCCGACGATGAGGTGCAGGCCCCCGGCGAGCGTCATCCGGACCTGCTGCTGGTCGGCGGGCGGAAAGAGGTCGACGACGCGATCGATCGTCTTCGCGGCGCTCGGGGTGTTCATCGTGCCGAGGACCAGGTGTCCCGTCTCGCTCGCCGCGAGCGCCATGCGCACCGTCTCGGTGTCGCGTAGCTCGCCGACGACGATGACGTCGGGGTCCTCTCGCAGCGATCCCTTGAGCGCGCTGGCGAAGGTGCGCGTGTTCGACCCCACCTCGCGCTGGCTGATCATCGCCTTCTTGCGCTCGTGCAGGTATTCGACCGGATCTTCGACCGTGATGACGTGGTGGGTGGTCTCGCGGTTGATGATGTCGACGATCGCGGCCAGGGTGCTCGTCTTGCCGTGGCCCGTCGGGCCGGTGACCAGCACGAGACCCTGGTGGTGATGCGTGGCGCGCTCGATCTCGGGCGGCAAGCCGAGCGAGGCCAGCGTGGGCACGGTGGCCGGGAGCAGGCGCAGGCACGCCTTGAGGCCGGAGCGCTGGCGCGAAACGTTCACACGATAGCGACCGCCGGTGCCGCGATCGAACGCGAAGTCGCAGGAGCCCTGGTCGTCGAGGGTGGCTCGAAGGCGCTCCGGGACGATGCTGAAGATGAGCGCGTCGGCGGCGGCGTCGTCGATGGGGGCACCGTGGGGCGCGAGCTCGCCGGCGATGCGCAAGAGCAGCGGGCGACCGGCAACGATGTGGAGATCGCTCGCGCGCGCTTCGCGGGCGCGGGCGAGAAGCGGGTCGAGGGCGGTGGCCGCTCTGGAGTTGGAGAGAGCGGGCGCGGCGACGGCACGCGCGGGCGCGGGCGCACGCGCGGGCTCGGGGGCGGGCGCGTGGGCGGGCGCGTGGGCGGGCGCGGGCGCGTGAGCGGGCGCGGGGGCAGCAGTGCTCGCTGGCTCGGGGGCAAGGACGGGGGGCGGTTTGGAGTCGGCGGACCGGACGGTGACGGCGAAGCGAGCCTGGAGGCGGCCCTGTCGCATGACGGCCTGGACACCCACGGAGCCGACGCCGTCGACGCGAGTGGACCAGTGGGCCGGCTGCTTCTCGATGTCGACCACGTGTTCGGCGCCCCCGACCGCGCGCAGCATCTCGAGGATGGCTTCGGTGGTCCGTGGGACGTCGTCGACGGGCTGGTACTTGTCGCCCACCTTGAAGCAAGGCAGCCGGTCAGACACCACCGCAAACTCCACCACCTCGGGCCTCGCGAGCTCGCGCAGGATCTGCTGGACGGTCTTCACGACCTTTTCAGAGTACACCCCCCCCGGGGCGACTATCCAGATCGCGCCCTGGCGGCCGAATCCGGTGGGGAGCTCGAGGGGAGCGGAAGCGCGCTCCCCTCGACCACGACTATCTGGCGAACGCCGCTCGCCCAGCGTACACGGCCGAGGGGCCGAGCTCGGAGCCAATCCTCAGGAGCTGGTTGTACTTGGCGACACGGTCGGTACGAGACAGGCTGCCGGTCTTGATCTGGCCGGCGTTGGTGGCCACCGCGAGGTCCGCGATGAACGCGTCTTCCGTTTCGCCCGACCGGTGGCTGACGATCGACCGATAGTTTCGCTGGGCGGCGAGGCGCATGCAATCGAGCGTCTCGGTCAGGGTGCCGATCTGGTTCAGCTTGATGAGGATCGCGTTGGCCGTCCCCGCGTCGATCCCGCGCTGCAGGCGCGTGACGTTGGTGACGAAGAGATCGTCGCCCACGAGCTGCACCCGCGAGCCGATCCGGGTCGTGAGAAGCTTCCACCCGTCCCAGTCGTCCTCGGAGCAGCCGTCCTCGATCGAGACGATGGGGTACTTGGACGACAGGTGCTCGTAGGTGGCGATGAGCTCCTCGCGCGACACAGTCTTCTTGTCGAACGTGTAGAGCTGCGTCTTGCGATCGAAGAACTCGCTCGCGGCGCAGTCGAGGGCGATGTCGATGTCCTTGCCCGGCGTGTACCCGGCCTGCTCGATCGCCTTGACGACGTACTGGATCGCCTCTTCGTTCGACTTCAGCTTGGGCGCGAAGCCGCCCTCGTCGCCGACGGCGATGGTGAGCCCCT
>Ga0302325_10011679_pt1 | contig 18898 bp, 14 predicted proteins | sample Palsa_T0_2_FD_201948 | JGI IMG/M metagenome (GOLD analysis project Ga0302325, IMG submission 201948) | Peat permafrost microbial communities from Stordalen Mire near Abisko, Sweden - Palsa_T0_2 | ecosystem: Environmental > Terrestrial > Soil > Palsa > Peat permafrost | place: Sweden: Abisko...
TTCTCCGCGCGAGCTAGTATATCCGTCAAATCCAGGTTTTCCACGTGGCGAAGGCTTTTCTCCAGGGAGGCAAACACGCGGTTAAATTGGCTCGGGGCCGAAGGGATGTAGTAATGCTTCGGAGTCCACGCGATTGGTTCCACCGGATACATCTTCGGGTCCACATATTCCAAGGACACAATATTTGCGCCGAGAAAGCCTTGCCCTTGAATGCGCGCGCGCAAACCTTTGGTGATTTCCGCGTTCAGCAAGGCTTGAATGTCGTTCGTGCCCGAGGTCCATTTGAAATCCGTTGGAACCTCGAAACAAACCGCGACTGATTGCGCCTTGTATTCTGGAGATTCCGATCCGACAAAGTCGATGGAGGTTACTTTGCCAATCGTCACGCCGCGCAGCTTGACTAAGGCGCCGACCGACAGGTTTTCGACCTTGCCGTCGAGGTAAGTTTCGTAAATATCGCCCTTGGCGAGGTAGCTTCTGATGCCCATGGCAAACAGTGCGCCCACAAAAAGACAGGCGCCTAAAACAACGAAAAGTCCGATTCTGAAATTATGCGTTTTTGTGCTCATGTTGTTTCTCGATTTAAGAATTTCCGCACCCAGGGCAGAGTCGCATGGTCGCGCAAATAGGCCGGCGTGCCTTCGGCGACAATGCCTCGTACTTTTGGATCCAGCACCACCACCCGGTCCGCGACCGAATAAATGCTGGCCAGTTCGTGAGTGACCATGACAAACGTAATACCCAGACCGCGAGCCAATTCCTTGATCAGGGAATCAAGCCCGGCGGAGGTGATGGGGTCAAGCCCCGCCGACGGCTCGTCGAGAAAAAGAATGCACGGGTCCAGCACGATGGCGCGCGCGATGGCCGCCCTCTTCTGCATGCCACCGCTCAAGTCGGCGGGGGGGCGTGTCGCCGCTGCTTCCAGGCCCACCAGGCGCAATTTCGACAGCGCAATCAGGTCTTTGGCCTCATCCGATAAGTCGGTAAATTCATCCAACGGCAGACGGACATTTTCCACAGTGCTGATGGAACCAAACAATGCGCCGCCCTGGTAGAGAACACCAAACCGGCGCAAAATCTGCAATCTCTCAGGTCCCTCGGCGGTGACAAGATTCTGTCCGGAGATCAGGACTTCGCCGCTCTTGGGTTGGTAAAGCCCGATCAAGTGCTTGAGCAGGGTGCTCTTGCCGGAACCGGAAGCGCCCAAAATGGCAAAGACTTCGCCCCGGGCCACTTCGAAATTGACGTGCTCCAAGACCACCCGTTCACCGTAACCGATGGTCAAATCACGCGCCGCAACTAGAATTTTTCTGGGCGCGCTCATTTTCTCAAAGAGTAGGTGATCGCCGCAAAAAGAGCGTCGGCCAAAATGATGAGCATGATGCTGCTGACGACCGAACGGGTGGTTGATTCTCCCACGGCCCTGGGACCTTCACCAGTTTGCAGGCCGCGCAAGCAGCTTACCGAAGCCACAATGCCTCCAAAAACAATACTCTTGCTTAGACCCTCGGCCAGATCTCCGAGATGCAGGCCGGATTGGACCTGGTATAAAACCATCCGCAACGGAAATCCCAAGCCGAGCAACACGGGCAATCCGCCCAGAAGTCCGGCGTACATCGCATAAATAGTTAAGACCGGTGTCAATAAAATCCCGGCCACGACGCGCTGGACGACAAGGAATTGAATCGGCGCCAGCCCCATGGTTTGGAGGGCATTCAATTCCTCATTGACTTTCATCGTTCCCAATTCGGCGGCAAAGGCCGAGCCGGAACGACCGGCCAGCATGATGGCCGCCATTACAGGGCCAAGTTCCCGCGTCATGGTCAAGCCGAGCAGGTTGGCGACAAAGACTTGCGCTCCCAGTTGAGCGAGTGGTTGCGCCGCTTCAAACGCGATGACCATGCCGACCAGGAAAGTTAGAAGAGACACGATCGGCAGAGCGTTGACACCGGCGGTTTCAAAAACGCGGAAGACTTCCTTCCAGCGCATGCGGCGGGGGCGAAAAAGACCTCCCGCAATGCCGATGGTTACTTCGCCGATAAATTCGACCTGCTGGCGCAAATCTGCCCACCAAACTAAAGTGGCCGCGCCCACGTCTTCAAACAAAGACGAACAGGCGGGTTCGTGATCTTGCAAAGCGGCAAAATCCTCCTTGGAGAAAGCGCGAAAAAGATGCTCAAGCTCAGCTCCTAAACCGGTCACGCGGGCAGTCACCCCAGGGGTCATCCCGCCGATGCTTATATGATAGAGAAGGGCCAGCCCCGCGCTATCGCATGAAGACAAGCCGCTGGCGTCGATCTCCAGGCTGGAAATTTTTTGGCCCGCGAGGGATTTTTCTAAGGCTTTCCATGCCTCTGAAGTAAAGGCGACGTCCAACTCTCCTTGAAATGCGAGTGTCATGCCACCATCTGGACGCGGTCGCAATTCCCATGTAACAGGCAGGACGTTGGAATCGTTGGCCGGCATTAGCTACGCGGGGTTGGTTTTTTCTCATCGGCCCATCCGCCGCCCAGAGCTTTATACAAGGCAACGACCGCCAGGAGTTGGTCACGCTCCGTGCGCGCCAGACTCAACTGCGCGGGGAAGAGCTGTTGCTGGGCTTCCAAAACTTCGTAGTAGTTGGCCTTGCCGGCTTTGAAACGCTCGGTGGAAAGCCTGACGGATGTCTCAAGCGCCGTCACTTCACGCGCTTGTTGCAGGCGGATTTCACCGAGGCGCTGGCGCGAAACCAAGGCGTTGGCCACGTCCTGCAAGGAGGTTAGTGCTATCTGTTGGTATCGAAGCCGGGCCTCGTCTCGGGCGGCGCGGCGCTGGCGGTATTGCGCCTTCAACCGGCCACCTTCAAATAATGGTCCGCTGGCCGTAGCCGCGACACCCCAGGCGTTCGCGCCGCCGAGGGTAAAGGCCGATAATTCCGGGCTTACTTTTCCAAGTAACGCAGTCAAGCCTATCGTTGGAAAGAACTCGGCCACGGATTCGCCGATGAGCGCGTTGGCCGAACGCAGCACTTGCTCCGCTTCGCGGACATCAGGCCGGCGTTCCAATAAGGCCGAAGGCAGGCCGGCCGGAACTTGCGGAGGCACTAATGCGTCATAGTCAGGATTGTTGCGCGGAATCGGGCCGGGAACGCGCCCCAGCAAGATGCTAAGTTGATTTTCTTTCGTGGCCATCTGCTCCAAAATGGACGGAGTCGCAGATTCTGCGTCGGCCAGGGCCGCTTCGGCGCGCGAAGTTTCCAGGGCCGACGCGTATCCGCCCGCCGTTTGTTCGCTGAAAAGCTTCAAGCTGTCACCAAAGGAATTAGTCGTGAGCCGGGCAATCTCCAGTTCCTTATCCAATTCAAGTAATTGGAAGTAAGCCGTAGCCACATCGCTCAACAAACTCAAACGGACATAGCGCCGATCTTCTTCGGAGGCCAGAAATTGCGCGCGCGCGGATTCGTTGAGCCTGCGGATACGGCCCCAGAGATCGACTTCCCAGAAGGCGTTCAAATACGTGAGGGCCGAGCCATGACTCGCGCCGCCGGTCGGGTAAGCTTCGCCAAATTCATAGTTGCGCCCCTGGCTGACGGCGCCGTTGTAATTGACGCTGGGGAAAAACGCCGACCGCGCTTGCGCCGCCAGGGCGCGAGATTGCTCCACCCGCGACATGGCAATGCGCAGGTCGTAATTGTTGGTGAAGGCTTCTTGGACCAAAGTTTGCAGGACGCTGTCTTGATAGACCTGCCACCAATTCAAATCGGCAAAGGAGACGTTGGTGACGGTTATGTCATCGCGAAACGCAGGGATTGAATCAACATTGGGACGTTTGTAGTTGGGCCCCACCGCGCAGCCTGCCAGCCAAGCAGCACCGGTGATTGAAAGAGCAAGGAATATGGCTTTTCTGCTCATGGGGTTTCCTTCCCGGGTGTGGCCAACCCCAAGCCTGGCTCAGAGCCCCCCTCTGTTTTACGGGTCTTGCTTGATAGTTTTTCGACCACATAAAATGTAACGGGAATAAGGCACACAGCAATGCAAGTAGCGGCCAACATCCCCCCGATAACCACGGTGCCGAGAATGCGGCGTGAAACAGCGCCCGCTCCAGTGGCAAACCACAACGGCGCTGAGCCAAGAATAAAGGCGAACGATGTCATCAGAATCGGACGCAAACGGATGCGCGCGCCCTCCAAGGCTGCGTCCAGCAGTGATTTGCCGTGCTCATACTCAAGGCGCGCAAATTCAACGATGAGAATAGCGTTCTTGGCCGCCAGGCCGATGAGCATGACCAATCCGATCTGCGCAAAAACATTATTGACCATATGCCGGGCAAGCAAGGCGGCAAAGGCGCCAAAGACCGCGATGGGCGTCCCCAGCAGCACGCTGAAGGGCAGTGACCAGCTTTCATAGAGAGCGGCCAGAATCAAAAAGACGAACAAAAAGGAAAGTCCGAAGATGGCCGCCGGCGGAACGCCCTGCGCGGCCTTTTGTTCCTGAAACGACATGCCGATGTAGTCGAACCCCATCTCGGGCGGCATGGTCTCGGCAAACACTTCCTCCAATGCCTTAGTGGCTTGGTCAGAACTGTACCCTTCCGCCGCCGAACCGTTGATCTGCGCCGATCGATAGAGGTTGTAGCGCATGGTGAATTCCGGCCCGGAAATGGACTTGTTTCTTGTCAGGGCTGACATTGGAATCGATTCGCCATCATGGTTGCGCACATAAAACAAACCCAGCCCTTCGGCTTTGGCCCGGTACTCGCCTTCAGCTTCCACATAGACCTGCCATTGCCGGCCAAATCGGTTGAAATAATTGACGAAATACCCGCCCATGAAGGTTTGCAAGGTTTTGTAAACGTCCGACAAGTTCACGCCTTGCTTAAGGACGCGGTCCCGATCCACATCAACATAAAGCTGGGGCACGGCAGGAAGAAAAGTGGTGCTGATACCGGCAATTTCCTTACGTTCTTTCGCTGCCTCAATAAACTTTTTGACGTTACCAGCCAGAAACGGAATGTCTCTTCCGCTTCGGTCTTCGAGGACCATCGTGAAGCCGCCCGCCGTCCCAACACCAGCAATGGCAGGCGGCGGAAAGGCGAAGGCAATCCCTGAATGTAACCCCGAAAGTTTTCGTTGGAGGTTCGCCTTGATTGCCGTGTAGCTTTCTTCCGGTTTGGTGCGTTTATCCCAGTCCTTGAGGCTGACCCACATGGTGGCGGAATAAGTATTGCGCGTGAAGCTCAACAAAGTGAAGCCGGCGACGGTCGTACAACTTTCGACTCCTGGTGTGGACATAACCATATTTTCCACCTGCTGGCAGGCCGTCACCGTCCGCTCCATGGACGAGGCGAACGGGAGTTGGACATTCACGTAAAGGAAACCCTGGTCCTCGTCCGGCAAGAATCCGCCTGGAAGCGTTTTGCCAAACCACCCGGCGACGAGCGCCACTATTCCCAGCACAATCAAACTCACGGCGGATTTCCGAATCAAGGCGCGGCAAATGCCAACGTAGCCATTATTCAAGCGTTCATACCCGCGGTTGAATTTGCCAAAGAACCATCCCAAGGGGCCTTTGCTCTTTTGCTTTGGGCGGAGCAACAGGGCGGAAAGCGCGGGGCTCAGGCTTAGCGCGTTGAAGGCCGAAATCAAAACGGCAAAGGCAATCGTGACCGCAAATTGCTGGTAGAGGCGGCCTGTAATGCCGGGAATAAACACTGTCGGAACGAACACCGCCGCCAAAATGAGCGCGATAGCTACGACGGGACCAGCCACTTCTTCCATCGCTTTCAAAGTGGCGTCTTTCGGGGACATGCCTTCCTCGATGTGATGTTCCACGGCTTCGACCACGACAATCGCGTCGTCCACCACCAGCCCAATCGCCAGAACCAGGCCGAAGAGAGACAAGGTATTGATCGAAAAACCCAGGGCCGGAAACAGAGCGAAGGTGGCGACGAGCGACACGGGAACGGCCGCCAGCGGAATCAACGTGGCTCGCCAGCCTTGGAGGAATATAAACACCACCAGCATCACCAGCCCCAGCGCCTCCCAAAACGTCTTGCCGATTTCGGTAATTCCTTCAGTGACCGATTTTGTGGTGTCAATCGGAACGGAGTAGTCTATGTCGGCAGGAAATCGCTTCTTTAGTTCCTCCATGAGCTTTCTGACCTGCTTGGCCGCCTCAATGGCGTTGGAGCCAGGAAGTTGGAACAAGGCCAAAATGGCCGACGGCTTGCCGTTGAAACGTCCCACGATGTCATAGTCGGCCGTGCTCAACTGGACTCGGGCCACGTCTTTGACGCGCACGATGGCTCCGTCCGGGGTGGCGCGCAGAATAATGTTGCCAAAATCCTCCTCTGTGACCAACCGTCCTTGCGCGCGCACAGTGTAAGTGAATTCCTGCCCAGCCGGGACGGGGCGTCCGCCTAATTTACCGGCCGGATTGACGGTATTTTGGCTGTTGACGGCCGCAATCACCTCCGGGACGGTGATATTGAGCTTGGCCAGTTGATCGGGCTTGACCCAAATCCTCATGGCATACTGGCCCGCTCCAAATACCGTCACTTGAGACATGCCGTACGACCGGCTCAGTGCATCACTCAAATTGATATAAGCGTAATTGGCCAGGAACTCCTCGTTATGCGTGCCCTTGGGCGAATTGAGCGAGAGGATCATGAATGGGGCGGAAAGCGACTTTTGCACCGTGACTCCGTAGTTTTGCACGTCGGCGGGCAACTGGGATTGCGCTTGAGCGTAACGCAACTGAGTCAGGACTTGGTCGATATTGGGGTCGGTGGCGAGATCGAAATTTACGAACATCCGCATCAAGCCGTTGTTGGCGTTGACCGAATACATGTAGTTCATGTTGTCCACGCCGCTCATTTGTTGCTCAATGGGCGTGGCGACGGATTCCTCAATGGTCTGCGCGTCCGCGCCCACATAATCCGCCTGAATATAGATTTCAGGGGGCACCACCTTGGGAAACTGCGCAATGGGCAGTGAAACCATCGTGACCAGCCCAATGATGACCATGATGATGGAAATCACGATGGCTACAATGGGCCGGTTAATGAAGAATTTCGACATGGAATTTACTTGCTCAAGGTGGATTCCAATAACTTGACTTCCTGGCCCGCCACATAATTGGTCGTGTTCACCAGCATACCGTCCCGAACCTTCTGGATGCCTTCCACAATGACGCGATCGCCGAGATGGAGTCCCTCCTTGATGACCCACATCGACCCGTCGCGCTCACCCACTTTCACCCCTTGAATATGGACCTTATTGTCCGCATCCACCTCATCGACCTGATAAGTGCCTTGCAATTCCCCTACCGCCCTTTGCGGCACGAGTAAGGCGTTATGCTCCACATTGAATTTCAACCGGACGCGCGCGAATTGACCGGGCCGCAGGGCTAAATCGGGATTCGGAAAAAGGGCTTCCACCCTGAGTGCGCCGGTGGTCTGGCCAATTTCACGATCCGGCGCGTAGATTTGGCCCAAGCGGGGATAAAGCGTGCCGTCACCGAGGATGAGTTGGATTTCAATTTGCTTGAGATGGGTATCGCGGTCCGCTTGTCCTTGGAACAATTTGGTAAAGTTAATGTAAGCTTGTTCGGTGACGTTGAAATAGGCTTTGATCGGATTCATCATCGAGACGGTGGTCAAATCACCGGAGGAAGGGCCGACCAAATTCCCGATTTGGCCTTTGGCAATGCTGGCGATTCCGTCGATGGGCGAAGTTATGCTGGTAAAACCAAGATTGATTTCGGCTTGTTCGACCTGGGCTTGTGCGGATACGACCGCGGCCTTGGCTTGCAAATCAGCCTGGACGGCATCGTCGTATTCTTCCTGGCTAATGGCCTTGTCTTTGACCAACGGAGCATAGCGTTTGACGTCGAGCTCGGTTTTTCCGTAGTTGGCCTCGGCTTGGGCAAGAAGGCCTTTGTCCTGGTCAAGCACAGCCTTGAAAGGACGCGGGTCAATTTCAAATAATAGATCGCCCCTCTTGATCAGGTCGCCTTCCCGGTAGTTCTGAGCAATAAGGTAACCTGTGACCTGGGCGCGAATCTCCGCATTCGTCAAACCGTCCAAGGAACCTATCCATTCGTGATAAATCGGCACGTCGGCCTGCGTGACGGTGGTGACTTCCACGGTGGGCGGCGGAGGTTTCGGTTTGGCCTTTTCCTTGCAGCCTGCAAGGCTTAAAGTCGCCAGGAGTGTTAACACGGTTTTCGCTTTGTTCATGGTTATCATCTCTCCTTCAAGAGCGTGGACTCGCGCCAGGCATCGATGCCCCCCAGGAGCGGTCGCACATTCGTAAAACCACTATTGCGCAACATCAAAGCAACACGAGCCGCAGTAACGTCGTTAGGACAGGAACAATAAACGACCACTTCGCGATCGTGAGGGATTTTGTAACGTCCTTCTTTGACGTCGTCCAAACTGAGGTGAATGGCGCCTTCGATGCCTGCCTCACGGTCGAATTCCACATTGGAACGCATATCGAGAATGACCATTTCCTGGCCCGCATCCATCATCCGGCGCAAGTCAGGCGCAGTGATGCGCGCCATCCGCAATTCGTCCAGGAGGCGTGTGCGCTGCCAGTATTTGTATCCGATGTAGCCGGCGGCCGCCGCGACAATCAGACAGAGGGCACTGCTGCCGATGCTGGAGATGGCGGCGCCGATTTGTTCCAACTGGTTGGCAAAAAAATATCCCAGCAGGATAAAACTTCCGCCGTAAAACAGCGAGCCGATGCTGTCAACCAGCAGGAAGTGCGCGGCGTTCATTTTCGACATTCCCGCCAAAGGTGGCGCGATGGTGTTCAAGCCGGGCACGAATTTGGCCACGACAATGCCGCGCCAGCCGTACTTGGTGAAAACGTTTTGGGTGCGCTTCACGCACGAATCTGGTTCGAGTGAAATGCGGCAAAGCATCCCCAGGACCTTGCTGCCTTTGAAGCGCCCCAGGTAAAACCAAAAAGCGTCCGCGATGAGACAGGCCGCCACCGTCACACCAACGCCCGTGGCCACATTAAAATTGCCGGTCGCACACAGCGCCCCAGCCGCCAGCATCCAGGGCAACGCCGGTAGAGGCACCCCCATTTGTTCCACGAGGACGGCGCCAAAAAGGATGGGCGCGCCATGGCTAATGAGGAATTGGCGGGCTTCAGTCATTGGCTTGCGCGTGCGCCTCCACCCTCCACGTAAGCTTGTCGATGCCGCGCGAAACACCGGTAAATAAATCCGCAGTGTCGGCGTCGCCGAATTTTGAGGCGGCGTCAATAGCGTCGCGCGCCGAAGCGCCGAATTTCGCCAATGCGGCTGAGAGCGCTCTCACGTGCCCCATGCCCGAAGTTAGTTCGAGAGGGTAGGGGGAGAGTGACGAATTTTTGGAGATGGCCTGAATGGTGCCCAAGGCCGCCCCACCTAGTTGCACGGCGCGCTCCGCGATGTCGTCGGTAAACTCTTCGATTTCTTCCGCCACGTCATCGAATAATTCGTGCAGGCCGATGAAGTGCGGTCCTTTCACGTTCCAGTGCGCTTGTTTGGTTTGCAGGCCCAAGTCAAGCACGGCCGCCAAATTCTGATTGAGCAAGTCAACGGACTTGACTCTTATGGACGCGGGCAGGCTGTTCTGCGTTTTGTGAAGCTTCGTTTTCATCGGATTCCTTGATGCGTTTGCGTTCGATCATGATTCGACAATGCGTTCAGCCAACCAGGTGTCGGCAGGAACATCGGGAACGCCAGGATAGACATTGTAACTGACAAGATTGGCAAGATTGATGAAGGCAAAGCCCCCACAGGTAAGCCGCGCCAGGAAAGCGACTTTCGAGAGAAGGAAGCGCACGAAAAACTGATTGTCCACCGGCAGCTTGACTGGAAATTCGGTCATCAGATAGATGTGCGTGCCTCCAGCCATGCGCAAATCCAGAAATGAAACCAGGAGATCGCCCACCGGCGTGCACTCCTCGCGTTTGGGCATGCGTTCCGGCTCGTCGAGGTGCGCGTGCTCGCGGAATTCTTTCGCCGAGAGCTCGACTACGTCTGCATAACCGGCCGGGAATTCCCAACGATCAAATGCTTTGTGTTCAAAATCCACCCGCACAACTTGATCGGTCACGAATACGGATTTGAAGTGTTCACCGGCAACCATCAGGCGCGGCTGCATAAAGAGGCGCGTGGAATCAATTTTTTCGCAGACTTTTCGAGCCTGCGCTTCGTCGTGTTGGACAAATGATTCGCTTGTTCCATCGGCAAGGTGAATGCGAATTAACAAAGGCGGTTCACTGGCGTTCGTGGTGGAGTCTTTTTTCATCGCTTTTGAGGAATTTTTATCTATCTGGGATTCATATTCGGCATTAATCGGTTCAAGCAGCCACTGCGGAACCTATGCGTTACCAAACTTGATGCCGGTCACAATGACAAGCACAATCCATAGCGTCAAGCGCATTGAAATCCAAGCATTATTAACCTCGCTTGCGACCAGTTATCTCAGACCGCCGCTGACATAATGCGTCTCGCCCGTAATCCAGCCGGAGTCGGGCGAGGCTAAAAAGACAACCACCGGAGCGATGTCCTGCGGCTGGCCGATACGACCCAAAGGGGTGATGGCGATGAAGGTGTCGAATTTCTCAACAAATCCCCCGGTGTGTGTGCCTTCAGTTTCAACCAGCCCGGGATTCACTGAATTGACGCGAATTTTGCGCGCCCCAAGTTCTTTGGCAAAAGTGCGCGTAATGCCGTCCACGGCCGATTTGGTCGCATTGTAAACCGCCATGCCCGGTGGCGAAAGCGTGCTGACCACGGAGCTTATATTGATGATGCTGCCACCTTCAGGCCCGAAATACTTGAGAGCTTCCTGGCTGGCGAGAATAAGACCCAATACGTTGAGATCAAAATGCGCATGGAAGTTTTCCTCTGTGATCTCGCCGGCGGGCTGTCCCTGGTAGATACCGGCGTTGTTGATCAGGATGTCGAGCCTCCCAAATGCTTTTTTTGTCTCGGCAAACAATCGTTCGATTTCCGCTTTTTTGGAGACATTCGCCTGAACTGTTTTGGCGTTGCCGCCACTGGCGACGATTTCTTTCACCACCCGGTCAGCACCTTCGGGGCTCGAGGAGTAGTTGACGATGACGGACGCGCCCTCGGCGGCCAGATGCTTGGCGATGGAAGCACCGATGCCTTTGGAGGCGCCAGTGACGATGGCGACTTTGCCTGCTAATTTTTGCGTGCTCATAATTGATGTAACGGATTAAGGTTTCAATTTAGGATTTGATAAAGTTTAGGAGATCCTCATTAACCTGGTTTTTGAGGGTGGTACACATGCCATGCGGCGCGCCTCCATAGATTTTGAGCGTGGCGTTTTTGACCAATCTCGCGGAAAGCAAAGCCGAGTTTGTGAAAGGCACAATCTGATCGTCGTCGCCGTGCAGGATCAGAGTTGGCACATCGAACTTTTTGAGATCCTCGGTCAGGTCCGTCTCGGAAAATGCCTTGACACAAAAATACGAAGCCGGAAAGCCGGCCATCATGCCTTGCATCCAGAACGATTCCCGGACGCCTTCAGAAATCGTCGCATGCGGTCGATTATAGCCGTAGAAAGGCAGGCTGAGGTCTTTCCAGAATTTTGAGCGATCGGCCATGACGTTGGATCGAATTTGGTCGAAGGCTTGGATCGGCAAGCCGCCGGGATTCGCCGGCGTTTTTAACATGAGGGGCGGCACCGCCCCGATGAGCACGGCTTTGGCGACGCGGTTTGTTCCGTGCCGCCCGATGTAACGTGCCACTTCCCCGCCACCGGTTGAGTGACCGACGTGGACCGCTTTCTGCAAATCAAGCGTTTCGACGAGGGCGGCAAGGTCGTCTGCGTAAGTATCCATATCATTGCCGAGCCAGGGCTGGCTCGATCGACCATGCCCGCGGCGATCATGGGCGATGCAGCGGTAACCGCGAGAGGACAGGAAGAACATCTGGTCCTCAAACGCATCGCCGCTGAGGGGCCATCCATGACTGAATACGACCGGCTGGCCGGAGCCCCAGTCTTTATAATAAATCTCCGTGCCATCTTTGGTTTTGATTATGCTCATAGTTCTTTTTGTAGGCTTCGTTGACGTTTACCGGTTTCGCATGCTGGAAGCGCTGCGCGACATGGCCACGGCGTATTCGACGCCTTGCCCGCAGGCGCCGCAGTGTTCGGTCAGGACCTCCATGACTTCGTCGTAATGCTCGTTTCTCGACCAATCGCGTTGAAATTCCAGCAGCACTTGCAGCGCTGTCACTGAAACGGCGCCCGCTTGTTCCATGCGGCGTATGGCGGCGTCGTGCGCGATTTGACTGGTTCCACCGGACGCGTCTTCGACCGCATAAACACCATAGCCCTCTTCCAACATTTGCAAGGCCGGGAAAGTCAGGCACGATTCCGTCCAGAGCGCGGCAATGAGAAAATTCTTGCGGCCCAGCTTCTTCACCGCGTCCACGAAATCCTTGCCATCCCAGCAATTCATGGTGGTGCGCTCAATCGGCTCCTGGTTCGGAAACAATTCGAGCAATTGCGGCGTGATCTTGCCGCTGAACCATCTGGATTCAATCGCGGTCAAAATCACCGGCACACCGAAAATTTTTGCGGCCTTGGCCAAGACCAGCAGGTTGTTGAGCAAATCCTGCCGGTCGATGTTGGCCACGCCAAAGAACATCTGCGGCTGGTGATCGATAAGGATCACGGCGCAATTGTCAGGGGTTAGCAGGCCTTTATCGGTCGAGCTAACACTCATGACGTTGTGTGCCTTTCTGAAGTCACGAACCCAACATGGCTCTTCGCGAGAGGAGTTGCCATTGACCTTGTGGGCGGATTTTTGGTCTGCGAACGAAGCACCATTTCCTCCTTCTTTTGGAGGAGACCCTTATAGTATGCAGCCTGCTAAAACTGGACCAGACCCCGCCGGCTGGCGACGGTTATCGCTTCCGTGCGGCTTAGGACATTCAGCTTGGTGAAGATGCTGCGAAGATGGGATTTTACCGTGGTTTCGCTGATGTATAGATTGACGCCAATTTCTTTGTTGCTCTTGCCGCGAGCCAGCAGGGAGAGAACATCCAACTCCCGGCCGGTCAGCGTTTCGCTGCTCATGCCCGCTGCCAACTTCGCGGTTAACGCCGGGGGAATGCAGGTCTCGCCGGAGTTCACCTTGCGGATACAGTCGAGCAACTCTTCGCGCCTGGCATCTTTCAAGAGATAACCTTTGGCGCCGGCCTTGATCGCGCGATAGATTTCGTTATCCGTATCGAAGGTGGTCAATATGACCACGCGCGCCGACGGAGTTTGCCGGCGAATTTCCTCAATGGCCCCAACCCCGTCCAAAACGGGCATACGCAGATCGATCAGCGCCACATCCGGCTGCTGTTTGTTCCAGGAGTCCACGGCTTCACGCCCATTGGCCGCTTCGGCGACCACCATCATGTCCGGTTGCCGGCCAATCATCGCCGCCAGTCCCTCCAGGACCGTGGCGTGATCGTCAGCGATGAGCACCCGGATTTTGTCCATGTGCGCAGGCTTCATCGGCTTGTCACCCCGTGTTTGTGGCGGTGGAGAAAATTTGCCGCGTGATTTCGCGTCTGTGTTCATGCGGCCATGGATGGGATGGGGCCCGGCAGCGGCAGGACGATGTAAAGAGCTACGCCTTTTCCCAGTGCGCTCTGGATCACGAGGCTCCCGCCCATTTGTTCAACCCTTTCTCGCATTCCCAATAAACCAAAACCGTCGTTCTTGCCACCGGGATCAAAGCCGCACCCGTTGTCGCGTAATTCCAGACGGATCGCGTTGTGGTCAAAGGCCAGCAAGGCCTTGAATTCGCTGGCGTGGGCGTGCCTCAGCGTGTTGGTCAAAACTTCCTGGCCGATGCGTAAAATATTTTCATCCCAATCGGCGGGCCGTGGCCGCGGATGACCTTGCAGAATGAATTCCGCGCGCAACGATGTGCCTTGGGTCATGTTGTGGAGCAAATCCTCGAGCGCTTCACAAACGTCCTTTTCTTCCAGCGCCTGCGGACGAAGGGCGCGCACCGAACGGCGCGCTTCCTTTAAACTTTCGCGCGCGAGGGCGCCGGCCCGGTTCAGATGATCATCCGCTTCTTTGGCCAACCCTTTTGAATTCGCGTCTGCGGCCGCTTCCAATTGCACGATGACCCCCGTGAACCCTTGGGCCAACGTGTCATGCATGTCTCGCGCCATGCGATTGCGTTCGGCGACGACTGCAGCCTGGCGGCTTTCCGCGGAGAGACGTGTCAACTGCATTGCCAGCATGGCTTGATTGGCCAGCGCTTGCGCCAATTCCATTTCCTCAGCCCGGAGAGTTCGCTTGCTCGTAAAACGGATGCCGACGACGCCCGCTACTTTGCCGGCAATCAGCAACGGCACAATGAGTATGGTAATGATGCCCTGGGCCAGTAAATGGGGACGCCACGGAACATCCGGCCCTTCTCGCATATCCTCCAAGACATAAGGCTTGCCAGTGCGGAAGACCTCCGGCCACGGCCAGTAAGAATTCGTGGGCGAGGCGGGACTGATCGCGGCCAGGGCTGCATCGTGTTTGGTGCGAAGCTTGCCACCTTCCAGAGCGAATTGAAAAACCATCAAATCTCTGGATTCATCCTTCAGCCATACGCTGGTGCTGTGAGCGCCCAATTGTTCGGCAATGGTTCGCAAAACGTGTTCTACCAGTCGGTCGGCATCGGACTCCATCGATAATACATCAAGCGTACGCGTGAGTGTCTCCACCTGGCCGCAGGCCAGGCGCTCGGAAGCGCGCAACGCTTCTTCCGCCTTTTCCCGCCGGGAAACGTCCATGATGGCACCTAGAAATTCCAGTCCGCCGGGCTCATTTACAGGTCGCGCCACGACATGCACATGTTTGACTGTGCCGCCAGGCATCAGTAAACGGTGTTCAAAATCCAGATTGGTTCCGGCGCGGGTGGCGCTATCGAGCGTTTGCCGGGTCATATCGGCGTCTTGCGGATGGACTCGCTTTAAGGCCAGGTCCAAGGTGGGTTTTACGGTTCGGTCAAATCCCATGATCCGATAGGTTTCGTCGGACCACACGATTTCTCCTGTAGCGACACGCCAGCCAAAGCTGCCGGTGAGACTTAGTTTTTGCGCCTCCGCCAAGTAAGCTTCGCTTCGTCGAAGTCTCTCCTCAACCTGGGTGCGTTCAATCGCGACCGAAGCCACGTGAGAAATCTGCTCCATGATGGCTCGTTGTTCCGAGGTGGGCCCGCCCGGTTTCCGCGAATAAATGGCAAAGGATCCTAAAACCTCGCGCGCGGTGGAAAATATGGGCGTGGACCAACAGGCCAGCAATCCATGCGGCAAAGCAAGATGTCGATATTCGCGCCAAAGTGGATCGTGCTCGATATCAGAAACAATGACCGTTTCCCTCCGGTGAACAGCGGTTCCGCAAGAACCGCTGCACGGGCCTATCATGGCCCCATCGATGGCTTTCGTATATCTACTGGGCAAACTGGGAGCCGCGCCGTGGCGAAGCCTTGAGCCGCTTTCATCCAGCAAGAGAATGGAGCATAACGTCCCGTTGGCCATTTCTTCAATTAAACAACACAGCGCATCGAGAATGGAATGGAGCGGTTCGCCCCGAGCCACCATTTCCAGAAGCCTCTTCTGCCCGGCAATAAAGCCCTCGGCCCGCATCCGTTCCGTCACGTCGCGAGCGGAAATAATGACCAGGTCTCGGCCGCCCAGAGGGCAACGACTCAGCCGCAGGTCCATGAACATTTGTTCGCCGTTGGCCCGGCGGCAGGGCCGTTGTACTGCGACGGGTGTTCCACATTTTGTTTTTCGGATCGTGTGCAGGATTTCCTGGTCGGAAACGCTGACAATGAAATCCCAAAGACGCATTTCCAGAAATTGCTCCCTGGTATAGCCAAGGATGGCGCAAGCAGCCTGATTCGCATCGATGATTCTGCCGTCGGCTTCCGCGATGAACCCGGCGTCCGCCACATAAGCGAAAAAACCCTCTATTTGCTCCTTGCGCAGATGGCATTCGGTCAATTCAAGTTGGGGATTGGCGCTCGTTTTACCAGCGTCTTCGATGGCAATTGACCCGGTATTCATAGTGGCTGTCAGATCGAGATTCTGCGGACTTGCCAAAGGTAGGGCCTCTGCATCCAAATGTCATGCCAAGAAAGTGGGACGGTCAAATAAGACCTGCCTCAGTCGAAGGACGCGAAGACAAAGAGGAAAGCCGCAAATTAATTATTCACCACGAAAAACACGAAGCTTCGAAGAGAACATTTGGCGCTTAAACCACTCGTGGTTGAAATCCTTGGCGACCTTGGCGTGAGAATTCTTCTTCTTCGATTTCCAGGCGCCTAAAGCCAGCAAAGGGCTTGGTCTTCTCTAAACCAAACCTTCCAAGACCGCCGGAATTCCCTCCAGCCCCAAGTTGAGGCTGTTCATAGAAAATGATCGCTCGGCTTCGCTTTGTTCGCCAAAGAGTATTTTCCAACCGGCGGCTTCAAACCAACTTTTGTCGGGCACCTCGCCGGAATTGCCACTTTCTCCGATCTTGGAATGTCGAACCAACAAATCGGAAATTTGCACTGCCGCGGAGATTTTAGAATGGTAACGAGACAATTGGGGAGAATGATGAAACTGCACGATCTCAACCAAGACTTCCGGCAGCTTTTGCTTTCTTATGTAAATCGCGCCCAACTCGGCATGATTAATGCCAAGGACTTCACGTTCCAATTGCAGCAAATCTCCACGCTCTCCGGCCCGGCCGTGATAAATTTCAACAAAATGGTCTGGAAAGGTGGTGGCCATGACGATCCTGCCTATGTCGTGAATCAAGCCGGCCACATAGTCGATGTCATCCGATTGTGATTGAATCAAACTCGTCACTTCACGCGTCATCAAGGCCGTGGCAATGCTATGGCGCCAGAACTCACGCCAGGGAAACGGAGTTTCTTGGGCTATTTGTTGCAGGTCCTCGACAATCTGCGTCATCATCGCCAATTGGCGGATTTGGCGGACGCCGACGTAAAAGACGGCTTCGTCAAGATTCGTGGGACGTTTCGACGAGCCATAATTTATGGCGTTGACCATGTGCAGGAGGCGGGTGGTCAAACTTGGATCGCGGCGGATTATTTCGGCGATTTCTGAAGTGGACCTCTCATCGGCATCCATCAATTCGCGCAAGGCCGAATGGTGGTTGCGCAACGAAGGCAGGCCGGTGCTTCCGCTCAGCCGGGCATCAATCCGGGCGCGGTCCAGCTTTGCGCACGCCGGGCGTGGAACCGTTTCTGCGGGACGCATATCTTTCTCTATCGGCATAATGATGAACAGCATTAGACACTTCGGAGAAATAAGACACAACGTTAAATCGAGGAATAAGCAGAGTCTTGATCATCTATTGCCTGGTCGCAGCGCTACGGAACGGCTGGCCATTCTGATAAAATTTCAATTCAAGTTGGAGTTGCTGGGTCAACGAAGGGTTGGATTGGCCCTCAGCCAAGACCAAGGCTCGCTGCGCGGTTTCCACTGCTTTGGCATACTGTCCGTCTTCGGCCAGAGCGGCGGCGAGCGTGTGCAGAATAACCGGGTTTCCTCCACCGGTGAGCGACTCGGCCTGTTGAGCCAAGGCTACGGCTTTGGCGCCGTTGCGCAAGGCCGCATCCGGGCAGGTAGCCAGAATCCAAGCCAGATTATTCTGCGCCGAAGCGTCGGTTGGCTGGATTTGCAGTCCCAATTCGTAATGGGCGATGGCCTCGGCGTAAGATCCCTTCTTCAGAAGAGCGTTGCCCAGGTTGTTTTGGGCCCCGGCGTAGTCAGGTCTGAGCTGCAGTGCTCTTTGAAAAAAGGTAATGGCTTTGTCCACCATGCCCATTTGCAATAGTACGTTGCCGAGGTTGAGGTCGGCGTCCACATAGCCGGGGTCGATTTCCAGCGCCTTTTCAAATTGAGTAACCGCCTCGCCCCTTTTTCCTTCTTGACGAAGAGCATTGCCAAAATAGAAGTGCGCCTCGGCGTCGTCCGGGTTGATTTCCAACGCCTTTCGCAGATGAGCCGTCGCATCTTGCAGTCGGCCCTTTTGCAATTGCGTATTCCCAAGGTTCTTGTGAGCAACCGCATAACCCGGCTCGATGCGCAGGGCCTCCTGATAATGCGTAATGGCCTCATCCGTTTTCCCCTCGTTGAAAAAGGCGAGGCCCAAGTTGAATTGCGCCTCGGCAAACTCAGGCTTGGTCCGTAGCGCTTTCTGGAAATAGGAAATCGCCTCGTCCGATTTCCCTTTTTGCAAGAGGGCGGCGCCCAGACTGTTACATGCATCGGCATAGCCAGGCCTGATTTCGAGGGCTTTCTGGAATTGAATCATGGCTTCGTCCGCTCTTTTCTTTTGCAACAGAGCGAGGCCCAGGTTGACATAGCCATCGACAAAGTCGGGTTTGATTTCCAATGCCTTTTGAAATCGGGCGATGGCCTCATCCGCTTGCCCCTGTTCCAGGTTTTGCAGACCAAAATAGTTATTGGCCATCCAGCCTTCGGAATTGATCTGGTAGGTTCTCGCCCAGAGTCTGTCGGCGCTGGTGTACATGTCACATTGCTTCCACGTCAAAGCCGCCAAAACGAACAGCAACGCCGCCAGACTCCCTTCAAAAAGCGGCTTGTGCCTCCGAAAATGATTTGACAGCGCGGTAATCCCCACAGCGGCCAGAGTCAGGGGGCCGATGCTGGCCAGGTACTGAAAATGATCAGCGACAAAAGAGTAGCGGAATGGATACACGTTGAAAAAACCCAAGGCCGGAAAGAGTGTTCCAGCAAAGAAAAGCAACGCGGCCATGGCGCCGCGCCAACGCTGCCAAATCAGCAAGCCCACCAACAACAGCACGGCTATGGGAAATGCATATTGCCACCACAAC
>Ga0302325_10011680_pt1 | contig 18896 bp, 17 predicted proteins | sample Palsa_T0_2_FD_201948 | JGI IMG/M metagenome (GOLD analysis project Ga0302325, IMG submission 201948) | Peat permafrost microbial communities from Stordalen Mire near Abisko, Sweden - Palsa_T0_2 | ecosystem: Environmental > Terrestrial > Soil > Palsa > Peat permafrost | place: Sweden: Abisko...
CACACCACGAGCAGCGCGGCCCACAGCACGGCGGTCATCAGCCAGGCGTTGAGCACGTCATTGAACAGGTAGGTCGTCGGGTTCCACGGATTGCCGCCCTGTCGGCGTATCCGCTGAGCTTCCAGCCGCACCGCCGAGCGCAGACTGCCGAAAACGCTGCGCGGCAAGAACTCCCAGAACGTCTCACCGAATCGAGCCGAAGCCGGATCTTCCGGTGTCGCCACCCGGACGTGATGACCACGATTGTGCTCGACGTAGAAGTGCCCGTAGCCGGTCTGCGCCAAAGTGATCTTGGACAGCCAGCGCTCCAGCCACTCCTTCTTGTGCCCCATCTCGTGCGCGGTATTGATCCCGACTCCACCCAGCGTCCCGACCGACAGCGCCAGGCCGATCTTGGCCGGCCAACTCAACGGCCCCTCTTGACCCAACCAGCTCAAGTTCGGCGCAACGAACGTCAAAGCGGCGAGAATCACGCTGAGGTATTGGAACGGGATGAACGCATAGGTGCAGTAGCGGTAGTACTTGTCGTCCTCCAGCCACTTGGCTTCGTCGGGCGGATTCTGCCCGTCCGACCCGAATCGCAAGTCGAGCGCCGGCAGCACGATGTACAGCATGATCGGGCCGATCCAGAACAGCACTTGGGAGGCGGGGTACCAGCCCAACTGGTTCATCCCCCAAATTAACGGCGTGACGATCATGATCAGCGTCGGGAAGACCAGTCCCATCATCCACAGACTGCGCTTCTTGTCCTGCCACTCCATCGTGTCGTCGGTAGATCCTGCGGTCATATAGCTAACCTCCGGGGTCTCATAGCACCTTGAAACGCGACGAGACGACATAGCGCCGCGAGTGATTACGTTAACCCATTGATTGAGCAACCAGCCAGTTCAAAAGGCGTCGTTCACCAGTTGGACCCGGCCGCCGGCGGCGGCAGTCGCACCTCTGGCCAGCACCGAGTGTCGGCGGCCGTAGCCCAGGTAGATGGCGGTTCCGGCGACCATCCACACGCCGAACCGGATCCAGGTGACGACGGTGAGGTTGAGCATCAGCCATAGGCACGCGCACACCGAGGCGATGGGCAGTAGCGGCACCAGCGGCGCGCGGAACCCGCGCGGCAGGTCTGGGCGGGTGCGACGCAAGACGATGACGCCGGCCGACACCAATAGGAATGCGAACAGGGTCCCGACGTTGACCATTTCCTCCAGCTTGTCGGTGGGGAACGCCGAGGCCGTGGCGGCGACCAGCAGCGCGACCAGCACGGTGATTCGCACCGGGGTGCCGTGCGAGCCGGTCTTGGCCAGCCGCCGCGGCAACAACCCGTCGCGCGCCATCGCAAACAGCACCCGGCATCCACCGAGCAAGAGCACCATCACCACGGTGGTCAGCCCGGCGAGCGCGCCGACGGAGATGATCCCGGAAGCCCAGTGCACACCGTTCGCCGCGAAGGCGGTCGCCAGGTTGGCGTGATGGCCGTCCGGGGTGCTCTTGAGCACCGTGTAGGGAACCATCCCGGACAGCACGACCGACACCGCCACGTAGAGCACGCTGACGAGGCCCAACGTGGCCAGGATGCCCCGGGGAACGTCGCGCTGCGGGTTCTTGGTCTCCTCTGCCATGGTGGCCACGATGTCGAATCCGATGAACGCGAAGAACACGATCGACGCGCCCGCCAGCACCCCGTACCAGCCGTAATGACTGCTGTGCGCCCCGGTCAGCAGTGACAACAACGATCGATCGAGACCGGTGCCGGCGTTGCCCGCACGCGGCGGCGGGATGAACGGTGAGTAGTTCGCAGCCTTGATGTAGAAGGCGCCGACGACGATCACCAGCACCACCACCGACACCTTGATGGCGGTGACCACCATGGAGAACTGTGACGACAACTTGGTGCCCAGCGCCAGCAGGCTGGCCACCAGTGCGACGATCAGCAACGCGCCCCAGTCCAGCGTGAACGACCCGAAATTGATTGTGCTGCCTGCTAATCCAAACACCGTCTGCAGGTAACTCGACCACCCCTTCGCGACGACGGCGCCGCCTATCGCCAGCTCCAGCACGAGGTTCCAACCGATCGTCCAGGCCAAGAATTCACCGAAGGTGGCATAGGAAAACGTGTAGGCGCTGCCCGCCACCGGCAGCATCGACGCAAATTCGGCGTAGCACAGCGCCGCCAGCCCGCAGGTGGTCGCCGCCATGAGGAACGAGATCCAGATCGCCGGTCCGGTGATATCGCCCGCGGTCGAGGCGGTGACGGTGAAAATCCCGGCCCCGATCACCACCGATACGCCGAAGACGCACAGGTGCCACCAGCTCAGGTCTTTGCGCAGCCGGGTACCCGGTTCGTCGGTGTCGGCGATCGACTGCTCAATTGATTTGGTGCGCCAGCGATCGGCCATGTCCCCGGACCATACCCAGTAGTGTCGCCAGATGCGCGGGGAGGGCGGTAGGGGCAGTACCGGCGAAAAAGCAATTGTGATCGGCGCCAGCCTGGCCGGGTTGTGTGCGGCACGGGTGCTGTCCGACTTCTATGACCAGGTAACGGTGTTCGAGCGCGACGAGCTTCCGAGCACGCCGAGCAATCGCACCGCCGTCCCGCAGGGGCGCCACGTGCACCTGCTGATGGCCCGCGGTGCGGTGGAATACGAAGGGCTGTTCCCCGGCCTGCTCGACGACATGGTGGCCGCCGGCGTTCCCATCTTGGAGAACCGGCCCGACTGCATCTACTTCGGCGCCGCCGGACACGTGTTGGGCACCGGGCAGACGTTGCGCGACGAGTTCACCGCGTATGTGCCCAGCCGCCCGCAGTTGGAATGGCAGATCCGGCGCCGGGTCGCCGCGATCGCCAATGTCGAGATCCAACACCGGTCGGTGGCCCGACCGCGCTTCGACGTCGATGCACAGCGGGTGACCGGGGTCTATCTCGACAGTGACACCGATGAGCCCGATTTCGTCGCCGCGGACGTGGTCGTCGACGCGGCTGGTCGCGGTACCAGGCTGCCGGTGTGGCTGGAGCGGTGGGGATATCAGCGCCCAACCGAGAAGACAGTCGAGGTCGGCATCGGCTATGCGTCGCACCAGTTTCGGTTGCCCGAGGGAGCGATCGGGGAGCGAGTGATTGTCGTCGGCGCGTCCCGGCAACAGCCCCTCGGACTCGGCCTGCTGGGTTACGAGGACGGCACATGGACGCTGACAACTTTCGGCGTCGCGAAAGTCGAACCGCCGCGTACCTTTCCCGAGATGGTCACACTCGCCAAAGAATTGCTGCCGGAACGGATTTCCACCGCGCTGGACAGAGCTGAACCCGTCGGCGAGGCGGCTTTCCACCGCTACCCCACCAGTCGGTGGCGCCGCTATCACAAGCTGGACCGGTTTCCGGCCGGGATCGTGCCATTGGGGGACGCGGTGGCGAGCTTCGACCCCACATATGGGCAGGGCATGACGATGACTGCGATACAAGCCGGTCATCTGCGCCGGGCCTTGGCCGATGGCACGGGCAAGGATCTGGCGCGCGAAGTGAATAGAGCCACCGCCAAAACCACATACCCGGTGTGGACGATGACCGCGATCGGCGACCTCACCTTCCACCACGCGACCGCGCAGAGTCCGTGGTGGTTCGGCCCGGTCGGCGGCCTGTTCGAACAATTCCTCGGTGCGGCCGAAACGGATACGGTTCTGGCCGAATGGTTTTTGCGCAGATTCTCGTTGTTGGACAGCCTCTATATGGTGCCCACTGCGGGCCTCGTCGGTCGTGCTGTCCGGCACAACATCCGGCTATGGCGCGCCGAACGCCGCGCAGCCCGGTCGCAACGCCGCGGCGTGCTGGCGCCGCGCTGATTTACAAGCCGACGGTGGCCCGGAATATCTTCGTCGGCTCGTGAGCGAGCAGCCGGATGGGACCGTCGTCGGCGCCCACCCAGGCAGCGACACCCCGGGTGAGGTTCAGTACCCCGGACTTTCCGTGCACAGTCGTCGAACCCTCGACGCACAGCAGAATCTGCGGGCCGTCGTGCCGTGCTGGCGCGTCGACTTCGTGGCCGAGCTGTTGGTCACTCAGAGTCAGCATGGATGCCGCGAATTCCTCTGTGGGAGTGTCATAGATCAGCCCGATTCCGTCAGGATGCGTCGGCGAGCGCAGTTGCGACTCGTTGGTCGGGGTGAAATTCAGGACTCTCAACAACTCGGGAACGTCGACGTGTTTAGGAGTCAGGCCACCACGTAATACGTTGTCGGAGTTGGCCATTACTTCAAACCCGACTCCGCGCAGGTAGGCGTGCAGGTTTCCCGCCGCCAAGAAAATTCCCTCGCCGGGGTCCAGCGTTATCCGATTGAGCAGCAACGCGGCCAGCACACCGGCATCGCCGGGATACTGCTCCCCCAGCTCCAATACCGTCTTTGCTTCGGCGGCGAATTCCGTTGCGCCAGCACTCATGTACTGGATTGCACCATCGAGCACAGCGTTCACCAGCACATCGACGTCGGGCTGCGGCGCGGTGATCCAGGTAGTGAACAACGCACGCAGGCCGTCGGCATCGGACTGATCGTTCAACAGGTCGATGTAGGGGTCCAAGTCGGACACCGCCAGCGCCTGCAAGAGTTCGATGGTGCGGGCCGCGGGACGAAATCCTGCCAGCGCCTCGAAATGCTGCAGCGCCACCAACAGCTCGGGTTTGTGGCTGGAGTCGCGGTAGTTGCGCAGTGGCGAGTTCACCGGAATGCCGAGGCGTTCCTCACGCAGGTAGCCTTCGGCGGCTTGCTGGGAACTGGGATGGGCCTGCAGCGACAGCGGCTCATCGGCCGCCAGCACTTTGAGCAGAAACGGTAGCGCGTCGCCGAACCGGGCGCGCACTACCGAGCCGAGTTGCCCCACCGGATCGGCGGCCACCGCCTGCAGCAGCGAGACTTCTCCGCCCGGCTCCTGCAGCCAGGCCGGATCACCCGGGTTGGCGCCCAGCCAGAGCTCGGCTTCCGGGTGGGCGGTCGGCACAGGGCGACCCGTGAATTCCGCGATGGCGGTCCGTGACCCCCACGCGTATGTCCGTATCGCTCCGCGTAACAACTGCACTTTGCATTACCTCAGAACCAGTTATCCCCGTACCAGCCGCAAATAAACCGCTGCCATCTCGAGCCGGACCGCCAATATAGCCAGCTGCTGCTCGGCCCGTTGGGCAACGACCGGGGTCGGGCGGCCGTCCGGCGAGTCAGGAACGTCCTGCGCGCCGACGAGATCGATGTCGTCGATCTGGGCGACCCGGGACGCGACGACCGCCCGCTCGGCTGCCAACGTCAACGCCAGCACCCGCAACCGCTCGGCGATCGGCCCGTCGATCTCCTCGTCGTGAAACAACGCCTCCGTTGGGTCGCCGAAACCCGACCCCACCCCTGCCCGCAGCGCCACCATGGCGTCAGCGAGTCCGGCGGCAGCGGCCACTTCGTTTGCGATCCGCAGCAGGACGCCGCACCCGTGCCGGGCCAGCGCCAGGGTTGCCGCGTTGTCACCTGCCAGCACAACACGGCGCCGCGACATGCGCTCGACCAGCGCCTTAGCCGGATTGGTGAATATCTCCCGGCTGGCGCTGTTGCGCAACGCCTCTGCGTCCAGCTCGTCGGCCAACGCGGCAAGGTCCATTCGGAGCCGAGGGTCGATGGACTGCTGGACAGCCAGCCCGATGGCCAGGTACCGGCACAGACCGAACTCACCGGCGAGCGGTAGCCGCGGCTCCATCACCGCCACCCGACCCGCCGTGACATCGCGCAGCGGACCCTCGTAGGGCGCGGCGACGACAACCCGCGCACCGCGGCGCACTCCGCTGGCGGCAGCCCCTACCAATGCCGGATCGCCGGCGTCGTCGCCGGCCACCACCAGCACGTCCAACGCGCCGATCCACGGTGGCACCTCGGAGGCGATGACGATCGGCACAGCCGCCGAACCGCCTGACGTCGCGGCCAGCATGGTGCCTGCGGTCTCCGCGGTGCCTCGTCCGGCGACCCAGGTCACGGTGCGCGGACGGCCTTCGCCGCGCACCGAGTCCAGGGCGCCCTCGTCCAGGGCGGCCGCGGCCGCGCGCACATGGGCGCCACCCATCGACGCCGCCCGCAGCAGCCCGTCGCGGTCGGCGGCAAGCAGGCCTTCGGCGTCGTCGAGGTCGATGGTGGCCTGGACCGCGTTCACGTCACGGCCTCCGGCTGGCCGACCTGCCGCCGGATTTCAGCGGTGACGTGCTCGACGACCGCGTCCACGTCGTCGACGGACCGGCCTTCCACGTTCAGCCGCAGCAGCGGCTCGGTGTTGGAGGTGCGCAGGTTGAACCAGCTGCCCTCACCGAGGTCGACCGTCACCCCGTCCAGGTGATCGAGGGAATGAATCCGGCTGCCGAAAGACTTCAGCACCGCCTCGACGCAGGAGGATGCGTCGTCCACGATGAAGTTGAGCTCGCCGGACGACTCGTAGCGCTGGTAGTCGGCGGTCAGCTCGGACAGCGGACGCTCCTGCTCTCCGAGGGCGGCCAGCACGTGCAGCGCGGCCAGCATCCCGGAGTCGGCTCCCCAGAAGTCGCGGAAATAGTAGTGCGCGGAGTGTTCGCCGCCGAAGATCGCGCCGGTGTCGGCCATCAGCGCCTTGATGTAGGAGTGCCCCACCCGTGAGCGCACCGGCGTACCACCGCGCTCGAGGACCAACTCGGGCACCGCCCGCGATGTGATCAAGTTGTGGATCACCGTCGCACCGATCTCACGGTGCAGCTCGCGCGCGGCGACGAGCGAGGTCACCGTGGACGGCGACACCGGCCGTCCCGTCTCGTCGATGACAAAACACCGGTCGGCGTCGCCGTCGAACGCCAGCCCGATATCAGCCCCGACGGCACAGACGTATTTCTGCAGGTCGGCGAGGTTCGCCGGATCCAGCGGATTGGCCTCATGGTTGGGGAACGAGCCGTCGAGCTCGAAGTACAGCGGTAGCAGCGTGATCGAGTCGATCGCCCCGAACACCGCGGGCGACGTGTGGCCTGCCATCCCGTTACCCGCGTCGACGGCCACCCGCAGCGGGCGCAGCCCGGACGTGTCGACCAGCGAGCGTAGAAAGTTCCCGTACTCCACCAGCACATCGTTGTCGGCGACGGAACCGGGCGGCCCGCCGTAGGCCGCGACTCCGGCGATGAGGTCGTCGCTGATGGCGGCCAGGCCGGTGTCCGCGCCGACCGGTTTGGCGCCCGCCCGACAGAGTTTGATGCCGTTGTAGGCGGCCGGGTTGTGGCTGGCGGTGAACATCGCGCCCGGGCAGTCCAACAGTCCGGCAGCGAAATAGAGTTGATCGGTCGACGCCAGGCCGATCCGGACTACGTCGAGGCCCTGGCCGGTGACTCCGGCCCCGAAGGCGGCAGCCAGCGACGGCGAACTGTCCCGCATGTCGTAGCCGATCACGACCCGCCGCGCTCCTTCGCTGCGCATCAGCCTGGCGAAGGCAGCACCGACGTCGGCGACGAATGACTCGTCGATCTCCGCACCGACCAGACCTCGAACGTCATACGCCTTGATCACACGGTGGACAGCCGCAGGGGGCCGAGACATCGAGGGGCTCCTGACGACGACGATGATCTGTGTGTGGTCAGCCTAGCCCGGTCCGGCGAGTAGCCGGACAATCCGGCAAGCTTGGCGACGATGCATGCCTAACGGGCCGAATCGCGATGGCTAGTCGGCGGGGTCGGGCAGCACTCGCAGATGACCACGCCGGCGTCCGGTACCGGCCGAACGCTGAGCAGATGAGGTCATCACGGCGGCCGCCGACGTCTCGGCCGGTGCACCGCCGTGCTGGACACCCGGATCGTGGAATCCGTTGACCGGTGCCGCGCCGCCGACCACTTCGCGACCTTCCCGCACAGCTTCGGCCAGCGCGATCAAGTCGTCCTCGTCGGGGTTGGTCGCCAGCGGGCCGGAATGCCGGACGAGCTCCCAGCCGCGCGGCGCCGTGATGCGGCCGGCATGACTGACACACAGATCCCAGGAGTGCGGCTCATTGACGATCGCAAGCGGACCGATAACCGCCGTCGAATCCGAGTACACGAAGGTCAGCGTCGCCACCGCGTAATGCGGACACCCGGGTCGGCAGCAGCGACGCGGAACGTTCACGATCGAGAGGTTATCGTGCTAAAACGTCTGCGCAGCGAGGGACACGCGCATTCGCCCGGACTGGGATGCCCAACCGTTACCATCGCCGGGTGAGCGATTCGCGCAGCTCCCCGCGGGGCGGCCGCTCGCCCGGCAAAAAGGTGTCGCGCCGTGGCCGCGATATGCGCGGGCCGCTGCTGCCGCCGACGGTGCCCGGGTGGCGCAGTCGCGCCGAGCGCTTCGACATGGCCGTACTCGAGGCCTACGAACCCATCGAGCGCCGTTGGCAGGAGCGGCTGTCGGGGCTTGACGTGGCGGTGGACGAGATCCCCCGGATCTCGGCGAAGGATCCTGACAACGTGCAGTGGCCACCGGAAGTGGTCGCCGACGGGCCGATCGCGCTGGCCAGGTTGATCGGGGCCGGCGTCGACAGGCGCGGGAGCGCAACTCGAGCACGAGTTGTCTTGTTCCGCAAGCCAATTGAGCGACGGGCCAAGGACACCGTCGAGCTGGCTGAATTGCTGCATGAAATCCTGGTGGCCCAAGTCGCCACCTACTTGGACGTCGAACCGTCGGTCATCGACCCGACGATCGAGGAGGAATAGCGGGCGATCGCAAGCGCGGCACAGCCGAGCCCCGCAGGTCGCCGGCCGGTGTTACAGAAGTGGCGTCAGATAATTCCGCGCTTGAGCCGGCGGCGTTCCCGCTCGGACAGGCCACCCCATATGCCGAAGCGCTCGTCGTGGGCCAACGCGTAGTCGAGGCATTCGCTCCGCACCTCGCAGCCAAGGCAGATCTTCTTGGCTTCGCGGGTTGAGCCGCCCTTCTCGGGGAAGAACGCCTCGGGGTCCGTCTGAGCGCACAACGCGCGGTCTTGCCACGAGTCGGTCTCAATCTCTGCCATGTCGAAGTCTTCGACCGTGTCGGGGACCAAACTCAAACGGGGCCTTGAAATTACCTCACTCATCGGCGAGCCAGTAGTGGTGTGCGGTGTGCCTCCCATTAGGCCCCGAAGGTGCTCAAAGGACATGCTCCGCCTCCTCACTTCTTTTCGTTGATCGTGAATGTCACCACTGTTGTAATACCCGGCCATCCCGATTCGAACAAATGATCGAATCTCGGTCTGCGGCACCAAATCCGGTCCGCTAACCGAAATGACACTGTTGTGATTACACACTGGTAGGCGGCAGTTGGCAAGCGCTTCGGAAGATTTCCATATCATCTTGTGACCGTTTCTTTGCGACTTCGACGCCGATGCCGTTCTGGCGTGTCGGTCACACCCTCAAGTGAACGTTTACAGCGTGGGGTCAATTGCGCTACTCGCCTGCACGTCTCGGCCGTTGCCGCGCGTACTGTCGGGCGGTGTGAAGGTCACGGTTCTGGTCGGCGGAGTCGGCGGCGCCCGCTTCCTGCTCGGCGTGCAACGACTGCTCGGTCTGGGCCAATTCGCCCCAGTGTCTGCGGTCCCCAATGAACATGAACCGAATGACCACGAACTGACCGCGATCGTCAATATCGGCGACGACGCCTGGATGCACGGGGTGCGCATCTGTCCGGACCTGGACACCTGCATGTACACCCTGGGTGGCGGTGTCGACCCGCAGCGCGGCTGGGGCCATCGCGACGAAACCTGGCACGCCAAGGAGGAACTCGTCCGCTACGGCGTGCAGCCCGACTGGTTCCAACTCGGCGACCGGGACCTGGCCACCCATTTGGTGCGCAGCCAGATGCTGCGGGCCGGGTACCCCCTGTCAGAGGTGACCACCGCGCTGTGCGACCGCTGGCAGCCGGGCGCGCGACTGCTGCCCGCCAGCGATGACCGCTGCGAAACACATGTCGTCGTCACCGATCCCGCCGACGACAGTCAGCGTGCGATCCACTTTCAGGAGTGGTGGGTGCGGTACCGCGCGCAGCTGCCGACACACAGCTTTGCCTTCGTGGGTGCGGAAAAGGCCCACACCACAGCAGAAGTCACCGAAGCCATCGGCGAGGCCGATGTCGTCTTGGTGGCACCGTCGAATCCGGTGGTGAGCGTTGGCGCGATCCTGGCCGTTCCCGGTATCCGCTCGGCGCTGCGGTCCACCGCCGCGCCTGTCGTCGGCTACTCACCGATCATCGATGGGAAACCGCTGCGCGGCATGGCCGATGAATGCTTGAAGGTGGTCGGCGTGGCGTCGACAGCCGAGGCAGTGGGCCGCTACCACGGTGCGCGCGCCGGCACCGGAATCCTGGACTGCTGGTTGATCCACGAGGGCGATCATGCCGAAATCGATGGAATCGCAGTGCGATCAATACCGCTGTTGATGACTGATCCGGAAGCCAGTGCCGCGATGGTCAGCGCCGGTTTAGAGCTTGCGGGCGTGGCAGCGTGAGCAGTCCTGTCGCCGGCCGCGAGCACGGCACCGCGTCGCCGGTGGAGATCCTGCCGGTTACCGGGCTGCCTGAGTTCCGCCCCGGTGACGACCTAGGCGCCGCGCTCGCCGCCGCGGCACCCTGGCTGCGCGACGGCGACGTATTGGTTGTCACCAGTAAGGTGCTGTCCAAATGCGAAGGCCGCCTGGTGCCGGCTCCGGAAGATCCCGAGGAACGAGACACGTTGCGGCGCAAGCTTGTCGACGCCGAATCTGTTCGGGTTTTGGCCCGCAAAGGCCGCACGCTGATCACCGAGAACGGGCTGGGCGTCGTTCAGGCCGCGTCCGGCGTGGACGGTTCCAATATCGGCGCCGATGAATTGGCACTGCTGCCCGTCGACCCCGACGGCAGCGCTGCAGCCCTGCGCGCCGGGCTGCGCGAATCTCTCGGCGTTACCGTCGGCGTCGTGATCACCGACACGATGGGACGCGCCTGGCGCAACGGCCAGACCGACGCCGCGGTCGGCGCCGCCGGTCTGGCGGTGCTGCACAGCTACGCCGGCGCGGTCGACCGGCACGGTAACGAGCTGTTGGTCACCGAGGTCGCGATCGCCGACGAGATCGCTGCAGCGGCCGATCTGGTCAAGGGCAAGCTCACCGCGATACCAGTCGCCGTCGTGCGCGGCCTCCCCGCTGGCATGGTATCCGAGACCGACTCCACCGCAAGACAACTCGTGCGCTCCAGCACCGACGACCTGTTCTGGCTGGGCACCGCCGAAGCCCTGGAGCTAGGCCGCCGACAGGCCCAGCTGCTACGCCGCTCGGTGCGCCGGTTCAGCGGAGAACCGGTACCGCCGCAGCTCGTCGAGGACGCCGTCGCCGAGGCGCTCACCGCGCCGGCGCCGCATCACACCCGGCCGGTGCGACTCGTCTGGCTACAGACACCGCAGACCCGAATTCGGCTGCTCGATCGGATGCGCGACAAGTGGCGCTCCGACCTGACCGGCGACGGCAAGCCCGCCGACGCGGTCGAACGACGGGTGGCTCGCGGCCAGATCCTTTATGAGGCAGCAGAAGTCGTGATTCCATTCATGGTACCCGACGGCGCGCACAGCTACCCCGACGCCGCCCGCACCGACGCCGAGCACACCATGTTCACTGTGGCGGTCGGGGCTGCCGTGCAGGCGCTGCTGGTGGCCTTGGCGGTACGCGGGGTGGGCAGCTGCTGGATCGGCTCGACGATCTTCGCCGCCGACCTGGTCCGCGACGAGCTTGGCCTACCCGACGGCTGGGAACCGTTGGGCGCCATCGCCATCGGCTACCCCGAGCAGCCGCTTGCCGAGCCGCGCGAGCCGGTGGCGCCCGGCGATCTGCTGGTGCGCAAGTGAACGTTCGATCCTCGGCGATCGAGGTGCTGTCGGACTGGCAGGCACCGGATCGGTGGCAGGATTCGCTGCGCCACGCCGTGTTGACGTTCCTGCATGCACGCGACGACGCCTGCCGTCGCGCGTGTGCACCGGGACATATCACCGCGTCGGCATTGGTGCTCGACCACACCGGCAGTCGGGTCCTGCTCACGTTGCATCCGCGGCTGGGCCGTTGGGTCCAATTGGGAGGGCACTGCGAGGATTCCGACGCCGACATCCTCGCGGCGGCCCTGCGCGAGGCCACCGAAGAGTCCGGCGTCGACGACCTGCGGATCGCACCAAACCTGGTCGCGATCAATGTGCACGCGCTCACCTGCTCGCTGGGAGTGCCCACCCGCCACCTCGACCTCCAGTTTGTGGCCCGCGCACCGGCCGGGGCCCAGATCGCGCTGAGCGATGAATCGGTGGACCTACGCTGGTGGCCGCTCGACGGGTTACCCCCCGGCTCCGATGATGCGCTGGCGTACCTGGCTGCCCGCGCGAGGTCGATAGGAGAACCCGAATGACTGCAGCACCGACCTACCTGGTCACCGGGGCGGGCGGGGGCGTCGGCGGAGTTGGTCGCATCGTCGTCGACGAACTGCTCGCCTCCGGCCACACCGTGCGCGCCATGGTGCATCGTGACGACGCACGCGCGGAAGCGTTGCGCGAGCGCGGCGCTCACGTCGTTACCGGCGATCTCACAAACCCGGTCGATGTTGCCACCGCGATTGACGGCATCACCCGGATGTTTTTCAGCATGAGCGTGTCGGCTTCCTATTTGGAAGCCACCACCGTGGTCTGTTCGCTTGCCGCCGAAATCGCCGATCTCGATGTGCTGGTCAACATGTCGCAGATGACGGTGTCGCAGATGACACCGACGAGCACAGCGGAGTCTCACCAACAGCGACTGCATTGGCTTGCCGAACACGTCATCGACTGGTCACCGATACCCGCTGTGCAGATCCGGCCTACCGTTTTCTTGGAGAATCCGTTGTTCACTTTTCTCGCCGCCCGCTCGATACGGGAGCAGGCAGTGCTTGCACTACCTTTCGGCGCCGGCCGGACTTCACCGATTGCAGCCGGCGATGTTGCCGACGCGGTCAGTGCCGTGCTGCGCAATCCGGCCGAGCACATCGGCGCCGTGTACGAGCTGACCGGGGCAGGCGTCCTTGACGTCGATGGGCTCGCCGCGCAGTACAGCAGCGCGTTGGGCCGGGAAATCACCGGACAGCGCGTCGACTTCGATGACTGGCGTAGCCAGCTCGCCGGCAGCGGACTCGATCCTCACGTGCAGGAACACATCGCCACGATGGCGCGCCTACACCGTGCGGACCGCTACAACCGCTCGACCGACACGGTGCAAGTCCTTACCGGTCATCCGCCGCAGAGCGTCGAAGATTTCGTCCGCGCTCATCGCGAGCTTTACGCGTAGCTGCGCGTCACACGTCGGACGAGTAGCGGATCCCGCCGTCGGGAATGTGGACGCCGGGCCAGACCCGCGCTCCACGCAGCAATTCGCAGCGGGCGCCGATGTCGGCGCCGTCGCCGATGACGCCGTCGCGGATCAGCGCCCGCGGGCCGATCCGCGCGCCGAACCCGATGATCGACCGCTCGATCACGCTGCCGGCCTCGATCCGCACGCCGTCGAAGATGACCGCGCCGTCCAATCGCGTGCCGGGGCCGATTTCGGCGCCGCGTCCGACGACCGTGCCGCCGATGAGCACCGCACCGGGTGACACCGCGGCGCCGTCGTGCACCAACTGCTCGCCGCGATGGCCGCGCATCGCCGGCGAGAAAGCGATGCCCCGCACCAGATCCGCCGACCCACGGACGAAGTCCTCCGGCGTGCCCATATCGCGCCAATAGCTCGCGTCCACATAACCGCATACGCGCACGCCGTCAGACAACAGGGCGGGAAACACTTCGCGCTCGACGGACACCTCCCGGCCCCGCGGTATGCGATCGATGATCTCTCGGGAGAACACGTAACAGCCGGCGTTGATCTGGTCGGTCGGCGGATCCTGCGTCTTCTCCAAAAATGCGGTCACACGGCCGTTTTCGGTGGGCACGCAGCCGAACGCCCGTGGGTCACCGACCCGTACCAGGTGCAAGGTCAGTTCAGCGTGCTGTTCGTGGTGGTAGTCCAGCAGCTGACCAAGATCGGCGCCGGAAAGCACGTCGCCGTTGAACACCATCACGGTGTCGTGGCGCAAATGCCCGGCGACGTTGGCGATGCCGCCGCCGGTGCCAAGGGCATGCTCCTCGGTCACGTACTCGAGCTGCAGACCCAGTTTGGACCCGTCACCGAACTCGGCCTCGAAAACCCCTGGCTTGTACGACGTACCCAGGATCACGTGCTCGATACCGGCGGCCGCGATCCGCGACAGCAGGTGGGTGAGGAAGGGAAGCCCGGCCGTGGGCAACATCGGCTTGGGCGCCGACAATGTCAGTGGCCGTAGTCGGGTTCCTTTGCCACCGACTAAAACAACGGCATCCACGCTCGCTGCCATCACCGCCGCCCTTCTGCCCGGCGCGCGCCGCGCACCATGAGCCGTCTGCGCGCCGCCAACCCGGCCCGCATGGCCCAGCGCAGCGGAGCGCGCCGTAATCCAGAATGCCGGTCGGCCAGGTAGAGGTAAGTGCTTTTATGGTGTGCCGCCAGGTTGCGCCCCGACTCCCGTGCGGTGGCGTGGCCTTTGTGGTGCAGCACCTCCGCCGACGGCACATAGACATTGAGCCAGCCCGCCTTGCCGAACCGGTCGCCGAGGTCGACGTCCTCCATGTACATGAAGTAGCGCTCGTCGAACCCGCTGATCTGGTCGAAGGCCGCACGGCGCACCAGCAGGCACGACCCCGACAGCCAGCCCACCGCTCGCTCACTGGGTTCCAGCCGCTCCTGCCGGTAGGCCGTCGACCAGGGGTTGTTCTTCCAGATCGGTCCGACGACCGCATGCATGCCGCCGCGGACCAGGCTGGGCAGGTGGCGCGCCGACGGGTACACCGACCCGTCCGGGTCATTGACCAGCGGCCCCAGGGTGGCCGCGCGGGGCCACCGCGCCGCGGCGTCCAGCAGCGCGTCGATGCTGCCAGGGCCCCACTGCACATCCGGGTTGGCCACCACCACCCATTCGTCGGCATCGTCCAGCTGCGCGATGGCGCGATTCACCGCGCTGCCGTAGCCGAGGTTGGACCCGGTGGAGAACACTCGCACACCCGGGTAGCGCTCCACTGCGGCCTGCGGTGCCCCGTCGGTCGAGCCGTTGTCGGCGATCAGCACGCTGACCGACCGCTCGGTGGCGTGCGACAGCGTGGCCAGGAAACGGTCCAGATGGGGGCCCGGTGAATAGGTCACCGTTACCACCGGCAGGACGTCACTCACGGGTTGAGGGTAACGGTCAGAAGTCCAGCGCCGCATCCAGCGCCGCGCGCCACGGCCGCAACGGCGAAAGGCCTGCATCCTGCGATTGCCGACCCGACAGCGCCGAATACGGCGGTCTGCGCGCCGGCCGCGGGTTGTGATCACTGCTCACCGGCCGCACCCGCTCCGGGTCAGCGCCGACTCCCTCGAACACGGCGCGGGCTTGCTCGAACCGGTTGACCTCACCTCCGTTGGCGGCGTGCACGATCCCCGTCGGTGCATGCACCCCCCCGTCGACCACTTCGAGCAACGCGGCAACCAGGTCGGCGACGTACGTCGGCGAGCCGGTCTGGTCGTCCACTACCTCGATGACACGGTCGCCGGCGGCCAGCCTGCGCATGGTGGCGACGAAGTCTTTGCCGCCTCCACCGGTGTAGACCCAGGCCGTTCGGACCACCACGGCCTGCGGCAATGCCGCCAAGACCGCCCGTTCGCCCGCCAATTTGGTCTGCCCGTACACGCCCAGCGGCCCGGTCTCGTCGGCCGGCTCGTAGGGACGCGGCGCCGCTTCGCCGAAGTCACCGCTGAACACGTAGTCGGTGGAGATATGCACCAGCCGCGCGCCGGCGCCGGCGCAGGCCTGCGCGAGGTACCCCGGCCCGGCCGCGTTGATCGCGTATGCGCCGGCCTCATCGCGTTCCGAATCGTCGACGTTGGTGTAGGCCGCGCAGTTGACCACCACGTCGCCGGCTTGCACGATCTGTGTCGCCAGCTCCCTATCGGTGATATCCCACTGCGACGACGTCAGCGCCAGTACGTCGCGTCCCTGACGAATCGCCTCTGCCGCCAAAAAGCTGCCGACCTGCCCGCCGGCGCCGCAGATCACTACACGGTCAACCACGGTCACGAGTCTGGCACGCCGAGCCCCGGCTACCAGCGATACCACTGTGACACAAGTAACCTATTGTGATGCCTGAGCAACGCGTGGCTCGTGTGATTGCGACGATTGCGGCCGTCGTGGTCGTTCTCGTTACCGGTGTGGCCTGGACCAAGGTCCGCTCATTCGAAGACGGCATCTATCACGTCTTCGCACCGTCCCTGGGCCACGGCGGCGACGACGGCGCCATCGACATCCTGCTGGTCGGTATGGACAGCCGCGCCGACGCACACGGCAATCCACTGAGCCCCGAGGAGTTGGCCACATTGCGGGCCGGCGACGAGGTGGCGAGCAACACCGACACAATCATCCTGGTGCGTATCCCCACCAACGGGAAGTCGGCCACCGCGATCTCGATTCCACGCGACACCTACGTGTCCGCGCCCGGACTCGGTAAGACCAAGATCAACGGTGTTTACGGTCAGACCAAGGAAGAGAAGCGGGTGAGCCTGGTCGAATCGGGCGTTGCGGCCGCGGCGGCCGAGGCGCAGGGAACCGAGGCCGGCCGTGAGGCGCTGATCAAGACGGTCGGCGACCTGACCGGCGTCACCGTCGACCACTACGCCGAGATCGGACTGCTGGGCTTCTCGCTGATCACCGACGCCCTCGGCGGGGTCAACGTATGCCTCAAAGAGCCTGTCTTCGAGCCGATGTCGGGCGCCGACTTCCCGGCCGGCCCGCAGAAGCTCAACGGCCCACAAGCCCTGAGCTTCGTCCGCCAGCGCCACGAACTCCCCCGCGGCGATCTGGACCGCGTGGTGCGACAGCAGGTGGTGATGTCCTCGCTGGCCCACCAGGTGATCTCCGGCAAGACGCTGTCCAGCCCGGCGACGCTAAATCGGCTGCAGCAGGCCATCCAGCGCTCGGTGGTGCTGTCATCGGGTTGGGACATCATGGATTTCGTGAATCAGCTACAGAAGTTGGCCGGCGGCAAGGTCGCATTCGCCACCATTCCGGTGCTTGACGAGTCCGGCTGGAGTGACGACGGCATGCACAGCGTGGTGCGGGTCGATCCCCACCAGGTGCAGGACTGGGTCAGTGGCCTGCTGCAAGATCAGGCCAAGGGCAAGACTGAAGAACTGGCATACTCGCCGGGCAAGACCAGCGCCAGCGTGCTCAATGACACCGACATCAACGGGCTGGCCGGTTCGGTATCAGAAGTATTGAGCGCCAAAGGATTTAACAAAGGAGCGGTCGGCAACAACGACACCGCACACGTGGCCGGCAGCCAGGTGCAAGCGGCCAAGGCCGACGACCTGGGCGCACAGGCAATCGCCAAAGAACTCGGCGGCCTGCCGGTCGTCGCCAACAACTCGGTACCCCAGGGCTCGGTCCGGGTGGTGCTGGGCAACGACTACACCGGCCCGGGCTCGGGCCTCGGCGACGGCAATGCCGCTCACGCCGCGTCGAATTCCGGGCAGAACTCGGGCTCCCCGAACTCCCCGCAATCCGACGCTCCCCCGCCGTCGCCGATCTTGACCGCGGGCTCCGAGCACCCAGAGTGCGTCAACTGACGTGATCACGCTCAGCGCAGCGATTCTGGATCCGATGCTGCGCGCCGACCCGGTCGGCCCGCGCATCACCTACTACGACGACGCGACCGGCGAACGCATCGAGCTGTCCGCGGTCACCTTGGCCAACTGGGCGGCCAAGACCGGCAACCTATTACGCGACGAGTTGGGCGCGGGGCCAGCCAGCCGGGTGGCGGTGTTGCTGCCGGCGCATTGGCAGACCGCCGCGGTGCTGTTCGGGGTGTGGTGGATCGGCGCCGAGGCGGTGCTCGAAGGCGGCCGAGACATCGAGGCCGATGTCGCCTTATGCACAGCTGAGCGGGTCGACGACGCCGACTCCACCGGCGCCGGCGAAGTGGCGGTGCTGTCGCTGGACGCGTTCGGCCGTCCGGTAGCGGATCTGCCGATCGGAGTCACCGATTACGCGACCGCGGTGCGAGTGCACGGCGACCAGATTGTCGCCGAGCGACATCCCGGCCCGGCGTTGGCCGGCCGATCGGTCGACCAGGTGCTGGCCGACTGCCAGAACGCCGCGGCAGCAAGGACTTTGACGCCCGGCGATCGGGTGCTGTCGACCGCATCCTGGGAGACCCCGGACGACCTGGTCGATGGTCTGCTCAGCGTGCTGGCGGTCGGCGGGTCGCTGGTGCTCGTCGCCAACCCCGACCAGGCGGCGCTGCCGCGCAGGGTGCAGACCGAAAAGGTCACCCGCAGCCTGGACTGAGCGTCCCGCAGGGCGGTGGACCTAGGCTACTGACCACGACATGGCGGCCGACCCCATACGCCGATCAGGAATCCACCTCATCAAACCTCAAATGCCTGTGCAGGAAACAGGACCGCTCGAATACCTTCGAACTTGCAGCGGATCACGTTGCGGTGGAGTCCATTTCACGGAACCGCTTAAGCGTGAGCTTTCCAGCGCGCATCGATAAGGTCGGGGAAAGGCGCTCCAGGTACCAAAATGCCTTCCACCAGGCTGGCACCACAATGATCGCGTCTCCCCGGAACACCGCCCGAAGAGCGTGCTCGGCGAACTTTTCGGGTGCCATCGGCCGGAACGGCTCCCAGAATTTGAGTAGCTGCTCACTGCTGACGCCGCTGAACCGCCCGTACTTGCCGCCGGTGAGGATCGGGGTCCGGATCGCGCCTGGACACAGCACCGACACTCGCACGCCGTGGCGCGCGGCTTCCAGCCGCAGCGCCTTCGAGATCCCGACGACGGCGTGCTTGCTC
>Ga0302325_10011682_pt1 | contig 18894 bp, 24 predicted proteins | sample Palsa_T0_2_FD_201948 | JGI IMG/M metagenome (GOLD analysis project Ga0302325, IMG submission 201948) | Peat permafrost microbial communities from Stordalen Mire near Abisko, Sweden - Palsa_T0_2 | ecosystem: Environmental > Terrestrial > Soil > Palsa > Peat permafrost | place: Sweden: Abisko...
AAAACAAGAACGCAGGCTCGGGTGGCCACGGCACCTGGTTGCCCTCCGGGCTGCTGATCAGATAGCCGCTGACGGATACGATCGCTTTGCAGCGTTCCGGCCAGAGTGTTGCCATGACGTCCGCTGTGCGTGCGCCCCAGTCAAAACCGGCGACGGTAGCTGTCTGGATCTTGAGCGCATCCATCAGAGCGATGATGTCGAGGGCGACGGCCGACTGCTGGGCGTTCCGCATCGTTTCGCTGGAGAGAAAGCTCGTCGTGCCGTAGCCGCGCAGATACGGGACGATCACCCGGTAGCCCGCAGACGCCAACAAAGGAGTGACATCGACGAAGCTGTAAATGTCGTAGGGCCAGCCGTGCAGCAGCAGTACGGGAGGACCATCCGCCGGCCCAGCTTCCGCGTAGCCAATATTCAGGAGGCCAGCTTTTATCTGCTTAAGCGGGCCGAAAGTTGCGCCGGACGACGCTTTCGCCCCAGGCGTATCCGAGGTCATATGTTTAGCGTTTGTCTTGCCGGGTTGTGCGACTGCAGAACTGACCATAACGAGTTCTGCGGTAGCGAGGGTCATCGCGGCGTCGCGCATGAAGCGGCGCCGATTTTGGTTGATCTGATCCGTGTTAACTTCACCTCGGTTCACTGCGTCAGACATTTCACTTCCCTCCGATTGTGTAAATTTCGATCTAGGTACTTACTTTCTCGAATGCCTTTAACCTGGCCGAGACGCTCTGGGAAGCTTGGTATACAGGTTCCTCGAATCCCGAAAAGAGAATGAACGGGATCAGGATTTCGCACCACCCCAAACACGACAGTATTTGCACTGGATTTTTCTACCGGCAAGAGAACATGACCGTTGTGCGAATAAACCAGGCCTTATGCACGCAACACCCTGATCACCCACCGATGTAACGTTCTGTAGAGCCAGGTTTGCCCTCTTGAAGGGGGGTCAAGCAACCACTACAATGCCCGCTCGAGACAATTCCCCTGACTCCGGTCGATCCAATTCGAATCCTAAGCGTTGAGGACCACCCGGCGAGCATTGCCCATGGCGGCTCTGGTGGCTAGCGAATTTCCTTACTTCACCTGCCCGTAGACTTCCACTTCGCCCCGGGCACCAACGTAAACATGTCCGCCAACGACCACCGGGATTACAAATCGGGTTCCCTTCGCCGCCCGGTCGCGCTGGCCTTGGAGTCGCAAGGTCGCGATACCGCTTTTGGGCAAGCAATTGCGCTGGGATTTCGAGGGTTTGACCCGTTAGGGATTTGGGGCGAGGCAATGGTGTTTTGGGCGAAACGATTTTTCCGGGCGCGCCGCTCGATTCGCCCAACATTGCAAGCTCTACGGGCGATTGCGTTTAGCAACGAGCCGGTGTAGGTTATGCGCCGGTCATAACCTTGACACAAAGCTTCCTCTGCGTAAGGACTCGACATGACCTCAAAATCCATCTGGCGCGTAATACTGGTAACTGCTCTTGCTCTGGCTCTCTCGGCGACCGCTGACGCTCAGGTCGGCGCGTTTTCCGGACGAATTGGCCCCAGCCCAGGGCCGATCATCGCCGGAGTCGTCGCGGCGATTGCGGTCGTGGTAGTCATAGCTGTATTGGTCATTCATAGAGGGTCCGAAAAACGGACCATTACCGGATGCGTAAAGTCAGGTGCGGACGGGATGACTATCATTGACGACGGCGACAAGCGCCTCTACGTGCTCTCCGGTAACACCGTAAGCATCAACCCCGGCGAACGATTGACCTTGCGCGGAAGCAAAACCAAGAACGGCAAGACCCTGGTATGGGAAACGAGAAAAATTAGCACGGACCTGGGCGTCTGCCAGCCTTAGTATCCGCCTTACCTCGCACTGACCATTGGCGGCCCGAAGTGTCGCGATCCACGGACGCGCGTGCGCGAGAACTCCAGATTTGCGAGCGGCGCATGGCCTAGGCACGCCGCCCGGAATCATGAGCCAGTAGTACATCAGCGGCCCTGATTCGCAGATTCGGCACCAACCAGCGGAACAGTAGCGTAGCTGCAAATGCTCCGAGAATTTGAGCCCCAATAAACCAGGGGACATCCCGGGGTCGAATTCCCGCGAACGTATCGCTCAGGCAACGGGCTATCGTGACGGCCGGATTCGCGAATGAAGTCGAAGCGGTGAACCAATAAGCGGCGGTGATGTAGCCACCGACTGCGAATGGCACGGCGCTTGATCGCAGCCGCGAGCAGCCCCAGATCACAGCCATCAGGCCAAACGTAGCGACGAACTCGCTAAACATCTGCGCGGTGCCGCTGCGTGCGCGGTGCGAAACGGAAATCGGAACTAGCTCGAACATCAGGTTTGCCGTGACGGTGCCGCTGATTCCGCCAAGAATCTGCGCCCCGATGTAGTGCGGGACTTCTCGCCACGGCATGCCACCCTCGAATGCGTCCATCAGGGTGACGGCGGGATTGAGATGCGCTCCGGAAATCCCGCCGAACGTAAAAATCAGCGCCACCAGCACCGTACCTGTCGCGACAGTGTTAGCCAGCAATGCGATTGCGGAATTGCCGTTGGCCAAACGATCCGCCATCACTCCGGAGCCCACCACAGTCGCCACCAAGAAACCGGTCCCGGTGAATTCGGCAACGGCACGCCGTGCGAGTGACGCGGTCATTCGCGACCGATTCGATCCGCTTCGGTTTTGATGGAGAGCGCGTCCAGGCTGGAAAATGATAGGCATAGAAACAAACCGATTCGCCGGTCGAGGGTCAGAAAGGCATCGCGGAACGCTTTCTCGATTTCATCAGGACCGCCCTCGACCGCCGCCGGGTCCGGAATTCCCCAATGCGCGGTTATAGGCTGGCCCGGCCATACCGGACACGCTTCCTCTGCGGCGTTGTCGCAGACCGTGAACACGAAATCTAGTCGCGGGCCTGATTTGGCGAATTCGTCCCACGATTTGCTGCGCAGCCCGGATACCGGAAGACGTGCGTTTTCAAGTTGATGGAGCGCACCCGGATGTACCCCACTGCTTGGGTGGCTTCCCGCACTGTAAGCCGTAAAATTCGGCGCACCCTTCCGATTCATGATCGCTTCGGCCATGATCGAACGGGCGGAATTCCCAGTGCACAGAAACAGAACGTTGTAGTGCTTTTCCACGTTGGTAGCCGCCTCGGCTCAGATTAATTGCAGCAGGTCGGGCCACAACATGTCTTCGGCGCACTCACCGGCTTCACCGCCCGTATAAATGCGCTCATGAATTTGCCGTCCACTTCCGCCGCTATCGCGTCCACGTCGAGGCCGTTGCCCACCAGGAACTCGCGGGCGTCCTCGACGCGATAGATGCGAGTAGGCTCAATCTCTACATCAGCGAATCCCGCAGCCGTCAATTTAGTGCGGTAGTCGGTTTCTTCGAGAGCACCTGCAATGCAGCCCACCCACAACAGCACGCTCTCGCGAATTTCGGGCAGCATCCCGCCCCGGGTTACCACATCGGATACCGCGACGCGGCCCCCTGGCTTCAGCACGCGATACGCTTCTCGGATCACTGCGTCCTTGTCCGCCGAAAGATTGATCACGCAATTGGAGATGATGACGTCCACCGAGTTACCGGGCAGTGGTATGTGCTCAATCTCGCCCTTCAGAAATTCCACATTTTCGACGCCTGCTTTTCGTTTGTTCTCGTTCGCGAGAGCCAGCATTTCATCGGTCATATCGAGCCCGTAAGCCTCGCCACTCGGTCCCACGCGCTTCGCCGACAGCAATACATCGATGCCGCCGTCGGAGCCAAGGTCGAGGACCGTTTCCCCGGGTTTCAGTGCGGCCAGGGCCGTGGGATTCCCACAACCGAGCGACGCGATCACGGCCTCCGCAGGAATCTGCTCCGCTTGCGCCGGGTCGTACAGATTTGAAGTGATGGGATCGCAGCTCGAACCATTTGCGGCAGACGCACCACGACAGGAGCTACCCCCACTGGCTACGCGCAGTGCCGCCCTGCCGTACTTTTCCTTCACTACTTCTCGTATGTTTTCACTCATCGCTGCTCCTATTTGCAGATATGGACTACATCTCGCGGCCTCACGGCTTTATTGCGCGTGCAGCATTCCGCGTAGAGGAATTGCAAAATCGATTGCAGTGCTTCGGTGTTCGCGGTGTAGCGCAGGAATGTACTTTCCCGGTGGACCAGCACAAGGTCCTCGTTCTTCAATTTATCGAGATGATGCGACAGGGTAGAGTTCGGGATATCGACTTCGGATTGAATGTCGCCGACCACCAGGCCCTCGGGGTGGGCCGAAAGCAGCAATTGCATGATCCGCAGGCGCGTTTCCGTGCCCATCGCCGAGAACATGTCGGCACACTTGACCAGCAATTCGGCATTCTTGTTTGCGCTCGATGTCATATTTCGATGTTTGCAGAAATATAGATTGTTGTCAAGCGCTCTGGCCATGGAGCGCACTCATCGCCGGGCGAACTGGGACAGTCGCACGGGCAAATCGCCTCATCCAGCGAGGGAATCGTCGTCCGGTCCACCCGAAACGACCCAGCCCTGGAGTTTCGCCTGGTTTCGGGACAACACCGGCGTCAACCTACAGCCGGTAAGCCAACTGGGCATCACCGTCTCCCATTGCCCGGCGAATCGTTTCCAGCGCCTGGGTGGTCAGCGCGTAGAATAGAGCGCGGCCAGCTTCCAAGTGTTCCTTCAATTTTGCTGGATTATTCCGAATGACTTTGGCGACGGTACGGAAATCTCAATGCTCCTCGCGCGAAATCATCCGGACGGACTGGCCGATGACGTGGCGATGGAGGATGCGTTCCTGCTGCGCCGGGGGAACGTAGGAGCCGCTTCCGCGCTTTTCGATGGATGTTGATGGATATTGCCGCACACCACCGGGAACAATTCTGGTTGGTGCAGCAGCGGAAACCGCTGGAATTGCTTTGGGAGCGATTTGAAGAGCTTTGGGCATCGCGTTTCTCCTGTGACCACAACAACGCAGAAACGCAGCAACAACCTTGGATTCGATTATTCAGCGCCACGCAGGGGGTGTCAACCGACGGAAGCGTGAGTGTTGCCGGTGGAATCGGTGCGGCGAGGGTTTGCAGCAACTCTTGGCGGCACGGCCGCAAGACACCGGGAGCTCCCACAACCGAAAGTTTGCGAGGTATCACGGGCTTCCCGAGGGATAAGACATCCGGCCACGTTATGGGCACTGGCCTTACGATATTATATTTACTTGCGTTAATCTACTTGCTTAACTATGGTTAACCATATGGCCGCGTTGTCAAGTCGAGGAGTGGGACATGCAATACGCCATACGTTGCTGGTGTTTCTGTGCACGCAATCGCTACTTGCAGCCGATTCTGCCTTCGCCCAAGGTGAAACCACTAGCGCGATTGCCGGTCAGGTCATCGATGCCAGTGGCGCACCAATTCCGCGGGCTGTGGTATCTGTCACGAATAACGATACGAGATTGAAGCGAATCGCCACCACCGACGACTCCGGCCGTTTCAATTTCCCGCAACTGAGGCCCGCCGGCTACTCGGTAAGGGTTGAGGCGGGAGGTTTCAAGCCGCAGCAGAACGAATCGGTATCCTCGGCGCTGGGGCAGACGCAAAGCGTTAACATCTCGCTACAGATCGCCGAGTCTCAGGAAACTGTTCGTGTAGTGAGCGAAGCCGCCATTCTCAATCCGGATGACGCGAACACATCCACCACGCTAAACGCGCACACGCTAGAAAGTCTACCCAACCCAGGCGGCGACCTCACCTACCCGTTGCAGTTCGCCGCAGGTGCCCTGGTGAACACCGCGGGCAGCGGTAACGATTTCGTGGGCGGCTCGAACGGATATGGCAATGTGGAATTCAACGGTCTGCCCGCCCTGTCCAATGGCTACATCGTGGATGGGCTCGAAACCAACGACCCGCTCACCAATCTGAATAGCGGGCTTCGACCAATCTGGTACTGGGGCTGAATTCGATTTCCGAGGTTACCGTCAACACGCTTTCCTATGAGGTTGATATGATTTCCCAAGTCGAATGGAAGTAATGGTCGCGCTCCTCTAAGTGACTTCCCGTGATTAGTTCGTCGTCCGGTGGTGACCTAAAGCAACAGTTGACGAGGGAGCAGCTCCACCACGGTGCTCACTGACGAGCCTTGGTCCGGAACCTGTACCTTGCTGGCCAGCGCTTTCTGTGATTCCCGGCCACGCTGAATCAGCAAGTTGCAGTGGTCGCAGCGCCGACCCTTGCGGACCACGGAGATTTTCGCGGCCTGTGGCCCCCTGAGCGACCCAAAAATGGTAACCGATGACCCTGGTCCCTCCACGTTGACTTGCCCCTCAGCGCGTCCTAACATGCGTCGCCAGGGGCTATCTGCAAATCGTGATCGGTCAAACCATCTCGCACTACCGCATCCTCGAAAAGCTGGGCGGCGGCGGGATGGGTGTGGTCTACAAGGCCGAGGATGTAAAGCTGCACCGCTTCGTCGCCTTGAAGTTCCTGCCGGACGACATCGCCAAAAACCCGCAAGCTCTAGCCCGCTTTGAACGCGAAGCGCAGGCTGCCTCTGCCCTGAATCATCCGAATATTTGCACCATCCACGAAATTGACGACCAGCACGGCGATGCGTTTATCGCTATGGAGTTTCTCGATGGCGTGACCCTCAAGCACCGCATTTCCGGCAAGCCGCTGCCCTCCGAGGAACTACTGGAGTTGGGGATTGAAATTGCCGACGCGCTGGACGCCGCGCACGTGGAAGGGATCGTGCATCGCGACATCAAGCCCGCCAATATTTTCGTCACCAAGCGCGGCCACGCAAAGATTCTCGACTTCGGCCTGGCCAAGGTCACCGTGACCGCCGGTTCTTCGAGCAACATGGAGTCTCTTGCCACGCAGACGGGTTCAATAGACGCCGAACATCTGACCAGCCCAGGCACGGTGATGGGAACCGTGGCGTACATGTCGCCCGAGCAGGTTCGGGCAAGAGAGTTGGATGCGCGGAGCGATCTGTTCTCGTTTGGGGCGGTGCTGTACGAGATGGCCACCGGCGTGTTGCCGTTTCACGGAGAAAGTTCGCCGATGATCTGTGAAGCCATCGTGAACCGCGCCCCGGTAGCGGTGGTGCGCCTGAACCACGACGCGCCTGCGGAACTGGAACGAATCATCAATAAGGCGCTGGAGAAAGACCGCGAGCTTCGCTACCAAGGTGCGGCGGAAATGCGCGCCGACCTGAAGCGCCTGAAACGCGAAACGGAATCGCACCACGGTGTATCAGCGAGTTCGGGGACGATGCCGGCGGCATATGATACCGCCAGTCAGCAGATCACCTCGGTCTCCCAGCAGCCCATGCCCTCATCGGTTTCTGTCCCCGCTGTTGGGTCATCGGCTGCCGCGAGCGTCTCTCAAGTTCCGGTCAGCGGCGCGACAAAACTCTGGAAGATTTTGGTTCCTGTTGCCGTCCTGGTGATTGCCGCGTTGGTCGCTGGAGTCTTCCACTTCCGTTCGCGTCCAGCAGCGGCGCTCACCGAGAAAGACACTATCGTCCTGGCGGACTTCACCAATACCACGGGCGACGACATCTTCGACGACACCTTGAAAACGGCACTCGCTGTATCCCTGCGGCAATCGCCTTTCTTGAATGTGCTCTCCGACAGTGAAGTGGCGAAGACCTTGCAACAGATGACCCGTCCGGCGGACACGAAACTCACGGCCGGGTTGGCTCGCGAGCTTTGCCAGAGGGCGGGCAGCAAAGCTTACCTTGCTGGGTCAATTGGTAGTCTGGGCAGCGAATATGTGCTGGGGTTGAAGGCGGTGAATGGCCAGAGCGGGGACACGCTGGCGCAGGAACAAGTGACGGCGGCGTCCAAGGAGAAGGTGCTGGACGCGCTGGGCCAGGCGGCCTCCAAGCTGCGCGGCGAACTGGGCGAATCGCTGGCTACGGTGCAGAAGTTAGATGTTCCACTGGTAGAGGCCACCACGTCGTCCCTCGAAGCTTTGAAAGCGTACAGTCTTGGCAGTAAGGCCGCTAACGAGAAAGGTCCGGCCGCAGCCCTGCCCTACGGTCAACGGGCCATCGAGCTTGATCCGAATTTTGCCATGGGCTACGCGGCCGTGGGCACTGACTACGAAGCTCTCGCCGAACTAGGGCGGGCCAGCGAGTACTTCACCAAGGCATTCCAGTTGCGGGAACATGCCAGCGAACGGGAAAAGCTTCGCATCGCCGCCGCCTACTATTTGGATGTCACCGGGGAACTGGATAAAGCGGCCCAGACGTATCAGGAATCCATGGAGAGCTACCCACGGGATTTCCTTGCCTACAATAATCTAGGCATCGTATACAGCAGCGAGGGGCAGTATGAAAAAGCTGCGGAGGTCACCAGGCAAGTCGTGCGACTCGAACCGGATAACGTAATTGACTACACCAATCTCACCAACATTGCCCTTGCCTTGCAGCGGTTCGACGAAGCGCGGCAGAGCATTCACGAGGTGCAGGTGCGAAAGGCCGATAATGTCGTACTCCGCAACGCTATGTATGCTCTTGCTTTTCTCAGGTCGGACTCGGCGGCTATGGCCGAACAGCAAAAGTGGTATGCGGGCAAGCCCGAAGAAAACCAGGGACTAGCGCTGGCATCCGACACCGAGGCATATGCTGGTCATGTGAGCAAAGCACGGGAGCTGACCAAGCGGGCGGTGGACTCCGCCATTCGCGCGGACAGCAAGGAGAATGGAGCCATATGGCAGGCGAATGCCGCTCTGCTACAGGCGGCTTACGGCAATACTGCGGAAGCGCGGCAGTCAGCGGCAGAGGCTTTGAAGCTGGTTCCCGCGAGCCAGGGAGTCGAGGTCGAAGCCGCGCTGGCGTTGGCCATGGCGGGCGACACGGCACGAGCGCAGTCCTTGTCCCAGGATTTAGAGAAGCGCTTCCCGCTGGACACCCAGATGCAGTCGCTTTGGCTGCCAGCGATTCAGGGGCAATTGGCGCTGGACAGAAAGAACCCTACTGCCGCCCTGAATGAACTGCAAGCCGCTGCCCCCATCGAATTGGGACAAATTCAGTTCGTCGCCAATATTTCCTGCCTCTATCATGTGTATGTGCGCGGCGAGGCATACTTGGCAGCCGGACAGGGCGGTGCCGCCGCGGCCGAGTTTCAGAAAATCATCGACCACAGCGGCATCGTCTGGAACTGCTGGACGGGAGCGTTGGCGCATCTGGGAGTGGCGCGGGCGAATGCCTTGGAGTCGAGAACCACGCAGGGAGCGGACGCCGATGCCGCCCGGGTCCGCGCGCTAGCCGCCTACAATGATTTCCTCACCCTATGGAAAGACGCCGACCCCGACATCCCCATCCTAATTGCCGCCAAAGCGGAGTATGCCAAACTGAACTGAGGTGTGTTGTTCAGGCAGCCCGTTCGAGGGGTGCTAGCTGCTCGGTAGGACGTTGCTCCCGCTGTGGTGAAATCACGTTGATGTCAGCTTCGGCTACCTTCATCAACCGGCACACGCTCGCCCGGGAACTCCTATGTTTTTTGGCGACGCACGTAATCGACATGCCGGAGTGTCGATGACGCACAACCTGCTGGCGGTCGATGTTCAGCGGAGTCCGGCCGATCTGGCGACCTTCCAGCCTAGCCCGGCGCATTCCGGCACGCACCCGCTCGACGATCAGATTTCTTTCAAGTTCAGCTATCGCCCCAACGATGACGACCATTGCGCGGCCCAACGGGCCTCCGGTATCGATGTTTTCACGGTGGCTGATAAATTCGATCCCCAGATTATTCAGGTCGTCCAGCACTTCCAAGAAGTGACATACGCTACGCGCGACTCGGTCGAACGCAGCCACGAGTACGACGTCGAACCGGTGCCGCCGGGCATCGGCCATCAACTGGTCTAGGCCGGGACGCCTGGACTTTGCACCCGAAATTACATCGCTGTATTCGTGTACGATTTCATAGCCGCGCTGCTTTGCCATTTCCCGCAGATCGTAAAGTTGCGTTTCCGGATGCTGATCAGCGATTGAAACCCTGCAATAAATTGCTGCCCTTGTGGTCATTTCAGCTCCTTTTTCCGCATCGTCAGGTAGTTATCGACGGCGCGGCGGACCAACTCCGCCACCGGCGCTCCGGTGTAGGCCGAGAGTCGTTCCAGCGATTTCTTCTGCTGGTCATTCAGGTAGATGTTCACGCGGGTTTTACTCATGCACCCCAGTATACACCAATAGGAACCATTAGAACCATAAATGATGTAAGTGGCGTATATCTGGTCAGGAATGTGCCCGACACATTTGGATTGCAGTCTTGGCTAGGCATCCATAAGCCTGTTCCTAATTGACGCGTAAAGTACTTTGTTATATAAAGTATATGCGATGACGGTATTCGATTTACTTTTCATCATTCTTCTTTGCGCAACTGTATGTTCCGTATCCGTAGCTGCGTGGTTCGCTCTCCGTCTTCAGTTCGACCGGGCCGCTCGAATACTCGCGAGATTCGTTATATGTGCCACGGGCTATTTGGGCATCGTGGTGGGCGGGTCTTTGATCCTACCCAGACGCGTAATGAAGCTGGGTGAGTGTCAATGCTTTGACGACGTATGTGTTTCCGTCGATGGGTTCCAGACAATGCAGAAAGGCAAGACCATCGAGTTCCGTGTGGAGGCCCGGCTTTCAAGCCGTGCCTTGGCCGCAGTTCAGAGGGAAAACAACTTGGTTATCTATCTGGCCGACTACCAGGGCCGCCGATACAATCCGGTCGTTGACAGCTCCTATACTCCATTCAACATCAAGTTGCAGCCGCAGGAGTCTGCGGTCGTGAGCCGCTCATTCAGGATTCCGGAAAACGCGAAAGGTGTTGGTGCTGTAATAACACCCGAAGGCGGATTTCCGATCCGTTGGTTCATCATCGGGTATGACACTTGGTTCCGAAAGCGGCCCTTGGTGCCTCTTTCGTGAGGCACTCGTCCACAATCACGGAAAGCGTCCACTCGAGTCAATTGCGGCACCCACCATGGTCGTTTGCAGCATCGCTTGCTCGAATTTTGCCCCGGCGGCCGAGCAGATCAGAATATCTCCCCGGAGTTTTTTCGTCCGTCATCTGCCGTTACCCTTGTCGTGGATCAACCATGGATTTAATTTGAAAACGGAAAAGTCGGAGTGTATGATCCCGTCACTGGACCAGGTCTATTAGTTCTTTCTGGAAGTTAATTCCAAATGGGAATCCGCGACTGCGATAGGAGGAACGAGATGAACTGGGTTAAGCGAGCGGCATTTATGGCCGGGATATTCGGTGCGATGTTTTTGTTCGCAACGATGGTGAAGAGCCTCCCGGCGCAAGCTGACAATTACGGCAACGACAACGACAACCGGATTCGCATCGGATTCAAAGTGGCTCCGGTGCCACTGAATCTGGAACACAAGAACCCCGCATTGGTCGGCTTAGGCAGCTATATGGTAAACGTAGTAGCTTCTTGCAACGATTGCCATAGCGACGGCCCGATGACCCAATACCTTCCTGGCGGCAACCCATACTTTAACCAGCCAGCCCAGGTGAATACGGCGGTTTACCTCGGCGGTGGCCGGGATTTCGGTCCGGTGGTGCCCGGTACTCCAGACATTATTTCCCGCAACTTGACGCCGGATAAAACCGGGCTCCCCGAAGGTGGCCACACCTTCGAGCAGTTCGTGCAAATCATGAGAACCGGCGTGGATATGGATCACCTCCACCCACCGTGTTCGGCGACGGTCACTGCCAATTGCCTGCCGCCGCCATTCGACGGCAACCTGCTTCAGATCATGCCCTGGCCGACGTACTCGCACATGACCGACCTCGATCTGCGGGCGATCTACGAGTATCTGAGTGCGGTTCCCTGCGTGGAAGGTCCAACCGACCCGACTAACCCGCTGCACAACGATTGCCCGTAACGCCTGACGATGGCTGGCTCCTCAGTGCCCTCGCACCAGGGGCACTGGGGAGATCGGCCTCGGTCTCGATCAGCTCGAACGGTTCGCGCTATCCAGCGTGCCATATGCATTTCTCGCCAGCACCAGCCTCCAACCAGCCCGGCGCGGGGGCTTTACTCTTAATCCAGTGGCAATAGGTATCCCGGCGTTCCGCCCAATCTGCCGCCGAGGGCTTGGGCGTCCAACACCGCCATGTCCCACGAAGTCCACGAAACAGGCGTGATTCGCACCGTGACATCATCAAACGATGCAAAGACAGGCCCGACGTGGGGATCGGACAACACTGCTGCACTCATATATCGCGAGTGGATGCGCCGGTTTATTTCTTGCGATTCCTTGCCCGAAATCAAGTCCACTGTTCCTACGGCCGTTACGCCCCGGTCCGCCCCCGGTTTTCGCACATCCACCATCAAAGAAGCCTTTGGCCGGGCCGCCAGATTGCGGGCTTTACGGCTCTTGGAAGACGTCGCAACCGCCAAGTAGCCGTCCTCGAAGAGGTACCACACCGCAGCCAGGTGTATGGTCCCGTCTGCGTTCACGGTCGCGAGCGTAGCAATGTAGCGTCCCCCAAGAACTCCTTGGAGCGTTGGATCGAGCGTCTGAGTTGGCATTTTCCCTCCGCACCCGCGCATTTCAGCGCGTGGCGACGATTATCTCATCGGTGCCTGGACGTGGGGAACTCACTCCTCCGGATGGGCACCGACCATCGTGGTCTGGATCATCGCCTTATCGAATTTTGCCCCGGCGGCCGAGCAGAGCAGAATATCTCCCCGGAATTTTTCGGTCCGCCATTTACCGCTACCCTTGTCGTGGATTACCCGCACTCGGTAGCCGTTCTGATGCTTGGTGAAATAGCAGATTTCTCTATGATCGGAATCCTCCCGGTACGTACTCAGGTCGGGCCAGTAAATTGCCGGTCCCAGATTCGATCCGGCATCGGTGTTCCGAGACCTCGCGTACACGAGATTCAACGGAAACCCGGCCAGAACCACGCGACTTGGCTGCCGCTCACACAGCCGCTTGTGGCCAATACCTATCCGTTGACGGGCGTCTGGTCTGAAGACTGGAGCGTCAGCCTTTGTGGCCGCGTGTCTACCGTGAAGATCCAGTTCACGGCGGACGGGATGGGCGGCGCTTACTGGCACATGGGCCCGAATTAGATCCCACCTTAATAGCCGCCAGTCCGCCTTAATGGATTACTACCAGCAGCAAGCGCGAGTCAACTCCTGATTAACTGGACGCGGCATCCATGTCGGACCACTCACGAGGATGGTGCAAACCAGCAAGTCGTCTCTCCCTCAATCTGGCACGGTATGTCGCCTGACGTTCTGCTGCTGTTGAATATCGGGCATCACTACGGCGCTTGCGGGGCTCTTTCTTGGCAACCTCCAGCGGTGGTCTCGGTGGAGAGTGCCTTTTCTGATGTCGGGTCTCGAGGACTCTCCGCAACTCCACGTAGCCGCTGAATACCCTTCTCACGTCGACTTCGGACCGGCCGTAGACGCGAGCGATATCTGAGTCCTGCCAGTTTCCTATCCTCACCAGCGAATAGATCATGTCTAGCTGACCCAGCGTTAGATCTTCGATTTGTTTCTGTTCGGTCCGAGTTTGGCACCTGTTCATTATCTGGGCGCCCCATCAAAATCGTTCTGCCGCATAACCACGAAACCCCTGGCACTGGCGGAGGTACCAGGGGCTCCATTGCTGCCTGTAACAGAGAGTGCAGGCAGTGCCCTAACGTCTGTTCCTTGCCCGGCAAAATCAAAAATCTTCGGGTCTTATCTGGATAGTATACGGGTAATTCCGACCTAGTAAGGATCGTCGCACGGTGTTTCAGGTGCCGAAGGCGAAGGATAGAGGTTCCTAATGAACTGAATACCTCGCAAAGCCCATCGTGGAGAGAGAAGCGCCTCACTTTTTCACTAAGACGACCCGAACAACTGTTCCAAAAGAAACACTCCCACCTATTAGAGATCCTCGGGTGTCCTAAGAATAATCAGCCTATTTTTCGAATTCGCTAGCCGCTCCGACATTTTCCAGTTCTGTGACTATACTTTCGAGGATCTGTTTTAGCTTCATAGAGTTCCTTTCTGTCATGTTAGCTCGTTCTCATTCAAACGGCAGCTTCGTCCCCGTAATCTCCTGCCTCTAGTTGGCCGCCCCGGTTCTTTCGCGGATGCCTCCGAAAATCCATACTTACGCTTCAAGCGTATCAGCACTGGCCTTACTAGAGAGTAGTCTTCGGGACAGGCAATTACCGCGGCCTCCGCGAGTGCGCGCAGGAATTGGCCAGAGTCCTCGTCAATGGCCTGCATCAACCACTCAGTCAGTTCACTGTCGTCAAATGCGATCATGTGGGCCTGCCATCGCGTCCTCTCAACAAGGTGAGATGAGTACTTTTCGTTCTTCGCCGATCGTCCCACGCCGATATCACCGTTTCATCCCGAGCTGGTCTCTGCGACGCCCGGCCATGTGAGTCCAACAACTGAGACCCTCAGCATGGGTCTTGCATACAAGATTATCCGTCACTGCTGCGACAATGGTTCGGCTATGTACCCTTGTGTCCCTGTGTCAGTTCAACCGTTCGAGTAAGGCAAGTCGGCGGGCCTTTATTTGAATACCGAACCTATCGGCTGGCAGGTGGCCGTTGTCAAGCTCTAGCTCGTAGTATCCGTCGGCTGTCGGTTCACTAAAGGTCAGCTCTGGCTTTAGGTGCGTATAGCTGTGCCTTAGCACAGTTGGATCCTCGGTAGGAACCATTACATATTGGCCGTAGAGAGTTACCCTGCCCGCGTCGGAGCCGTCTCGACGTTGGAGATATCCGGTTAGGAGCGTGTCTAATTTGGGTAAAGCTAAGAACGAATCAGGGATGTCAGGGAAACGGAGCAATGTGTCCATTGCGATTGCTTTGGTGTCGGGCGCCAGAATTGTGTTTGCGGGGCTCCGTTTCAGCGCTCGAATGATTTCATCATCGTTCGCAAATACGCGTCGCGACTGCCGTATAGCTTCAATCTGCTCGTTTGTCATTGCCTTCCTCGGACGGATCGGAATTGACGGCTTTACCGTGCCTATCACAAAACATCGTTAACACAGTGTCTGGCTATTGTGCGACTGGGTGTGTGCACAACGGCACATCACAGAATCCTGTGTCGTGTTGTATAACGGAGGAGAGCATGTAGCATGCCCCCATTTCGGCTCCCCAAAAAGTGAACTGTCCCTTGGGACATGTGGCTGCTTGGCGCTGGCCGGGTGACCATTCTTGGCCTGCACCGCTGAGGTGTACCACAAAGCCCCGGTCGGCCAGTAGTGACGAAAAATCGTGAACTGCAACCTTGGTTCATGAACGATACACATGAACTGAGCCGAACTGTAGTGAACCAGGGGATGTGCCGCATTGCCCTGGCCGTAGCGATTCAGGTCATGATGATCGGCCTGAGCGCCGGCGCGGCCTCTGCGGCACCGGCCCCCAAGGCACTAAGTGCTTCCCCGCATCTCGCCGCTTTGACGAGCTTGAAATCTCCGGTTTGCGAATTGCTGAAGCATTGGGCCTCGAAATCGGGAAGCACTTCTCAAGCGATTGCTCGATAGTTTACGTCCGTCAAGCGTAGCAAAAAGGGTCACAAGATCGAGGCATATCCCAAAACGGATGCAGGCATTCGGGACGTCGATTTACACCCTGATTTGGCTGTGCTGGTGAAGGAATACATCGGTACTCGCAAGAATGGCTTCCTCCTCGAGACTTCGGGAAGCTTGCCGCTGTCCCCGCGCAATATCATGCGGGACAGCTTGCATCCGATCCTGAAGCGGCTGGGCCGCGAGTCGGCGGGTTTTCACACATTTCGACGCTTTCGCGAATCCATCCTACAAATGAGCGAAGCGCGTACCCTGCTCATTGATTATTGGATGGGACACGCAAACGGAGGAATGTCAGGTCGCTATGGCAAGCAATTGCTGGACAATGTGCGTTGGTGGCGCGAGTGCGCAACCAAGGTCGGTCTCTGGCCGCCTTGTAAATCCGGAGCAGGCGAGAGCGATCATTAATACTGCGATTCTCACCGCCGTTGCGGAAAAGGGGCCTACGGTAATCTCGATTCCTGGCGACATCGCGTCAGCCGATTCAGCCGAACAATGTCCCAAGATAAGCATCCCCAGTACGCCGATCTTCCGCCCTTCCGACGCAGATCTCGATCAGCTTTCCATGATGATCGACGATGCGAAAACGGTAGCAATCTTCGGCGGCGATGGCTGCAGGGATGCTCGCGATGAAGTGGTGCAACTGGCGGAAAGATTGAAGGCGCCGGTCGGGTATACGTTCCGCGGCAAGCAATGGTTGGAACATGACAATCCCAATGCGGTTGGCATGACCGGCTTGCTCGGGTGTGGCGGCGCCTATAGCGCGATTCATGACGCGGACCTTTTGCTGCTGCTCGGCATTGACTTTCCGTTTTCCGAGTTCCTCCCCGGCGAAGGGCGTGAAGAAAATCCAGATCGACAAAACCCGAAACACATCGGCCACCGGACGCCCGTTGATCTAGGGCTCGTCGGCGATATCAAGGAAACCGTGACCGCCCTGCTGAAGAATGTGAGCGCGAAGATCGACGCAGGGTTTCTCGACAAACACGTCGCGAAGACGAAATCGTTTCACGAACTTCTACAGCACTAGGACATGAACGGGCCGGAGATCAAGCCCATACGTCCGGAATTCCTGGCTGACACGCTGAGCGAATTAGCCGCCGATGATGCCATGTTTTTCGTCGACACTGGCACCGCTCGCATTTGGATGGCGAGACACGTTAATGGCGGCAGAAATCGCTGGCTATTCGGTTCGTTTTCGTGGGCGTCCATGGCCAATGCTGCGGCCAACGCGTTCGGCGCCCAATTGGCATATCCGGGCCGACAAACGATCGCCATGTGTGGTTCAAATCATCCTGAACAACGGATCTCTCGATTTCGTAAATATCGAACAACAAGAAGCGGGGATGCTCCGTTCGGCGTCAAATTCAAGAACCCGGATTTCGCGAAGGTCGCCGAGGCAATGGGTGCGAAGGGAATCCGCATCGAAGAGCCCGGTGACGTTCGGGCGGGACTTGCTGAAGCCCTCGCGCACAAGGGCGCACCGGTCGTGGTCGGCGCGGTAGCCGATCCTTTCGCCCTATCGCTGCCGTCGCACGTTCCTTTCCACACGGCCACTCGCTTCACCCTTAGCGTTGCCAAACAGGTGTTGAGCGGAAAGATGGACACGGTGATTAAGACGATCGAACGGAATGTCGGGCTTATCTGAGCAAACCTGGATTGCCGCAATTCTGATTTGTGTCCGCCGAGGCAGCCGTTCCAAATTGGTCGATAAGAACCGGCTGCGAATCGCGTCTCGCTGAGGCCAGTGCTAGTGTTGTCGGCCACTCGGAAGTTATATTCGGACCCGAATTGTCAGCGGTCACGTGGGCGTTTCACTGATTTGCCGGAAACTCTCTCCAGCAAAGCGTCTACCCTGAAAGTGTCTCAATTTAGGGATTCAGTCCAGGACGCGCCTGCTTTGCAACCCTCGCGAGAGTTTCCTAACCGAACGTGAAGTCAAGAGCCTGAACGCCGGGATCAAGGAATTCGATTTCGAAAGTGTGGTCTTCCATCCGACCCTTTTGGCGGATGAGCTGATAGAGACGAGGTTCTCGGACCTCGCCCGCGCCGTCAGGCGCGGAGTCAGACCCGTGATTGTCGCCGGGTGCGACGCCGTCCAATGTTACCTTGAAGCGGACGGGCTTACCGTCCTTCGCCGGGGCTAAGACGAAGTGCAGGTCTCGGCTGTGGAAACGGAACACAATCTTGCCGGGCGTTGCCTGAAGCACGGCGCTTTCTGCACCCTCGTTCCAAGATCCGCTCAGTCCCCACTGATTCAAACGGGGGCTCACGGGTGGGCTGTAGATCTTTTGTGAGTCGTGAGCCAATCGTTGGGGCGAGGCGAAGCGCTCGGCTTGACGATAGCCGACATAGGTTTCGGGCGACTCTACGTCCGAGCCAGGTGCCGCCTCGACTCCATCAGCCGATACGCTTACCATGCTCCCTTCGGGGCCGGTCGCTCCGTTTTCCTTCAGAAGCTGCTGGATGACACGCTCGAGCGTGCCATAGTCGCTCTCGCCGAAGTGGTGAAAACGAATTCGTCCTTTTCCATCGATGAGATATTGCGCGGGCCAGTATTCGTTGTTGAACGCGCTCCAAATCCTGTAGTTGCTGTCGATAGCGACCGGGTAGACGACATTCAAATCGCGTAGAGCGTTTTGTACGTTCTCGGGTTCCCTCTCGAACGAAAACTCGGGCGTATGGACGCCGATCACAACTAGCCCTGCATCTTTATATTTTGCCGCCCAGGCTTTCACGTACGGCAGGGGCCGCAGGGAATTTATGCAGGTGTATGTCCAGAAATCGACCAGCACAACGTTTCCGCGAAGAGACTTTCTGCTCAACGGAGCGGAGTTGAGCCAGCCGATGGCACCGCTCAACTCAGGCATGGACCCCTCATCGCCAAGGGCTGGCTGAGATTCGGCGGCACTCACAGAACGAAATGCTCCGATCAAATGATTCTTGGCTTTTGCCGAATTCGTGGCCCAGTTTGGTGCGACGGCGAAGATTCCAATGATGAGAGCCGCGCCAAGGGCGGGACGGATCCATTTCACTAACACCGACGAAGGCTTTGCGTTGGTAGTCCTCATTTCTGGCTCCTTGTCACGAAACTTCTGAAATTCTGGCCCTGGGAACTCGCCGCGCGGCTCGTGGCATCGCGGCCGCTGAGTTCGATGTCGCTCTACGGACGATCCGATCATCGCGGCCACGGATACCCTGGGGACGAAGTAGTCCGCAGGGTATCCCTAGGCTAACGCCGATCAGAACCGGTCGACATCGACGATAGCTTTGGCAAAGGCCTCCGGAGCTTCTTGAGGCAAATTATGCCCGACACCGCCGGTGATGAGCCGGTAGTCATA
>Ga0302325_10011683_pt1 | contig 18893 bp, 17 predicted proteins | sample Palsa_T0_2_FD_201948 | JGI IMG/M metagenome (GOLD analysis project Ga0302325, IMG submission 201948) | Peat permafrost microbial communities from Stordalen Mire near Abisko, Sweden - Palsa_T0_2 | ecosystem: Environmental > Terrestrial > Soil > Palsa > Peat permafrost | place: Sweden: Abisko...
CGGCTCGAAGCGCGCTCTGCAGGCCCGCCCGATTGCCGGTGCGCTGCCGGATCTGGACGTCGGCCAAGAGGCAGAAGAGTGCCCCGCCCCAGTAGGTTCGCCCCCACGTATGAGTGTGATCAAGGCCCGCGTCGTCCGCCTGCGGCAATCCGCGTGGCATGGAGCGCACCTGTTCGGCCCACACATCCGCAGCGGGTCGATTGCCGGCCTGTGCGCGGGCGACTCCTTCGACGTACACCGCCACTCCCTCTGAGAGCCAGATATGCTCGGGGCCGACGTCCGGCAGGGCGAGATGGGTCATCTCGTGCACGAGAACCCAATCATCGAAGAGTTCGGCCGGTGTGACCTCGCGGCCCACGGTGATGCGGATCAGCGCTCCGTGCACGCCGAAGGTGGTCCCATGGCGCACACCGCCGCCGCTTGCGGATGACACGCGAATGCGTAGCTGCGACACGGGGAAGCGGCCGTAGTAGGCGGCGACGATGCCGAGGGAGCGCTTGACCCATACGACGAGGGGCTCGGCTCCATTCGTAAAGTCAGAATCGAGGAACTCGAGCGAAACATGCACGCCGTCGACATCGAGTAGCTGCGGACGTGCATCCATCGCCGCGACGGCGGGCACCGCAAGCCACGGCATGGCAATGAACAGCCAACTAGCGACCATGCAGCTACGGAGCATGGCGGATTGACGCACAAGATGCCGGGTAATTCCAGCTGCCGCGGGTGCTGCACCATTTCATTCTCGAGCACTGACGACCTGCTCAGGAGCCCGCAGCCCCGGCGCGGGTCAAAAAAGGGGAGGGGTCGGGCCTCCCCAACATGGAGCGCTCGCCCGACTAACCCGCACGCTCCCTGAGTGAGCGATCTTCGTCGCTGGGCGCCAGCACGACCAGGCGGCCATTGCGCGGAAACGCGCGCAGTTCAATATTGAGCCCGGGCGCCTCATGGTGCGGGAACGCGACGCCGATTTTGGTCCAGCTCGTACCGGTTTTGCCGGTGGGAGCCTCGTACTCCTCGACTGTGAAAACATTCAATGGTATGGCAGGGTTCGGTGTTGACATGAGAATCTCCGGTTTGATGGCACTGCGTATAGAAGATCCAGAGCGTAGCGCTCGCGCGGTCGAGCGGCGATGCGCGCAGCCTGTGGAAATACCTAGAAAAGGAGTGGTAGCCGCGGCGCTCGCAGGTTTTGTCGCGCTGGCGCTCCTCACGTCGACGGGCGTGAACGCCTGGGGCGCGCCCGGTCATGAGACCGTGGGCGCCATCGCCGATCAGCTCATCTCCGGACGCCGTGCTGAAGCTGAGGTGCGCAAGCTCCTGAAGCCTGGTGAGACTCTGCAAAGCGTGGCCAATTGGGCCGACTGTGCCAAGGGATACTGCGCAGAGCTGACCCTGGAGCTCACGGAGTTCGTGCGCAGGAATCCGCGCCATGCGCACTATCACTATACCGACGTGCCCTTCCAAACCGCTGCATACGAGGAGGGCGGCGTCGGCACAAGCGACGATGATGTTGTTCACATCCTGAAGCAATGCATCGCGGTGCTGAAAGGCGCAACGGACCGTGGCGCCAACCCGCATGGCTTCAACCAGCGCGAAGCGCTGCTGCTACTCGTGCATCTTATGGGCGACCTCCATCAGCCCTTGCACGTCGGAACCGCTTATGTGAGCGACAAGGACGCGTTCGTCGTTCCAACATCCGCTGCCGCCGTGGACAATGTGCTGATTTTCAAGACCGACGGGGACAACGATCTGATTTTTGAGTCGCAGCCGTTGCATGGCTATTGGGATCGCCGGGCGGTGGAAGAGGCGATGCAGCAGGCGAACGTGCGAACACCTGCGGAGTTTGCCGCGTTTCTGATGCGCGCTCCTGCGGATGTGCCCATCGTCACGGGGGATGTGACCAAGTGGCCGGCCAAATGGGCTACGGAGACTTTGGGGGTATCGAAGCTCGCCCACGCGGGGCTCAGCATCGAGAAGCGCGCCGCGGCGCAAAACAGGTCCGGTGCCATGCACTTCGTGTGGAGAGTTTCCGCGCCCTCCGGCTACGCCCAAACGGCAGCAGCCGCCGCGGCTACCGAATTGACGCGCGCGGGATATCGCCTGGCCGCCGTGCTCGAGGCCGTCTGGCACTAACAACCGTCGTCAGCGCATGACCGCCAGGCGCGCAAGATTGGCCTGAACGATATCATCGCGTGCGGCGCTGCGCGTGTACCAGCGATTGGCTGCATCCGCCAACAGCGTACACACCGCGACGGCCTGTGCGGCATCCGCATCACAGGTCTTCGGCTGCGAAGGATGGCAACCTGGCGACATGGGGCGTGCGAGGCGCCGCAGCCGCAATTGGCGCAGCGCCCGAACGGGCACCACGAGTGCGCCATTCTGCTCAACGGCGCCCGCGCGTTCGCACCACATCCCGAAAAACCGTGCGCCATCCGGTGCTGCATCGCCGCCCGTTGCTGCGTCGGGGCGAATCCAGGTTGCGCACCATGACTTGTAACGCGCAGCGGAACTGCGTCGCCGTGCGTCGCTCAAGGCGACTGCAATGTGTGGCAATGCCAGCGCGTCCGTCAACGCCGCGCTCCAGATCTGGTGATGCAGCAGCTGCTCGATATCCGTCAGGTAGGTATCGAACATCTTTGAGCTCAACGTATTGAACTCGCTGCGGCGAGCGCCGCTCGCGGCGTCCGGTAGAACCTGCCCGGGGTTATAGGGGATCGACATTATTCCAATTCCTCAATGCACGTGAGTCCGAGGCAAATTGATGCGTGAGTCCAAAATGCCCCGAGTAGCGTTAAAGTTCCGAGCGGCGTAGGGATCGGCTCGATCTTTGCGGGAGCCTGGCTGCGGGTGCCATTTTCCACTACTCGCAAAGGTGGCGCCACCGGCAATTCTATTTGGGCGCGGTCTAGAGCTCGAGGTTATCCACAAAACCTGTGCATAAGTCTGTGGACAGATGCCGCGCGCGCAGCGCGTTCGTGCGCAGGCGCCGAGAATTCATCGAACTGGTCAGTTTCTCGCCATGAACATGCGCATGAGACGGGCGGCGTAAGTCATTGACTTTACATTAGCTGGCGACGAGCGCGTGCACGTAAGCGCTTGCGTGGATTCTCCAGCCACGTCCGGAAACCCGCGTTGTGCGCCAGCAGCTTGGGTGTATTTGTGTACGCACCGGCGTGCGGCATCTGGGTTTTCAACACTCTTTAATCGCGGTCTTTATTTCTCTCGCAGGTCATTGATGTGTAAGCGCAGCAGGCGCCTGATCGGTCGTTCCGGGCGGGCACCTTGCCCCCCGAGCACACGATGGGCGAGGATTGGGGGCTGACAGATTCGAAGAACATTGAGGCACCTTGGAAGATCGTCCGAATGTAACCGCGCCGAGCGAGCGCCCCCGCAACCCTGCGCTCGCAGCGATCGCGATTTACAAGTTCGTCAAAGCGACACTGTCGGTCCTCTCGGCGATCGTTGCCTGGCGTCTTATGAATCCGCACGTCGAGGCGGCGATGCACGAGTGGGCGCAAAGCCTGCCCGTCGGTTTCTCCGAGCATCTGCTGCAGCAGGCATTGGCACAGGTGAGCGGTGTTCCTGCATTTCGCTGGCGGCAGCTCGGGCTCGTGTCACTCCTGTACGCTGCGCTATTCACGCTCGAGGGAGTGGGACTGTGGCGCGAGCGACGCTGGGCGGAATATTTGACGATCGTAACCTCATCCCTGCTGCTACCCTTTGAGTTCATTGCCGTGGTGCATCACCTGACCCTGATACGCACGGGAGTGCTACTCGCCAACGCAGTGATCGTGGCCTATCTTATCGTGGTGACCATGCGCCATCGCAAAGTGCTGTGATTCCCAAGCGGCAGCCGCCCGGTCCGCGCCGCCTCGGGCGTGGCGTGTGCACCTTACTGATGCGCCATATGCCGATGCTGTTTCTGACGCGGATCGCGATCCGCTACGGCGACATCGCGCGTATACCGCTCGGGCGGGGCTTTCTCTATCTCGTATCCGGACCCGAGCTGATCAAGGCACTGCTGGTTGATCATCGCACGCGCTTCGTAAAGAACACCCGCTACTCCGTCATGCAAAAAGTGCTGGGGCAGGGACTGCTCTTGAGCGAGGGCGATGTCTGGCGCCGGCAGCGATCGGCCGCGCAACCCTCCTTCAGGCCCGGAGCGCTCGAGCGGCAGGTAACCTGGATGAGTCCGTTGATCGCAGAATTTCTGGATGGGTGGAGCGCGGCGGAAAAAAATGGCGACTACGTCATCGAGCTCGCGCCGCAATTCGAGCGGCTCGCGCAGGCGCTCGCGGGTCGCCTGCTGTTCGGATCCGTATTCGCACAGCACGCCACCGCGATCATCGGCATCACCGAGGCGATGCGCAAATACTGGCCGTTCGTACCGCGCTTCCTGCGACCGCTTACGAAGCAACAACAAGCCGCAAATGCGCTGTTGCTGGCGCAAACCCTCGCAAAGCTGGATGCCGAAATTCTTGCGCTGATCGCTGAGTCGCAGGCGCTCGCGGAACCGTGCATGCTGAGCACGCTGCGCGCGAATGCTCCGGAAGGATGCCCGCCCTTTACGGCGGCGGAGCTGTGCGATCAGATGAAGACCCTGTTCTTCGCAGGCTACGAAACAACGGCGACGTCCATGATCTGGACCCATTATCTGCTCGCCCGTCACCCTGCGGTACGCGCGCGTGTCACGCAGGAGGTTGATAGCATTCGCGCCGGGCGGACACTGACGGTCGAGCAGCTCGATGCGCTGCCGTACGTGGAGCAGGTGTTCAAAGAGGCCTTGCGGCTTTATTCGCCGATCCATTCGCTGTCGCGGGTGGCGTTGGAGGAATGCGAGCTGGGAGGCTACGTTCTGCCGAAGGGCGCCACCGCCATGGTGTCGCTGTACGCCTCGCACCGGCTGCCGCAGTACTGGCCGCGGCCGCGGCACTTCGATCCGGAACGCTTTACCGCCGCGCACAGTGCCGCGCGGCATCGCTATTCCTATCTGCCGTTCGCGGCGGGGCACCGCAACTGCATTGGCGCGACGCTCGCCGTCGTCGAGGCGAAGCTCATCACCGCGCAGATCGCGCGGCGCTTTAACCTGCAACTCTTGACGCGCGCGCCGGTGCGGCCACACGCCGGTACGACCATGCACCCGTCTCGCGCGATCCGCATGCGGATCGAGTCGCGCACGGCGGGATGATATCGCCGGGACGGCGCGCGCCCGGATGCAGCGACGCAGCAATGCGGCGCCGCATTGGCAAGATCCACGCCGCTATTTGACCGCCCCTTGTCCTTGCTGTACGATCGTTCAGTAAGAGCCGTCCATCATCGAGGCGTGTCATGCGCGAAGCCCGCAGACTCAATTCTGTAAACTCGGCCACGGCGGCGGAAGCCGACTCTGCAAATCTGAGTCTGCCCGGCTGGATCTACCATGATCGCGAGTTCTTGGAGCTCGAGAAGGAAGCCATCTTCCGCAACAGCTGGCAGGTGGTGTGCCACGTCAGCGACGTGCCCCGCCCGGGGGACTATCACAGTTTCGACTTCCTCGGCGAGTCCGTCATCGTGGTGCGCGGCGATGACGGCGAGGTGCGCGGCTTTCACAATGTCTGCCGCCATCGTGCCTCACGGCTTCTCGAAGGGCCGAAGGGCCACTGCGGCAAGCGCATCACCTGCGGCTACCACGCCTGGACATACGCGCTTGACGGGCGGCTGATCGGAGTGCCGCAGCGCGATGCATTCAAGGGCCTTGATGTCAGCCGTCATGGGCTCGCGCCACTTGACCTCGAAATCTTCATGGGCTTTATTTTCGTGCGCTTTGCCCCGGGTCTGCCGAGCGTGCGCGACATGGCGGCGCCCTACAGAGACGAACTCGCCGCCTATCGGATGGAGGAGCTCGTTCCGCAGGGCCGCGTGTCGCTGCGCCCGCGCGCGGTGAATTGGAAGAATGTCGCCGACAACTACTCCGACGGATTGCACATCAACGTGGCCCACCCGGGGCTCACGCGCCTCTTCGGCCAGAGCTACGGCATTGAAGCGCAGCCGTGGATCGACAAGATGTGGGGAACCCTGCGCGATGTCCCGTCGAGCAACTGGTCGGAGCGGCTCTATCAGCAGGTTCTGCCGCCGGTCGACTACCTGCCGCCCGAGCGGCAGCGGTTGTGGACCTATTTCAAGCTGTGGCCGAATGTCGCGTTTGACATCTACCCCGAGCAAATCGATTTCATGCAGTTCCTGCCGATCTCGCCGACCGAGACCATGGTGCGCGAGATCGTGTACGTGCATCCGGACAGCCGGCGCGAAATGCATGTGGCGCGCTATTTGAACTGGCGCATCAATCGGCGCGTGAGTCTGGAGGACAAGCTCATTATCGAGCGCGTGCAGTCGGGAATGACCTCGAGCAGCTATACCGTCGGGCCGTTGAGTGAAAATGAAGTGTGCCTGCGCAGTTTCGCGCGGCGCATGCGCAGCCTGATTCCCGAGAGCCGGCTGTGCCGCAAAGCTGCGACGCGCTGATCATCGGCGGCGGCCACAACGGCCTCGTCTGCGCCGCCTATCTCGCGGCCGGCGGGTTGAAGGTCACGGTCCTCGAACAGCGCTCCGTTGTCGGCGGAGCGGCGGTCACCGAGGAGTTTTATCCGGGCTTTCGCAACTCGGTGGCGGCCTACACAGTCTCGCTTTTGAATCCCAAGGTCATTCGCGATCTTGAGCTCGCCAAACACGGGCTGCGTGTGGTGGAGCGCAAGCTTGCCAACTTCCTGCCGACTGACGACGGGCGCTACCTCAAGATCGGCGCAGACGGAACGCAGGCGGAAGTCGCGAAGTTTTCGGCGGCGGATGCGGCACGCCTGGATTCCTATGGGCGCAGGCTCGAAGAAGTGGCCGACGTTCTGCGCGACCTGGTACTCGAGACTCCGCCCAACGTGGTTGCGGGCAGCTGGCGCACTGCGTTGCCGGAGCTGCTGCATGCGGCGCGCTTGGGCGGCCGCCTGCGCAAGCTCGACATGAGCATGCGACGCCAGCTCCTCGGCCTGTTTGCCAACTCCGCCGGGGACTACCTCGACGGCTGGTTCGAGAGCGCGCCGGTGAAGGCGGTGTACGGCTTTGATGGCATCGTCGGCAATTACGCAAGCCCCTATACGCCCGGCTCAGCCTATGTCCTGCTGCATCACGTCTTCGGCGAGGTGAATGGCAAGAAGGGCGCCTGGGGTCATGCGGTCGGCGGAATGGGAGCGATTACGCAGGCCATGGCCAAATCAGGAGCCGCCCGCGGCGTGGATATCCGCGTGTCGACGCCGGTGCGCGAAGTGCTCATCGAGGGCGGCCGCGCCGTTGGCGTGGTAACGGCCGCAGGTGAGACGCTGCGCGCGGCCGCCGTGGTTTCCAACTTGAATCCCAAGCTTCTGTATTCGAAGCTCATCGCGCCCGCGCATTTGCCGGCGGAGTTTAATGCGCGCATTGCCCAGTGGCGCTGCGGCTCCGGAACGTTTCGCATGAATGTGGCGCTCGCCGAGCTACCGAGCTTCAGCTGCCTGCCCGGCAAGAGCCTCGCCGATCACCACACGGCGGGCATTATTCTCGCGCCGACGCTTGCGTACATGGAGCGCGCCTATTTCGACGCGCGCCTGCATGGCTGGTCGAAGCAGCCGATCGTCGAGCTCGTGATTCCGTCAACCATAGATGACAGCCTGGCGCCGCGCGGGATGCACGTGGCAAGCCTTTTCTGCCAGCATGTCGCCCCCCAGCTTCCCAACGGTGCCTCGTGGGACGAACACCGTGAGACGGTGGCAGATCTCATGATCGATACGGTCAACTCATACGCGCCGAATTTCAAGGCGGCAGTACTCGGTCGTCAAATCATGAGCCCGCTTGACCTAGAGCGCACCTTCGGCCTCATAGGCGGCGACATCTTTCACGGCGCCTTGAGTCTCGATCAGATGTTCTCGGCCCGGCCGATGCTGGGGCACGGCAACTATCGCGGCCCCTTGCAGGGGCTCTACATGTGCGGTGCGGGAACTCATCCTGGCGGCGGGGTCACCGGTGCACCGGGGCACAATGCCGCGCGCGAGATTCTCTCGGATTTCAAGCGGCGCCGATTGCGGCGCGCCGCCTGATTTGCGCGCGCACTGCAAAAGTGAATCCGCGCAAACCCCGCTTTGAGCGTCAGCTGCCTGAGGAGCGCCGTCAGGCGCTCATCGACGCGACGATCGAGAGTCTGAAACGCCACGGTCACGATGGACTGTCCGTGCGGCGCATCAGCGCGCAGGCGCGAGTCTCGATCGGACTCATCAATCACCATTTTCCGAAGAAGGATACGTTGATCGCGCAGGCCTACCGGCATTTCAACTCCGAGCTCGTCGGCGGTGTGCGCAGCGCCGCTCTGCAGGCTCCGGCCTCGGCGCGCGCGCGCCTGCGCGCCTTCTTCAAGGCCACGTTTTCGCCACCAAACCTGGATCGCGACGTGTTGACGGTATGGGTCGTGTTCTGGAGTCTGTACCGCCATTCGCCCGAGATTCAGAAAGTACACGGCGAGACCTATCGCGAGCACGTTGAACTCGTGCGCACGATGCTGGCGGATTTGGCGGCGGAAGCGGGCAAGTTTCGCTTCTCGCTGCGGCTTGCGGCCATCGGACTCACGGCGATGATTGACGGTCTGTGGCTCGAGTGGTGCTTGGATCCTGGGAATTTCCGTCCCGCAGAGGCAATCGCGCTGTGCGAGTCTTGGGTCGAGAGCCTGGGCCCGGACGCGACGCGCGCCGATATCCCGGCTGAGGCGCTGCCGTTGCCGCGCTAGCCTTCGCCTTCGGCGACTGGCCGCAGTTTTTGTGCTGAACGGTTGTCCGCACCCGCAGCTCGCCACGGGAACTTAGCCAAACGGGTAGCACAGCCTCGATCTAGAGGCGTAGGGCGGCGCAATCAAGTCTTCGCAACCCTCCTGCAAAGGGCTGCCACAATTGCATTGACAACAGTTGCCCAGGCATCTAAACTACAGGCGTGAAAAACCTTGCCATAAAGAATGTCTATGACCTGAAGTCCCCGAGGCTGAACGAGGAGTTCGTTCCGCTCATCATGCAAGTGCGGATGGCCATCATCCAGGGCCTGGATCAGGAGTTCCTGTCCGACAACGACGTGGCGCCGCTCGAGGTTACGAGCGCGCAATTTGCCATTCTCAAGAATGTGCTGAAGGGCAAAGCTACGGCGGCCTGCGAACTGTGCAAATTCATGGACTACGACCGCGGCGCGATGAGTCGCATGATTGATCGGCTGGAAAGAAAGGGGCTCATTCGGCGCGTCGCGCTTGCCCATACCCGCCGGACGAGGGCTCTTGAAGTCACCGCGGCGGGCAGAGCGGCATTTCCGAAAATGCAAGCCTGTCTTACGCGTGTGGTCGATCGCATGTTGAAGGGGCTGACGAGCGCACAGGTGCGGGATGTGGAAAAGGTGTTGCGGAGGATGCTCGCCAACAGTTGATTTTTTTTGGTTGCTGTGTTGCCCAGGCATCAGTTGTGTGGGCAGCTAATTGAGGATTGACGGCGCGCGGATCGCAAAGAAAATGCCATGAAACAACTACTTCAATCGTATACGGCTTGGGCAACTGTCGCGTTGCTGCGGGCGGGCGAGGATTTCGATGTGCAGCTGCTGCAATGGCCGGGTGGCAGTGTGATTGCCGCCGTTTTGTGGGCTGGCGCCAGGGTCAGAATTGCCGTGCGCTTCGCCATGCGCCTGGGCGGCGCACGCAGACCGCTGCGCACATGGAAGCTATGGCGAGCAGCGCGTGCAGCGCATAACGAAGTCTCCGGCCTTGATCCGCTGCGCCGCGCCCGCTTCTTCGCAGCAGGATTGCGTCCCGATGGTCGAAGCGCGCGCTCGATCGCATCCGGCGAGCGTTGCCTGCACGGCAGTCGCTCATGAACTGCGCATGGCACGACGCGGACCTGGCACATGCTGCGCATCAACTCAGCCGTTCGGAGGAGCTTTTTTCGCGTTTGTACTGCGGCGCCAGTTAAGGTCGCCTTTCTCGCGGTTGTTGTCTGTGCAGCCCACGCGCCGCGCCCGGTACAGGCGCAATCCCTATGCGAAAGTTGTGAAGTGCAGGTCGGGCTGGGTGGCACCTATCATTTCTGGGCCTCGACCGGCAGCCTGGTTCTGCCGGTATCCGTGACCTGGGATGAGAACCGCTACGAGTTCGGAGCCTTTCGCTTCACGACGCAACAACTGCTGCGAATACCCGGAACGGGCGAAGCGCGGCAGTTGGCCCATCCCTACTGGGGAGCTTCGCTCTCACGGCGCTGGCACCTATTCGAAGTCGGACCGGTACAGGGATACTGCGGATTCGGATTGGCGTTGCGCACTGAATCGGACGTTCTGAGCGCTTCAAAGTGGGATTTTGCCTCGCAGGTGGGGTTTCGCTTTCATTTGATCGGCGATCGCGCGTTGGGTGAGGTCACCATGCGTCACTGGTCGAACGGCGGCATCCAACTGCCGAATCATGGTGAGGACTTCGCGACTGTGACGATTCGAATCCGGTCGCGATTGTTTGGAATCCGCGAAGCGGACCAGATTCCCATCGATCCATCACTCGACGTCGATCGGTTACTGATCGCCAACAACGGCGGTACGGAAGAGCCGTCATTGCCATGAACCGCCGACGAGCTGCGGCGGCTAACGGTGGCGCCGGCGACTACGGCTGTGCAGTGACGCACCTCAGTGAAAATCACGCGACTGAGTGGGCAGTCTGCCGAGCCAAGCGCTGTAGTCCCTGATTTTTTCCGCGATTACATGTGTGACGTTCGACGCGCTCTGCAGCTCTCCCTCCACGATGATGAGGCGTGCGCCGAATAGGGCCGCGCGCTGCGTCGTCTGAATCCTGGGCCAGACGATCAGATTGCTGATGCCCGTCTCATCCTCCAATGACATGAAAATCACGCCGGAGGCGGTCTCCGGGCGCTGACGATGGGTTACGATGCCGGCGACTCGGACACGCCGACCGTTCTTAAGATGTGCCAAGTCGGCCGCACGGTGCACGTGCAGGCGATCGAAACGCGAACGCAGCAAGGCAAGCGGATGCCGGCCGAGGCTCAAGCCGAGGCCCGCATAGTCCGCGGCAATCTCTTCGGCTTCGGTGGCCCGCGGCAGCGGGAGAGCGGGCTCTTGGGCCGAAGCGCCCGCCAGCGCACCGGGCAGGCGCTCAACACCAAAGGCCTGCCAGTGAGCAGCCCGCCGATGTCCCGCCAGTGCATTCAAGGCGCCGGCGCGCGCCAGAGCATCGAGCGAGCGGCGAGTGAGAGTCGCGCGATGGGCAAGATCATCCACGCTTGCGAAGAGTCCATGGCCGCGCGCCATCACAATGGCGTGGCCTTCCTCCTGCACAAGGCCCGTGATCATGCATAGTCCTACGCGCACCACTGGCGCACCCGCAGCGTCGGGCTCCAAGGTGCAATACCAGTCACTCATTTGAACATCGACGGGACGAAAGCTGACGCCATTGCGGCGCGCATCGTTCACCAGTTGTGCCGGCGCATAAAACCCCATCGGCCAGCTGTTGAGCAGGCCGGCGACGAAGGCTGCAGGATCATGGCAACGCAGCCACGAGGAACTGTAGGCAAGCAGAGCAAAAGAGGCGGCGTGGGATTCAGGGAAACCATAGCTGCCGAAGCCCAGGATCTGTTGATAAATTTGAGCTGCGAACTGCGGCGTGTAGCCGCGGTCGTGCATGCCCTGCAGCAGCTTGTCGCGGAACTGCTCGAGTCCCCCGCGACGCTGCCACGCTGCCATGGAGCGGCGCACCATGTCGGCCTCACCCGGGGTGAAGCCGGCGGCGACGATGGCAATCTCCATCACTTGCTCCTGAAATAGGGGCACGCCATAGGTACGCTTCAACACTCTCTCGAGCTCAACGCTCGGATACTCGACCTTTTCCTCTCCCTGGCGGCGGCGCAGGTAGGGATGCACCATGCCGCCTTGAATCGGCCCGGGGCGAATGATGGCGACCTGGATCACGAGGTCGTAATAGCAGCGCGGCTTCAAACGCGGCAGCATCGACATCTGGGCGCGCGATTCGACCTGGAAAACGCCGACGGATTCACCGCGGCAGAGCATGTCGTAGGTGGCGGGATCCGCATCCGGAATATCCTCCATTTTGAAGGGCCGCCCGCGAAAAAGGCTGACGAGATCAAGCGCACGGCGAATGGCGGTCAACATGCCAAGCGCGAGACAGTCCACTTTCAGAAGGCCCAGAGACTCAAGATCGTTCTTGTCCCATTGAATGACGGTCCGATCCGCCATCGCGGCGTTCTCAATGGGCACGAGCGTGGACAAGGGATGCTGCGAGATCACGAAGCCGCCCACGTGCTGCGACAGATGGCGTGGGAAGCCGACGAGCTGTTTGACAAGCGCCACCAGGTGGCGCGCCATGCGCGTGCGTGGATCGAATCCGAGCTTCGTGAACTCCTCGGGCAGTTGCGCATCCCCGTCAAACCACTGCAGGGCCTGCGAGAGCGCAGTCACGACCTCGAGCGACAGCCCCAGTGCCTTGCCGACATCGCGCACCGCCATGCGGCGGCGGTAGCAGATCACGGTCGCCGCGAGCGCAGTGCGGTGGCGGCCGTATTTGTTATAGACGTACTGGATGACCTCCTCACGACGCTCGTGCTCGAAGTCGATGTCGATGTCCGGCGGCTCGGCACGCTCCTTGGAGACGAAACGTTCGAAGAGCATGCTGACCCGCGCCGGGTCGACCGCGGTGACGCCCAGGCAATAGCAGACAGCGGAGTTGGCGGCGCTGCCGCGACCCTGGCAGAGAATGTTCTTGGAGCGCGCAAAGCGTACGATGTCCTCGACGGTGAGGAAGTAGTGCTCGTAGCGCAGCACAGCGATGAGAGCGAGCTCTTTGTCGATTTGCGCCCGCACCTCGGCAGGCATGCCCGCGGGCCAACGGCGCGCGGCGCCTTCCAGGGTCAATTGGCGCAGGTGCTGAAGAGCGCTTGCGCCTGGCGGCACAAGCTCCTCGGGATATTCATAGTGCAGAGTGTCGAGCGAGAAGCAGCATTCGAGCGCGATGTCGAGCGTCGCTGCGAGCAGCTCGCGCGGGTAGAGCCTGCGCAGAGTTGCCAGGGGGCGCAGATGCCGTTCGCCGTTGGCGAATGCCGCGCGTCCGATCTGGTCAACCGTGGTCGCCAGACGAATGGCGGTGAGGACATCGTGCAAAGGGCGCCGCTCGCGCAGGTGATAGTGCACGTCACCTACTGCGACGAGCGGCAGGCCGCTCGCGGCGCCGAGCTCGCGCAGCGTCTCAAGGCGCCGCGCGCTGTCCTGCGCAAGGCCGTGCGTGAAGGCGAGGTAGCGCCGCGCGAGCGCAAGGCGTGCGAACCAGCGCACGACATCCGCATCGATGCTCGCGCCCAGCATGCACAGGCCGATGCAGTGCTCAAGGCCGCTCGCAAAAGCCTCGCGGGAGATGGCGTAGCCGCCTTTCTTCGAGGCCCGCCGGGCCTGGGTTATGAATTCGCACAATTCGGTATAGGCCGCGTGATTGGGCGCCAGTAGAACCACACGTTCCTCTGTGGGAAAGCGGAACTGACTGCCTATGATCAGCTTCAGTCCTGCATCCTTGGCCGCGTCGTGCGCGCGTACGATGCCGGCGAGCGAGCACTCATCCGTGATCGCGAGTGCCGCATAACCGAGCTCTTGCGCGCGCCCGATGAGCTCGTACGGATGTGAAGCGCCACGCTGAAAGGTGAAATTACTCGCGCACAGCAGCTCGGCATAACTCATGCCCAGATGCCCTGCAGGAACCAGCGCGCGGTGGCGGCTTCGCGGTACAGCCACCAGCGGCTGCCTTCTGCGGTTTGCGCGATGTAATAGTCGCGGCTCGAGTCCTCATCGCTCCACCACCCCGCCTCGATCCGCTCAGGTGTGCCTAACAGCTTCGGCAGCCGTTCGATCGGCCGTGGCGGCAGCAGCCACAGGGGCCGATCGGGAAAGGCCGGCGGCAGGTCCGCGGCCGCCGCGCTGCTCGCCACGCACCACGCCTTCTCGGGGCGATGATCGTCCTGCAAGCCCAAGCGTCGCACCGCCTGATCACCGAGGCGTGCGCGCAGTTTGTCGAGGAGGTCGGACCAGCCGGCATCGTGACGCTCGGTCTCATCCCACAGATGCAGCTGAGTGTCGCGCAGGGCGACGAAGCGCTCGACGCTCAATCTGATTTGCATGACGGCGCCGGGCAGCTGCGTACGCTCCAGCTTTTCGCGCAATAGCGCAAAGAGCCGCAGCGCATCGCGCTGCGGCTCGGTGGTGCGCAGCATCAGCACGGTATCCGCATGATCATGATGGCGGAAGGCCACGGTGAGGGTCTGCAGCGCGGCATCCCTGCCGCGCAGATAACCCTGCAATTCGTACAGGATGCGCCGCAGGGGAAAGAGCAATCCTTCCACCGTCTGCACCGGTTCCGAAAAATCGAGGCGGCGGTGATAGGTCTGCGGGGCACGATAAGGCTTGCGCGGATCCGCCCGCTCGCCGAGCAGGCGTTGCAGATAGTCCGTCACCTGCAAGCCCCAGCGTCGTGCCAGCGCATCGCGCGGCAGAGCAAGCAGTTCATCCATGCGCGTAATGCCGCTCGCCTGCAAGCCTGTGATGGCCGCGGGCGGCAGGGCAAGTTCATTGAGCGGCAGCGCTGCAATCGCCTGGCGCAGATGATCGAGCTGCAGGACGGGCAGCGCCTGCGGCTGCCGGGCGAGGAGCGCCGCAGCTTCCGGTGTCGGTGCCACGCCCATCGTGGCCGTAAGAGCGAGGGCATTTAAGCCCGCAGCCACCTTTTCGAGCAGCACGTTGAGGCCGCCGAAATAGCGCAGGCTCGAGCCGATCTCGAGCCACAGAAGCCACCGCTCGGCATCCAGGCACACGCAGCTACTGAATTGTCCTGCCCAGCTGGCGAGCGCCTTCAGCGCGTGTTTTTCCTGAACGGGAGAGATGATGCACGACCACAGCACGGCAATGCGCCATCAAACATGGGCGTGAACAGGAAGGAACACCGCGCCACCGCGTCCGCCGCGCGCCTTGCGCACTTCAACGCCCAGCGCAGCGGGAGCTGGGCGCAGCACGATGCGCAGCGCTGCCGGGGATGAACTATTGAGCGTTACGGCGGGCCGGTAGATGAAGGCGAGGGATTCTCCTGCTTCGGCTGCGAGCTGCAGGCGGCGCAAAGGCCGGTCAGCGACCGCATGGCTCCACAGGAGCACGGCACCTGCTGCTCCCTCGCGCAGAGTCTGCTCGGCCGCCCAATGCGCGTCCTCATCGCACGCCGCATCGATCCATAGCACCCGCGGCAGCGGCAAGCCGGCACTCAGCAAAGCCGGAGCGTACGGGATGTACGGCGGATGCACGAAGACAATATGGCGCTTCTCATCGCAGAGCCGCTTGAGTGCCATCTGCAGCAGGGCGACTTCACCGATGCCCTCTATTAAAGGAATGAGCTCTGTCAGGGCTCCGACGGGCCAGCCGCCGCCGGGCAGCAGGGCATCAAGCACTCCATGGCCGGTGGAGCGGGCTTTGACGGGCGCCAGCTCGTGAGCGCGCCAGACGCCTGGAATCTCCTGCAACCCTGGGGGCGGGGGACGGGGGCGAAGAATGAGGCTCGGCGGAGGCATGCCCGGAGAGCCTATATAAATATACAGCACTAGACAAATACACAGTATTTATCGTCCTGAAAGACTTTATAAATCAGGAGGTTATAAGGAACGTTCGTTACTTTTCCGATTGGATCGCCCAAATCTCGCTGACCAGGGCGCGGCTTATAATGAAAAACCTCTCGCTGCAGGGGTGTCTATGACCTTTATATCAAGAACTCCCACGGCCGCCGCCGCCGCGGACAATTTGCCGTGGGTCTGAACCTGGCGCTCATCCGCGAAGCCCACGCGCGCATCAAGGACAAGATCAATCGCACACCGGTGCTGACGAGCGCCACGCTCGATGCGCAGGCACACGCGCAGCTTTTCTTCAAATGCGAGAACTTCCAGAAGGCGGGAGCCTTCAAGGCACGCGGTGCGACCAATGCAGTTTTCCTGCTTTCCGATGAGGAAGCGCAACGCGGCGTGGCCACGCATTCATCAGGCAACCACGCGGCCGCGCTTGCGCGAGCGGCAGGCTTGCGTGGCATTCCTGCTCATATCGTCATGCCGAATAATGCATCCCAAGCAAAGCAGGCTGCGGTCGCTCGCTATGGCGCGCGCGTCGTCCTCTGTGAGCCCACGCTCGCAGCCCGCGAGAGCACTTGCGAGCGCGTGATCGCCGCCACCGGCGCTGCGCTCATTCATCCCTATGATGATCTGCGCGTGATGGCGGGCCAGGGCACGACGGCGGTGGAGCTGCTCGAGAGTTTTCCCGAGCTCGATATGCTGCTGTGCCCCGTCGGCGGGGGAGGGCAGCTCGCGGGTGTTGCGGTTGCGGGTAAAAGCATGAAGCCCAGTATTCGTGTGGTCGGCGTCGAGCCGGCCGCAGCAGACGATGCCTATCGCTCCTTCAAGGCCGGGCACATCATTCCCAGCGTCAATCCGCAGACCATCGCGGATGGCTTGCGCAGCTCGCTCGGCAAGCTTCCCTTTGCCGAGATCCAACGCTACGTCGATGCGATCGTCACGGTATCCGAGGAGTCTATCGTGCGCTCGATGCGCACGATCTGGGAAGTGCTGAAGATCATTGTCGAGCCATCCGCGGCAGTACCCTATGCCGCACTGTTGGAGGACAAGCTCAATATCGCAGGCCAGCGCGTGGGAATCATCTTGAGCGGCGGCAATCTTGATCTGGATGCGTTGCCGTGGATGAAGCCGCACGGATGAGTGAAAATCGACACAACCTGGTCGCCAATGAGCCGTTTCCAATGGCGCGTATTCGCCGCGCAGTCGTGGCCGATGCCGCCGAAATCGCCCGACTCGCGGCGCAATTCGAGCACCCGGTTCTGCTTAAGGATTTGTGCGTGCGAATTGCAGCGCTCGAGGAGCTGCCGGCGCAGCAATTGCTGGTGGCAGAGGATCCGGGCGGCACACTTTTAGGTTGGATACAAGTGGAACGCAGACTCTCCGTGACTGCGGGGGAGCGCGCCGAGATCGTGGGTCTGACGGTGGACGCGGCGGCGCGCCGGCGCGGCATCGGAACGCTGCTGGTGAATGCCGCGCAGCAGTGGGCATGCGCCGTGCATCTTGGGGAAGTAGTCGTGCGCTCAAATGTGATGCGCGATGCCTCGCATGTATTTTATCTGGCGCGGGGATTTAGCCGCGTCAAGACCCAGCATATCTACGGCAAGATGTTACTGGGCTTGCAGCAGCGGCAATGATGCGGTGCTAGGACCTGCCCAGGAAATCCATCTTCCCGAGCTCCACGCCCGAGTGGCGCAGGATGTCGTAGGTTGTCGTGATGTGGAAATACAGGTTTGGCAGAAGGTGATTTTGCAGATAGGGCATGCCCTGCATCGTCTTGGTGCTGCTGCGCGTCTGCCAGGTCACGGTGCGATCTTCGGAGCCCTCAAACTGCTCCGCCCTGAGCGTTTCGAGATAGGAAATCGTCTTGCGCACCCGCGCCACGAGTTCGGCAAATGTCGTTTCGGTATCTTCCTGCGCGGGGACCTCGACCGCGGCAAGGCGGGCTGCGCCGGCGCGAGCGGTATCGGTTGCGATCTGCACCTGACGCGCAAGCGGAAACATGTCCGGAAAGAGCCGGCTGTTGATCAATACCTTGGGATCGATTTTCTTCGCATCCGCGTGCGCCGCCCCTTTTTCCAGAATCGCCGCCAGGTTATGGAGCTGGCGGATGAACGCTGTCACCGAGGCCTGATACATCGAGAGCTTCATGCATGTTCCCCTTCTCTTGAGCCAAATTTCAGAGCGAGCGCAGCGTACCTGAGATGCCCCGATGAGTCATGATTTTAAACAGCTGGTAGCGCGATGACTGCGCACAGCGCGGCAGCGCGATTTGCCGGCGTCATGCTCGCCGCCGGTCAATCGCGCCGCATGGGTCGTAACAAGCTTCTGTTGCCACTTGCAGGCGAGCCGCTCGTGCGCCGCGCTTGCCGCCGCGCACTCGCCGCCGGACTTCATCCGCTCGTCGTCGTGCTGGGTTACGAGTCCGAACGCGTGCGCGCAGCGCTTGCAGGCCTTGAGTGTCGCTTCGCGTACAACCCAGAATTGGGAGGGACCATGAGCGGCTCGTTGCACCGCGGACTTGAGGCGCTGCCCGCCGATGCGGACGGCGCCATCATCATGCTTGCTGACATGGTCAACGTGACCGAGAACATGCTGCGAGCCGTTGCGGTCGCGGCGCAGACAAGCGCGGCGCTGCTCGTGTCCTCGCGGTACGGGCAGACGCTCGCGCCGCCCGTACTGTTCAGGCGCACGCTCTTCGCTGAGCTGCTCGCTTCAGCTGGTGAAGGCTGCGGCAAGGCGGTCGTGGAACGTCAGCGCGACCATGCGCTCTACGTTGACTGGCCGCTTGGCGCGCTCGTGGATGTCGACACGCCCGAAGAGTTTGCGGCGCTTTAGTTCGCCACGCTGGTTACTACGCGCAAGCCTTCTGCGGGCCTAAGTCGGCATCACGGCAAAACTGATCGAGCGTCCAGTCGGTAATCGCCGCGACTTCAGGCTTACCTGCGTCCTGGAACCGGCTCACCAGAAAATAGCAGTCGTCGGTCTCGAGTTGCAGGGAAAACAGGCGCACCAGCGCGCCGGAACGGAACCACGCCTCACACAGGATTTCGGGTACGAGCGCAATGCCGACGCCGCGCTCGGCCGCCCGTACCACCGAGAACATGGTGTCGAGCTCAATGATGTTGCGCGGCTCGGGCGTGTCGAGCCCGAGCTCATTCGCCCAGTGGGCCCAGGCGAAGGGGCGCGCCTTTTGCACGATGAGAGTGGTTTCGCGAA
>Ga0302325_10011686_pt1 | contig 18890 bp, 16 predicted proteins | sample Palsa_T0_2_FD_201948 | JGI IMG/M metagenome (GOLD analysis project Ga0302325, IMG submission 201948) | Peat permafrost microbial communities from Stordalen Mire near Abisko, Sweden - Palsa_T0_2 | ecosystem: Environmental > Terrestrial > Soil > Palsa > Peat permafrost | place: Sweden: Abisko...
GTGTTGACTTGGGGGCGCCCCCACCGGCCTGTCGGTCGCCGTGGCAGTGGGCACGGCGACCGATTGGTCTTCGTGAACGCCGTGTGCCGGCGCGCAGCCGCCGCCAGTCGGTGGCGTTCTGCGATGATCTCGCGGGCGACGGCTGCATGGAGTTGGTTTGTCATCAAGCACTCTCCGCCGACCGCCGTCCAGCTGATCGACCTTGACCCGACCCGACGCTACGACCTCACCTCGTTGGTCGACGGATTAGCCGAACCGCCCGGAATGTCATCACGCGACCCAGCAGAGCGCTCCCGCTCAGGGCGAACCGACGTCGATCGCGCGCTCCTCGCGATCCCGGCAACAACCTACGCGCTCGAGCTGACCGGCCGAGTACCAGACCGGGCAGGAAAGATCCCCTGCCCATTCCACGAAGACCGCACTCCTAGCCTTCAGCTCTACGACGACGGGACGTGGTTCTGCTACGGCAAGTGCCAAGCGGGAGGGTCGATCTACGACTTTGCCTCGCGGCGATGCGGCCTCGGCACCAAAGGAGCGTCGTTCTTGGCGCTCCGCGACCGCCTCGCACAGGAGCTGAGCCTTCCTCGCTGAGCTTCGGGTGCCGAGGGCACCTGCTCGTGGGCGAAAGGCAGCGAAGTCGTCGGTGTGCCTCGGCGGCCCTACTTTCCCCGCGGCGCAACGCAGCCCCGTGTTGCGCTGCTTCTGCAAACGGCGGTGAGCGGCAGCCGGGCTCGAAGTGCCGGAAAGGCGACGGAGGAGAAGTCTGAAAGACGCGCTCGGACCTCCCGTCCGCATCGGCACTGTTGTGAACAGAGAGGCACAGATTAGACAGACCGGCCACCCGCTGCAGCTGCCGTTTACGCCGAGGCGTGCGCATGGTTTGCTGCTCGCGCGGCCTGCATCTCTGATAGATGGTCCATTGCCCAGCGGCAGATCGCGACTAGCGGCTCGCTAAGCGTATGTCCGAGGGGTGTGAGCGTGTATTGGACGTGGGGCGGGATCACGTCGATCACGGTGCGCTGCACGAGTCCGTCGTGCTCCATGCTGCGCAGTGTCTGCGTGAGCATCTTCTGGGAGATGCCCTGGATCGCTCGTTTGAGCTCCCCATGTCGAAGCGGCCCGTCCAGCAACGCGTAGACAACTAGGCACGTCCATTTGTCGGCGATGCGGTCGAGCGCCTGACGCGATTCGCAGTTCTGGTCGAGGACGTTTGGCTGAGCAGTGAGCGAGGGATCCATCCGCCAGGTTCTAGCAGTGCTGGTGGGCACTTTCAAGTACCTACTTGTCAAGTGGTGCCTTGGTGGCTAGCGTGGGTTGCATGCCATCCATTCTTGTTTCTCGCTTCGGTGCGACGGGCGCTGGAACTCCCGTCAACGCTTACATCCTCGAGGGTCCAAGTGGCGTGGTCGTGATCGACGCGACGCTCACGGTCTCCGACGGCGCGGCCCTGCGCTCCCGGGTCGACGCCTTGGACAAGCCCTTGCTTGGGGTCGTTATCACCCACACCCATCCCGACCACTACGGTGGCTTGGCCGAGCTCGTGCGCGGCCTTCACGTGCCGGTGTTTGCCACGGCGGGCGTGTCTGACGTGATCCGCCGCGACGATCCGGTCAAAGAGCAGATTTTGCGCCCGATGTTCGGCGATCAGTGGGTGCATGCGCGGATGTTCCCTAACCAAGTCGTGGCCGACGGGGAGGTTGTGGCGTTGGATGGGATCCGATTGAGGGTGACCGATCTTGGACCTGGCGAGTCGCCGCACGACAGTGTGTGGACGCTCGTCGATGATCCATCCGTGGTGTTCTCGGCGGACGTGGCCTACGATCGCCGACATTGCTATCTCGCCGATGGGTTTTTCGTCGAGTGGCTCGCGAACATCGACCGGGTGCGGCGGGAGGTGGCCGTCGGCGCGACGCTTCACCCTGGTCACGGCGAGCCGTGCGGTGTTGAGGTTCTCGACTGGCAGGAGCGTTACATCTCCACCCTGGTCGATGCTGTGCGAGGCGCCGATTGGGGAGACCCGGCGGGCGCCCGGTCCGCGGTGATCGATCGCATGCGCGAGTTTCTTCCGAGGAGTGAGCTGCAGTTTCTGATGGAGTTGAGCATCGACCCGCTCGCGGAGCGTCTGGGAGGGCGCTGATGCGGATCGGCCTGCTTGGAACCGGTATGGTCGGACTCGCGCTGGCGGACCGGCTCGCGGAGCTCGGCCACGAAGTACGCATGGGCGCACGCGATCCCGATAACGAAACAGCTCATCGTTGGGCGACGCAGGCCGGCGCGAACGCGAGCTGCGGCGACTTTGCCGACGCGGCGAGCTTTGGCGAGCTCGTGATCAACGCTACCGCTGGCGCAAGCTCAATACGTGCGCTCGAACAAGCTACGGCCGCAGCGCTGGCCGGGAAAGTGCTCCTCGACGTCGCTAACCCGCTCAACCAAGAGGCCGGGGAGACGACTCTGACCGTCGTCAACGACGACAGCCTCGGCGAACAGATCCAACGCGCGTTCCCGAAAGCCCGCGTCGTGAAAGCGCTCAACACCATGAACTGCCAGGTAATGGTCCACCCCGAGCTGGTTCCAGGAGAGCACGTCGTGTTTGTCTGCGGCGAAGACACCGGCGCGAAAGACGCCATCGTCAAACTTCTCGGCGGGTTCGGCTGGCCGTCTCACCGCATCATTGATCTCGGTGGCATCGCCGCCGCCAGGGGAACAGAGGCGTTCCTGCTCCTGTGGCTCCCGACATGGAGCGCGCTCGGCGGCCTTCCGTTCAACGTCGCGCTTCCTCGCACCTCGCGCGCCGAATCGGCGTGAGCCCGAAGCGGTCCTGGAGTTGAGGCCACGAGATGCGGCTGACTGACAGAGTGCCGAAAGGCGATCACGTCGGATCCGGGCGCAAAGACGCTGTAATTCGGTATGGCGACATCCATGGCCCATAATCCAGACCCTCCACCGCCAGCGTCAGAGAAAACGTTCCCACCTGGCCCAGGAGCAACGTTCGCGGCACAGGCGCAGCCCGAGTTCAAACAGGTACACGCAGACGTCGAAAGGAGAGATCGTCTCACGAGCCCGGTCGAGCTCCTCTGGGACCTGGTCTTCGTCTTCGCGATCACGCAGGTCACCACGCTGCTCTTGCACCATCTTTCCTGGGCCGGGTTCGGACGCTCGATGCTGGTGCTCTCGCTCGTTTGGTGGGCGTGGTCAGCGTTCGTGTGGGCAACGAACGCCCACGATGCAGAATCGCCAGCGCTACGAGCAGCACTGCTGCTCGCATTGCCCCTGATCTTCGTCGTCGGACTGACGATCCCCCTCGCCTTCGGCTCAGACTCGATCCTTTTCGCAACGACGTACGCCGGGGTGCGCTTCATACACCTGGCGCTATATGCAGACGCATCGCGGCGCGGCCAAGCATCCAGGCACGCGATCACCGGTTTCGCAGCTACGGTCGCGTTCGGCATGGGCCTGCTGATCATCGGATCCTTCCTCAGCGAATGGGTGCGACTCACGCTTTGGACCATGGCAGCAGCAATCGACTACGCCGGCCCGGCGTGGCTGACACGCGAGCGACTGCGTGCGCTGCAACGAGTCGCCGTCGCGCACTTCGCTGAACGCTACGGCCTGTTTGTCATCATCTGCCTCGGCGAGTCGATCGTCGAGATTGGCGTTGGCGCCAACGGACGCCCGATAACCGCAGCACTACTCGCTGCCGTAATCGGTGGAGTCGTGATCACCGTCGGCCTGTGGTGGACGTACTTCGACCGCTTCGCAGCCACCGCAACCGACCGGCTCCACGACCACCAAGAACCAGTACTAGCAGCAGCCGACGGGTACAGCTACCTACATCTCGTGCTCGTCGCCGGCATCATCGTGTTTGCCGTAGGCATGCGCCTTGCGATCCAACACGCTGGCGAGCCGCTCGACGACGCTGCGCGCCTGGCGCTCACCGGCGGCATAGCGCTCTACCTTGCAGGACACGCCGCCTTCCGCTTACGCATCGTCCGCTCACTCAGCTACGAAAACCTCGTTGCAGCCGGAGCCGTTTTGGTCCTATTCGCTCTCAGCGGCGACCTTCCAGCCTGGTCAGTAGCAGCCGCCGTCAGCGTCGTAATGGCCGCCCTCTGCGCGCGCGAGACGAGCCGCGAGCCCACACCAGAAGCCGGAATAGCCCTCACATTCACTTCGCCCTCACGATCCGAGTGAGCGCATCGGTCTGCGGGAGAAATTGCTGTCCAGTCGGAAGCTCCGGTCGTTCCGACCCCTTACGATGGCGGCGTCGCCATGCTGCTCGTGTCGAAATGCGAGCAGGCGTCTTTTCGCGCCGCGCGCCACCGGCAACCATCAGATCGGGTCATGCCGCTCACTTCTCGCTCCACTAAGCGGAAGTCTTACTCCTCTGCTGAGAGGTGATCGGGCTGATGCATTCCGTCGGATCCAGCAGCGAAGCGAGGGTGGCCGGACCCGCTTTCGCTCGACGACGAGATCTCCGTCGGCTCGGGCAGCGCCCTGCCTTGCGCGGGAAGGGCGCCTCAGCCGTCCCTCCTTGCACGTTCGGCGGCATCGGAGCCGCGACGTGCCCGAGATCCGCGCGATGGAGGTCGCTCGTTCAGTCGAAGATGGTTTGCGTCGAGGCGGGAAAGCAGGCGTCCGCATCCGCGACCCGAAGTAGCTCTTCTGCATCCAGTGCGCGATGGGGCGCTCGCCGTCGAGCAGCCGTCGCTGCTGCTCGTGTAAGGCAGGCAGCTCAGCGAGAGGGCCGCATTAGCGACAGACCAGAAGTTCTGGCTCGCGGTCGGCTTGGCGAGTGACGTCGGCGGGCACCGCCGGCTGCCGTGAGTCGCTAACGGTCCGCGCGGGGGTCGCGTCGCGTTCGTCGCTTCTGCACTTCGTACCACCGGCCGCGAGTCCGAGCTCGGCGGCGAGGCTGACGCGCACCGCCGAGCGTGGGTGAGCTATTCGGTGAGCATCGTCGCGAGGCCATCGAGCACTCGGTCGAGCCCCAGGTCGAAGCCGTGCTTGAGGCGGTCGGGGTCGTGCGACGCGCGAGCGTCGAAGAAGACGCGAGTGAGGAGCGGGTAGCGGCCGCTCTCGATCAGGCTCTGGATGTAGGGGAGTTGCGTTTGCATCCATTGCTCCGGGTCAAGGCCGGAGCGCCGGACGGCTTCCTGCTCGGAGAGCTCCTCGAGGGCGCGACCGCGGACGAAGGCGTCGAGCGTTTCGACCATCACGAGCATCTCGTCGATCTCGAGGCCAAGACCGTCGATCGCGCTGAGCACCTGCTCGTAGACCCGAGCCGTATTGGGTCCGAGACTGCGTAGGCCGGCGCTCGGGACGGCCACCCACGGGTGGCGAAGGGCCATCGCCCGCAGGCCGTGAGCGAACGAGCGCAGGTCCTCGCGCCAGTCCCCGCGGACCTCGAATTGCAGGTCGTTGCCCATCACCGCGTCGACCATCAGGTCGATCAGCTCGTCCTTGCTGGCGACGTAACGGTAGAGCGATGCCGCTCCAACCCCGAGCTCGACCGCCAGGGTCCGCATTGAGACCGCCTCGATTCCGTGCGTGTCGGCCAGCGTGACGGCGGCCGTAGCGATCTCCACGCGCGAGAGCGAAGGGGCGGGCCCGCGAGCGGCCCGCTCGGGACGGTCCCAAATGATCCCACGATCCGAACTCATTGCGAACAGTGTACTCAATCTGCTACCGTGGCCGCGAATACTGCGAACGGTGTACTCAGTAAGGAGTCGCAATGGAAACGAGTGCAGACGTAGGGTCGATGGTCCAGCCTGACGGGCTGCCGAAGCCCCCCGGCGCCGTCAGGCAGCCAGCCGACCGCAACCCGCTGCGCTGGTTCGTGCTCGCGGTGGTGCTCGCCGCCAACATCATGGATACGATGGACGCGACGATCGTCAACGTCGCCGGCCCGTCGATCCGGCACGCGATCGGCGGCAGCGCCTCCACCCTGCAGTGGCTGAGCGCCGGCTACACGCTCGCGTTCGCCGTGTTCCTGATCACCGGCGCACGGCTAGGGGACATGTTCGGCCGCCGCCGAATGTTTCTGGTCGGCTCGGCCGGCTTCACGGTGATGTCCACGGCCTGTGCGGTCGCTCCCTCGTCGCCGGCGCTCATCGCCTTCCGGGTGCTCCAGGGCGCCTTCGGAGCACTGATGGTCCCCCAGGGGGTCGGGATGCTCAAAGAGGTCTTCGCCGATGACGAGATGGCCAAGGTGTTCGGCGCCTACGGGCCGATGATCGGGCTGTCGGTACTTGCCGCACCGATCCTCGCGGGCGTGCTGGTCGAGGCGAATCTGTGGGGGATCGGCTGGCGGCTGGTGTTTCTGATCAACGTTCCGATCGGCATCGCCGCTCTCGCCGGGGCCGTGCGCGTCCTGCCGCGGACCGTCGCCCACCCCGGAATACGGCTCGACACCGGCGGCGTGATCCTCGTCGGACTCGCGCTCACCGCGATCATCTACCCCCTGATTCAGGGCCGCACGGCCGGCTGGCCCGCGTGGACGTTCGTCATGCTCGGGGCGGGGCTTCTGCTGCTCGGCGCGTTCGTGATGTGGGAGCTCCATTACCGCGGTGATCCGCTGATCGAGCCCGGGCTGCTGGCCAGCCGGACCTACACGGACGGGATCCTTGTCGCGCTTGCCTTTTTCGGCGCCTTCAGCGGAGTGCTGCTGTGCGTTTCACTGTTCGTGCAGCTCGGGGAGGGATTCTCCCCGATCCACGCAGGCCTGACGCTGACCGCGATGGTCGTCGGACTGATCGTCGGGATGGCCGCCTCCTTCGCGCTCGTCGCTCGCCTCGGTCGTCACCTGCTGCACGTTGGCATCGCCCTCGTCGGTGCCGGGGCCGTCGTTCTGGCCCTGACTGCGGCAGGCGGGCATACCGCCTCGACGCTGGACCTCGCTCCCGGACTTCTCCTGTTCGGCGCCGGCGCCGGGATGGCGATGGGACAACTCTTCGACTTCATCCTCGCCGGCGTTGAGATGGACGAAATCGGCTCCGCCTCCGGCGTGCTCCAGGCAGTGCAGCAGCTATCGAGCTCGATCGGCGTCGCCGCCCTGGGAACCATCTTCTTCACAGCCTTCGCCAACCATCCTCCGACGCACGCCCTGGCGATCACCGCCTGGGCGTGCCTGATCCCAGTCGTGGTGGCGCTCGCGCTCATCTTCCGGCTGCCGATGCACGCCCGCAACCGACCTTTTGACCCCGGCACAGCGAGACCGCGGCGCCGCGGATCGTCCGAGAACCACGCCGTAAAGCACCAATGACGCCGGAAGCCAACCACCAGGAATCGTTCGTAAATCGATCTGTAACCGAAATCGCGACAGACCGCCGCATCAGCATTGCGTCGAGCTGAAAGGAGCATCATGAAAGCAGCACAATTCAGCCAATACGGAGGCCCTGAGGTCCTAGAAATCGTGGATCTTCCCGACCCACATCCGGGTCCCGGTCAGGTCCGGATCGTCGTGCACGCCGCCGGAATCAGCGCGACAGATCCAAAACTGCGTGCGGGCACGTTGCGTTTTGGTGCGGAACTCCCGCAGACCACAGGTCGCGACGTTGCGGGAGTGGTCGACGAGATCGGCGAGAACGTGACCGACCTAGCCGTCGGCGATCGCGTGTTCGGCGTCTCTGACGACGGCGCCGGCGCGGCCGAGCTGGCACTACTGACCTACCGCGCGATCATCCCGCCGTCACTCGGGTTCGTCGACGCCGCCGGACTCCCCGTCGCACTCGAAACAGCAACGCGCGCGCTAAACCAGCTTGGCGTCGCAAGCGGAAGCGCACTGTTCATCAACGGCGCCTCCGGCGGGATCGGCAGCACGGCCGTCCAGCTCGCCGTCGCGCGCGGCGCGCGCGTGATCGGCGCCGCCAGTGCTGCCAACCAGAGCTACCTAAGCTTGCTGGGCGCTGAGCCCGTGACCTACGGCAAAGGAATGGTCGACCAAGTTCGCATTCTCGCCCCCGGCGGCGTCGATATCGCACTCGATGTCGCCGGAAGCGGCGTCCTACCCCAACTCATCGACGTCGCCGGGGGCACGCAGAACGTGGTGACACTCGCCGACTTCCAGGGCTCTACGGAACACGACGTGCTGTTCAGCAATGGATTCCTCGGTCACGCCTTCCACGCACTCGCCGAGATTGGTGAGCTAATCGAGGCCGGACGATTCTGGCTTCCCGTCGACCGGACCTTCCCACTCGCCGAGATCGCCGAAGCGCATCGCACCAGCGAGCACGGTCACGTACGAGGCAGGCTAGTGCTCATAATCGACTAAAGGCCACGAATCCGGTCTAGCCGATGGAGCGATCGCGTCCTTGGGCTCACGGGGGCACTGGTCGTAGACGCTCGCCATCGTCGCAGCAACCGCTCGGGCGTGACTTCCGCATCCACAAACGTCCGGCCTGAGAACGATGCTCGAGGCTCCCGCAACGGACGACGAGGGATCGCCCCGTCCAGCGGTCAGATCAGCGCAGCTCTCCGCGCAAGCACGAGCGCCGACGTGCGCGTCGCACCAGCAAAGCAGGGCATAGTCGCCCACTTGGGCTGGTCTCGCATCTCGCCCAACAGCGCGACCCTGCGCAAAGTAGCTCCGTCTTCGTAGCCTCCCCTCCCCGCCGTCAAGGGCGCCGCTTCGCGGCTCGCTTCGCACCGCCCTGTCGGGCCGCCTTTGACTGCCCGTCCGCTCCGGCTGGATGGCAATGAAGGTCGCTGACGCGGACCTCATCAAAGGCCCTCCGACCAAAGGAGCACAGATGTATTCCGGCAAGTCGAATATCCGCACGTTGCCAGTCAACGCGAGTGGCGGTGAACACGGAACCGCGACTCACCACCCGCGGGTGACATGTCGTGCCGCACCTCGAATCCGCGCAAACCGAGACAGTCGTGCCGGCCCGTGAGATGCCCGGGCGATAACGGAAGCAGCGGTCGGACGGGATCATGACCAGGGTAAGCGTGCTGCTGCTTGGCGCCGGCGGGTCACGCGATCGGCGCGGATCTCGTGGCCGCATGCGATCGATCAGCTCTCCGCGCGTGGGCGGCCGGCGGCCGCGAGAAGACATCTCTTCTGCGAGAGGCGGTCACTGCGACATGACAGCTCGCCCGAGCCGTCGCGCTCAGAGGCAGGGTCCTTTGCCCAGCCGTTCGTGGTCAGCCGCGCGTGGCCGCGCTGGCCGCGACTGCGGCCACTGGGCGCCGCGCCGAGAGGTCGCTGCTCGGGACGGCATGCTCGAAGATGAGCCAGACTACTTCGTGTGTCGAATCTGGTGCGCGTACTCGAGGACCAGGACATCGACCGCGTCGTCGAGCTGTCGTTGGCGGCGTGGGCACCCGTGTTTGCGAGCTTTCGGCGGGTACTCGGCGATCGGCTGTACTTTCTGGCCTACCCTGACTGGCGCGAGTCGCAAGCACGGGCGGTCCGCTCGGTCTGTTCAAGCGAGGAGACCGACGTCTGGGTCGCGATCTTCGACGGGCGGCTCGTTGGGTTTGTTGCGTCTCTGATCGACCTCGCGAGCGATCCGCTCGCCGGTGAGATCGAGATGATCGCGGTTGACCCTGGGCATCAGCGGTCGGGGATCGCGACTGAGCTGCTCGAGCATGCAATCAATCGCCTGCATGAGGCCGGCGTTCACCTTGTCGCGCTCGCCACTGGCGGCGATGCCGGGCATACCCCCGCCCGTCGGCTGTATGAAAAAGCGGGATTCCGGGCGCTGCCGCTGGCCCGCTACTACCGCCGCCCATAGCGTCCGCTCTAGTGGTCCACGCGGCGGACGCGCGCCCGCTGAATAACGCGCTGGGCATGGTCGCGCCCGAACCTCATGCTTGCCGGACCGCGGTCCAGCTGTTCCTGTAAGCACGAAACCAAACTGCTGCGTGTCCGCCCAGCCGTCGAGACCGAAGGCCTGCACCAGCGAGAAGGCCGGGCTCGCGCGAGAGGTCCAAGAGACCCCGCATTCGCCACGAGCGTGTTCGTCGCGGGGTGGCGATCCACGACGCCCGAGTCGGCCCGGCCCTGCCCCGCAGTCCGCGCAATGCAAGTGCGCCGCTGGCGTCGCGCCGATGTGCGCGCCGGAGGGGAAGCAGGTTCCTCGCGTGGCAAGCGCGGCGTCCGGACTGACGGGCGTCGCGAAATGCTTTGATGCAACGGGAGGTGACGGTCGGACTCAGGACGGGGTTTCGGCCCGGACGTCCAAGATTCACGTCCGGTCGTCCGAGGCGATCGCGGCGAATTGGCGGTGGAGCTTTTCGCCTCGCGTGGGGTTGAGGGCTGCGATCCATGTGATGCGGCCGAGCAGGTGCGCTCGGAAGTCAGGTAATGCTTGGGGGTTCTGGCTCGCGGGCCTATGAGGATCGCTCGTAGTGCGTCGTGTTCGGTCCGGACGACGTTGGGGCGCTCATTCGTCACGATGCCGCAGACGCGTTGACGGCCTGCGTGGGTCACTTCAGACGCTCGCGATCGCGAGACCCTGCGTTATTACTGTCGGGTTGACCGGCGGCGGAGATACCACCTGGAAGGTGTCGGCACCCGGCGTCGCCAGTGTGGCGGCTGACACTCGCGATGCTCGTGTCGGGCCAGAACCAGGTCTAATCGGATGATCGCGAGCTGCGTTCTAACGGTGGGTTTGCGGCTTGTCGCGGATCCGTGCGAGGCGTTGGATGATCGCTTTGAGCATCGTGGGCCTGTCGAGGGCGCCGAGGCGCAGATAGTCGGTTCGACCTGGCTTTTCCAGGGTGGCGACCCCGTGGAGGCCTGCCCAGAGCATCCAGGCGTCAAGGTGAGGATCGGTGCTGTCGCTGAGCCCCGCCTCGGCGCAGGCGCGGATGCAGTTCTCCACTAGCGTGAATGTCTCGAGCGCGTTGGGGGCGTATCCGCCGGCGCTGAACATGAGTCGGTAGCGAGCCTTGTGCTCCCAACCGAAGCTGACGTAGGCACTCCCGGCGGCGACGAGCGCCGAGGTGGGATTCGGCTGAGTCGAGGCGGCGCGAGCGACCGCATCGTGGAGCTGGTCAAAGCTGTGTGCGAGCAGTTGCTCAGTGAGGCTCACGAGGTCAGGGAAGTGCGAGTAAATCGCGGGGGCGCTGATCTGGGCCTTGCGGGCGATCCCGCGCAGGGTCAGTCTCGCTGCGTCATCGGTCTCGTCGATGAGCGCGATCGCCGCGTCGAGTATCTCCTCTCGCAGTCTGCTGCCCTCGCCGCGAGGGTTCCGTGTACGTGTTGATGTGGTCATCGCAATCGAGTCTTTACAAGCGTTAAGTTATGACCTATAGTTCAGCCCGAGCTAAGTTTACATCCGTTTAGTGATCAAGGAACCGAGCATGGGCCAACTGATGAAGGATGAGTTGTTCGAGGCGCAACTGTTGCGGGCGATGGGCTACGCGCCCTATGGGGCAGCGGATATGGGGGAGTGTCTGGCGACGGCCGGTCGGATCTCGGGGACCGAACTCGACCACTGGCACGACGAATGGTTCAGCACCGCCAATCGCGTCCGAGAGATTGCGGAGAGCACCGAGGCGGCCGGCCACATGGAGAGCGCTCGTAGCGGGTTCTTTCGGGCGTCCAACTACTTTCGGACCTCGTGGCTGTTCGCAATGGGATCGCCCGTCGACGCGCGCTTGGTCACCGCGTATCGACTGGAGGTCGAGAGTTTTCGCCGCGGCGCTGAGCTGTTGGAACGGCCGCCGGAGATCGTCGAGATCCCATACGAGGGCCGCACGCTTCCGGGCTACCTGTTCCGCCCGGGCGTCGACGGCGCGTTGCGCCCGACTTTGATCCTGACCAACGGATATGACGCTACCGCGGAGGAGCTGTACTTCACCAACGGCGTCGCGGCGCTCGCCCGTGGCTACAACGTTCTGGCCTTCGACGGGCCTGGGCAAGGCGCGATGATCATCGAGGACGGCGTTCCCTTCCGCCCCGACTGGGAGAACGTGATCTCCCCGGTCGTCGACTTCCTCCTCGAGCAGCCCGGAATCGACAGGACGCGCATCGCGCTGATGGGGTGGAGCTTCGGTGGCTATCTCGCCCCACGCGCAGCGACCAAGGAGCATCGCCTCGCCGCGTGCATCTCTGACTGCGGTCCGTACGACCTGTTCGACGCCGCCGCCAGCCGACTCCCCGGGTTCCTCGCGTCCCAGCTCCCCAACGGTCGCCCGGGGCTCCTGCGGCTCCTGAATCGCATAGCCCGATTGGTGATGAGCAAGCCTACCGCCGGATGGGCGCTGCGCCGCAACCTGATGGTCCACGGTCTGACCGAACCGTTGGAGTTCTTCCGCATGGCGCCGCAGTACAGCTTGAAGGGCATCGAGCAGGAAATCCGGTGCCCAACGTTCGTGTGTAACACCGACGCCGATGACCTCGGCGTCAGCGCACCGACGTTCTTCGACGCGTTGACCTGTCCGGGGAAGAAATTCGTGCAGTTCAAGGCAGCAGACGGGGCTGGCGAGCATTGCGAAAGCGGCGCCCGCACCGCCTTTCACCAGGAAGCGTTCGACTGGCTCGACGAGATCCTCACACCCACCACCACTAACTGACACCGGATCACGGTCTCGAGGTACCACACCACGACAGGAGGCACACCATGACCACCTCATCCACCACCGAGCGGCTCGCAGCCCGCTTTGGCCTAAAAGGCCTTAACCAACTTCCCGCAAACGACCAAGACGCAATCGTCGCCACCCTGGGTAACCTCTTCGACGGCTTCCAAGAGCGAAACACCCACAAACTGACTGCCGTCTACGCCAAGGACGCCGACTGGGTCAACGCATTCGGCAGCGTAAAAAAGGGGTCCGACACCATCCTCAGCTACCTGCGTGGCCTGTTCGAGGACGGCAACTTCGACCAAGGAAAGCTCGCCGGCGCCCCATCCAGCCAACTGCGCGTCGTCGACGACAATGTCGTGATCGTCTCCACCCACTTGCAGGTCACCGGCCAAGGACTGCTTGACGGCGGCACCATTTCAATTCGTGACAACCACTCCCTGCGAGTCCTCCACCGCCAGCCAGACGGCGCCTGGACGATCATTTCCGAGATGTACATGGACTCCCGCCAGGGCCAGAGCTACATCAACCACTCATGACGACCTAGCCGCCGTATCCAGAAGCCGCCAAGGTTGGCGCCACGGGTTACCGCAGTGAGAGAAAAGCAGGGCCGCAACACGCCTGACGGTCGCGTCTCAGAACTGCTGTAAATAGTCGAGCGGGTGCTGTCGGAGTGACGGCGTAGGTTCCCTCATGTCCTGACAGACGATGAAGGAGGCCTACGCCGTGAGACGCACCGTACCGCCATCAGCGGAGATACGAGCGAGCATCGAGAAGCTGCTGTCGAGGGGCAGTGCCGATGACCCGCAGAAGATGCTGTCCGAGCTCGCCAGGCTCGGCGCCCGGTTGATCATCCAGCGGGCGGTTGAGGACGAGTTCGATCAGTGGCTTGGCCGCGCTCGCTATGAGCGCCGGCCCGAGCGCCAGCGCGGCTTGCGCAACTACGACTCGGGGATGCGCAACGGGTTCCGGCCCCGGCGCTTGCAGACCGCGGAGGGTGAGCTGCGGATCGAGATCCCGCAGGCACGGGAGACGGCACGGCCGTTCGTTTCGAAGCTGTTCCCGAAGTGGCATTGCAAGCGGCTTTTGCGGACCGACCCGTTGAAGGCGCTGATCATCGGCGGGTTCGTCCGCGGCCTATCGATGCGTGACGTCGAGTCGTTGTGCGAGGAGGCCGGGCTCGGGAAGACCTCGCGCTCGACCGTGTCGAGGGTCTGCTCCGAGCTGCACGAGCGGTTCGAGGCGTTCAAACGGCGCTCGCTCTACGACGTCAACCTGGTCGTGCTGTTCCTCGACGCGATCTACCTCCCGGTCCGCCCGAGCGGCCCGAAAGAGGGTGTGATCTGCGCCTGGGGGATCACCGAGAACGGCGAGCGGGCGCTGGTTTCGGTGCGGCTGGGGATGCGGGAGGGCAAGGAGGACTGGCTGGAGCTCGGCCGCGACCTGATCAGCCGCGGACTCCCCGCGCCACGCCTGGTTGTGGCCGACGGCGCGGCCGGGCTGCCCTCGGCGATCGAGGAGATCTGGCCGCGCGCCGACCGACAGCACTGCGCCGTTCACCGGCTCAGAAACCTGCTGGCGAAGGTGCCGAAGTCAGAGCACGACCGGATCCGTTTCAACTACTGGTCAGCGCTTACCGACGCGACCTCGGTCAAGGACGGCAAGCTCCGCCTCCAGGTCCTGATCTCAGAACTCGAGCATCGGGGCTACGACTCGGCCGCACGGTGCCTGGCCGATGATCTCGACGCGCTCGTTGTGCACCTGCGCTACCCGCTCAGACACCGCGAACGATGGCGATCAACGAACCTCCTAGAACGATCGCTCGGCGAGGTCCGACGCCGCACCAAAGTGATGGGCCGCTTCCCCGGCGAGACCAGCTGCCTCTCACTCGTGTGGGCGGTGCTCGATCTGTTCTTCAGCCACGCAAGCAACGGCGCGACGTTCACCGACGTCGACCGCCAACACCTCTACCGCATCAAATACCAACAAGCCGACCCCAACACCCTCGACGAGGAGATCACAGCCGCCTAGACTCAACCACGGGAACCTGAACCGCGAGCGAATTTACAGCGGCAAAGAGACGCAACCCGCCTGACGGCGTTGGCCCTCCTCCTCGCCAAATTCGAGACCGCGCCGCGGCGAGCTCGCTGGAAACTACGACGCCATTTGGAAACCACGACTCGAGGCTACGCTTCCGTGGAAACTGTCCTGAGCGACACCGCCGTTTGTTCAGCGCACTAGCTTGCCGGCGAGCAGATCAACCGCCCGCCAACCTCCAGGCTGGCGGCTCAGCACGACTGCCCAGTCTCGCGGCCGCACCGTTTGGCGGAGCTCGAGCACCGTTGTGTCGCCGTCCTGCAGAACGCGGCGAACGACGACCGAAAAGCTCGTGATCTGCTTGAAGTAGCTCGTGCAGCTCCCATGCAGCGCCTTGCCGTAGGCCTGAGCGAGCTGCGGCGCGAACAGCTCGGAGCACACTCGGGACGGATTGTCGACCGCCGCGGCTTCGTACGCATCCAGCCACGCTCGCGGCGTCGCTGGCAGTTGGGAGCGCGCCGGGCTGGGCGAAAGCCACAAGATCACCGTGAGACAGACCACGGCAAGCGACACTCCGATAGCTACAAGCCTCGACGGGACCGAACGGCGCACCGGCCGGCTGGCGGCCCTCTTTCGGTCAACCAGGTTTGCGGCCTGGCGAGCCGGGACGGCGGCCTCACGGGGTGTGGTGAGACGCCATCGCCCCCAGCGCGCGTCGTGCTCTCCGCGGATCCGCGCGATCATCGCTTGCGGTGCTTAGGGTGCCGACGGTGCGTCGCCGGGGGACGCGGATGCCCGCCGACCAGAACGGACCCGCGTCCGGACGCGGCCGGTGCGTAGGGGTAGTCCCCCATCGGCAGAGTCGCAATCTGGAACCAGTAGCTCTTGTAGATCCCGGCGTACCCGGCCCCGAACGTGTAGGTGGTCGTGAAGCGACCGTTGCCCGTGACGTGCTCCTGCACTCCGTAGGTCTGATAGCTGCTCCCCTGCCCGATCCGCAGCCGCACCAGCGCTCCAGCAGCCGGCAGATACCCGCCGATCAGCTGGCCAGTGATCCGCACCGTGCTGCCCCACGCCACACGTGGCGGCCAGACACTGAGCAGCTTGACCTTCGCCGGGACGATCACGTGTACCTGGGCCGACAGACTCGGCTCGAGCGTGGGAGCGCCGTCGTAGGCCGCCTCGATGAGACGCGACGGCCCTGCCGGCAGCCGCGTGGTCCAGCTGCCATCCGCGCGCGTTGTCGTCACCGCCGCCTGCGAGAACTGCCCCAGCCCGTTATCAGGCGCGGCGAGCACACGGACGGTTTGGCCGCCGAGCGCGGTCCCGTTCGGCATACCGAGCCATCCACTCACGACGGTCGCCTTGCCGTGCGCCACGCGCTTTGAGGTGTGTGTCACGAGGTGTGGCATCACAACGACCCGTATACGCCTCTCGCGTCGAACACGCACCATCTTGCCCCGGCGCTTCACCGTCACCCACACGTAGATCTTTCGATGCGCGATGCGCGGGTGACAGCGAGTGACGGTGACGAGCTTGGTGTGCGCGCGCGTCTTCACCCGGGCGAACTTGTGATGCCGATGCACCGTCACCCACCGCGCCGGCACTCGGACGCGCTCGCGGGTTCGGTGGCACAGCATTCTGTCGACCAGCTTCGAGAATCCGATGCCACTCACCGTCGGCTGCCGGATATTCAAAGTCCAAGTCGCCCAGTTAGACCACCCGTGGCCGCCAGATGGGTCTACGGCGTTGTTGTCCGATGCGCAGCGGATTGAATGAGATCCGATCCCGCTGACGGGGACCTGCGCGGAGGCTCCGCTGTAGGACTGAGCCGGCGCACCGTCGACAGAACAGCTGATCCCTTGGACGCCTGAGGGCCCAGCGGTCGCGGTCGCGCTGACGTACTGGACGCCGGCGGTACTCGGCGCGTCCGTCGGACCCGACAGACTCAGAGACACCGGCGTGTTGTCGATGTTGACGTTATTGGTCACGGCCGTCGCGAGGTAGGCGCCAGCTTGGTAGTCGTAGGCGGCGTCGCGTGCCCACATCACGAGCGGCACGCCGGAGGCTGAGCTGACGGCGGCCGTGTTGAAGGACTGCGAGAACGATCCGGCGGAGCACTGGTGCCACGTCGTCTGGCTCTGCGGCTCGTTCAAGGGCTGCGAGACGCTCGCGCCTCCGAGACTTGCCGCGAGCTGACACGCGCCTGACGGCCCATCGGCACTAAACGCGATCGGCCACGAACCGCGCACCCATCCGCTGGCTGACCCCAGGCTTCCCGGGGCTACGGACACCGTCGGTCCCGATGTCTCGGCGCCCTCGATCTCGATCTCCAGAACGCCGATCTCCCCCGGCTTCGTAGTCCCATCGCACGTGCTCCAACCACACACGACCTGCCAACCGAAGTACGGCGAGTTGATCGCGGGAGAGCTGTAGTTCCCCTCACCTTGCGACACCTGAGCGCCTCCGCCTTGCCAGTAGAAGCCGCCACCCCAGCCCATGCCTGAGTCGACGCCGTACGTCACCATCCCCTGATTGCCCACGGTATGGGCCCCCACGATCGAGAACCCAGGCGCCGCGTTGATCTGCCACGAAGCGCGCTTGCCCGCCGTCGTCTTGCCAAGTCCGATCACGTCCAAACCATTGCCGACTTGCCCCGCGGGGCACTGCGCCGGGGTGTTGATCCCAGGCGTTGAACTCGACGCCGCGACCCCGACGGTCCCGCCTCCGCTACTCGTCGCAGGAGTCCAGCTGCCGCACGCGTGAATCCAAACGATCCCCACGGCGCTCGCAGTCGCGGCCAGCTTGAGCGTCGCAGCGATCACACCGAGTACGCCCGCAGTGATGGTTCGTGGGCGGGTACTCAACGCTCGTGCTCTGCGGCCGCGCGGGAACATGAGGCGTCAGCAGATCACCGCGATGTAGAACGGCGCCGCGGTCGCAGTACCACCTACATATGTAGTCACGTTGACGACCGTTGACCCGCGGGCTGTCCCAGGCTGAATCACAGCAACCCCGGTCGTATCAGCGATGGGCGAGGCTCCCGCATTCCCGGCGGGCGTCACCAGGGCGGCGCATCGCGACGAGAAGCGATCTCCCCAGCCGACCTGGTAGATCGGGCCTCCCGAAGCGCGCGCACCTTTGCCGCCGCCAAGGATCTGGCCGAGCTGGCTCACATGCGCCCAGTGCCGCACGGAGCCCCCGATGGCGCGGCCGTCGAACTTCGCGGGCGTGACCGAAGCGTTCGCCAGCTTCTTGTTCGTGACGGCGCCGTTGTGCAACTCACGGGTGCCGATGCTGCCCGCAGGGATGTTGAGCGCGGCGTACGACGTGCCCCCGAGCGCTACGAACAATGCAAGCAGGGCGATGGCGTTGTGGCGGATGAACGTCAGGGTCTTGAGCACTGGACGGGTGTCTCCTTACTGGGTGCCGGGGGCGCCTCTGCCTGGGCCAAGGCTGCCGTTCTGGCCGAAGGCAGGCTGGCTTTGGTGTGACGTGCTGCTGCTAGCGGCCGTGCTGGTCGCGGGCTGAGAGCTTGACGCGGCCGTCGAGCTCGAGCTGCTGTACGAGGGGGTGGAACTCGCCGGCGATGTTGAGGCCACGGTCGTGTGGGTGACGACGTGGCGCCGTGCTGAGCGCTTCCGGACGCTGGCGACGCGACGGTGCCCCCTGGCCGGCGACTTGACGCGCGGGGTGAGCGGCCGATCCGCGTTGGCGATCGCGTTGGCTGCCGCCTTAAAGAACTTGGTCGGCGCCAGCGTGAGCCCCGTGGTGGCGGCCAGCCTGCTCGACCGAATGGGGGTCGGCGGGCGGTTGGCCGTGCCGCCCAGCTGAGACAGCGTCACAGCGCCCGCGGTGACGGTGAACACCGCGGCTGCGGCCAGCGTAAGCACGAGCCGTTTGCGCCCCCCGCGCGGCGTCGATTCGCTACGGGCTGGGCCTCGGACTTCACGCCTGCGTATCGGCTGGACCTTGCGTCGCAGAGTGGGCTGCAGCTCGGCCGATCCGCGCGGTGGGCTCGGGCGAGCGGTCGTCTGACCGCGCTGATGGTGCTCCTCAAGCTCCCGCAGGATCTCGTCGCTCTGAACGTCGTCGACGGCTGGACCATCGCGAGTGACCGCCCGCTCATCGGCAGGCGAGACCTGCGGCGGAACGCCCGGTGCGGAGGCAGTGCTTTCCGGAGTGAGGGTCGCAAGGATCTCGTCGGGAGAGCCGACGTCGACGTCGTCGAGGTCGAAAGTCCCAAGCATGCTCAACGCCGCATTGCGATCGGGAGCGGGCGTCTCGTGGTTCGGTGCCGCCGGTGCCTTTGGGAGACTTCTTCT